>Ga0247817_10000141_pt1 | contig 51683 bp, 51 predicted proteins | sample UWRJL212509R1_FD_178010 | JGI IMG/M metagenome (GOLD analysis project Ga0247817, IMG submission 178010) | Plant litter microbial communities from Arlington Agricultural Research Station in Wisconsin, United States - UWRJ-L212-509R-1 | ecosystem: Environmental > Terrestrial > Plant litter >... | reverse complement strand
CTCATCGTGTCAATTGAATTCTTGAGCTTGTTTCCCAAAGATTTCATTTTGTTGTGGCGAAGCTCAAATTGCTTGTCGTCAAAAGCATTATAAATTGGCCAAAATTTAGCCGATTCTTCAGAGTTTAGAGAAAGTTCGGTCGTAATGAAAGCTGTTTTTAAAGCTTTGATTTTGTCGCGTTTCTGGTCGTTTTGTCCATAAAAAGTGAACGAAACAACTAATAATAGCACAGTAAGTAAATTTTTCATCTTCATCATTATTCGGTTATGTAATTTTCTAAATAGTTTGTTTGCGAAAGCGTATTTTCTAAAGCGGCATCATCTAAATTCAAGTCTGTTTCAATGGCTTCAAAATCTTCATTGCTCATCGTTGAAATCAATTCTTCGGGCGTAATTGTGGTTTGGTAAGCCAAATAATTTTCAATAGAAGCATTGTCTAAAGCTTGGTTTTCATTTCCCGCCTTATTTAAAAACGGAATCATAATTCCAAGGATTAAGATTGCAGCAACAGCCATAAACCATTTTTTGTTTCTGGCAAAAATTGAAATTACCGGCTTTTCTTCCTGAGAAATTTTGGACAATAAATTTTCAGAAAATTGCTCAAAATAGCCTTCAGGAGTCGTAAATCCAGGTTGTATCTTCGGGTGGTTTTCTAAATTAAAAGGTTTCATATTTCTTTGACATTATTTTTTTCAAATAGTTTAATTGGAGGTCATATAATCTTCAATTTTTTTTACGGCATGATGGTACGATGCTTTCAGCGCGCCGACAGAAGTTCCCAAAATTTCAGAAAGATCCTCATATTTTATTTCTTCAAAATAACGCATCTTGAAGACCAACTGCTGTTTTTCAGGCAGCAACGCAACGGCTTTTTGTAATTTCAATTGAATTTCATCACCTTCAAAATATGAATCGGCTTTTATATTTTCAATTTGTTTCTGCTGAAATTCCTCGCTCGTCATTCCGTTTCGCTTTGATTTTGCGTTTAGAAACGTAATCGCTTCGTTAGTTGCAATTCGGTAAACCCAAGAAAAAAGCTTGCTTTCGCCCTTGAAATTTTTCAGATTCTGAAAAACTTTGATGAACGTATTTTGCAAGACATCAGCAGCATCGTCATGGTTTAAAACAATATTTCTGATAAGGTTGTAAATTGGCTTTTGGTAAGTTGACAAGAGTTCTTGAAACGCTTTATTTTGCGTTTTCGGATTTAGTAACTCTTGTATGAAAGCCTTTTCGTCGAGCAAATTTTTATTTTTTAAGTAGGACTAAAGATAATCCAAAAGGTTTAATTGCGGAATGTTAAAACATCCAAAACAAAAATCTGACCAAATCGAGAATTGCCTAAATTTGTGTGACAACACTTAAAATTATGAAAGACAATTTCTCCAACCAAGCTTCTGAATATTCAAAATTTCGTCCGACGTATCCGCCAGAATTGATTGAGCATATCGTTTCTTTTGCAGAAAGCAGAGAAGAAGCGCTCGATGTTGCAACCGGAAACGGGCAAGTGGCGCAAAAACTTTCAGAATATTTTCAAACGGTTTATGCCACCGATATTAGTGAAAATCAATTGCTTCACGCCAAGCAAATTTTGAATGTGATTTACAAGAAAATGCCCGCGGAAGTTACCGATTTTGAAGACGGTCAATTTGACTTGATCACGGTGGCGCAAGCGGTTCATTGGTTTGATTTCGATGTTTTCTATCCAGAAATCTACAGAATTTTAAGGCCTAACGGAATTTTCGCCATCATCGGCTACGGACTTTTCACTACGAATCCAAATGCGGATAAAATCTTAGAAAATTTCTACCATAATATAGTAGGTCCGTTTTGGGATGCCGAGCGTCGTTATTTGGATGAAAATTATCAGACGATTCCATTTCCTTATGAAGAAATTGAAGCTTTGAAGTTCGAAAATAAATTCACTTGGTCGTATGAGCAATTGATTGGTTATCTTGAAACTTGGTCGGCGGTTGAGCATTATAAAACACACAATAATCAAAATCCGATTGATCTGATCAGGGAAGATTTAAAAACGGCTTGGGAAACCAGTGAAAAAGAAGTGACTTTTCCGTTGCTTTTGAGAATGGGAAAATTAAAAGTGTAAATTTGGAGAAAATTTATTTCGATGAAAATAATATTTCCAATTGCATTCACTCTATTTTTTATTTTTATTGATAAAAATGTAGAAGAAAATCAAAAAAATATTGAAGGAAAACCATTTTTTGATTTTGATGAAGTTCTGCATTATGAAATACCGATTTCGGAAGAAATTTATCGCGAATTAGTGCTTGAAGAAGGAAGTTTTGAAAAAGTAAAGCACCTACAAATCCTTCTAGAAAATTCGTGTCCGAATACTGAAGAAGAAAATATACAGTTTGAAACTGCAATTAATTCAATTGAAAAAATAGCAACCACAATTGATTCAAAATATTACAGTGAATTTCGAAATAAGATTTTTTCAGAAAAGAAATGTGATGTAGTTTCATCGAGAAAATGTGGGCCGATTTATAGGGATATTTTTATATTCAAGAAAAACAATAAACAAACAGGAATGGCAAAAATTTGCTTTGAATGTAGATTGTACAGTTTTTCAAAAGGAAATTTTAATTCAAATTGTTTTGGAATGAACGGAGAATTTCGAAGCCTAAAAAAAATTATATCAGAAAATAAAAAATTAAAATAATGCCAAGAATTCTAGCCATAGATTACGGAAAAAAACGAACAGGAATCGCCATTACAGATGAAATGCAAATCATTGCTTCAGGGATGACTACAATTCCGTCAGAAACGGCAATCGCTTTTCTAAAAGATTATTTCTCAAAGGAAAACGTGGAAAGGGTCTTGATCGGCGAGCCTAAACAAATGGATTACACGCCTTCAGAAAGTACCGAAATCATAGAGGCTTTTGTTGAAAAATTTAGAAAATCCTTTCCTGACCTGCCAATTGAAAGGGTTGACGAGCGATTTACGTCAAAAATGGCTTTCCAAACCATGATTGATAGCGGGTTAAAAAAGAAACAAAGGCAAAATAAAGCCCTTATCGATGAAATTTCCGCAACAATAATGCTGCAAGATTATTTATGTAGAAAAAAATAGTGCATTTTATTTGTATTTTGTCAAAAGTGGTTAAAGTTATTTAAAATTGATATAAATAAGCTATTTTTTGCATCTTTCAAAGTATCTTTGCACCACAAAAATTTTGTGATGGCAACTACGACTTTACGAACTGAAACCGATGTGGTTTTAATTGGCGCTGGAATCATGAGCGCAACTTTAGGCTTATTGCTTAAAGAACTCAACCCAACTATTAAAATTGAAATTTACGAAAGACTTGATGTCGCTGCCGCGGAAAGCTCTGATGCTTGGAATAATGCAGGAACAGGACATTCTGCTTTTTGTGAATTGAATTATACGCCCCAACTTCAAAACGGGGAAATTGAAACTAAAAAGGCAGTGAAAATTGCCGAATCTTTTGAGGTTTCAAAACAATTCTGGGCTTATCTGGTTGAAAAAAATCTGATTTCAAATCCGGAGAATTTTATCAAAAGTATTCCACACATGAGCTTTGTTTGGGGTGATGAAAATGTTGATTTCTTGAAAAAAAGATTCGACGCTTTGCAACAATACGGACTTTTCAAAGGAATGCAGTACTCTGAAAACAAAGAGGAGATCAAGTCTTGGATGCCGTTAGTGATGGAAGGAAGACGAGAAAATCAGGCAATTGCGGCGACTTCTATGAAAATTGGAACAGACGTTAATTTTGGCGAATTGACGCGTGATATTTTTGATTACCTAAAGACTTTAGATGGCATAAGTCTGCACTTTCACCACGAGGTTAAAAAATTAAAAAAGCAGCACGACGGAAGTTGGAAATTAAAAATAAAAGATCTTGCCTCAGGCGAAAAAACGAAAGTTTCCACAGGTTTCGTATTCATTGGAGCGGGTGGCGGTTCATTGCCATTATTAGAAAAAGCAGGAATTCCGGAAGGAAAAGGTTTCGGCGGATTTCCGGTAAGCGGGCAGTGGCTAAAATGTGTGAACGATGAAGTTATTGAAAAACACAACGCAAAAGTGTATGGAAAAGCTTCTGTTGGCGCGCCACCAATGTCGGTGCCGCATATTGATTCTAGAATGATCGATGGAAAAAAAGCATTGTTATTCGGACCTTATGCTGGTTTTTCTACGAAATTTTTGAAAAACGGATCGTATTTAGATTTGCCACTTTCTATCAAATTGAACAACATGATTCCGATGCTTTCTGCAGGATTCCATAACCTTCCCTTGACAAAATACCTGATCGACCAAGTACGCCAGTCGCCAGAAGACAGATTGCAGGCATTGAAAGAATACCTTCCAGATGCCAAAATGGAAGACTGGGTTTTAGAAACGGCGGGACAAAGAGTTCAAGTAATTAAAAAAGGTGAAAATGGTGGCGGCGTTTTAGAATTTGGAACAGAAGTTGTAACTGCCGGTGACGGTTCTTTGGCAGTTTTGTTAGGAGCTTCTCCTGGCGCTTCAACAGCAGTTTCAATCATGCTTGATTTAATCCAAAGATGTTTTAAGGAAGAAGAAAAAACGCCAGAATGGCAAGCGAAATTGAAAGAAATGATTCCTTCGTATGGCGTTTCTTTGAATGATAACGAGGCTTTACTTACAGAAGTTAGAGCGCATGCTGCAAAAATATTAAAATTGCAAACCTTGTAGTTGCCGTAAATTAAGATATATAAAAATAAGAGCCTCATTTTTAGAGGCTTTTATTTTTTTATGCTAAAAACTAATTATATTTGATATTGAAATAACTAAACTATATGAAAAAATTTTTACTTCTGCTTTTATTTTCGAGTGCGATGTTTGCGCAAGAATTAAAACAAGTTCCAAAGCACGTTCTTGAGCTTCAATCTCAAAATAAAAAATTTACCAAGGTATCGCTGTTTACAGTAAATAACGATTATGATAAAACAAAGTATGAAAAGGAATTGGCCAGCGGCACCGTTGCAACTTTAAGCCAAAATGCTTTGAATTCTGTCGTTGTTGAAAAGCCTGAGAATTTGCAATTTTCTGTTCCGTATAATAATCAACAGCTTGATGTCGTACTTTATAAAGTTCAGATTCATGCAGATGATTTTAGAATTGACACTGACAAAGCCCAAAATGTAATTATTGAAAAAGGCGTTCACTATCGCGGAATTATCAATGGAAACGTAAATTCGATAGTTTCTTTCAACTTCTTTAAAGGAGAAATGAACGGGATTATTTCTGGAAACGGTTTTAATAATCTAAATATCGGAAAGCTTACTGTTTCAGGAAATACAAATGATTATATTATCTACTCTGATTTGGCTTTAAAAATGCCTTTCAATTTTGTCTGCGATGCAAAAGATGTTTCTGATGCCGTTGCCGATACAAACGAGAATACGCTTTATGGAACGCAGTCGACAAAATGTGTTGCCATTTATTTTGAATTAGATTACCAAGCTTACACGCAGCATGCAAGCAACATGACAACTACTTTAAATTGGTTCAACTCCATTTTTAATAACGTACAGACTTTATACGCAAACGACGGAATTACGACTGCAATAAAAACTGTCTTCGTTTGGACTACGCCCGATCCTTATATCGGAGGCGCAAATTCAACAGCTTATCTTAACGCTTTTGTGAGCAATCGTCCCGTTTTTAATGGAGATATTGCGCAGTTAGTAAGCTTGAACGCAGGAGGTTTTGGTGGTCTTGCTTACCTAAACGGATTGTGTGGTACAAGCAAACATGGGTATTCTGATATTCAAAATAATTTTGCTACGGTTCCTCAATTTTCATGGACGGTTGAAGTGATTACACATGAATTAGGGCATCAGATGGGTTCGCAACATACGCACGCCTGTGCATGGAATTCAAATAATACAGCAATTGATGGCTGTGGGCCAACGGCTAATGCTGCATACGCTGAAGGTAGTTGCCCGACTGGGCCTTTACCGACAAGTGCTGTGGGAGGAACAATAATGAGTTATTGCCACTTGCTTAATTATGTTGGAATTAATTTTGCCAATGGATTTGGTCCGCAACCTGCTGCAAGAATTCTTGGAAAAGTGAATGCGGGAACTTGTTTAAGCACCGATTGTATCAATACTTGTATTAATACGGTGGCGAGTATTTCCGTTCAAAATATCACTCAAACATCGGCTGTCTTGACATGGACAGATGCAAATCAAAATGCAAATACTTGGCAAGTTGCAGCTGTTCCTTATCCATATACTACGCCAGTTTGGAATACAGCAAATTCTGCTTCCTATACTTTTAATACTTTACAACCCAATACTTATTACAAGTTTATAGTTAGGCCAATTTGCAACGCGCCATTAGTTGCTGATGCTAAATTTAAGTTTGAAGCGACAAAAACTAATTCTTTCTGTTCTGGAATTTCGTTTGCCGATACAGGTCTTTTATCTGCAAATTATACTGATAAAGAAGAGTGGACGAGAACGTTTACACCGCCAGCTGGTTTTGCTGCAAGAGTAGTTTTTTCTTCAGTAAACTTGGAACAAAATTATGATTATTTATATGTTTATAATGGTCCAGATACAAACTCTCCAAGTTTTGGCGCCTTGACAGGCACATATACAAATCTGACTTATGAAGCTACAAACCCAACTGGAGAACTGACTTTCAAATTTATTTCAGATGAAGCTGTAAATGAAGCTGGCTGGAATGCGACAATCAGCTGTATCGCGCTTGGAGTAAGTGATTTTGCAAAAGCTGGCTTCTCCTATTACCCAAATCCGGTAAAGGATGAATTGGTTTTGAATTCTAAAACAGAAGTTGAAAAAGTTCAGATTTACAGCATCGATGGAAGAATGGTTTTTGAACAGAAAAATACTTTCAGCGAAGCAAAAATCAATACTGCGGCTTTCGCCAAAGGAACTTATATTGTAAGAATTGCTTTCGTGGAAGGCGGCACTGGAGCATTTAAGATTGTAAAACAATAAAGACTATTTCATACAAATAAAAAGCCCAAAATTCTCAAAAGGATTTTGGGCTTTTTTTAATACGAATAATAGAAATTATTTCGTCTGGCTCAATTGTTTGGAAGCTTTTACTATGCTTTCTGATAAATTTGTAAGCCATACTAACTGTTCGATAACCAATTGCGCTTCCTGCATTTTCAACTGAAATTCTTCGTCATCAGTCAAATGCGCTTCCTTTAATTCTTTGGCGCGCATATTTTTTAATTCGGTAAAACGCATTGCCAAGTCTTCATTGTTTTCGACGTTTGCCATTTGTTCTGAAACTTCTAAATTGGCAAAAGTAATAGCGAAATTTAAGTTTTTCATCACCGTTTGAACCACAACGTTAAACGCTTCAGAAGCTTTGTAGGTTTTGTGCGTTTGCACGTAAGTTCCTAGCGAAGCCAGTGACGAAAGCAATGTATGATTTAAGACTGCCAATTTATAAACTTGCTGCAATTGTTTTTGTTTCGATTTCGGTTCCTGTGTCATTCTTTGAAATGAAGCCATTAAATTCCCGATTTCGATGAAAGCATTTTTTCTCGCAACTCTATACGAAGAAGTCGTTTCGCCTTTATTGTTGTAGAAAATTGAAATCTCGTTCAAATAATCGCGGTTCGCTTCAATAGATTTTTTAATGTAAATCGGCTGGCTCATGAATTCCCAAGAAGGCCAGAAAAAATAATTTGCAAGGAAGGCTAGTCCGGCGCCGACAATTGTATCTAAAATTCGGTATTGAATGACATCATTAATATTCGGAGTCATAATTCCGTAAACAAAAACGACGTAAATCGTCACGAAAGTGGCTCCAACTTTATAATTTATAGACGTGAATGTAAATCCTAAAATCATGCAAGAAATTGCCATTGTCGCTTTTATCACGGGATCTGTAATGAATAATAGCAATGCGAAAGCGATGAGTCCGCCAGCGACAGTTCCAATAATTCTATGAAAAGAGCGCTCCTTTGTGAGGCCATAACCTGGTCGCATGATCACAACGATTGTCAGCAAAATCCAATACACTTTATCGAAAGGAAAAACATTTCCGATGATAAATGCCAGAATTATTGTGGAAGTCAATCGAAGTGAATGCCTGAAAATCGTCGAAGAAAAACTTAAGTTTTCTCGAAATGTGCTCCACGGATAATATTGTGAAGTCATTAATTTATCCAAGCTTCTGTCGCGCATTTTAAATTCATTGCTGTTGAAATTTGGCATAAATGCACGCTCGATAATCTTGATTTTTTCAATCTGTTTTTCGGCGTAGTGAAGCATATTTGAAAGCATCCAAACACCTTCTGAAGCTTGCTCTTTTCCGAGTTCAGCTTTATATTCATTGATGGCATTTTCTAAGGTTTCCAAATCTTTCAGCAACGAATGTTTTGGAACATATTTTTTATGGTTTTCGATGCTTTTAAAAATTGCTTTTAAAGAGGAAGCTAAATTATAAGCCAGATTTTGATACGTTTTTAAAACATTTTGATGATTCTCAAATTGCTGCTGCAATTTATTATGGTCAAAAGAAGTGGAAAGCGCTAATTCTAAAATTTCTAAAAGTGAAATAAAAACCAATGTCATTTTTCTGGTTTGGTTAGAAGTGCCACTTGAATTGGTTCTATTTCGGATTAAAATTTCGCGTAGATTTTCGTGAATCGTATTTAGTTCCACCTGAAGAATTAGCTGTTTTTCGATGATTTTTTCCCTTGGAGAATTTACATTCCATAAATCACCGCGAAGTTTCATATATTTTGCTGTCAGTTTTAAACAGCTCGCAATTTGCAATTCTACGTATCTGTGCGGTCTTACATAGGAAAAAATTAAGGAAATCAAAAGATAAAATAGTCCGCCGACAAGCATCAATCCTGAATATTGGAGCATCATCAAAAAATCTTCTTGAATGTGTCCGAAAGATAAACAAATAGAAAGCAAAGCCGAAAATGAAACCTGCGTTGCTCTCTGACCATAGACCGAAATCATTGAGAAAAAGAAAATCAGCGCCGAAATTGCCGGATAAAAAATCCATGGAAACGGATGCAGTAGATTTACGAATAAATTACATCCGGCAACGATTAATGAAGCCACTAAAAGTCCGTTGATTTTATGCTTTAAATTACTCGGAATGTCACTCGGATAGGTCAAAAAAGCGCCGATTGCAATATTAAATCCGATTAAGAAATTACCTTGAAAAGAAAAAAATAGTGCAGGAATTACCGCTGCCAGAGTTACTTTTAGAGCATTTGAAAAATTGGTTGAATCGGTAAAATTTCGGACTTTTTGAATCATTGGTTTGCGGTTACTAGCAAAGATAACAATTGGCGAACATTTTCGGAATTAAAAAAATAAAGAATTAACGCTTTCTATGTTATCAAAAGGTTGTTATAGTTTATGTTTTTTCACTATTTTTGCCCTCTGAGTGCGGCGAAAGCATTGCGAATTCAGTATAATTCAATATAAATAAAATGATTTTACCGATTATAGGATACGGCGATCCGGTTTTGAGAAAAGTAGGCGAGGAAATTCCACAAGATTTTCCCAACTTAAAAGAAGTGGTTGCTAACATGTATGACACGATGTATAATGCCTATGGCGTTGGTTTGGCGGCACCGCAAGTTGGTTTGAGCCTGCGTCTTTTCGTGGTTGACACTTCACCTTTTGGCGACGATGAAGATTTAGAAAAAGAAGAGCAAGAACTCTTGAAAGATTTTAAAAGAACGTTTATTAACCCAAAAATGCTGAAAGAAGAGGGTGAAGAATGGGGATTTAATGAAGGCTGTTTGAGCATTCCTGAAGTTCGCGAAGATGTTTATAGAAATGAACAAATCACGATTGAATATTTCGACGAAGATTTTAATAAAAAAACAGAAGTGTTTGATGGCTTGATTGCCAGGGTAATACAGCACGAATATGACCATATTGAAGGAATTTTATTTACCGATAAAATATCTTCATTGAAAAAACAGTTAATAAAGAAGAAGCTTCAAAATATCATGGAAGGAAAAACACGTCCGGATTATAAAATGAAGTTTGTTGCCCCAAAAAAAGGCAGATAGTCAAAAAAATAAATTAATTTCAAATTATAAAATAGCATTAAAATGAATTTAGAAAAAATACTAGCCATTTCTGGCAAACCAGGTTTATATGCCTTGAAAATCCAAACTCGTACAGGTTTTGTTGCTGAATCTATGTTAGACGGTAAAAAAATCACTGTTGGTTTGAGAAGCAATGTGAGTCTTTTGTCTGAAATTTCTATTTATACAAACGATAAAGAAAAACCACTAGTTGAGGTAATGCGGGCCATTGCTGAAAAAGAAGACAACGGACCAGCAATTTCTCACAAAGAAGACAATGCTAAATTGACTGCTTATTTTGCTGAAGTCTTGCCTGATTATGACCAAGAAAGAGTGTATGCTTCTGATATTAAAAAAGTTTTGAACTGGTATAATATGCTTCAAGCTAGAGGATTAGTTTCAAAAGAAGTTCCTGCAACGCCAGCAAAACAAGAAGTTGCTGAAGAAGAAACAAAATAATTAAATTTCGATTTAAGAAAATAAAATCCTGTGGCAACGCAGGATTTTTTATTTTTACATAAAACCAATACTATGAATTCAAGACAGCAGAAACTCGACGCATTTGGCAGATTATTAGATATAATGGATGATTTGCGTGAAAAATGTCCTTGGGATAAAAAGCAGACTTTACAGACTTTGCGCCATTTGACAATCGAAGAAACTTATGAATTGGGCGATGCGATTTTAGACAATGACTTGCAAGAAATCAAGAAAGAATTGGGCGACGTCTTGCTTCATATTGTTTTCTATTCTAAAATAGGTAGCGAAACTAATGACTTTGATATTGCTGATGTCTGCAATGAAATTTGTGAAAAATTGATTCACCGTCATCCGCATATTTATGGCGATGTCGTGGTGGAAAATGAAGAGGAAGTTAAGCAGAATTGGGAAAAACTGAAGTTGAAAGAAGGTAAAAAATCTGTCTTGGAAGGCGTTCCGAAAAGTCTTCCTGCTCTGGTCAAAGCGTCTCGAATTCAAGACAAAGTGAAAGGCGTGGGATTTGATTGGGAAGAACCGCACCAAGTTTGGGATAAAGTGGAAGAAGAAATTCAAGAATTCAGAGACGAAATTAAAAATGGCGACCAAGACAAAATCGAGGCTGAATTTGGCGATGTTTTGTTTTCAATTATCAATTATGCCCGATTTGTAAATGTAAATCCTGAAGACGCATTAGAAAGAACCAATAAAAAGTTCATCAAAAGATTTCAATATTTGGAAAGCAAAGCGGGAGAATTAGGGAAACAGTTGTCAGATATGACGCTTGCAGAAATGGATGTTTTCTGGAACGAAGCTAAAAAACTTTAAATAAAAAGAGGCTCAAATGAGCCTCTTTAAATGAATTAATAAAATAACAGCTAATAATTTAGATACTATCTTCAATGGCGCCCTGCCATTTTCTGGCGAATTGCTCATTTTCTAGCCAATAGGCTTTTCCTAATTTGTCGGTTTTCAAATCATAAAGTACGACTTCAGAATTTGACTTTCCTGATTTGTATTTGAATTGCAATGCGATTTGAGAATCATCATTTCCAGCACTAATTTCTTCATATTTGCAAGAACTCACATCGTTTAAATCTACGAAAGTAGCTCTGTCTTTTTCTTTATTTAAGTCAATGAAAAGAAAGCCTTTGTTAGCGCTGTCCAAAGCATAAATCTTTTTATAATGTGTTTCGCGTTCAGAAAAATTGTATTTTCCCTGGCTGAAACTGTTGAATATTTCTTTGATTTTTTTTCTGTTTTTCGCTTGATTATTAGCGATGTAGATTATAGGCAAGGCACAAATTAATGTCAGCACAAGCCCTATGATTAGAGATGCGTTATCCATTTTGAATTTTTAAATTTTATAAATGATTGATTGCGACTGCTATAAAATAACAGCCTGAGCGGTTTCAAAAATTATAAAATTACCAGAAAATATGAAAGGGGAAAAGCAAGATCGAGACGTTCAGGCATCTGTTGATGTCTTGTCTTGCAAAAATCGCAGTAGCTTTAAAGAAACTGAAATCTGAAAAGCTTATGTTGTAAAAAGATTCAAACCATTTGGCATAAATCGGCAGGTCTGCGCGAGAACTGGCGACAGTATTTTGAGTAATTTCTGGATTTACAAAAGCCGAAGCTTTTAAAAAATCAATTCTCTCAATGGATTTTTTTGTAGCATAATCAATCGTGAACGTTTTCTTGTCTTCTTTTCCGAAGACTAAAAAAACGGTCATCAAAACCGAAAGCAACGCTATGTTTTTAATCCATTTCATTTTTGCAAATATAGCTTTTATAAAAGGTTTTAAAAAATTGAAACTCAAATAAAAGCGATTAAAAATAAGAAAGCCCCACGATTGTGAGGCTTTCAGTATAATTTGTCAAAACTTATTCGCTTTTTAAATTACGAATCTGTTTTAATTTATCTTTCCAAACTTGAAGGCTTTCCTTGTGTTTTTCAATGTTTTTCTTCACTTCTAAAACCATCGGATTGTCTTTTTTCGCATTAGCAAAAAACTGGATATTATTCTCTAACTGGAAAATTTCCTGTTGTACTTCCTCAATTTTGCGAATTAAGAAAATCTTTTCATTTTCTAATTTTCTAGTATCATCTGAACCTGAAAGCTGGTCAATTCTACTGTTGAATCGCGCCATTTCAGAGTCTTTTTTGCTCAAGCTCAATTTGTCAAATAGTGCATCCAAAACTTTATTGAATTTTCCTTCAATGTGGCGTCTTGCATGTGGCACTTTTCCAAAACCTTTCCAGTTTTCGATATGTGCTTTTATTGCGTCCAAATCAGCTTTGTGTTCGCCGGTCAAAGCAAAATCTTTCAGTGATTCTAAGTAGTCTTTCTTTTTCTCAAAAGCTTCCAATTCTTCAGAATTCACTTCATTTCTTTGGGCGTGAAGTTTGTCGAAATAATGGTTGCAAGCTTCCTTGAAATCCTTCCAAATACTGTCAGAATATTTTCTTGGCACGTGCCCGACTTGTTTCCATTCTTCCTGAATTTGCTTCATGATTGGAGTCGTAGTAACAAAATCTTCGCTGTCTTTCAATGCTTTTGCTCGCTCTACTAAGGCCAATTTTTTATTTAAATTGTCTTGCTGGTCTTTTTTTATGTCTTTGTAAAACGAATTTTTCAAAGAATTAAAATCACGAACAGCATTTTTAAAAGCCGACCAGGTTTCCTCATTTACATCCGAAGGAACTTTTCCGGTTGCAAAAAACTCATTTCTCAAAGCTTCCACTTTGTCAATTTGCCCTTGCCACAACGAATGTGCTTCTACTTTTTCAGTTGCTAAAGCTTGGATTTTTGAGATAATTTCTTGCTTTTTAGCAAGATTTTCTGTCTCAGTTCCTCTTTGTTTTTCAAAAATCAATTCTCTTTTATCGTGGATTTTTTTAGTCAAAGCACTGAAATTGTTCCAAATTTCTTCACGGTGTTCTCTTGAAACCGGTCCAATATCTTCTTTCCAGATTTTGTGTAAATCTTGCAATTCTCTGAACGCTTTGTTTACGTCAGCATCTTCTGCCAATTCTTCAACGCGCGCAATAATTTTTAATTTCAAGTCTAAATTGTGCTTGAAATCCAAATCTCTCGCTTCCCTGTCCAAATGCAGGTAATCATAGAAATTTTCTACGTGGAAATGATAATTATTCCAAACGTGGTTGTATTTATCTCTCGGAATCGGTCCCGCATTTTTCCATCTTTCACGCAATTCATTAAAATGTTTCAGCGTGTCTTTTATGTTTTCCTGCGGATTTATTAACTCTTTCAACTCTTCAACAATCGCCAAACGAACATCAAGATTTGATTTCAGATTGTTCTGAAGACTCTTGAAATGTACATTTCTCTTGTCTCTGAATTGATTATATAAAGTATCAAATTTTGATTTTAAAGGCAAATGATAGTGGAATTCTTCTGTCGTCTCTGGGTTTTCAGCGTGGAATTCATCTTTTTTCTCCTCAATAAAATGATTGTATTTAGATAAAAAAGCCGTTTTTACTTCCTCAACGTGATCTTTAACCGACATTACTTTGTCAACGGCAACCAGTTTTTCAAGCTCAGCAACCAAAGCATCCATGTCTAAAGCCTCATAGTCTAGCTTCGGAATTTCATGTCTTTCCTTTAAAGTTTCGTCTTCGCTTTCTTCAGCATTTGATTCAGAAATTGCATCGAGCGCATCTTGGTTTTCGCTCACAGTCGAAGTTTCCTCAAGTTCTTCGGGTGAAATCTTTGTTGCAGGAATTTCTTCTGAAGCAATTTCAGCTTCCACGACAGGCGCTGGTTCTACAGTGTTTTCACTGACAGGCGCGACTTCTTGCGTTTCGTTTTGAGAAGCAGTTTGAGATTCATTCTCTAGATTTCCATCTGCTTCTTGCAGGCTATCATTCTTTTCTTCTAACATCATAAAATGTTTAAGGTTCGTAATTCTTTCGATTGGAAAGATAGTAAAGGCTAATGAAAATTCAAAGAAAAAGCAACATTTAAAGTCAATTTTCTGAGATAATGGTATTTTTTAGAAGCGAATAGTCGTTTATTTTTCAGGAAAAGTAGTTCCTGCTTTCCGTTCCAATCTTTTGTGGTGAAGAATCCGAGCCATCAGGAAACCACAAAAGGATTTTCTCTTCAATCAGTCCCGAAACTTCAGGATAGATAGCTTTCGATTTTTCTCCAATATCGTCGAGTTGCTTTGAAGAAAACTTTGCGAATCTCTGCGAAGACCCTTTGTGAATCTTTGCGTTAGAAAAAAATCTCCAAATCTTATTTATTCCAAATTTTCCAAGCCTTCTCCGCCTGAAAAACCAGCATTTCATATCCGTTTTTAATCTTAGCCCCACGTTTTCCAGCTTTCTTCAAAAAAACAGTCTCCTCAGGATTATAGATCAAATCATAAGCAATGTGCTTGGAAGTGAAAAATTCATACGGAATAGGAGGAAAGGCCTGCACATTCGGCGAAGTTCCCAATGGAGTAGAGTTGATGATAATCTGATGGTTGTCAAAAGTCGTCGCATTTACCAAATCATAGCCAATGCTGAATTCCGTCGGTTCGCGGGAAACAAAAGTATAAAGGATTCCAAGTTCTTCCAAAGCAAAAGCAATTCCCTTTGAAGCACCGCCAGTTCCCAAAATCAAAGCTTTTTTGTGATGCGGTTCTAATAAAGGTTGCAATGATTTTTTTAATCCGTAATAATCAGTGTTGTAGCCTTTCAGCTTTCCTTTCTTTGTAAATTTAATCGTATTTACAGCGCCAATTCGTGCCGCTTTTTTAGATAATTTATCCAAAAACGGAATCACGGCTTCCTTGTAAGGAATCGTGACATTCATTCCTTTTAAATTCGGATTGTCCTTAATTATAGCCGGAAATTCTTCAATTGTGGGAATATCAAAGTTCACATAGTCGTAATCTTCCAAGTGCAAAGACTTAAATTTTTCAGCAAAATAGCCTACGGAAAAAGAATATCCGATGTTTTTTCCTAGAAGTCCGAAGAGGTTATTTGTTTTTTTCATTTATTGATATTGGAATATTATAAAGTGATCTGACATAAATTTCTCCATATTTGGCAGGTATCCATTTCGGACCAAGTTGCAATGTTTTGATAGCTTCTTCTCCGGAATTATAACCAATATCTCTAATGATTTTGCAATTTGTCAAGCTACCATCTTTTTCAACTACAAATGATAAAAATATTTTTCCTGATATATTTTGGGCTACTATTTCAGGCGGGGTCTTATAACTCTTTTTAAAATAATCTAGAAATGCTTTTCTTCCATTTGGAAATGATGCGTTTTCAGTTACACTTGTTAATACAGCATTTTCTTCTATCTGCTTTTTTATCTTTTCAGTATTATCACCACTAGTTACAACTTCTGGAGTTATATAGCCAGAAATTCTTTCTTTATCTATTTTTTGCGAATAACAGCTGATAAAGCTTAAAAACATTAAAATGTAGAAATATGTATGTTTCATTTTTTTCTAAAAAAATTAAATAAAAAAGCCTGACAGTTTTGATTCCATCAGGCTTATAAATTTATAAATTATTTACTTTTTATACTTTTCAATTTCGTCCTGCACCAATTGGTCTTCCCAAACGGTTGGGAACAAACTTTCAATCAGAATATGGTTTTCAAAGCTCAAACGCAATCCGTTATTCAAATGAAATTTTCCTTTTTCGATATCATCAAGCATCAAATACAAGCCTGCCATTCGGTATTCAATTTGAAATTCTTCCGGAAAATATTCTGTCGCGCGAAGCAAATTGTGAATTGCACCTTCAAATTCTCCTAAAAACTGCAAAGTGTCGATCCAAAATAACCACGTGTCTAATTGATAATCGCCAAATTCAACCGCTTTTCTGTATCCGATTTCTGCTTCTTCAAAAAAGCTCAAGGCTTTGTTGATTGTCGCATAACGTTTCCAGTATAATCTGTTTTCATTGTCAATTCCGATCGCTTTGTTTACGTAAAACAAGGCTTTTTGGTAGTTTTTCTGTCTTACGTAGAAATCAGTAATTGCAATCCAGCCTTTGTCCAAAAGCGGATCTTCGTGAACCGTTTTATGGAAAAATTTCAAGGCTTGTGGCTTGTTTCCTAATTTCTCATAGCATTTCCCAATTCGGAGCAAGGCATACGAAGTCGGATCGTCTAATTCAATCGTCTGGTTGTAGCTTTCAATCGCTTCTTCATAACGTTTCAATTTCTCTAATGACTTGGCTTTTTCCATGAAAGCGCCCATAAATTCGTCGTCAATCATCGAAGCGTAATCAAAGGCACGAAGCGCATTTTCATAATCTTCTAATCCATAGTACAATCTTCCGGTCTGGTGCCAGGCGATTTCGCTGTAGGGATTTTTGTCAATATATTTCTCCAAAAAAAGAATCGCTTCTTTATTTTGGTCTAAAAATTCAAAGCAGTACACCACATTATAAAGTGCGGCCTGGTCTTCAACATCTTCTTCAAGACATTTGATAAAATTTTCTTTTGCAAGTTCAAGATTGTCCATGAAAAGATATTCCATTCCGATTAAATTATAGACATCGGCAAAATCATCGGTTAATTCTAGGGCTTCCTTGAGCAGTTCGACCGCCTTTTCGTGATCGTCTCTTTTGGAATAAATATTCGCTTTTTGGATAAAAATTTCTTCGTTTTGCGGTTCGATAGCATAAAGTTCATTCAGTAGCTTTTCGGCTATTTCAAGCTTGTCATCATAGACCAACATTTCTACTTGTACTAATTTTAAGCCTGTAGAACGAGGGTGTTGCTCAAGCGCTAATTTTAAGGCTTTCTTTGCCAGTGACGCCTTACCCATATCCAGGTAATGAAGAATAATTTCTTCAAATTCTTCCGAATCAAAGAAGAGAACTTTATTGGTTTTCAACATAGATTCGAACTTGGACAAGGATAAATTGTAATCTTCTTCATCGTGACTCAAATGCATAGGCTGTGTTTTAAAATTATCCTTAATAAAATTAGGGAACGTAATTGTTTGTGCGAGACATGGCTGAAATTGTTGTGAACAATTTAATTAACAGATTTATTTGTATTAAGTTAGCCAATTATAATGAAAAATCCTAATTTAATGAAGCTTTTACTTCATCCATAACTTCCAGCATAATCGCGCAACCTTCTCTGATTTCGTCTTCAGAAATGTTCAGCGGGGGTGTTATTCTTATCGCTTTTCCTTCAAATAATAACCAGAACAAAATCAGTCCTTTATCTTGGCATTTTAAAATTACCTGGTTGGTAATTTCGGCATCTTCAGTCATTGCGGCAAGCATCAATCCTCGTCCTCTCACTTCCTGTATCAAAGGATGTACCAAAAGCGAACGGAACAGTTTTTCTTTTTCCAAAGTCTGCGGTATTAGGTCAGTTTCAGTGATTTCCTGCAACGTTGCCAAACATGCGGCCGCTATGACAGGATGTCCGCCAAAAGTCGTGATGTGACCTAATTTTGGATTGTCGCTTAGCAAATCCATCATTGCCGAAGAAGCTGTAAATGCTCCGACCGGCATGCCGCTTCCCATTCCTTTTCCTAATATAATTACGTCAGGAATCGCATCATAGTTTTCAAAACCGAACAATTTTCCGGTTCTTCCAAAGCCTGGCTGGATTTCATCGACAATCATTAGTGCGCCAACTTCAGTACATCTTTCTCTGACTTTTTTCAAAAAACCATTTTCAGGCTGGATAAATCCGGCGCCTCCTTGAATGCTTTCTAAAATAATTCCGGCAGTTTTGGTTGTAATTTTTTGTAAATCTTCTTCATTATTAAACGTAATAAAATCTACATCTGGTATAAGCGGACGAAAAATTCTCTTTCTTTCTTCAAAACCCATCACGCTCATCGAACCCATCGTGTTGCCGTGATATGCATTGTTGCACGAAATCAATTGGCTTCTTCCGGTAACTCTTCGGACTAATTTCAAAGCGCCTTCTGTGGCTTCCGTTCCAGAATTTACCAAGTAGGTTTTATCCAAAGGTTTTGGCAACAACGAAGCTAATAATTTGCAGAATTCAACTGCCGGACTTTGTGCATATTCGCCGTAAACCATGACGTGCGAATGTTTGTCGAGCTGGTTTTTTATCGCATCATTGACTCTTTTATTTTGGTGTCCCAAAGTGCAGGCGGAAACTCCGGCTACAAAATCGAGGTATTTTTTGTTATTTGTGTCGTAAATATAAGAACCGATAGCGTGTGAAACTTCCATCCCAAGTGGGTAAGGGGAAGTCTGTGCCTGGTATTTATGGAAATCTTTAATCATTTTTGAACAATCAAATTGTTTGTATTGTGTTGCCTCGACTGCGCTCGGGATGACAATAATCGAAATCGAAATTATTTTACTTTGGTCTTCTTTTCAGGATTTTTCTTGTCATATTCCAAAGTTTCTTTTCGAACTTCCATCGGAACAGCTTCCTTCTTCTTTTCAGCTCTGGTTCGCTTTAAAATTTTTTCATGCAGGTCTTTTTCTTCTTGAGGAAAAATGTCCTCCATTGTCTTTATAATTTCATCGCCACGCCAAATAAATCCTCGTAGCTTCCGTGCATTTTCGGGGAGATCTTTTTCAGGAAAACTCTCGCTTTCGGTATTTTTAAAAGCGGTAACTGTCGTAATTTTATTGTCTTCCAGCTCTAAATGTATCGAGCTGCTGATTCCTTTGTCAATCGCCGTCAGCTGGCCTTTGTCATACGCAAAATAAATCTTTTCCGTATTCTTGACCAGATCGACTTCGTATAATTTATTGTCCCGAAACTTGCCGTATAAATTAACGCCCTTGACCTGATTATAGCCTTTTCCGAGGGTATCTTTTGAAGCGATAAAAGCATCTGTCAAAACTTTCAGCGAGTCTAGTTTTTCGGTTTTCGTGTCTGAAATCAAATGAATAACTTGACCGGTCAATTGATTTTCTCCGTTCCAGACTACTGGTTTCCCAATCAATTGCGTCAGTCCGTTTTTTTCATTAGAATGCAGGGAATCACATTTTCCAGACATATCAATTTTGTAAAATCTGACATTGTTGAAAGCGCGAATCACTCTGTTTTCAGGCTTTCCGGTAATCATTAATTTTTTTCCATGAACGTATAAAGTGTCCTTTTCTACCAATGTCGCGGCAACGGCGTGTTTTGTCATTACCAGTGAATCTTGGTTTCTGTAAACTTCGCCATAATGGCCGCGGGCAATTCCTTTATTGATTGAATCGGTGACTTTTACATTATTTGTAGCGGAAGCAAATTCCCGATTTCGGTCATAATATAAGCTGTCGCCTTCAATCAATCGGTTGTTGTATTTTATGTAAGAATTTTTTACGAAATGAGCAAAATTCTTCTTTGTGTCGTAAAATCCTTTCTCTGTATAAATAAAATTTTCTTTACTTGTAATTGTCGAAGGTCCGAATAAATAAGAGTGGCCCGAATTCGAAAAATAATCCAAATGATTCGATTTTATCACATATTTCGGATTCGTAATCGTGACTGCAGTCAAAAATTGAAACTTTTTATCGTTCAGGAAATACCTTCCTGATTTGCTTCGCAAAGTATTTTCTTGGTCTTTAATTGTTCCGTATGTATTGTAATACGCCTGCTGAATTCTTCTGTCAAAGTTGACTGTATCTGTTGTCAAAGTCATCTTTGGATCACGCATCACCACATTTCCTGTGGCAAAGGCAAACTTTGTATTCCCTTTATATTCTGCATATTTGCTATCCATAAAAACCGTGTCGCCTTGGTTCATTTTTACGTCTCCAAAAGCTCTGATAATATTGGCTTCCTGAAAAAAATAAGCCGTATTGCAGTTCATTCGAACGCCTTCGTGGATAATTCTCACGTTGCCTCGATAACGAATTGCGCCAGGAACTTCCGCTTGCTGTAAATCAACAAAATCAGAATTTTCCACCACTATTTTTTTAGGTGGTGCTTGCGCTAAAAGCATGTTGAAAGGCAATAGGATTAAAAGGCCTGCAAGAAATAAAAAGTGCTTCTTCAATGGAAAATATTTTGGGTCAAATTTAAGTAAAATCTCCAAATCTGATTTTTAATTATGAATTATTTGTGTGAATAATTTAAACTACCGCAGATTCACAGATTAAAATTTGAAAGGATAGAAAATATGCCACAGAATTTACTGAATAGCACAGATTTATTATGGAAAATAAAATCATTTTAATATGCGGCAAAAAAAATTTATGTAAAAAAAACGCCCTGACAAAATCAAGGCGTTTCCAATTATTTATTAATAGTCTGAGTCCTATCTGGACCAACTGAAATTACCTTGATCGGAACTTCAACAAACTTTTCGATAAATTCAACATATTCTTTCAATTCTGAAGGAAGCTCCTCATACCAAGTCATTCCTGTCAAATCTGCTTTCCAGCCTTTTTTGGCAACATAAATCGGAGAAACATTTTCAGGCTCGATGTTGTATGGCAAATGGTCGATTTTTTCTCCTTTGTAATTGTATTCCGTGCACACTTTCAAAGTTTCAAAACCAGAAAGAACGTCACCTTTCATCATATACAAAGCCGTAACGCCGTTCACCTGAATCGCATATTTTAACGCAACCAAATCCAACCAACCGCAACGTCTTGCACGACCAGTCACAGAACCGAATTCGTTACCAACTTTTGCCATTGTTTCGCCGTCTTTGTCAAAAAGTTCCGTAGGAAATGGTCCGCTACCAACTCTTGTCGTATAAGCTTTGAAAATTCCGAAAACTTCTTTCACTTTATTTGGAGCAATTCCCAAACCTGTACAAGCGCCCGCAGCAGTTGTATTTGAAGAAGTTACAAAAGGATAAGTTCCAAAATCAATATCTAGCAAAGAACCTTGTGCTCCTTCAGCCAAGATTGATTTTCCTTCTTTCATCGCTTTGTTCAGATATTCTTCGCTGTCAATGAATTGCAACGTTTTTAAAACTTCAACAGCTTCAAAAAATTCTTGTTCCAATTCTTTCAAATCATATTCCAAATCAACGTTGTAAAACGCAATCATCGCTTCGTGCTTATCAGCCAAAGCTCTGTATCTGTCTTTGAAATCTTCCAATTCAATATCACCCACACGAAGACCGTTTCTTCCCGTTTTGTCCATATAAGTTGGCCCGATTCCTTTTAAAGTAGAACCAATTTTTGCCTTTCCTTTTGAAGCTTCAGAAGCCGCATCTAAAAGTCGGTGCGTTGGCAAAATAAGGTGTGCTTTTCTAGAAATGATCAATCTTGACTGGATGTCGATATCAAATTTTGCTAAACCTTCTAATTCTTTTTGGAAAACTACTGGGTCAATCACGACACCGTTTCCGATAATGTTAATTGATTTCTTGTGAAAAATCCCAGAAGGAATCGTTCTCAAAACGTGTTTGATTCCATCAAATTCTAGCGTGTGTCCCGCATTTGGGCCGCCTTGAAAACGAGCAATAATATCGTACTTTGAAGTGAGAACGTCAACAATTTTTCCTTTGCCTTCGTCGCCCCACTGCAATCCGAGTAGTAAATCTACGGTCATTATTTTAGTTGTTTGTTGTTTATTTATTCTTTAGGTGTAGTCTTTTTGTTACCGTAAAGGTAAAGCGAATGGTTGTGAATTTCAATATCAAAAATCTCTTCAATCGTCTTTTTGATACTTTGAATTCGTGGATCGCAAAATTCTATAACTTCCCCAGAATCAGTCATGATAATGTGGTCGTGTTGCTTGTCAAAATACGATTTTTCATAATGTGCCTGGTTTTGCCCAAACTGGTGTTTTCGCACCAAAGCACAATCCAATAACAATTCGATCGTGTTATAAAGTGTAGCTCTACTAACGCGATAATTCTTGTTTTTCATTTTGATATAAAGAGATTCTATGTCAAAATGTTCCTCATTATCATAAATTTCCTGAAGTATAGCATAGCGTTCAGGAGTTTTGCGATGTCCTTTGTTTTCAAGATATTTTGTAAAAACATTTTTTACAATCTCTTGATTCTTATTGTTATCTACAGAAATTAGTGTCATATCCTGCAAAGATAATTTATTTTATTCAAGTACCAAGTTTCTCTTTTGGGGAATTTTACACAAATGAATCGTTAAAGTTTTTTAGAAGCTATTCCCGCTTTCCGCTTCAATCTTGCTTGGGAAAATCTTTTTTTCCAACGCAAGTAAAGGAGCTTCCTCCGGTCGCTCTTTCCTTCCGGGAAAAAATAGATTTTCCCAAGCAAGGATTTCCACTACAATCGGGGCTATTGAGCGAACTTGTGGATGCAGATTGCGCTGATTAAAACTTACTTTTCAAATCCATCATTCCGTGAAGAATTCTTATAATTTCAATCTCATTTTCAAAAATTTTTCTGTAAAAAATTATGTGCTGACCAGTTTTACAACCCAAAATGTCTTTCTCAACAATATCATAATTTTTACCTTTCTCAGGTTTTTTTGCCAACTCATTGCAAGACTCAATAAGCAGTAAATAATAAGTTTCCGCCTGATTTTCTGACCAAGTTTTCACTGTGTAATCCCAAATTTCTTCTAAATCGTTTACAGCTTTTCTAGAAAATAAAAATTTAGACATTCTTCTTTCTAGATTTTAAGATTTCCAAATGTTGCTGCGGATTAAAATCAGCTATAATTCCACTATTCAAGCCTTCCTGAATTGCGCTCCTCAACGCTAAAATTTTATTTTCTTCCTCTTCTAAAAGTCGAAGACCAGCTCTGACAACCTCGCTTGCATTGCTAAATCTTCCTTTGGAAACACTTTCTTCAATAAAATCTTCAAAATGATTCCCCAACGATATTGATGTATTCCTACCCATGATCAAAATTTTTATAAAGTTACCAATTTTTGGTAATATTTACAATTTCAGGCTAAACCTAATTCTTATTAATCCGCGTCACCTTATCAATCCCATCAATCTTCTTAATATTTTCAATCAACTTCTTCAAAATCGTATTATTTTGAACCACAACCACAACCTGCCCATTAAAAATTCCGGCATCGCCACTCAACGAAATACTCTGGATATTCACGTGCATATTGTTAGAAATCACTTTAGTCAATTCATTTGTCAAACCAAGCGTATCCATTCCAGTAATATTTAAAGTCGCCTTAAATTCCTGCTGTGTCGAGTCAATCCATTTTGCTTGAATGATTCGGTAAGCATAATTGGACTGCAGGCTGATCGCATTCGGACAGTCTTTTTTATGTACTTTAATGCCTTCGTTAATCGTCACAAATCCAAATACATCATCCCCAGGAATCGGGTTGCAGCAGGTCGCCAATTTATAATCCAGCTTGTCCTGTTCCTTCCCAAAAACGAGCATGTCATAATTGTTGCTGATCTCCGGCTTATTGATTATTTCCGGCGAAGAAGTGTTGGTCCGCTTAATCTTGTTCTTGAAAAAGTTCATGAACGTATTGCTTTTCTGCGCCGCATAATCCTTCAGCTGCTGGTTGTCAATCGCGCCGATTCCAACACGGTAAAACAAATCCAAGCTCGTTTTCAGCTTAAAGAAATTCACCAATTCATTGACAGAAGTTTCATTCAACGTAATTTTTAAATGACGCAATTTTCTTGTGAGAAGCTCTTTTCCGTCTTCAGCAGTTTTCTTCGTATTTTCGTTTAAGACGTTTTTAATTTTTGTTTTGGCGCGAGAAGTCGTCACATAATCCAGCCAGTGTGAAGTCGGTTTTTGATTCGGAGACGTAATAATTTCAATCTGGTCGCCGCTATTCAAAACATGATTCAACGGAACCAATTTCCCATTGACTCTAGTTCCTCTAGTTTTAATTCCTATTTCAGAGTGAATGCTGAACGCAAAATCCAATGAAGTCGCGCCTTTCGGCAATGATTTGATTTCTCCTTTCGGCGTAAAGACATAAATTTCCTTTGAATACAAATTCAATTTAAAGTCTTCCACAAAATCCACAGCGTTCGTCGAGGCATTTTCTAAAGCTTCCTTCAAAAGATTCAGCCAAGTGTCCAAGCCATGCTCTTCATTCCCGCCTTGCTTGTATTTATAATGTGCAGCATATCCTTTTTCAGCAATTTCGTCCATGCGCTCGCTTCGAACCTGAATTTCAACCCAGCGCCCTTTTGGTCCCATTACGGTAATATGAAGCGCTTCATAACCAGTTGATTTCGGCGAAGAAATCCAGTCACGCAAACGGCTCGGACTCGGGCGATAGTGGTCAGTAACAATCGAATAAATCTTCCAAGCAAAGAATTTTTCCTCACTTGGCGTTGCTTTATAAATAATCCTAAGCGCAAATTTGTCATAAACTTCATCAAAAGTCACGCCTTGCGCCAGCATTTTTTTACGGATAGAAAAGATTGATTTCGGCCTTCCCTTGATCGTATATTCCACGCCTTCAGCATCCAAAGAAGATTTTAAGACATCAGAAATCGACTTGATATATTCGTCCTGCTGTTCTTTTGTTTCCTTGATTTTGCTGACAATATCGTTATAAACATGCGGTTCGGTATATTTCAGACCTAAATCTTCCAGCTGATTTTTTATGTTGTAAAGTCCTAATCGGTGGGCAAGCGGGGCATAAATATAAAGTGTTTCCGAAGCAATTTTCGCCTGCTTATAATCCACCATCGATTCCATCGTCTGCATGTTGTGCAAGCGGTCTGCGATTTTAATCAAGATAACGCGAACGTCGTCATTCAAAGTAAGCAGCATTTTTCTAAAATTTTCCGCCTGCATTGAAATCTCATTGTCCGTTTTCACCTGGGCGATTTTAGTCAAGCCCTCAACGATTTTAGCAATCTTCGGATTGAACATTTTTTCAATGTCTTCCACAGTAATATCAGTATCTTCCACAACATCGTGCATCAAAGCCGCAGCAATAGAAGTCGCGCCCAAGCCAATTTCAGAAGCCACAATCTTCGCCACAGCAATAGGATGGAAAATATAAGCCTCGCCCGATTTTCTGCGCTGATCCTTGTGCGCGTCCACGGCCACATCAAAAGCCTTGCGAATCAATTTCTTGTCGTCTTCAGAAAGCGTCTGGTAACTGATGCGCAAAAGTTCTTTGTATTCCCTTGCAATTGCTTTGTTTTCTTGTTCAATATCGATTTCCACCATGGCGTTTGAAGTATTTGTTAGCTACCGTTTAAAAGTAGCATAAAGTTTTTGATTGTGCAATTTTTTTGAGTATTGTGTTAAAAGCAAAAACTGCTCTAGACTGGCTGTTTTTTAACTGTAAATTAGAAGTTTCAGGGTTTGTTTTTTTACAAAGTATAGCAGTTGTTTTTAAATATAGCGATTTTTTATTTCGATAAACAAGTTTCAAATTCCGATGTAAAGAGTTACTATTCAGATAAAGAAGTGTCAAATTCCAATAAACAAGGATATTTTTTAAAGGCAACGATTCCTTATTCCAAACAAACGATTTCTTATTCCAATAAAGAAGGTTCAAATTCCGATGTAAAGATTTTTTATTCCTATGAAGAAGTGTCAAATTCCAATAAAGAATGTTCTTTTTTCAAGGCAACGATTTATTATTCCGAACAAACGACTTTTTATTCCGATAAAGCAGGTTAAAATCCTGAACAAACGGTATTCTGTCAAAATATACGCAAGTCCGTACAACTTTAAGCAAAAGATTGTATCATTGTCACAAATAATCTAATCCAAACAATCATGATCTACTTCAACTTCCAGAGGCTCTTCAAATTAAAAGGAATCACCAAGCCGTTTTCGCACCTGAGAACCATTGGATATTCTGATAACTACGCCTCAAAGCTCGCCAACAACCGCGTCAAAGAAATCAACCTCGACCGCCTAGAGAAATTCTGCCGCGATTTTAACTGCACGCCAAACGATATTCTTGATTTCCGTCCAAGTAAAAATAATCCGCTTCCAGAAGACCACGCCCTGCATTCCTTAACAAAAAACGACATTTCTGATGAAATCGCAGGAAAGATATTTAGCCTTCCCGCTGATAAAATTGAGCAAATCCACGCCATCCTCAAAAATATGGACTAATTTTGCACGCACGATTTCCATGTTATGACAAAAGCCCTTCTCATCACGCCGCCTTTTACACAGCTCAACACGCCTTATCCGGCCACCGCTTACATAAAAGGTTTTCTAAATACTAAAAACGTCGCGTCTTTTCAGGCTGACCTTGGTATTGAAGTGATCTTGAAACTTTTCTCAAAGCAGGGACTGATAAATTTATTCGCTGAAGCGGAAGGCAATCCGGCACAAAAATCAGAAAATGCACAGCGAATTATAGCTTTGAAGGAAGAATATATCAAAGTAATTGACTCTGTAATTTTATTCCTCCAAGGCAAAAATCCCACGCTTTCACACCTGATTTGCCAAGAAGATTTCCTCCCAGAAGCATCGCGTTTCGCACAGTTGGAAGAACTCGACTGGGCTTTCGGAACCATGGGAACCCAAGACAAAGCAAAACATCTTGCCACTTTATATCTTGAAGACATCTCAGATTTAATCATTGAATGCGTCGATGAAAACTTCGGATTCAGCAGATACGCAGAAAGAATGGGACGCTCCGCAAATTCCTTCGACGATTTGTATGCCATGCTCCAAAAGGATTTTACCTACATCGATAAGATTCTGATTGCAAACCTAAACGAAAAGATGACTGATTTACAGCCTGATTTGGTCTGTTTCTCTGTTCCCTTCCCAGGAAATTTATACAGCGCTTTCAGAAGCGCGCAGTTCATCAAAAAACATTTCCCAAAAGCTAAAATTGCCATGGGAGGCGGTTTTCCCAACACAGAATTGCGTTCTCTGGCTGACATCCGTGTCATGGAATTCTTTGATTTCATAACTCTTGACGACGGCGAAGCCCCTTTGGAAGAACTGATCAATAACATTCAAAACCCAGAATATAATTCGTATAAAAGAACTTTTATCTTAGAAAATGGCAAAATCGCCTATAAAAATAATTCCCTCTTAAGAGATTACAAGCAATCTGAAGTAGGAACGCCTGACTATTCAAATTTGCTTTTGGATAAATACATTTCCGTCATAGAAATCGTAAACCCGATGCACAGAATGTGGAGCGACGGCCGCTGGAACAAGCTCACCATGGCGCATGGATGCTATTGGGGAAAATGCACTTTCTGCGATATTTCTTTAGATTATATAAAAGTGTATGAACCAGTCGCTGCCAAATTATTGTGCGACAGAATGGAAGAGCTTATCGAGCAGACCGGCCAAAACGGTTTCCATTTTGTGGACGAAGCCGCACCTCCAGCTTTGATGAGAGCGTTGGCTTTGGAAATTTTACGAAGAAAATTAACCGTGACTTGGTGGACAAACATCCGCTTTGAAAAAAGTTTTACCAGAGATTTGTGCTTGCTGTTAAAAGCTTCAGGATGCATTGCCATTTCTGGCGGTTTAGAAGTCGCTTCTGACCGATTATTGCAATTAATTGACAAAGGTGTGACGGTTGCCCAAGTCGCAAAAGTAACCCGAAACCTGACCGAAGCAGGAATCATGGTACACGCTTATCTGATGTATGGTTTCCCAACGCAAACTGCCCAAGAAACCATAGATTCGCTAGAAATGGTACGCCAATTGTTCGAAATCGGAATATTGCAGTCTGGTTTTTGGCACCAGTTTGCCATGACTGCACACAGTCCGGTCGGGATGTATCCTGAAAAGTTCGGCGTCTTGAAAGAAACCAACGAAATCGGAACTTTCGCTAACAACGATATCTTGCACATTGATAAAACAGGAACCGACCACGATAAATTCAGCTTCGGATTAAAGAAATCATTGTTCAATTTTATGCACGGAATCTGTTTTGATTTCCAATTGCAGGATTGGTTTGATTTTAAAATACCGAGAACAAAAATCCCGAGTGATTTTATTTACAATGCAATTCATGAAGAAGACGGGCTGGCCATAAAACCCTCTGCAAAAATAGTATGGACAGGAAATGTACCGACTGCAAATTTCTTCACGAAATCTAAAAAAGGAAATTCTTGGGAAATGGCTTCGCTGACTTTCCACAGCAAAAAAGATAGTTTTGATATCCAAACCAGCAAAGAACACGGAATTTGGTTGCAAGAACTGCTTTCTAAAATTTCAGTAAGCAACGCTAAAATTCATACTTACCAAGAAGTAAAAACAGATTATGAAAACTCAGATTTAGAAGATTTTGAGCTTTTTTGGTTCAGCAAACCTATGAAAACACTCAAAGAATCAGGTCTTTTAGTTTTATAAGTTAGCTTCTGAGCGCTTTTTTCTCACGCTCTTCTTTCATCTTATTGTATTTTTCAGCCTGTTCTTTTGATAAAATTTTTATGATATCGCGATTGATTTTATCATTTATAAGCTGCATCTTGTCTCTTTTTTCTTCGTAAGAAATGTCCATTTTTGAGATTTCTTCCAAGCTTCCCTTATTGTCATTCATGATCGACTTTACAGCCGCTTCCTGAAGTCCGTCTAAATTTAGCTCTTTTTTCAAATATTGCGCAGCAGTTTCTGCGTAGTCCACTTTTTCCTGCTTGTTTTTTGAAGGTCGGTTTTCTCTCACGCTTGAGCCTATAGAACGGTCAACTCCGTTGATATTGTTGCCATATTGTGCAAAAGTATCCGTAGAACAAAAAGCAAAAAAAACGATAGCGAAAAATAAATAGTTGGTCTTCATACAAAAAAATTATGTTCCAAACTTACTCAATTTTTAGGCCAATATAAAAAATATTCCAGTTTTTTTCAATTTCAAGGATGTAAACGGTATAGTGAAATTTCTGTTAAACTGCTGAAATTTAGTTTCATATAAAGCCATTGGCACAATTGCTGCATAATTTGCAATGTGAAAAAGAAATATATGAAATATCCGATGCTTGCTTTTCTGGCAATCCTTTTTGTCTTTGGATGTTCTGAAATCAGAACGGTTGCCGACGCAATTTCAAATCCGAGTGCGAGAGAAATTTACAAAAGAGAATTTAAAGATAGGGAAGAGGTTTTTAGCCAATGGCAATTTTACTATGAAAATGCGTTACATGACAGTCTGGAAGTAAAATTGCCTTATGGCGAAAAAGGGCAGTTTTTGGCCAATGAAAATACAATTTACAGTTATAAAACTATTCTTGAAAAAGGAAAGGTATTTTCTGCAGAAGTCATTAGAGATTCCTTAAATCAAAGGGTTTTTATAGACCTTCTTGAATGGAAATCAGACAAATTCGAGCTCGTAAAAAGCACAAAAATTGATGAATCGCGCCTCGAATTTATTCCAAAAGAAACCGGTCTTTACAAAATAATCTTGCAGCCTGAAATTGATTCAGATTCCAACTTTTTTATTGCTTTAAATGAAAAGCCGCTTTATGGATTTCCTGTGGCTGGAAAAGGAAATGCCGCTATTCAGAGTTTCTGGGGAAATGAGCGCGACGGTGGCAAAAGAACGCACGAAGGCATCGACATTTTTGCCCCAAAAGGAACGCCGGTTATTGCCGCAACTGATGGAAGAATCAGCGACACCGGCAACCGCGGTCTTGGCGGAAAACAAGTCTGGCTTCGTGCTGGATTGTTTGGAAATTCGTTGTATTATGCCCATTTAGATAGCATTGCTGTTAATGCTGGCGATCAGGTAAAAGTCGGCGACACGCTAGGTTTTGTTGGAAATACGGGAAACGCTAAGTTTACGCCACCGCATCTTCACTTTGGGATTTACCAAGGCTACGGCGGCGCGATTGATCCAAAACCTTTTGTTTATCAAACGCCTGATTTGACGGACAAGCAGTTTCCGAAAAACTTCAAGACAGCTTCTTTGAAAATTAAAAATACCGCAGTTTTGAGAAACGGTCCGGCGACGACTTTTGCTAAAATCGGCGAATTGAAAACAGGTGACAAAGTTATTTTATTAGGAGAAAATAAAGATTGGTTGCATGTCAAAACGATTTCAAATCAAGCGGCATTCTTGCACAAAAGTCTGGTAAAATAAGAAATGTTTCAAGTTTTTTCAATATCAATATCGTCTAAAGATGTAGCTTCACTATAATATTTTGACTTTTTAATTACTGTCATTTCGCCATTTAGTTCCATAACCACTGCGCGAACATCTTCCAGTCGCTCGATTCGATACTGTCTTATTTCTGAATAAATTTCTTCCTCTGTAATCATTTCTCGTTTCATCGCATCGTGCATGAATTCGCCATTGTAATATAAAAGAGAAGGCGTGGAATTGATGGCTTTTTCCATCGTTTTAGATTTTTTGGCAAGAAAAGCTAAGAGATATTGCAAGATGATAATTATTATAAGAGCGACACAGCCTTCAGAAATTGCCACTTTCATCAGTATCATTGACGATAAAGTAGAACCTAATGTTACGGAAACTACAAAATCAAATGCATTTAATTTGGCCAAAGTGCGCTTGCCAGAAATTCTTATGAATAAAAAAAGCGCCAAGTAAGAAATCGCCGCGCAGATGGCAATGTGGTAAAGTGATTCCCAATCTTTAAAAAATAAGTGCTCCATAATTTTCGAGTTTACTTAAAGTTAGCCATTTATGCAAAAGGCCGAGAAGTATTGTAGCTTAAAATATCGTTAAGATTGCAGTATTCCTTACTTACGAATAAAAAATATTAAGTTTAATTTAGTAAAAAGGATTTAGCCAAACCCTTTAAAAGCTATAATTTTGGAGAATTAAATAAAATTTCATGAAAAACTTTTACACTTTATCGCTGGCATTTTTGTCGGCTTTTACATTTGCACAGCAACAAGAAACAATTTCTTTTGAAACTTCTGAAGGCTTTCAGCTAGGGACGATACATAATCAGAACGGGTGGGCCGTGACAGAAGGCAGCGATGGTTTTATCCAAAATCAGGTGATTACGAATGCCAAAGCTTCGCAAGGAAGTTTTTCATTTAAAAATGCTGACGAACCTAGTTTTGGACCACAATTTTATCCGATTTTTGGGGCAGTGAAAACATTTGCAACGCCAAAAGATTTCAACGACCTGACTTTTTCTTATGATGTTTTGGTGGACCAGACTCTGGGCGCCGACTTTGAATTTGTATTGTACACGATTGATGAAGATGAAATTTTTGTTCCCGTTGCAGGTGTTGGAATTGAAAATAGAGGAATGATTTACCTTATAAATAATGAAAATTATGGCTTTCAATACGCGACTGCAACCTGGACGCCAAACCAATGGGTAAATGTGAAAATAGAAGTGAAGGCCGCTGAAATTAAATATTATATCAATAATGTTTTGCAGGCTACAATTGCCAACTATACGCAGGCAAATATTCATGGATTCAACATGTTGCATAACAATTATGGAAACAACGCCTATTATGATAATTTCGTAATTACATCAGGAAGCTTGAGTGTGAAACCATTTGAAAACAGCTCGGTTGCTGTTTATCCAAATCCGGCTTCAGAGGTGATTTCATTGAAAACTACTCAAAGTGTTGAGGTTAATTCAATTGAAATTTATAACCTTGCCGGACAGAAAGTGATCACTGCAGATCAGTCAGAAAATATCCAGGTAAGCCAATTAAGCGCCGGAACTTATCTGCTGAAAGCGAAAACAAGCGACGGACAATCAGTCACAAAAAAGATTATCAAAAAATAAATAATGTTGAATAAAAAATGCCTCTTGAAAAAGAGGCATTTTTTTATAAAAAGAAAGTCTTAAATTATTTCTTAATAACTTTCAATGTCTTAACGTCATTGCCCACGGCAACTTTCACAAAGTAAGTTCCTGTTTGCAATTTAGAAAAATCAACTTTTCCTTCATTGGCATTGATCGTTTTTGAAATCACATGCTGTCCTACTAAATTATAGACAGAAACCGAAGCAATTTCTCTGTCAAAAGAAACAGTCAAGATATCGTTAACCGGATTTGGGTAGGCTTTTAAAGCTTTCAAAGTTTCGATTTCACCCACAGACAAAGGCGTTTGAACCGCCACCACATTTTTGAAAATAGAACCCCATAATCCAGAACTGTCTTTTATACGGATATTAAAAACATGAAGGCCAACAGCTGACGGAAAAGGAATCGCCGTAGAAATGCTTTCAAAAGCACTGTTGAAATTTCCATCAAAAGCTAGAATCGGAGTTCCGTTTCCAACACCCGGATCATTGTCCCAAAAATATTCTGCCTGCGAAATGCTCACTGCTGTCGTTGTTGCAGCTTGTTCTACAAAAACGACGTTTGTAAATACTGAACCCCATAAACCACCGCTGTCTTTCATGCGGATACAAAATTTGTGCAGTCCGGCACTCGGCGCGGGAATTCCTGTTTTTGATAATTGTTCAAAAGCGCTGTTTAAACTTCCGTCTGTTGCCAGAATTGGCGTAGCGTTTCCAACACCTGGATCAGTATCCCAAAAATATTCAGCTTGACTTATAGAAACTTGCGCTTGGCAAAAGAAAACTATAAAAAAAGCCACTAAACTATAAAGTTGTTTTTTCATCTTATCGTAGCATTAAAATTATTTAGAAAATCCAGAACCTGTAACATTCAAAGTACCGCCCACTTGAACTGTTCTTGGCATGTTTAAATAATTTATTTGTGCTCTGTTTCCTCCATCTGCAGGCCAATAATTGCTCCAGCTGTTAGAACCTCCCATGTTGCCGATGTCATTTCTTGTCAAATTCAAATCAGTATATTCAACTGCTGGAGAACCTGTATTGACATTTGCGCCAGAAACAGAGTAGCTATTTGGGTTGAGTGAAAAGTCTCCGATGCCATTTGAACCTTGGCTGGCAACATTATTTACGATAAAAGCAACTGAAGACATATTATAGAAAGCAGATACAGTTGCATTTGTATTGTAATTGTAGATGATATAATCATTTCCATAAGCCAGAATATTATTGTAAATATTGATGTTTCCTGTGTTTCCTGCTGACAAATTGATTGTTAGGCATTCGCCGAATTGACCGCTACCATTAGTTCGTGTATCTACTACATTATTGTTGATTTCATTCGTACTTCCATTTTTTACACCCCAAACATTGATAGAACTTTGAGGAAGCCAGTTGTTTAAGAATTTAAAAACGTAGTTTTTTTGGTAGTTTGTAAGGCCATAGTTAATTGAATTGGCAACAACCATAACATCGTCAGTAGCTAAACTTGTATCTGCAGTATGCGCTATAAAAACAGATCCCAAAAAATTGCCAGTACATTTTCCATGAGAAAAAATAGTTTCGTTTTCTACATTGCATCCTCCAATGTTGGCTGTAGCATTTATTTGGCCTGCATCAAAGAAAATCATATAAGAATTAAAGATATTCAAAGTAGTTCTGCCGCCTGTAGTTGCTCCAGAAATAGTGACATTGTAGGCATTTGCATTGTGAATAGTTACCACTCTTCCTGCAAGAGGCGCCACGGTAATGTTTCCGTTCAATGTGTATTTTTGATACGTTGTCTCAGAAACAAAAGTCAGTGATTTGTTTACATTTAAGTTTTCAACATATGCGCCGAAGTTGGCTTTTGGCCTGATAATGATTCTGTCTCCGTTTGCAGCGGCGTTGATAGCCGCAGTAATGGTGGAATAAGCGCCACTGGCACCATTTTCTCTAACATACAAATCTGCAGCAGAAGTTAATGAGGTAAATAAACCTGCAATGGCAATAAAAAGTAACTTTTTCTTCATGTTGGTGTTTTTTGATCTGGGGGTTTCTCAGATTGTTGATTAATATTAAATTTTGGTTTAAGCTTTTTGTAATAATTTATGGATTTTTTTGAGGAAATTTCCTAAACTGTGCAAACATATAAAATTTATACGCTCCATTTGAAAGTTATCAGGCTAACAAATGTTAATTTTTTAGTGTTTCTGAAAACTATTTGGAATTTAAGAAAAGATGCTACGCTATTTTAAAAAAATAGTAGCTGGCTTTTGCTGTTTCTCGACTGGCTTTTAATTTTAATCTGATTGCAATTCAAAAATAGGCCAAAAGAATATGACAATTTTAACCAATGTACAAACAGCAGTTTACTGAAGAGATTCGTTGAAATCTAAATTAAATTCGTTTTATAAAAAGAGATGCATTAAAGGTTTTCTAGCAAAACCATGAACTCTTCTTTCTTGCGCACCGATAGGGGAATGGTCAGTTTGTTTTTCATAACCACTTTATTCCCGCCGTCAGTTCTGATAAAATGGTCAAAGTAAGCCATATTGATCAAATGCGATTGGTGAGACCTAAAAAAATTAAAAGGCGTCAGTAGCGTTTCATACTCTTTAAGATTCGTAGAAACAATCAGTTGCGGCGCATTGATGAAATTAAACGTAGTATAGTTTTTATCTGACTCGCAGTTCACAATATCTTGAATATTCACAGAATAAATGCGGTCGGCAGTTTTAAGAATTAATTTTTGAAGATTTTTTGGACGCTCCAAGTTCGAAAACAGATTGTTTAATTTTACTTCAAAAACTTCCTTGCCCAGCGATTCTTCCGCTTTTTTTACCGCTTCAATCAAGTCATTTCTGTCAAGCGGTTTCAGCAGGTAATCAATTGCAGAAAATCGAAAAGCGCGAATGGCAAAATCTTCGTAGCCAGTAATAAAGATGACTTTAAACTTGATAGGCTTAAGTCTTTGAATCAGGTCAAAACCAGTTCCGTCAGGCATTTCAACATCCAAGAAAACAATATCGGGAGCAAGCTGGCCGATTAATTTCACGCCAGATTCTACAGAATCGGCCTGTCCCACAATCGAGATTTCAGGACACGCCGATTTGATAATATCAATATTGTTTTTTCTAATAATGTCAATATCGTCAATGACAACAGCTCTTAGCATAGATCTTTAATTTTCGTAAATATAAGGGATTTCTAAGACAACTTTCGCACCGGCAATATTTTGTGAATCATCCATTATATTGTCAGTCTTTAATATAAAATCATGCTTTTGAGTATAAGTAGCCAATCTTTCCTTGGTAATTGCCATTGCCAGTGATTTATGGTTGTCAGTTCTTTCGGTAGTGCCAAATCCTTTGCCGTTGTCAACAACTTCAAAAAACAGTTTATTGTCTTTTAGGGTGAAATGAATCACAATCATTCCATTAGCGGCCTTGCTTTGAAGTCCGTGTTTTATGGCATTTTCAATAAAAGGCTGGGTAAGCATCGGAGGTAAAAAAATAGTTTCAGAATCAACAGCTTCACCAACAGAAATCGTATAATTGAATTTATAGCTATATAAAAGCTGTTGGATCGCCATATAATTCTGAATCATCTCCACTTCCTCTGCAAGTGAAATATAATTCTCATTAGAGTTTTCAAGAATCTGCCTTGTCAGTTTTGAAAATTTTTCCAGATAATTGACAGCATCGTCACCTTGTCCGTTTGAAATCAAAGCCCTTATGTTTTGTACAGAATTAAAAATAAAATGCGGATTCATTTGTGTCACAAGCAGTTTTTGCTTGATTTGATTCTTCTCAAAAACAGCAATAGCCTGTCGCTGTTTATTATTACGATAATAAAAATAACCACCCAATAACAATAACATCACAAAACCGCTGAGCCCGATCAGCATATTGTTTTTCTGGGCATTTTTCTTTTCCGTCGCCAGCTTGTAGTTCAGTTCCTTCTTCTCAAAATCATATTTAAGCTGCTGTTGCGTAAGCATATTCTTTGAAGCTTCGGCCTTGCTTGAATCTGTCAATTTATCCTGAAGTTCATGCATTGCTAGCGCTTTTTCAAAGTTTTTATTCCCCTTGCTTACCTTTAATAAAAGTGCAGAAGCCTGATTTTGCAACTCCAGGTCTTTAAGCTCCTGACTCATTGCCAAGCCTTTTGTGAGATAAAAATCAGCTTTTGCCAAATCATTTTTCTGATAATAAAGTTCGCCTAGTTTTATATACGCATTTGAAGTGGCCAGTGCGTCAATGTTGCCAGTCAAAGCATTTTTTAAAAGTATTTCAGCCTCGTCAAGTTTTAGTTCGGCCAGCTTTACGCGTCCCATTTTTGTCAAAATGATACTTGCCATGTTATCATCTTCAAGCTTTTTTGCCAATGTCAATGCTTTGGCAAAACTGTCGAGTGCTTCAGTATATTTTTTTAAGTATAAATAAGAAGTTCCAATGTTAGAATACGCCACGCATTGTGAAAACTCATCTTGCGCATACAGCGGTTTTTTGGTGGCATAATAAGCGATAACCCTCTTAAAATAAAAAATCGCCTTCTCTTCATTGCCTTGATTAGAATAAATTGCAGCAATGCTGGCTTCCACATAAGCAATTCCGTCAGCATTCTGCTTTTTGTTCTTTTCAAAATACTTCAGGGCTTGAAATAGATAAGAAATTGCCTTTTCATTTTCATTGATTTTAGAAAGAAAAGTTCCTTTGGCCACAATGGCAAAATACATATCGTCATAAAGCTTTTCTGCCTTAAAAATGGCAATGCTTTTATCAACATAAGCCAATGCTTTGGGCACATCTTTCTTCATTCCATATTCAATCATCAGGGTATTGTAATAAGTACCTAGATATTGCGCATAGATTTTATGAAGCTCAGGAGAATTCTTTTGCTTATAATTCTTTAAAGAAATAGTACCCAGCTTGCGGTTCAGGTAATAATAATTAGGCAAAAACGTATTATAGTTTTGTCCCATCACCAGCAAAATTGATTGCAGTCGGGTAGTATCGTGCATCTTCGGATTCTGAAGCGCAGTTTCCAACGAATCAATAATTTTATCTTGAGAATAGGAAGCAGTGACTGCTAAAAAGGCAAATAAAGCAAGCAGTTTAGTAAGTTTAGACATTTAAGAAGTTCTTTGTATAATTAGAATGGGGACGACAAAAATAGCAAAATAAAAATATATTTTTAATCAATAAAAACCCACAATCATAAATTTTTTTGTCTAAGAACAAATACCAAATAGTTATTTTAAAGCATAATAACAACCCTGGCTGTACAAGCTACTTAAATTAGCCGCATCGATCCAGTCATATTTCGAAATCATAAAAGCTTCAAACAAATAAAATGCAACAAAAGAAACACCGGCCTCACTTTTAACCGGATGTTCTGAAACAAATTTATGCGCAATGGTATTCACTTCCCTGCACAATTTGTCGATTTTTAAAACTGCACCATCGCCCAGTTCAGGATGCAATGCCAAAAGCCTTTTGTCAATCGACTGAAGCCAGTGTTCTCCAAATTCCATCGACAAACCCAAAGCCAAATTCAAAACAGCAACCGAATATCCCATAGAAAACAAATTTAAAAGTAAATCTAAGTATCTTAAACCCCAAGACCCAAAACCCAAAACCCTGCACCTTCAAGAGCCCCAAACCCATTTCTTAAAATCATATAAAAATAGATAACAATAATACAACAATCAGTTGTTTTTACTGTAGTAATTTGGCTAAAGCAACCAAAACAAATAACCAACCTAAAAAAAATAGCACCATGGATTCAAATTACATTATCACCAGACTAAAATCAACACCTTTCAAGTACCCAACAGTTGAATTGTTGCGCTCAAGATTAAGAAACCTTGATTCAGAAAAAAGACAAGAAATTTTATCCACTTTAAAAATGCAAATCTGGAAAGAACGCAACGTCGATATCCAAGAACCGCTTCTTGAATTAGTTTACAAAATGCCTTTGGCTTCTTAATACCAAAACAACCAAAACAAGCAACCAACCAACCAACCAACCAACCACCAAATAAAAAAAGCGGCATTATGCCGCTTTTTTTAATTTAGATAAAAATCAATAGAGATTATTTAAGGCCATAATTGATATAACCGCCGTCCACTAACAGTTGCGTTCCGGTAATAAAGCTTGCGCCTTCAGAAGCTAAAAATAAAACCGCATTGGCAACTTCTTCCGGCTTTCCAATTCGTTGCATCGCAGTAACGCTGGCCAAATAAGCCTTCGCTTCCTCAGAAACTACTTTCTCTAATCCAGGAGTTGCAATAGGCCCCGGACTCACAAGATTTACACGAATATTTCGCTCCGCCAATTCATTTGCTGCAATCTGCGCCACTTTATTCAAAGCGCCCTTTGTAGCAGAATAAATACTCGCGCCCGCATTTGAAGCCGTTGCCACTGTAGATGAGGTAAATAAAACCGAAGCGCCATCTGCCAAATGTGGCAATAACTGTTGCAAGGTAAAATAAGGGCCTTTCACATTAGTATTAAACTGCGCATCAAAATCAGCCTCAGTCGCTTGTTCGATGGGAGCAAAAACCGCAATCCCAGCGTTTAGAAATAAAACGTCCACTTTATTGCCGCTTGTTGCAATCGCTTTTTCTAAAACCGCAATTCCTTCCAAATTAGAAGTGTCAGAAACCACAGTCTTTAATTTATCGCTGTTGATGGCACTTGAAGCTTCCTCTAAATTAGCGGCGCTTCTTCCGGTAATCCATACTGTTGCTCCGGCATTGATAAAAGCTTTTGCAGTTGCGAACCCAATTCCGGTACTGCCACCCGTGATGACTACATTTTTATCTGTAAAATTCATTTGTATAATTATTTATGGTTTAAAGCACAAAGTTATAGCAGACAAATTTATTTTAGTAACTTTGTAACCAAAAGTAACAGTAACATTCGAGTAACAAGGTAACTTATGGCTGAAAACACCTGTCAACAACAGCACAAGAAAGAAATCATGGCCGTCCATGACACCATGGACGTACTAAGCGGCAAATGGAAAATCTCCATCATTTCCTCCATCTGCTATTACAACCAAAGAAGATTTTCAGATATTCTGAACGATGTAAGTGGCATTTCAAACAAAATGCTCAGCAAAGAATTAAAAGAGCTAGAAATGAACCAGCTGGTCAAAAGAACAGTCTTAGACACGCATCCCATAACCGTTCAATACCAGCTTACAGAATACGGCCTCACACTGAAATCCATAATAAATAATCTCACACAATGGGGAATTGAACACCGAAGAGTCATCAGCGGAAAGTAATTACTTCTTGACAAACAGAGCAATATTTGTACTTCTGTTTTTATTGTTTGCACGTTCCACTTCTTTTAAAATAGTAGCTATTTGAGCTTTATCGATCACATGCTTATTAAAAAACACATAATCAATGCTCTTAGTGTTTTTAATAGCTTCCAATGGATTTTTTGAAAGTAAAACCAAGTCTGACTTATAGCCAATTTTTATCTTCCCAGTACTGCTTTTCATCCAAATACCTGGTGCGGCAGTGGCGGAATACAGAACTTGTGAATTGGTCATTCCTGTCTTTGATAAAGACTCCAGTTCATCGTGAAGCGCGAATCCGGGAACAGCCGTGGCAACATTTGAATCGGTGCCAGCCATGATGTTGACCTTTTGGTCAAGCAATGCTTTAGTCATAATATAAATCGCTTTTTCATAGGTTTTCCAAAATGTCAATGATAATGCTCTTGCCTCAGCAGTTGCTTCTCCATCATACTCATACCCGTTGCTTTCAGGAAGCCAGCCTAATTTATAAAGTGAAGTACCTTCAATAATCTTCGGATTCACATATTTTAATTCAATCGTCCGAAGCTTGTCTTTTAGATTAAATTTTTGAGCTGCAAAACTTTCACAAAGCCAAACCGTGGAAGTAACACTTACATTATTTTCCTTTAATTTCCTTGCAATCTCTTCTGAACGCGTCTTCAAATAACGAAGATATTCCTCCGGATTTCTTGCTATAGATTTTCCAAAATCATCAATGGTCTTAATCGTCAGTTCTTCAATGTGAGCCACTTCTTTTTGGCCTGACGAATAGAAACTATCTAAAGAAACCAAAGGAATATGGCCAATAACAGGAATAGCATGCTCTTTCGCAACAGCCAATGGAATTAATTTACACGCCCAGTCAAAAGTGAGTCTGAACAAAGTAAGCAAGACAAAATCAGTACACGACGATTTTGAAGGAGAACGAGGCAGGTTATTCAAAAATTACAAGCCGTTAGCCACGCAAATCATGGGCGCGGTAAAAAGCAGTGGCGCACCACAGAGTGTGATTGATGATGCCATAACAATCAATAGAAAAATGCAGGGCAGAAGAGCGCCAAGAACAAAAGCCACGACAAATCCAGACGGAACGCCTATCAACAGAAACTCAGTATCACAGCAAAGCTTTGACATGAGAATTGAGCACCTAGATAAAATGATAGAACTATTAGACGTCGAGCCAAAATACAATCCAAACGAAGTGCAACTTTCAGTGGAAGGCCTAAGAGGCTACCACGACGAATTAGAAACAATAAACGAAAAAGTAATCGAAACATACGGATATTATAACACAGCAATGACAGAAAGAAATAGAAAGTTATACATCCCAGAAACAGGATTGATTGCAATAGCGCAAAGCGTAAAAAACTATGTAAAGTCAATCTATAAAACAAACACTCCAGAATACAAAACAATAAGCAAATTAGCATTCAAGATCTTGGTAGAAATAAAATAAATTAAAAGAAACCAAGAAAAAGCCAATTGCAAAAACAAAACAAGAAGTAGCAACAATAAAATTCGAAGTTGCAAAACAAAAAAGCACCATCGCAAAATAAAAAAATGACGCTGCAAAATAAAAAAATAAAGCAGCAGAAGAAAAAAGCGGCGTTGCAAAATAAAAAAACGGTGCTGCGAAAGAATAAAATAAAGCAACAAAAGAAAAAAATGAAGTTGCAAAAGAAAAAGAAGTTGTTGCAAAACAAAAACAGCAAGTTGCAAAACCAAAAAATGCCTTTCGATGAGGCATTTTTTTTATGCCCAAAATTAAAAACCACCTTCTAAAAAATAAAAAAATAGTGCAATTCCTGAAAAGAACGCTTCCTTTAAAACCATACCGCTCTTAAAACTTTTTAAGAAAGGGCAAATTCTTCCAAAACCTTTTCCACAATACGCCAAAAAACCACTGCCTAAAACCCTGAACCCAAAAAACCGCAAAATCACAAATCATAAGTCAAAAATTCATAAATTTACTACAAGCAAACAAACAAAAATGGATAAAAAATACAAGCTCACCGTAAACAGCGCAAACGTTTTCAACGCCACCGCATCAGAAATCGCAGATCTAGATGCCATTGAAACAAAAAAATCCCACTTCCACATCTTAAAAGACAGCCAGCGCTACGATGCAGAAATCATCCACACAGATTTCTTGAACAAGACCTACACCATAAAAGTCAACGGAAACACCTATACCGTTAACATTGCCAACGCACTAGACCTGCTTATCAAAGATATGGGCTTCACCATTGGCGCTTCAAAGCAGATTAATGCCATCAAAGCACCCATGCCCGGTTTAATCTTAGAAATGAGCGTCACCGTCGGCCAAGAAGTAAAAGAAAACGACTGCCTTCTCATCCTTGAAGCCATGAAAATGGAAAACAGCTTCCTCTCCCCAAGAGCAGGAACCATCAAGTCAATTTCGGCAAACAAGGGCGATGCAGTAGAAAAAGGACAGTTGTTAATTGAATTCGAATAAGCTATGAAGAAGATATTAGTCGCCAATAGAGGCGAAATCGCCATTAGAGTGATGAAGACCGCACAAAAAATGGGCATCAAAACTGTCGCTGTTTATTCCACCGCTGACAGAAATGCACCCCACGTTAAATTTGCAGACGAAGCCGTCTGGATAGGGGAGTCCCCATCCAACCAATCATATTTGGTCGGAAGCAAAATCATCGAAGTGGCCAAGCAATTAAACGTCGATGCCATCCACCCAGGCTATGGATTCTTAAGTGAAAACGCCGCCTTCGCGGAAGAAGCCATCGCCAACGGAATAACCTTCATCGGTCCCGAATCAAAAGCCATCCACATGATGGGAAGCAAACTCGCCGCCAAAGAAGCCGTGAAAGCTTACGATATTCCCATGGTACCCGGCATAGATGAAGCCATTACCGACATAGAAAAAGCAAAGAAGATTTCAAAAGAAATAGGCTTCCCCATATTAATCAAAGCCTCAGCCGGAGGAGGAGGAAAGGGAATGCGCGTAGTAGAAAAAGAAGAAGATTTAGAGTCGCAGATGACCCGCGCAATCAGCGAAGCAACGTCCGCATTTGGGGACGGTTCGGTATTTATTGAAAAGTACGTCGCCTCACCCAGACACATCGAAATACAAGTCATGGCTGACTCCCACGGAAACATACTCTATCTGTTCGAAAGAGAATGCAGCATCCAGAGACGCCACCAAAAAGTAGTGGAAGAAGCGCCGTCATCAGTGTTAACTCCTGAGTTAAGAAAACAAATGGGCGAAGCCGCAGTAAAAGTAGCCAAAGCCTGTGACTACTTAGGAGCTGGAACGGTAGAATTCCTTTTAGATGAAAACTTAAACTTCTACTTCCTTGAAATGAACACCCGTTTGCAGGTAGAACACCCGGTAACTGAAATGATAACAGGCCTAGATTTGGTAGAAATGCAAATCAGGGTAGCAAGAGGAGAAGCCTTATCAATAAAACAAGAAGACCTCCATATAAAAGGCCACGCGATGGAACTGAGAGTCTATGCCGAAGATCCGTTAAACGATTTCCTTCCAAGCGTAGGACATTTAGATGTCTATACTTTGCCAGAAGGCGAAGGAATAAGGGTTGACAACGGCTTCGAACAAGGCATGGATGTCCCGATATATTATGATCCAATGTTAGCAAAGCTGATAACCTACGGAAAAACAAGGGAAGAATCCATACAATTAATGATCAAAGCAATAGAAAGCTACCAAGTAGAAGGAGTAAGCACGACCTTGCCCTTCGGAAAGTTTGTGATGGAGCACGAAGCCTTCCGTTCCGGGAAGTTTGACACGCACTTCGTAAAAAAATACTATGACAGCGAGCACTTAAAAGCACAGCAGGAAAAGGAAGCCGAAGTCGCCGCACAGATTGCCCTGAAACACTATTTAAAAGACCAAAACACACTGCGTTTGCCAATACAATAAAGTATGAAAGACAAGATAACAGCATTAGAAGAGAAGATTGCCTTGGCACATTTAGGCGGAGGCGAGAACAGAATAGCAAAACAGCACGAGAAAAAGAAGCTTACTGCCAGAGAAAGAGTAGAATATCTCTTAGATGAAGGCTCATTCGAAGAAATAGGAATGCTGGTAACCCACAGAACCACAGACTTCGGCATGGAAAAAGAACTCTATTACGGCGACGGAGTCATCACAGGCTACGGAACCATAAATGGTAGAATGGTATATGTTTTCGCCCAAGATTTCACCGTCTTCGGAGGCGCATTATCGGAAACCCACGCCGAAAAAATCTGCAAAGTCATGGACATGGCCCTCAAAACAGGAACGCCAATGATAGGCTTAAACGACTCAGGAGGCGCAAGAATCCAAGAAGGCGTCCGCTCATTGGGAGGTTACGCAGATATTTTCTTCAGAAACGTGCAAGCATCCGGAGTAATCCCGCAAATCTCTGCAATAATGGGACCCTGCGCCGGCGGTGCAGTCTATTCTCCAGCAATGACCGACTTCACGATGATGGTAGAAAACACGAGCTACATGTTTGTGACAGGGCCAAACGTAGTAAAGACAGTAACCAACGAAACAGTGACTTCCGAAGAACTAGGAGGCGCAAGCACGCATTCCACAAAGTCAGGAGTCGCGCACATAACAGCAGCCAATGATGTAGAATGCCTTGAAGATATTAAAAAACTGCTAAGCTATTTACCGCAAAGCAACAATGAAACTACGCCAAAAGTACCGTATGAATTAAACGACGAAGTACGCGAACAGCTTTCAAATATAATTCCAGAAAACGCTAACAAACCTTATGACATGCACGAAGTCATCAAAGGAATCATCGATGAAGATTCGTTTTATGAAGTCCATAAGAACTTTGCAGAAAACATCTTGGTTGGTTTTGCAAGAATAGGAGGAAGAAGCATCGGAATTGTTGCCAATCAGCCCATGTTTTTAGCCGGAGTTCTGGATGTAAACAGCTCTATAAAAGCGGCACGTTTCACAAGATTTTGTGACTGTTTCAATATTCCGTTATTGGTTTTGGTAGATGTTCCAGGTTTCCTTCCAGGCACCGACCAAGAATGGAACGGCATCATCACCCACGGCGCAAAACTTTTATACGCGTTAAGCGAAGCCACAGTGCCGAGAGTAACCGTAATCACAAGGAAAGCATACGGTGGTGCTTATGACGTAATGAACTCAAAACACATCGGCGCTGACATGAACTTCGCATGGCCATCAGCAGAAATCGCAGTAATGGGAGCAAAAGGAGCTAGCGAAATCATCTTCAAAAAAGAAATTTCAGAAGCCCAAGACCCAACAGCAAAGTTGTTAGAAAAAGAAGCAGAATATGCTGAGAAATTTGCAACGCCTTACCGCGCTGCGCAAAGAGGTTTCATCGATGAGGTAATCCTGCCGAAAGACACTAGAAGAAAATTAATAAAAGCTTTCAGCATGCTGGAAAATAAAGTAAGTGTCCTCCCAAAAAGAAAACACGGAAACATTCCTTTGTAAACTTTGTCTTGCCTAAGAGTAAGTTTTTACCGCAGATTCGCAGATTAAAAAGGATTAGATTCAATTAATGTTTTAAAATCTGCGAATCTGCGGTATTTTTTATCGATAGCAAAAAAAAATCCTCTAAGCGAACCTAGAGGATTTTTTATATAATATAGTAAAAGATTAAACTTCGTCCAAAACCGCTTCTCCATACAAATCAAATTCAGCAGCATCAGTAATGCGGACATTCACAAACTCGCCAGTCTTCAAATACGCCTTGCTAGCATCAATCAAAACCTCATTATCCACATCAGGACTGTCAAATTCAGTTCTTCCCACAAAGTGAGCGCCTTCTTTTCTGTCTATAATGCAACGGAAAGTTTGCCCGATCTTCTCTTGGTTCAAATCCCAAGAAATTTGCGACTGAATTTCCATGATTTCATTGGCACGCTGTTGCTTCACTTCCGCAGGAACATCATCTTCCAACAAATAGGCATGCGTATTTTCTTCATGAGAATAAGCAAAACAGCCCAATCTTTCAAAACGCATTTCTTCAACCCAGTTCTTCAAAATCTGAAAATCTTCCTCAGTTTCACCAGGGTAACCCACGATCAAAGTAGTTCTAATCGTCATCTCTGGAACGCGTTCTCTGAACTCTTTAATCAATTTCGTAGTCTTTTCCTGAGTTGTTCCTCTTCGCATCGACTTTAAAATCTTATCAGAAATATGTTGCAGCGGAATATCTAAATAGTTGCAAATCTTTGGCTCGCGCTTCATCAGATCCAAAACATCCATCGGAAATCCAGTAGGGAAAGCATAATGCAGACGAATCCATTCAATGCCTTCAACCGCCGCCAAATTCTCTAATAATTCAGCAAGATTTCTCTTTTTATATAAGTCAAGACCATAATAAGTCAAGTCTTGAGCGATTAAAATCAATTCTTTGACGCCGTTTTTCGCCAGACCCTTCGCTTCATTGACCAATTTCTCAATAGGCTGTGAAACATGTTTGCCACGCATCAACGGAATCGCGCAAAAACTGCAAGGACGGTCGCAACCTTCCGCAATTTTCAAATACGCATAATTCTTCGGAGTCGTAGTCAAACGCTCCCCAAGCAACTCATGACGGTAATCCGCACCAAGCGCTTTTAATAATCCAGGCAATTCTGTAGTGCCAAAATATTGGTCCACATTCGGAATCTCCTTCATCAAATCTGGCTTGTAACGTTCAGATAAACATCCGGTTACAAAAACCTTGTCAACGATTCCCTGCTCTTTTTTATCAACATAATTCAAAATCATATTCACAGATTCTTCCTTTGCATTGTCAATAAAACCGCAAGTATTGATTACAATAATGTTTCCCTCTCTGTCTGCAGGTGCCTCATGCTCAACATCTTTGCCACTGGCGCGCAATTGCCCCATCAGCACTTCGCTGTCATAAACATTTTTAGAACACCCTAAAGTGATTACATTGATTTTGTTTTTCTTTAACGTCTTGGTTCTCATAGAATTGTAAATCTCCTTATTTTAAACGAGGGTGCAAAATTAAGCTTTTTTATTTAAAGTAAACCCGTTTTTAGGGCTATTTGTAATTCTTCTAAAAAAGCGCGTTGCAATTTATTTTTTCAGAAGCGAAACTTCAGTAGTTTTAGAAACACCGGTCCCGCTTTCTGCAGTAGCTTTTCTTCAATGAAAAATTGAAGAAAAGGCTACTGCCGCCAATCGGGGCTAGCGAAAATCTTCAGTACATTTATCAGCCTTGAGCTAGATGGCTTGCCTTTTTTGAGTTTAATGAAATGCTAAATTATGACTAACCTTTTTGATATTTAAGTCCGAATGTTTACGTTTACAATCATGAAAAAGTCAATTTTATTATTCCTGCTTTTTGCACCAATATTTCTCTTTTCACAGCAAAGAGACGTCCGCATTTACAGAGAATTCATCGAAGGAAAAACCGTTGTTTTTGCAGACAACAATGAATTCTGCCCAGTTTCTGTAGTCATGCGAACGGAATTAGAAAACATGAAAAGCAGCTTAAAAGGAATCTACGTTTTGGTTCCAGCACAGACAAAAAGATTTATAGTAACAGAAATTTCTGTAATCAACTTAAAGAAGAAATTCAATTTTAAGTACCAGAATTCCTTCTACTTAGGAGATATTGATCTGAAAAAATACGATATAAATTATCCATACGAATTGCCATACAAACAAGGCGAAGCATATTTAATCGGTCAAGGTTATAACGGAAAAATTTCCCATCACAATGAATTTGCCCTAGATTTTACAATGCCAATTGGAACAGAAATCTTAGCTTCAAGAGACGGAATCGTAGTCGATGTTCAGGATAAAAATACAGAAACTTGCACAAATAAAGCTTGCGCAGAATTCAATAATTTCATAGTAATTTATCACCAAGACGGAACGTTTGCAGAATATACGCACATTGACACTAATTCAGCTTTAGTCAAAAAAGGAGACGTTGTAAAAACAGGCGATAAAATCGCATTAAGCGGCAACATCGGCTGGTCATCGGGACCGCATTTGCACTTTTTTACTTTTGTTCCAGACATCGAAAAAGGAAGGATTTCAATTAAAAGTAAATTTAGAACTGTTGGAAATAAGGTAGAATTTTTGAAGGAAAAAGAATCTTATTTGAAAGAATAATTTACCAAAGATTCGCAGATTTAAAAAAATATAAGGAAGAAAAAAATCTGCGAATCTGCGGTAGTTTTTTATTTTATTATAGAAACTGGCTCTTTATTTTCATTAACTGCAACGAAGGTGAAATTTCCAGTAATGGCTCTTTCTCTCTCCAAAGAATACATTTTTTCTACGTAAATTTCCACGTGAACTTGCATGCTTGTATTTCCGATGTGGGTTACTTTTCCAATTAATTCGGCAAAAGTTCCAGCTGGAATTGGTTTTTTGAAGTCGATTCGGTCACTGCTTACCGTTACAACTCGCTGGCGACTGAAACGTGTTGCAGTAATGAAAGCCACTTCGTCCATCAATTGCATTGCCGTTCCTCCAAATAAAGTGTCGTAATGGTTTGTAGTATTGGGAAAAACTGCCTTAAAGATATGTGTTTCTGCAGCGTCGATTTTTTCTTGTAAAGTCATTATGCGATTTGGTGTTTAGGTCTTAAATTCCCCCATTTTAAATACGTACTTCCCCAAGTGAATCCAGCGCCAAAGGCGGTAATCAATAGGCTTTGTCCTGCTTTAAAATCCTCTTTGAAATCCCAAAGACAAAGCGGAATTGTTGCCGCAGTCGTATTTCCATACTTTTCAATATTGATTTTCACTTTCTCAATCGGAAAATTTAAAGCGTCGCTCACAGCCTGAATAATTCTCAAATTTGCCTGATGCGGAATTATCCAATCGATTTTTTCTGAAGTCAGATCATTTCTTTCCATGACCTCTTTGCAAGCAGAACTCATTCCGTTGATGGCATTTTTGAAAACCGTTCTTCCGTCTTGTTGCACAAAATGCTGTTTGTTTGCCACGGTTTCTTCCGAAGCAGGAAAGCGAGAACCTCCGGCAGGAACCGAAAGAAATTTCGTGCCGCTTCCGTCAGTTTTAAAAATATTGTCAATTACGCCCAAATCGCCAGAAGTCGGTTCAAGCAAAACTGCGCCAGCGCCATCTCCAAAAAGCACGCAGGTATTTCTGTCTTCATAATCCACGATGGCGCTCATTTGATCAGCGCCGATGACCAAAACTTTTTGGTATCTGTTACTTTCAACTAAACTTGCTCCAACAGAAAGTGCGTATAAAAAACCACTGCAAGCAGCGTTTAAATCAAATCCCCAAGCGTTTTTCAAGCCTGCTTTTTCGCAGACGATACTTGCCGTAGGCGCTAAAATGTGATCAGGAGTTGAGGTTGCTAAGATGAGGCAGTCTATTTCTGAAGGTTCAATATCTGAATTTTCGATGAGGTTTTTTATGGCAAAAGCCGCCATGTCTGAAGTGGCTAATGATTTGTCTGAAAGTAGTCGTCTTTCTTTGATTCCGGTTCTGGAAGTAATCCAGCTATCAGAAGTATCAACCATTTTTTCAAGGGATTTATTGTCTAAAATGGTGTCTGGAATATAGCCTCCGATGGCTGTAATGGTTGCGTTTGTCTTGGTGTTCATTGTGGTAAAAAAGTTGGGCTGGCCATTGGGAATAGCCAAATTTGATGTAAAAGCGCTTGCTTTATTTCGAATTGCTTACGAAGATAATCAGGGATAGATTTTTAGGAAAAAACACAATTTTCCCTTAGAAATTTATAACCAGAAGCTTCAGGTCGCGAAAGCATTGTCAATTTAAAAAAGGCTGGTATCCTGACTTGCAGCATTTTTATCTTCCTTCCCAAGAAAATTCTCAGTGGATTTATTGATAAAAACTTTTGGAGCTGCTTACAGTTGCGCGACAGTTCGTGATTTTCACACGATTCCCAATTATCGCAGTATTAACGGCGACCTTTTCTTGAAAGAAATAATTTAAAGAACTTGTGGTGCAAAGATACCAAGTATAAATTATAAAAAAATCCCAAATTTTCAGACTTTATTGCATAAAAAAAACCATCCTGACTTGGATGGTTTTTTGTGTAGTATTTGATTTTTTTACATTTCAAAAAGTAACGTCAGTGCGACAGAATTGCTTACCGATTTTATATTTGCAGGATTATTCAAACCTGTTGCGAAGAACGGCATTTGCGAATCTCTTTTTGCGTAAGCGTAAGAAGCATCAGCTCTGACGGGTCCAAAGTTATAACCTAAACCGCCAGAAAAGCTGTTCAAATCGCCGACAGTTTTTCCGTTTTTATAAGGACTTTGCTCAAAACGATAACCCGCACGGAAACTCCATTGTTTGACTCTGGTCTCGGCACCGATTCTTACTTCAGAAGTAGCGTCTAGAAGCATTTCAATATCATTATTTATAGCTGAAAAATTAGTATTATTGAAGTCGGTTCCATATTTTGTATTGCTATAATCTTTCATCGCATAATCGAGGCTGATCAAACCGATTTTTCCAAAAACGTAAGCCAAACTTCCTGTATATTTCCCTGGAGTTTGAAGTCTGTAATCTGGATAAGTTAAAATTCCAGTGTCGTAGCCATAAGCATTTGTTAGGTTGGAAGAAATCGTTTGGCGCACATCTTCTGTGAAATTATACCAAGTCGGCGATTCATAAGCCAAACCGGCACGAAGGCTGTTTGTTACCTTTGCAATTGCGCCCACTTGAAATGAAAATCCATTTCCATAGCGATAAAGTTCGTTATCAAATCTTACTCTTTGAAGAGCAGTTTGCGTTCCTGGCGTGTCTAGATAATCTTCATAAAAGCTAGATTTTCTAGTATAATCTGTAAAGTGCGAATTCAAATTTAGACCAAAATAAAATTTGTCTTTATATTGCGTAGCGATATTGAAAGTCAGTTTTCCGTTGTAACCTGTTGAATTCACGAAGTTTTCTTGATAATAATTTCCTCCGTTTGGCGTGTTTGCAGTATAAATGGAATTTCCTGCCGGATCAGTTGCTTGGTTAATTACATAACCTTCATAACCCAAATTTGTCTGCTCGATTCCGTAATTTAATTGGTTGTAATTTGTATTTCCAATTGGATTATTTGCAAAATCTAAAAAATAATTAGAGATGGAATTTGTAGGGTTATGGCCTTGCGAGTAAAATCTATTGTCAAAATTTCCTCGGTTTTCATAATTCGCGCCAATGCTGAATTTATTCCAGCCGCTGTCAGAATTATAGTTTTCAAAAACCCAAACCGCTGCAATCTGCCCTAAGTCGAAGCTGTTCTTATCCTCTTTAGTTGCGGTTCCAAAATAATTCGATTTATTGCTTCTACTGTCATTGTTTAAAGTCACAGCAATTTGGCTAGTCGTAAAAACCGCACCGCCAGCAGGATTAATATTCAGCGAAGAAAAATCGCCACCAAGTGCGCCAAAAGCACCGCTCATTGCTCTAAATCTAGCAGTTCCTCCCAAGTCAGTTTGGGCATATAGCAACGCATCTGGAAGATTTTGGTTTTGGGCTTGAACAGCATTAAAAGCAAGCCCTGTTATTGCTAATAAAAGGTATTTTTTCATTGTAAGTAATTTTAAGCTTATTTCAAAAAAATACCCATGTTCGTGACTTTTGATCAAAAAAACATAGGCATTTCTATATACTTCTTTGGAGATTATCTTCTTCCGCCACCGCCAGATCTTCCTCCGCCACCGCCAGAACCTCCTGATGATCTTCCGCCACCGCCACCAGATGGAGGCGCGCTGTAGGATCTTGATGGAGATACACTTTGGCTTCTTGGAACAGAATTTGTTCTAGTAGGTGTGTAGCTATTATTGCTTCTCGTGTTGTAATTTGAGTTGCTATTTCTTGTTGTGTTGTATTGCGTGTTTCTAGTGCCAGCATTATTTCTAGTTCCAGAATAATTTGATTTTGTCGCGCTGTTTCTTGTAGAGAATGAGTTTGCATTTCTTACATTTCTGGTAGAATATGTTGTACTTGAACTTCTTCGTCCTCCGTTATAATTGTTGTCAACACGTCTTCCTGCTACTGCGCTTCTTCCGTAATTTGAACCGCGTCCGTTGGCGTAATTGCTTCTGGTAGTGTTAGCATAGTTGCTTCTTCTGTAATAATTGTTACCGTAATAGCCGTTTCCATAATAGTTATTCCATCCGCCATAATAGCCTCCATAATAAGGACTATACCAATTATTCCAGCCTAATCCCCAGCCAAGTCCGCCACCATAAAATCCGTTATAACCCCAGCTGTTGTCATAAACATTTACCGTTACGTTTTCAGAATCGCTTCCCCATGCTGCGTAGCCATTATCGGCATAA
>Ga0247817_10000140_pt1 | contig 51885 bp, 50 predicted proteins | sample UWRJL212509R1_FD_178010 | JGI IMG/M metagenome (GOLD analysis project Ga0247817, IMG submission 178010) | Plant litter microbial communities from Arlington Agricultural Research Station in Wisconsin, United States - UWRJ-L212-509R-1 | ecosystem: Environmental > Terrestrial > Plant litter >... | reverse complement strand
CCTAAAAATTTAGTATGAATAAAGACGTTATTTACATAGATGTTGACGACGATGTCACGGCTATTATCGGCAAGATAAAGTTAGCCAAAGAGAAAATCGTCGCCTTGGTACCACCTAAACGGGCTGGTTCACTCCAGAGTGCCGTTAACTTGCGTTTAATTGACCGCATGGCGCGTAACGAGAAGAAGACACTAGTTCTTATCACTAACAACCAAGCGCTAGTAGCCCTCGCTGCGAGTGCAAAAATTCCGGTTGCTAAAAACCTACAAACGAAGCCAGAAGTTGCCGAAGTTGCGGCCTTGGTTGTTGATGATGGCGACGACATTATTGATGGTTCACAACTACCTGTAGGTGACCACGCAAAATCTGTCAAAGTGAAAGATGGCACAGCTATTGCCAGTACTATGCGTAGTGATGACATTGACGCTACTGATTTAGATATTGATGGTGAAACCGTATCAGGCCCTGTAGCTGCTTCAACTGTCGCTAAATCAGCCATGGCAAAAACTGCCAAGGGTGCTAAAAAGCCTAAAATTCCAAACTTCGATACTTTCCGCAAGAAATTAGTCCTTGGTATCTCCGGTGGGGTCGCCCTTATTGCGCTACTTATTTGGATGTTTGTATTTGCACCAGCTGCATCAGTGGTTATTACAGCTAGTACTACACCAGCCCCAATTAGCTCATCAGTTACACTCGGTGGCCCAGCAGCTACTGACTTCACCAAGGGGATTGTCAGTTCAACTTCTCAACAAGCCCAAAAAGATGAAATAGTTGAATTTGAAGCAACTGGACAAAAAGATGTTGGTGAAAAAGCAACTGGTACAATCCGGTTCTCAACAAATGATGCAAGTACTGCAATTAATGGGGCAAATATTCCAGCAGGAACGAAATTGACCACAAGTTCTGGGTTGGTATTTGTCACCAACGCTGCGGTAGCGATTGGCCCAAGTAATTATCGAAATGCTCCTGTTGACGTGACAGCTAACGCCAGCGGCACAAGTTATAACGGGGCAAGCGGTCAACTTTCAGGTGCCCCTAGCATGATATCGGCTGTGTTTGCTGGTCCAAGCGCCGGCGGTACATCAAAAGTAACTAAGGTCGTCTCTGCCGATGACATCGAACGTGCCCAAGGCCAACTCGTTGGTGCCTCAACCGATGCGCAAAAAGCTGAACTTAAAAAGAAGTTTGTAAACGGAGAAATAATAATTGATAGCAGCTTCGTAGTTGCTCGTGGCGCTGCGGTATCTACACCAGCTTCTGGGGCGGAAGCTGCAGATGGTAAGGCGAAGCTCACTGTTTCAACAACGTATTCCGTTCAAGCTGTTTCAAAAACCGACCTCGATACATACCTTCGTAAGAGTCTTGAATCAAACCTTGATAATAAAACCGCCCAAAAGGTTTACAACACAGGTGTTGATGGTGCCACAATTAGCAACTTCCGTAAAGATGGCGAAACAATGCTAGCGTCAGTAAATGCCTCTGGTAGTGTCGGTCCAATCATTGACGAAGCGGCTATTAAAGACCAAGTAAAAGGCAAACGCTACGGCGAAGTGCAACAAAGCCTTGAACTTATTGACGGCATTAAAAGCGTCGATGTAAAGTTCTCATTCTTCTGGGTACGAACCGTTCCAAATAACACCGACAAGATAAGTATTCAATTCAAAGTGCAGGATGAGTAGCCGCACACTAGTCAGTTTGGATGTGGGTGAAAAGCGCATAGGGGTGGCAGTTGCTGATGATTCTGTCCGGATTGCGGTACCATTTACGACTATCGAAGTTGATGGAAACGAGTTGACGGCTATTGCCGAGCTAGTTATTAAACAAGCTGCGGATACGATAGTTGTTGGCTATCCTCGTAATCAGCAGGGCGAAGCCACCGCCCAAACAAACTATGTTGAGAAGTTTGCTGAGCAACTTGTCGATATGGGCCCTAAAGTAGTCTTCCAAGATGAATCGCTAACAAGCGTTATTGCTGAACAGCGATTAGTCGCTCAAAAAAAACCATACACAAAGGGTGATATTGACGCCAACGCTGCCAGTATTATTTTGCAAGATTATTTGGAGGCAAATTATGGATATTAAACCAATTCGACGTTCCGCACAACCACAAAACCCTGGGCAACCAGTGCCTCAGCAACCTATACCTCAACGGCCAATCCAACAACGTCCGCAACCTCAGCGCCCAACCGCACCAATTCAGCAGCCGCCATTGCCGCCGATTGCTGAAGCGCCAACACCGCTTCCTATTGAAAAAGTAGAAGTAGCTGTAAAAAAAGTGCGTAAACGTAAAAAGTTACTCATTATTATTGCTAGCATCTTAGCGCTTGGGATTATTATTGCCTCTGCCCTGTGGGTGTATTATCAAATTCAATTATCACCGGCTGATAAAAATAATACTTCAAAAATCGAAATTGATATTGCCCCGGCTACGACGCCAAAAGGCATAGCAGCGCTTTTGAAAGACAAAGGGGTTATTAGGGACGAACAGGCATTCTTGTGGTATACACGCCTCGACGGGTCTCAGAATAACTTACAAGCTGGCTCATATCGTTTATCGCCGTCCGAAACTACTCCACAGATAGTTGACCACCTAGTGCAAGGTATTGTTGATACGTTTAGTATTACGTTTTATCCTGGTGCGACACTAGTTGATAACAAAACAAAAGTTGAAAATCGTATTGATGTTACCTCTGTTTTATTAAAAGCAGGCTATAGCCAAGCTGAAATTACTGCTGGGCTGACGAAAACATACGACCATCCATTACTCAAGGACAAGCCAGCGACGGCTGACCTTGAGGGCTATATATTTGGTGAAACCTACCAATTTAATAGCGGCATGACCGTGGAAGGTATTTTAACCCGCACGTTTGATGAATTTTATAAGTATGTAGTCCAAGATAATTTAGTTGCTGCCTACAAAGAGAAAGGCCTATCGTTATACCAAGGTATTACCTTAGCCTCAATTATTCAGCGCGAATCGGGCGGCGATGATAAAGCGCAGATTGCCCAAGTATTTTACACTCGCTTAGCGGATAAAATGCCCCTTGGCTCAGATGTAACTTACCAATACATTGCTGATAAGGAAGGGGGAGTGCGTGATCCAAATTACAACTCTCCTTATAATACCCGCCGATATACCGGTCTGCCTCCGGGACCAATTGCAGTACCAGGGTTAACTTCACTTCGAGCGGTAGCAATGCCTGCTGCAGGAAACTATGTTTATTTCCTTAGTGGCGATGATAATGTGACCTACTTTGGCCGCACATTAAACGAGCATGAAGCGAATATCGCTAACCACTGTAAAGTGAAGTGTCAGATCATTTAACCTCCGTTACTGGGCGACTTGACAAATTACTATAGTTATAAAATAAATTGACTAAAAAAGCTATAGTTGCTATACTTAAATAAGCACATTTTGTGAACTCAATCTACTAGTGATACCTCGGACTATATTGGCCAGTAGCACCTGCGAGTGGAGAACGAGAAGCAAATGGGCCTATCTGAAATGTCGTACGGAAGCAAGAACACTACAATAATATTAATTAATACTGGTCGACACGCATCCTTTTCTTTGCAAAATAAGAAGCAAGACAGAGTACGGTAGAAGCCCTCGAGAGAAATCCGAGCGGCAGGAGAACGATAATTCGTAATGATTTTACGAGCGGTAGCAATTCAGCTACCCGTGGTGGGACAATTGCAGCACAGCCTTTGGCTATTCCTGCACTACAACCAGCGAAACGATCCCCTAAGGGTCGTGTCAAGTCATCAACTGTCGCTATTTACACAAGCGTATTCGCCCTCTTAGTGGCGGTTATCGCAATCGGCTACCGTGCACCAGAAATGGATGCAACGGCTGCTTCTGCTGCGCCCGTAGCTAATAGCGCTACAAACACAAGCGACCGGCCTGCTGTTAACGACGTTGTTGCTAACGATATTGCCGCATCGGTTGCAGCAGCCTCTAACCTGGCAATTGCACCAAACGTTGCAGAACGGGCAGTATCTACTCGCGTTCAAACGCAGTACGCTGCTAGCGATGTCACCAGTTCAATCAGTAAGCCAACTATTGTTCAGCTATCAACTGCTAGCCGTAACATTACCCAGTACCCAGTTGTAGCTGGTGATACAGTCGATTCTGTTGCTACTAAGTTTGGTATTTCAGCTGAAACTGTTAAATGGGCTAATAACTTAACAGCTAATACCCTGGCAGCTGGTTCAACACTTGAAATCTTGCCACGTGATGGTATTGTCTACACCGTTAAGGCTGGCGATACTGTTCAATCACTTGCAGACAAGTACAAAGCTGATGGTTCACTTATTACTACTTACAATGACCTTGAAATCAGTGGTTTAACCGCTGGTCTAAAGATTGTTATTCCTGGCGCACAACTACCAACAACTGAACGTCCTGGTTATGTTGCACCACGGGCTGCAGCTTACTCAACCGGTGGTACATACATTACTGGTTACAGTTCAGGCTTCTCAAATGGTAGTACTTGGTTCATTAAGCGCGGTACACCAAACATGGGTGCCTACGCCTTCGGTAACTGTACAGCCTACGCCTTCGACCGACGTGCCGAACTTGGTAAGCCAATTGGTCAACGATGGGGTAATGCTGGTTCATGGGCAACTAATGCCCGAAGCGCTGGCTTTACTGTAAACCGTACACCTTCAGCTGGTGCTGTTATCCAAGACTCAGGCCACGTAGCTATTGTTGAAGAAGTTCTTCCTAACGGTGACCTTCGCCTCAGCGAAATGAATGCTCGTGTATCTGGTGGTGGTTTCAACATTGTATCTGGCCGTAACCTTCCTGCTGGACAGGTTGGGCAGTACTACTACATTCACTAGAATGTAACACTCTTGTAACAAAAATGAATTCCCTCTGTTAAAACAGGGGGAATTCTGTTATAATAGTATTACTATGTTCGTTGACACCGCCAAAGTATTTGTACAAGCAGGACGCGGCGGCGACGGAGCCGTTAGTTTTCGGCATGAAATTTATATTGATATGGGCGGCCCAGACGGCGGCGACGGCGGAAAAGGTGGCGATGTCATCTTTGTTGCCAGCGAAAACGTAAACACACTTCTTGATTTCCGATTTAAACCCGAACTTAAGGGTGAACCTGGTTCTGCCGGTACTAAACGCGACCGCCACGGTAAAATGGGTTCAACTAAATACGTCAAAGTACCTATGGGTACAATTGTCCGCCGTGATGGTGAAATTATTGCTGACCTAACTGAAGATGGTCAAGAAGTTGTTATTGCCAAAGGTGGTGATGGTGGCTTCGGTAACGCCCACTTCCAATCATCTGTTCGCCAAGCACCTCGTATTGCTGAAAAAGGTGAATTAGGTGACACTTTCGAAGCCGAGCTTGAACTAAAACTACTTGCTGACGTTGGACTTGTTGGCTTTCCTAACGCTGGTAAATCAACTTTCTTAAGCGTGGTTACTAACGCGACACCTGAAATTGCTGACTACGCCTTTACAACCCTTCGGCCAAACCTTGGTGTTGCTGACATTGACGATGGTAGTATTCTTATTGCCGATATCCCAGGCCTTATTGAAGGTGCCAGCGAAGGCAAAGGCCTTGGTGATGATTTCTTGCGTCATATCGAACGTACAGCGGTGATTATGCACCTTATTGATGCGTACGACAACGATGTAGCCAAAGCTTATCAAATTATCCGTAAAGAGCTCGAAGCCTACAGTGAGAACCTTATCAATCGCCCTGAGGTGATTGTCCTTACCAAAATCGAAGGCCTAGACGCTGAAATTATTCAAATGCAGATGGACGAACTTGCGAAGGTGGCAGGGGATACACCTATGTTTGCCATCTCATCACCTGCCCATATTGGCCTTAAAGAAGTGCTTCGTGAACTTCGCCGTAAGGTTGAAGCAGTGCGTATTGCTGAAAAAGAAGAAAACAAAGATGTTAACGACGGTATGGCTATTATTACCCTTAACAAAGACCAAGAAGCTTTGGCTTGGAAAATTAAGAAACGTAACGAAGATGGCAACGTCATTTTTGAAGTACGCGGTAGTAAAATTGAGAAATTCTCTCGCCGGACTGACTTTGAGTCACACGAAGGCCTTAACCGCCTGCGCGATATTATGAAACGTATGGGAATTACCCACGCCCTCCACCGTGCCGGTGCTGACGGTGCATCTATTATTCGTATTGCTTTAAACGATTTTACCCTAGTAGAACAAGCTGACGACGTTTATAATTCATAAAGCTATTGACATTTAGTCAACTAAGTGCTATAATTCATATCAATCACAAGAGAGCTGCGGAGTTACATCAACGTCGATGTCTAACAAGCCGAGCCTCTCAATCAGTGGTTGCCCCTGAACAAGCTGGAAGGAAAGAAAGAATGCACAAGGTGCGTAACTTTTATCGTCGCGAGTCGCTCTAAGCGCGGTTCCGGGCGCTATAACCCCAACACGGAAGTCTGAGATAATTAAAACTGTCTGAGACCCCTTCGAGAAGAGGAAGATAATGCACGGACGTCAGTTCACCTGAGCGCTGAAACCAATAACGACAGCGCGATGACATAAATTAATCGGCTTCTTAGTCGAGAGTTATTTACCCCATACTGCTTCGAAACCTCAACTGGGCCCATGAAGGGAAACTACGTGTTTAAAAAGCATATGTAGCCTCTCTTGGGTGAGAGAGGCGGATCAATCTGACACGAACCTGTCAGCAGGTAGTAGTACGGACACGATTTTAGTAAGGATGGAATCCTTAACACGTCATCGATGGTTGAGATGTTTATACATGCTCTTCGCAAAGAAAAAGAAACGTGTGATTCTGCCGAGAACTTTAATCACCGATTAACCTACACCTATTCACCTGAACGTCCACTTTTGTATTTCCAGTAAGTGCAATACCGGGGCGAGGGGAGCTGGGATACTTTGTGTCACCCTCCTCTCGCCCCGACGCGATACCCTTCCAGCTTGTTCAAACAAAATCCTATTCGCCCAGTTGGGCGTTTTTTATTTGCGTTTCATTATGTTTACACATTAATCACCTATAATAGGTATATGAACCAAACCTTTTTCTTCTACGACCTTGAAACTTCTGGGCTCAACCCACGCGAAGACCGCATTATGCAGTTTGCTGGCATCCGGACTGACCTCGACCTAAACCCGATAGGTGAACCGTATAATATTCTTGTAAAACTTAACGACGACACACTACCGAGCCCTGACGCTTTAATGGTAACCGGCATTACGCCACAGCAAACCCAAATGGATGGTTATACCGAAGCCGAATTTGCGAAATTACTTATGGAAGAAGTGTTTGTCGAAGGTACTATTACCACCGGCTTTAATAGTATCCGTTTCGATGATGAGTTCATTCGGGCACTTTTCTGGCGTAATTTCTACGACCCGTACGCTTGGTTTTGGCGCGATGGCCGTGCCCGGTGGGATTTGCTTGACGTAGTACGTATGACCCGTGCCTTACGGCCTGAAGGTATTGTGTGGCCAGTTGTTGATGGCAAGGCTAGCAACCGCTTAGAGCTGCTTTCAAAAGAGAACGGTATTGACCACCTGAAAGCCCATGATGCCTTAAGTGACGTTGAAGCTTTAATTGCCGTAACGAAACTTATTAAGACTAAGCAACCAAAGCTATACGAGCACTTATTTGCGTATAAAGATAAAAAGCTGGTGCAAAAATTAGTGAACCTTGATGCGAAACAACCGTTCGTCTACGTGAGTGGCCAATATGATGCACAATTCGAGAAGGCAACAGTGGCATTCCCACTTACGTCTGGCCGAAACGGCAATGTTATTGTGTACGACCTACGTCATGACCCGACACTGTTCTTGGAAATGTCTTCAGGCGATTTGCAAAAAAAGTTCTATGCAAACTGGGATGAACGCAAAAAAGACGATTATGTTGCACTGCCAGTTAAAGAACTACAGTATAACCGGGCACCAGCCGTAGCCCCGCTTGGCGTGCTTGAACAACAAGATGGTTGGTCACGCATTGGCCTTGATGAAGCTACCGTGGCAAAGCATAAATCAATTCTGTTATCATCACCAAGCTTTGCCGAGAATATCCGAACTTTATTTGAAAATAAGCCTGAGTACAAAAAAGCTACCGACCCCGAAGCGCAATTGTACGACGGGTTCGTTTCTGATACCGACAACTTACGTATCGAAAAAGTACGTAACAGTAACCCTCAACAACTGGCCGATTTACACCCCGACTTTATTGATGAGCGCTTAAGTGACCTGTTGCTACACTACAAAGCTCGCAATTACCCAAGGAGTCTTGCCGAAGATGAAGCAGTTGCTTGGGAAGCGTGGCGAAGCCAGCATATTAAGGCTGCCTTACCAGCATTTGTGAAACGGTTGAACCAATTAGCTACGACTACCGAAGACGAGTCAAAGCAGTTTGTTTTGCAAGAACTCCAGTTATGGGCTGAGAGTATTGTTCCAATCGACGAAGATTAATTACTTAAGCTTGTAGGCGAGAAATAGAAGTGAATGCAGGGACGAATGAACGGACGATGTAGTTCATAACTCGGGCGACGATAAAGCCAGCAATAATTGCGAATAGCTCGAGCATTTGTGAGCCGTCAAGAATAATACTTGTTCCCGGAATAACTCCAGCTAGGTAAAACATCATTAAAGCGTGTCCGAAATTGAAACTGTCCAAGATGAGCAGTAGTGAGAGAACAGTAAGGATAATTGCGCTGGTTTTTTTCATATAATTTCTTCGTTTCGTTCGTTTTCAAGCTAGTAAGTTCTAAAGAATATAGCACCCCTGTTAGAACGAATGCAAGCATGGGCGTAATGAATGCATACTAGAAAAAAGTGTGGAAAAAGCGTATAATTAAACGGTTATGTCAGAGGTTATACGTGTTACAGGTGCGCGCGAGCACAACCTGAAAAATATAAATGTGGAGATCCCACGCGATAAACTCGTAGTTATTACAGGTTTAAGTGGTAGTGGAAAATCGAGCCTCGCTTTTGACACCATCTACGCTGAGGGCCAACGCCGTTATGTCGAAAGCCTATCAAGCTATGCCCGCCAATTCTTGGGCCTTATGGAGAAACCTGATGTCGACCAAATTACTGGCTTAAGCCCAGCAATTAGCATTGACCAAAAATCGACAAGTCGAAACCCTCGTTCGACCGTCGCAACGGTGACTGAAATTTATGATTACCTTCGTTTGCTGTATGCCCGTATTGGTATTCCGCACTGTCCAATTTGTGGTAAGCCCGTTAGTCGCCGTACCCCACAAGATATTATTGATGAAATTATGAAGCGCGAAGAAGGCGCTCGGTTGATGTTGCTTGCGCCGATTGCCAAAGATAAAAAAGGTGAGTTTGCCCATGTGCCTGAACAGTACCGCCGCTTAGGTTTTGCCCGTGCTCGCGTTGATGGTGTTGTTTACTCACTCGATGAATACCCAACCCTCGATAAAAAATATAAGCACAATATTGAAATTGTGGTTGACCGTATTGCAATGTCGGAAGATGTTCGTGGCCGCGTAACGCAGTCTGTTGAACAAGCTCTTGATGTTTCTGGCGGTATTATTGAAGTACTTGACGTTGATAAAGATGAAACCCATGTGTATAGCCAACGTTATGCCTGTGTTGACCACCCCAATGAAGAAATTCCTGAACTCGAGCCGCGCCTGTTTAGCTTTAACGCGCCCCAAGGTGCCTGCCCGGTATGTACCGGTTTAGGAAGCCGACTTGAAGTTGACCCAGAACTTGTATTCAACCCAAGCCTATCAGTTACCGAAGGCGCTATTCGACCGTACAACCGTGTCAACAGCGACGCTTGGTACATGAAGCGTTTGCAGGCCGTAGCTGAGTCGCACAAATTTAGTTTAAAAGTTCCTGTAAAAGAACTATCTGCTGAGGCACTCCAAAAAATCTTATACGGTACCGGTGACGAAAAGTATCGCATTGCACTTGGTGATGGCCGTGCCTACGACTCAACCTATGAAGGTGTCATTCCTAACCTTGAACGTCGCTACAGGGAAACCGACAGTGACTTTATGAAGAAAGATATTGAACGCTTTATGCGTAATCGTGAATGTACTGCTTGTCACGGTGCCCGTTTGAAGCCGGTTGTTTTGGCAGTGACTATTCACGGCTTGAATATTATGGATATTTGTACACTTGGCGTTGAAGATGCGCTTGACCTATTCGCAAATACTTTAAAGCTTGATGAGCAAGAATCTTTTATTGCGACGCAAATTCTGAAAGAAATCCAATCTCGTTTAGGCTTTATGAACGATGTTGGCTTAAGCTACCTTGAACTCTCACGGGCAGCTAATACTCTTTCTGGTGGTGAAGCGCAGCGTATTCGTTTGGCAACCCAAATTGGCTCTGGCCTTGAAGGTGTTTTGTATGTACTCGACGAACCTTCAATTGGTCTTCACCAACGCGATAACGACCGTTTAATTGCTACACTTAAACATTTGCGTGATTTAGGTAATACCGTATTGGTAGTTGAACACGACGAAGATACTATTCGCCAAGCTGATTACCTACTCGATATCGGCCCTGGCGCTGGTGTAGCTGGTGGTGAAGTAGTGGCAGCTGGTACACCGGCTGAAGTGGCTAAAAACCCTGATAGTGTCACTGGCCGCTACTTGGCTGGTACTGAAAAAATTGATATACCTAAAAACCGTCGCAAGGTTGAAAAAGGCCGCGCACTAGTTATTCGTGGTGCACGTGAGAATAACTTGAAAAATATTGACGTGACATTGCCACTTGGTTTAATGACGGTAGTAAGTGGAGTTAGTGGTAGTGGAAAATCTACCCTTATTAACGATATTCTTGCTAAAGAACTTTCAGCTCGTTTACACCGGGCTCACTCTATCCCTGGTGCCCACGATAACATTGAAGGTATCGAACAACTTGATAAGGTTATTGTTATCGACCAATCAGCAATTGGGCGAACACCTCGTTCAAACCCGGCAACCTACACTGGTGTATTTACTCCGATTCGTGAACTCTTTGCTGGTACCCCTGAAGCTAACATCCGTGGCTATAAAGCTGGCCGCTTTAGCTTCAATGTTAAGGGTGGACGCTGTGAAAACTGTCAGGGTGATGGTGTTATTAAAATTGAAATGCACTTCCTACCTGACGTTTACGTTACTTGTGATGTTTGTAAGGGTAAACGCTACAACCGCGAAGCTTTGGAAATTAAATTTAAAGACGCAACCATTAGCGATGTACTGGATATGACCGTTGAACAAGGTGCGAAGTTCTTCGAAAACATCCCCTCAATTTCTCGTAAACTGACAACGCTTGTTGAAGTTGGCCTTGGGTATATTCGTTTAGGCCAGCCGGCTACAACCTTTAGTGGTGGTGAAGCACAGCGTATTAAGTTGGCTTCAGAACTCTCTCGCCGTTCAACTGGTAAGACTTTGTACATTCTAGACGAACCAACAACCGGTCTTCACAGCGCTGACGTAAAGCGTTTGCTAGGAATTCTTCATAAGCTAGTTGAAGGTGGTAATAGCATGGTTATTATTGAACACAACCTCGATGTCGTAAAAAGCGCCGACCATGTTATTGATATGGGCCCAGAAGGTGGACAAGGTGGTGGTGTGGTTGTAGCTGAAGGAACACCGGAAGCTATTGTGAAAGTTGCCAAGTCATTTACTGGCAAATACCTTAAAGAACTTCTTTAATTCTCTTTAGAAAGAATAATGACGCTGAATTCACCCATATTAATATGGGCCACGCTCAACTCATTAGTAGTAATAACTTCTGTTGGCATTTCATGAAAGTCGCTGCTATAGCCTTTCCAGCTGCTATTGAAACGAACCCTCCATTCACCAGACAGCGGTAAGGCAATTTCATAATTGCTTAAACGACTTTTGTCGAAGTTGATAATAACAATAGTATCGTCAAGTGGGCCACCGTTGTCCCAGCGATGAAAACCAATAATGTTATTTTCATCATCGCGGTGGAACAAATTAGTGTGTTGCCCAATTAAGCCACGGGTATTGTCGTGTTTATTTAAGCGAAGGTCTATAAGGTGTTGGTGGGCGAGTACAATACCTGCGAATTGTTCAGTCTTGTCCCAATCCAGCATTTGCCAATCGTTGAATGAACCTTCTTGCATGAACTCTTGGCCTTGTAGCAGCATAGGAATGCCTGGGGCGGTGAGTGTAGCAGCACTTGCTAACAGTGTCCGCTGGCGGGCAAACATACTACCGGCGTTGCCTGGTGTAACCGCTTCGTTTAAACGCACCGAACCATTGGCAGCGGTGTCATGCGAATCGCTAAAAATAACTTTATCGAAAGCATCGCCGTTATAGCTATGATTTAATTCATATTCAATACCCTCAAGGCGGGGCTGGTCAGGGTTTTTAGTAATAGCTAAGCTATCGCGAATAACGTGAGGAAAACCAATTTCCCATTGGGCATTAAAGCCCATGCCGCCTTTTGAAGTCGGCTGGACGATACCAGAGTTGCTTGAGTTATCTTCCGCAATCATTAAAGCGTTCGGGTTAATTTTGTGAGCGAGCTCGTTGATTTCACCAAGTAAACTCCAAGCATCGGGAATATCAAGTTCAGGTTTGTCATTGTTACCATCTGAATTGCGCATATAAATAGTTGAATCAACCCGTAAGCCATCGATCTTAAATTCGGTTAACCACATAGCTACATTATCGAGAATGAATTGGCGTACTTCGGCTCGGCCATAATCAGGGCGTCCGCCCCATGGTGTCATGCCACGCTGCTCGTCGTTATAAAAGTAAATACCGCCCAGTTCATTTTCACTCCAACCATCGTATTGCCATAAATCTGTTTCACTAAAGAAGTGGTTGTAAACGACATCTAGAATAACGCCAATGCCTTTTTCGTGGCAAGCTTTGACGAAATCGAGTAAGCCGCGGCGGCCACCGTAGGCATGCTCGACTGAAAAGATATAGTTTGGTGCATAGCCCCAGCCATGACTTTGAGCCATGCTGGTAACGGGCATAAGTTCAATGTAATTAACACCAAGGCTTACTAAGTAATCTAATTTTTCAATTGCAGTGTAAAAAGTTCCTGCGGTTGAGGCATCAGGACGGTTGAACGTGCCAATATGAAGTTCATAAATAATTGCCTTATTATGTTCGGTGGTAGAGAATTCATCAGCACCTTCCCAATCGTATTCACGAGTGACGATAATAGACGCGCCATTATCAGAATCGGTCAATTGGCGAGCATATGGGTCGTTGCGTTTTAGTTTTTCGCCCGATGGGGTGGTGATTTCGTATAAATACGATTGACCAGCCTGGGCATCGACGTCATTCACTGTCCAGTAACCATTGCCGTCGCTCGCCATAGCAATTGCTTCATGGTCAAATTCAATAGTTAAAAGAAGGTTTACGGATTTCGCAAACGGGGCCCAAACGGCAAAGTCTACACCATTATCGTGTAAGGTTGAGCCTAGGTGTTTATTTGCGTGATGCCCCATACTGTCGCTTAGTATGGTCGCATAAGCGGTATTTAGCAACCCATGGTGGGGTTACTTACGGCCGAAGATAGATTTGAATTGACGCTTCGTGCCATCCCAAATTGCTTCACGATTTTTCTTAACTTTCAAAATGTGAATAGCTGGTGGAAGGACTGAGACAAGGATAATAATAGCAATAATAGGAAGAAGGACAGTATCAATTTCAATACCGAAATGTTCAAACACACCACCGAGTAAGTAACCGGCATAAGTTACACCAGCCGCCCAAAGTAGCGCCCCGATAACGTTAAATGACAGGAAGCGACGGTAGTTCATGTCGCTAGCACCAGCAACAATTGGCGCAAAGGTACGAACGATAGGAATAAAGCGGGCAATAATAATTGTTTTACCGCCATGTTTTTCATAAAAAGCCTGGGCTTGCTTAATATAATCTTGTTTAAAGAAACGAGCATCTTTCTTTCTAAACAAGCGAGGGCCAAGTTTGCGGCCGAAGGTATAACCAACGCTATCACCAGCAACAGCTGCAATAAAGACAATTAATACCGCGAGGTGGATATTAATATTCAGGAAACCAGCACTAATAAGGAAGCCGGTAGTGAACAAAAGGCTATCGCCTGGTAGGAAGAAACCGATCAGTAAGCCCGACTCGGCAAATACAACCAGCGCGACGCCAATAATGCTTGCCCACTTAATAAATTCGATAAGATCAACGCCAGGTATCATTACAAGAATTATATCATGGCCAGCCCTTTAACTCTATTCGTCAAAAAACCAGAATTATGCTATAATTGATGACAGTCTATTACAACAGTTTAAAGGGGAGACACATGCACGAAATTACATTAAATCTAGATACACGTACAGCCACTGGTAAGAAGGTTTCTAAACTTCGCCAAGATGGTCTTGTTCCAAGTGTCGTTTACGGCGGCCAAGATGAACCCGTATCAACACAATCTGCAATGGTAGAAACAATGAAAGTTGTTCGTGATGCTGGTTTGCACACACCAGTTCACCTTACTATCGATGGTAAGAAGAAACTTGCAATCATTAAAGACGTAGAAATCGATCCAGTTAAACACGGTATCCTTCACGTTGCATTCCACGCTATTAAGCAAGGCGATGTTATTACTACTCAAGTGCCTATTGTACTTGTAGGTATTGGCGAAAGCGCTGCTGAAAAAGCTGGACTTATTGTTCTTCAAGCTATCGAACACCTTGAAGTTAAGGCTAAACCTGCCTCACTTCCTGAATCAATTGAACTTTCAATTGCCGACCTAGCTACTGACGAAGACAAAATCACTGTTGCTGACATTAAGCTTCCAGAAGGTGTTGAATTTGCCGATGCTGAACAAGACCTTGAACTTGTTATCGCAAACGTATACGAACCAGCTGCACTTGAAGCTGCTAACGATGCTGCTGCCGGTGACGCAACACTTGATGACGATGTAGAAGCTGAAAATGGTGCTGATACTCCTCAAGATACTCAATCTGAAGAGACCAAACCAGGTGGAAAGCTCCAAGACGAGCCAAAGCAATCTAACGTTGATGCTAACAAGTAGTTAACAAAATGATTGAAGTAGAGAAAAAATTCCTACTTTCAGATAATCAACAAACTCAGCTCCTTCATGGGGCTGAGTTTTTGTTTGAAAAAGTAATTACCGATACATACTTTGATGATGACGATTATTCATTGACGAAGGCTGACCTATGGTTGCGTCAACGCAATGGCTCGTATGAATTGAAAGCGCCATTATCATCAGGTCAGTCTAGTGAAACAAACCAATATTACGAGATAGATGACGAGGTTGAAATCGCCACTGCATTAGCCTTACCGACCAATGGCCAGCTAGTGACTGAATTAGCACGTAGGGGAATACACGGGTTTGTTACTTGTAACACGGCACGTAGCAGCTATCGCAAAGATGGGTTCACGATTGATATCGACAGTGCTACGTATAACGACAGTGCATTCACCTATGGTTTAGCTGAAATTGAATTACTTGTCGGTAACGAATCACAAGTAGGTGTTGCTGAGCAGCGTATCGTTGAATTTGCCCAGACGAATAATTTAGACATACACTCAGCTATTTCGGGTAAGATTGTCGCTTTTTTACAGCAGCAAAACTCAGAGCACTATAAAGCTTTGGTCGAAGCAAAAGTAGTCTCGTAACTACTCCTCAATAAAACCACCCGATTGGTGGGCCCATAGGTTGGCGTAAATGCCTTCACTGGCGATGAGTTGTTGGTGAGTACCATCTTCGGCAATCACTCCGTTTTCCATAACAATAATTCTGTCGAGCTTAGCAATTGTCGATAGGCGGTGGGCGATAACAATGCTAGTGCGACCCTGCATGAGTTTTTCGAGTGCTTGTTGAATGAGCTTCTCCGATTCTGAATCGAGCGCTGAGGTTGCTTCATCAAGAATTAATATTGGTGCATCTTTTAGGATAGCCCTGGCTATAGCAATGCGTTGTCGTTGCCCGCCCGATAATTTAACGCCACGTTCGCCAACAACAGTATCAAGGCCTTCAGGTAATTTTTCTATAAAGCTCAGTGCGTTTGCTTGTTTAGCGGCGCTCCGGATTTCTTTATCGGTCGCATTCAAGCGCCCATAGGCAATGTTCTCTCGCAAGCTGCGGTGAAACAGGGTCGGTTCTTGGGGAACATAGGCAATGTTTTTACGGAGACTTTCCTGGGTAACATTTTTAATAGGTTGACCATCGATAGCAATAACGCCATCGGTTGTATCGTCAAAGCGGAGTAGTAATTTAGTTAGTGTTGTTTTACCAGCACCCGACGTACCCACTAGCCCAACTTTTTGGCCTTTCGGAATATGAACCGATAGCGATTCAAGTACGTTTACTTCTGGGCTATCGGAATAGGCATAGGTAACATTATTGAAATCAATCTCACCTTTTGGAACAGTGAGTTTGCGCGCGTTCGGTGCATCATTAATGTCAGTTGGTGCCATCAGAATATCGGTGATTGGCGCCGCGGCTAAGAATATGCGGTCGTAACCATTTATAATATCGCCAAGTGAAAATAATTGGCTGGCAATACGCTGTAGGTAGGCAATGGTGAAGATAGCAATACCAAGCTCTAAACTTCCATTAGTCAGTAGGGTAGCAATAATGACGATGGCGATAATTTGCATAGCCGTCATAAGGAAAATACGTAGTGAACCCTCAATGGACATGCGGCGAAAATCTTGGCGATATACGCTGCGGTATTTTTCGGTTAATTTCGCTAAGGTTGATTGTTCAGCTTTTTCATTCGCAAAGGTCTTAACGGTTAACGAGTTAGCAATGGCATCGGCAGCGGCACCATTTACTTCACCAACTAGTCGTTTGCGTTCCATGCGATACGGCATGCGGATTTTTAATGAAATGCGGATTTGAATAAGTAAGCCAATAATAAGGCCAAGAATAATTACACCAAGCAACGGCGCATGGAAGAAAATAATTGCCACACCAGTACCGACGCTGACGATAAATGAAATGGTGCGTATGATCACTAAATCTTGCAAATCAACATGTGACGTTACGAAGGCTATAAAGTAACCTGTAAGGGCACCAATCTTTTGGTTTGAGAAAAAGTTTTGATCTTTTTGCAGTAATTGTTCGGCGGTATTTAGCGTTAAATCTTGTCGCACATGACTTTCATGGTAAATTGCACTTTGAAAACCGATGAGATTAAAAGCTACACCACTAACTGCAGCGACACTGGCAAGAATAATAAAATGCCATAGTGATGACGAATCACCGGAAGCGAGCGTACCGACTGCTTGTGATAAAAAGTAGGGAACAGCGGTATCGATAAATAAGGCAGCAATTGGAATACCGAATAGCATTACAAAGAAACTCTTTTTGTATTTTTTCATTTGCTGCCAATACAGCTTAACGGTTGTCATATTCGTCGACACGAGAAAACCTCCTTAAGGTCCATGTATTTTGTATGTAAGAAGCGCTATTGGTTTGGCCGTCCAAACGTATGCGCGTAGAGGACCCGCAGGTCATAGTTTCTGTAGTTTAGCGAAAAACAGTCAGAATGTAAACTATTTCATTAACTGAATATAGTGATTTGCAAGGACTCGTTCAATCAAAACAACTGGTAGAGGTTTGTCATGTTCGAAACGGAGCGTCCCTTTGCCTGTATTATATGGTTCTATCTCTTTATATAATTTTGAATCGTCCGGTGTGAGGACTGCGTAAACCCCAATATGGTTTTCATAGGCGCTGAAAAAGACGACCGGCATTTTGCCTGCGGCTAAGCGATAAGCCGGCATTTTATAGCTAATATCTTCAATTGCGGTTGGAAACGTACGGTGAATAATTTTACGGAGCATTTTCATACGTTCTTGAGCTAGCTCAGGGAACTGGGCAATATATTCATCGACACGGGGGTCAAATTGAACCGTCATACGTACAGTATACACCTAGCCTTAAAGGGTTAAAAGTGGTATAATTTTTGTTGATGGAAAAAATTCTACTTTATTATAAATTTGCACCTATCAGCGACCCTGAGGCTGTTAAATTATGGCAAAAAACTCTTGCCGAGAGCCTTAATTTAAAGGGACGAATTTTAATTAGTACACAGGGTTTGAATGGTACGGTTGGTGGTGATATGGATGACCTTAAGGCCTACATAAAAGCGACTAAAACCTACCCAGCTTTTAAAGACGTGGTATTTAAATGGAGCGATGGTAGTCGTAATGATTTCCCACGCATGAGTGTAAAAACTCGCCGTGAACTTGTTGGTTTTCAAAACAGTGAAGATGAATTCCAAGTTGATGAAAAAGGTGTGGTTGGCGGTGGCGTCCACTTAAAGCCAAAACAAGTCCATGAACTTGTTGAACAATTTGGCGATGATGTTATTTTCTTTGATGGCCGTAACGAACACGAAGCGAAAATTGGTAAATTCAAAAACGCGGTTGTTCCAAACACCAATACTTCGCGTGATTTTATTGCAGAACTTGAAAGCGATAAATACGATGATATTAAAGGTAAGAAAGTTGTTACCTATTGTACTGGTGGAATCCGTTGTGAAGTAATTTCAGCCATGATGAAGAAACGTGGCTTTACTGATGTCTACCAAATGGACGGCGGTATTGTGAAATATGGCGAAGCGTATGGCGATGATGGACTCTGGGAAGGTAGCCTGCGCGTATTTGACGACCGTATGACGGTAGAATTTAGTGACCACGCCAAAACAATTGGCGAATGTACTCACTGTCAAGAAAAAACCAGTAACTTTGAAAACTGCGCCTACGCAAATTGTAATGAACTAGTTCTTATTTGCGAAAACTGTAAAGAAAACCCAGACCTTCTATTTCACACCGAAGCCTGCCGTGAAAATGCTAGCCTTGTAGTCGCATAAACTGACTTTTTTAATTAGGTATACTATATATAGATGAATGCTCAACTTGAAGCTAAATTAAAAACGCTTCCTCGCTCGGCCGGGGTTTATTTTCATAAATCCGAAAATGGTGAAATTATCTATGTAGGCAAGGCAGCGGTTCTAAAAAACCGGGTCCGACAATACTTTCAAAGTAAGCGCGATATGGATATTAAAACCCAAGCATTGGTTGAAGAAATTTTCGACACCGATTGGGTAGAGACCGAAAGTGAACTCGATGCACTGTTTCTAGAATCAGAAATGGTGAAACGCTACATGCCGCGCTATAACATTTTGCTGCGCGACGATAAATCGCAAATGTTTATCCGTATTGATATGAAAAGCGATTGGCCGACAGTTAGTTACACCCGAAACCCGGCTGACGATGGTGCTGAGTATTACGGCCCTTACTACAACGGCTATGCCATTAAAAAAGCGTTACGTTATTTGCGTAAGGTTTTCCCGTACTACACTAAGCCGCCAAAAGAAGGTGCCCGGCCTGACTTGGATGCGCATATTGGCTTAAGCCCGAGGGCCGGTGTTTCTAGTGAAGAATATAAAACTTCACTCAAGCAACTGGCTCGGTACTTTGAAGGTGGTCGAAAATCTATTATTCGTGATATCGAAAAGCAAATGCAACAGTCGGCTAAAATACATGACTTTGAAAATGCTGCCCGTTACCGAAATAAGTTGAACGACCTGAAAGCCTTGCAGCAACGAATTATGTTTGGTGACAAAGAATTCTTAGATATTAGCAAAGACAAGGCACTGATATTATTACGCGATTTATTGTTAATGGAAAAAGCACCGGTACGCATAGAGGGCTTCGATATTTCGCACATGAGCGGAACCAATGTCGTTGCCAGCCAAGTAGTCTTTTTGAATGGTGTCAGCAGCCGCAGTGACTACCGTAAATACAAAACAAAACTTGAGCAAAATGACGATTATGCGAATATGTACGAGACTATTTTTCGTCGGCTTTCACCGAAGAACATAAAAGCGTGGGGAACACCAAATTTATTATTGATTGATGGTGGTAAGGGCCAGCTTGAATCGGCTATTAAAGCAATTGAAGAGCATGGCTTAAAAATCCCAGTTATTAGTATTGCGAAGCGTGAAGAAGAAGTAATTATCCATGCGACGCGATCAAATATCGATACATCTTATATAGAATCAATGCGCAAAGAACCGAAAGAAGGTATTTTTGTGGAACGCTCAAATGATTTTTATATCGTGAACTTACACCCTGACCAACGGAATGCTTCATCACACTCAAAGAACTTGCAAGGAAGCACCTTCAGTAAGTACAGCGACTTAACGAAGCTATTCCAGCGTATTCGCGATGAGTCGCATCGTTTTGCCGTCAGTTACCATACTGTATTGAAACGTCAAAAGCAAACAGCTAGCGTGCTTGAAGAAATTCCAGGCATCGGGCCATCAACTCGACGTAACCTTATTAAGTCGCTAGGAAGTTTGCGGGCAGTTGAAGCAGCTACTGAAGAAGAACTTGCCGCCGTGGTTGGTACGAAAAAAGCGCAAACCTTGGTTCGATATTTAAAGCGCCCGACAACGCTATAAGCTATACTGAATCTTATGTTAAAGGCAAATATCTACACACAACGTCGCGAAAATTTTAGTAGCATTATAAATGGTGAACCGGCTGTACTAACAGCTTTTAGTGCTATGCAACAAACTAATGATAGTGCTGGCCCATTTGTCCAAGAATCAAGCTTCTTTTGGTTAACAGGAATAACTGAACCAAATTGGCAATTAGTTATACATGCTGAAAACAGTTGGCTAGTGTCGCCAAGTAAAAGTGATATTCACCGCATTTTTGATGGCGGCATGAGTGCTGAAGAAGCTACGCGTATTAGTGGTGTGTCGGAAGTTATATTTGAAGATGAATATAAAAAATTATTAAATGAACTCGGCAATGACAACCCTGTTGTACACTCAATTTTGCGCCACCCGCATTCAAGTGATTTTGATTTTGTCTTAAACCCAGCCCTACAACGGCTACATGCCAAGCTACAACGAAGTTTTACGGAAGTAGTTGATTGCCGAAAAGAGCTTTCAAAATTGAAAGCAATAAAATCTGATGAAGAGATTGAACTAATGCAACAAGCAATTGATATTTCAATTGAAGGGTTTAATAAAGTAAAAGCGACATTACCGCTCGCGAAATATGAATACCAAGTTGAAGCAACTTTAAGTTTCGCTTTTCGTTCGGCTGGGGCTGAAGGCCATGCCTACGAACCGATTGTTGGTACGGGCAAGAATGCCTGCACGCTGCACTATATAGCTAATAACGACCCCCTAGCGGAAAATGGCCTGGTATTGATTGATGCTGGGGCAAAGGTAGGTAGCTATGCAGCTGACATTACGCGTACATATGCGCTTGGTACACCATCGAAGCGCGAGCAAGAAGTTCACGCCCAAGTTGAAAAAGCCCACAAAGCTATTATTGAGTTAATCCAACCCGAAGCTAGTATTCTTGAATACCATACCAAGGTTGATGGGATTATGAAGCAGGCATTAAAAAACCTTGATTTGCTAAAAACACCCCAAGATTACCGACGCTATTTTCCTCACGCTGTCAGCCATGGTTTAGGCATTGATGTCCACGATTCACTTGGTGGCTTTGAAACTTTCCAGCCTGGAATGGTGCTGACGGTAGAGCCAGGTATTTATATTGAAGAAGAGGGAATTGGTGTTCGAATCGAAGATGATATTTTAGTAACGTCCGATGGAAACAAGAATCTATCAGCAGCCTTGCCGACCTCGCTGTGATATACTGAATTCAATAATGAAAGCACAATTCCTTGTATTTCTGTTACGTTGGGCGCTCACTACTTTAGGGTTTTGGGTTGCTTTTCGCCTACTCGGTACTGGTTACGATAACGTCGATGTTACCGCTGGCACCTGGGGCTTTATCCTTGCTGGGCTTATCTTCTCGGTTATCAACAGTTTATTTAAGCCACTATTAGTCATCGTTTCTTTGCCAGCAATCTTGTTGACACTTGGGCTATTCACTATTATCGTCAACGGCATCATTGTGTATATATCATTAGCTCTCGCCCCTGGTGTAGCGATGTCATTTGGCAATTCAATTATTACCGGAATCATTCTAAGTCTGATAAACTATATAGTAAGTGCTGCAGTAGAAATACGCAGTGAAACTAGTAGGAGTAATTAAATGAGCATCGACACAATTCTTCAAATCGTTATGATTGCTTCAGCTATCTTGATGGTTGTTTCAATTCTATTACAGCAACGGGGTGCAACCTTGGGTGCTGGTTTTGGTGCATCTGGTGAGTTATATACAACCCGCCGCGGTATCGACAAAAACCTATTCGAAGTTACTATCATTTTCGCAGTTATATTTATCCTGTCTATCTTGGCCGGATTACTTATTCCTAGCTAATTAAAAGGGGTGTACTAAACGTGGCTAATAACGAACCTGGTAAGTGGCGTCGCATTCCAAAAATGAGCTTTAGCTCTAAAGACCTTTCGCGGCGCATGAAACGGGTAGAAGGTGCGAGTATTAAACATGCCCGTCGCTTCGTTTTTAAACGTCTTGATAATTTCCGTGAAGTTCGCCGCCGCATTGCCCTTTGGGTATTAGCTATCGGTATTATTATTGGTGCAACCGGGTTGCAATATATGTGGTATCAAAACAATTACCGCACAACTGCTAATGCCACCAGTGGTACGTACGCCGAAGCGGTGTTAGGCCCAGTTGATACGCTTAACCCAATTTTCGCAAAATCAAGTGCCGAAGAAACAGCCGGGGAGTTATTATTTTCTCGTTTAGTAACCTACGATAAAAGTGGTAATTTAAATTACGACTTAGCCGATAGTATGACTGTCAGCCCAGACGGCAAAACTTATACCTTCACTATTCGTCCTGACGCTCGTTGGGATGACGACCTATATGTTCGTGCTCGCGACGTGGTATATACAGTTAACCTGCTAAAAAACCCAGCGACACGTTCGACTATTACCGGTTGGGATAATGTAGTTGCGAAAGAAATTGATAACCTAACCGTAGCGTTTGAATTACCAGCTGTATATGCTGCTTTCCCACACGCCTTGCGTTTCTTACCAATCCTTCCGGAACACGCTTTACGCGATGTCGAACCAGCTGCACTGCGTGAAGATGCCTTTAGTTCTAAGCCAATTGGAAGTGGTGCCTTTACCCTGCGCCTATTACAAGAAGTTGATGCTGCCAATGGCCGTAAAATTATCCACCTCGCTAAAAGCGAATCGTATTTTAAAGGCACACCAAAGCTAGACCGTGTACAACTACACGTCTATAAAGATGTTGATTCTGTAAAACGCGCCCTCGCTACATCTGAGGTGAATGCCTCAACTGACTTGACGGTGACCGATTCGAACGCCGTCAGTACTGAACGCTATACCGTTGAACACCGCCCGGTAAATAGTGGTGTGTACGCCCTCATGAATACTGCCAGCCCAGTGTTGCAAGACAAGAAGGTCCGCCAAGCATTACAAGCCGGTACTAATACCCAAGATGTTCGCAATGCACTATCATCCGACCTACCTGAACTATACCTGCCATTTATTGACAGCCAAGTTTATGGCAACAACCCGGCTAAGCCTGTTTATGATGTCAACAAGGCTAACCAAATACTTACCGAAGCCGGTTGGGTGATGCAGGGGAATGTTCGCATGAAAGACGGTCAGCCTTTAACCTTGAGTGTAGTGACTACTAAAAATAACGACTTTGAAACAGCCTTGGAGATATTGGCTAAACAGTGGCGTGCACTTGGCGTGACAGTCACTACTAATATTGTCGACCCAAGCGACCCTTCGCAAGATGTCGTGCAAGATGTGCTTCAACCGCGCCAGTACGATGTACTTTTATACCAACTAACGATTGGTGGCGACCCAGATGTCTATGCTTACTGGCATAGTTCTCAGGCGACATCTGGCTTAAACTTCTCGAATTATAAAAGCTCGGTTAGTGACGATGCTTTAGCAAGTGCCCGTTCACGTGTTGAGCCAGACCTTCGTAATGCAAAATATATTACCTTTGCTAATCAATGGTTAGCCGATGCACCGGCTATTGGCCTATACCAAGCAACCATGCAATATGTTCACACCAAGAGTGTGCATGCCTTGCCGAAAGACTTCATGATGGTTTCAAGTGCTGACCGTTATAGCGATGTCCGCTTCTGGTCAGTGGGTGACCGCATGGTATTCGACACACCTTAATAAGCACTAAATTTTCCATAATAAAAAACTCACCGCGATAGTGAGTTTATTATTATGGTGGGCGATGAGGGATTCGAACCCCCGACCCTCTCGGTGTAAACGAGATGCTCTAGCCAACTGAGCTAATCGCCCTTACTTGACAAGATTGTACACGAATTGACCCCTGATTGCAATATTCTTGTGTAGGAAAGAGGCGAGGCTTTAAAAATGCTTCTTACGGTGGTATAATAAATCGCAATGCGCGCGTGCTGTAATTGGTAGCCAGGCTAGCTTGAGGTGCTAGTGTTCGCAAGGACGTGGAGGTTCAAGTCCTCTCGCGCGCACCAATTGAAATTATTTATTTTTTTTGCAATAGAGTATACTACAATGTATACATGAACGGTTTGATTAGTATGGGCACTAATACACATACAACCACTAGTAAAAAATTCACATCCGGTTTCACAATCGTGGAACTTTTGATTGTTGTAGTGGTAATTGCGATTCTTGCAGCCATTACAATCGTTGCTTATAACGGGGTTACCAAGCGGGCCGCCGAAAGCGCAATGCAAACGGGCATTAAACAGGTCGGTACATCAATCGGTGTATACAAAATTGACAACAGTGTTTACCCGGATTCCCTTGCTACCCTTGGTATTGACCAATCTTTATATTCTAATAAAGATGCGTTATGGTCGTACACCACTACTGGTGATACTTTTTGCTTATCGACAGGCTCTAAAACCTCGTCAGCTATATTCCATATATCCGATTCAAACGGTGCACCGACTACAGGATTATGCAGTGACCACACTGTAGGTATGTTAAGTAGTCCAACCTCACCTCCGACAACAACACCGCCAGTGGCAAGTTACCCTACAAGGGACGGTTACACGAATACTTCTACGTCGGCTGTAGGTAATGACACAGAGTTCCTTATCGGGTCTATTCCGACGGGTTCATGGATGATGATTGTTTATTCTACCAATAAGCCTGAAGCTACACCAACAGTGCCTTCTGGATGGACTACGTTACTACCGAAGTACACAACAAATTCAATGTACACGCTTGTTATGGGAAAAATAAAACAGGCTGGTGACGCAAATCAGCAAATCATTACGTCCGGTGGCTCTTTGTATGAGGCATATTCTAACTCCGTGCTTTTGTGGGGGAGCGGCTCTGATGTAGTGAGCTCATGGATAGTGGGAGCACCTGGTAGTAGGGCGAGTAATGCCACTTCGACAACGACAGTCACGCCTACTGTTACCACGACGGTTGCTAAGTCACTCGTACTATCAATTGCGCTTGAACGCACTTCTGCGACAGAAACAAATTACACTTCGCTTACCGGTGCAACACCATGGATATGGGTACCTCAATTGACATCAACGGGTAATACCAATCGGCAACAAACAATTGCGATTGGTTATGAAGAAAAAGATACGCCTGGGGTATCTCCAGTCATGACCGTAACGTACCCGAATGTCCAAGCTACAAACGGCCTGGGTATTAAAGTTGTTATTCCACCCGCTAGCTAGCCACACCTTTGACTTTTAACCCCTGTTATGCTACAATTAACGTATAAGGACCTACCGGAAGTAGGTATATTTTTTATGAAAGACCCAAAACAAATTCGAAACGTCGCAATTATTGCGCACGTTGACCACGGAAAAACTACTCTTCTCGATGGCCTACTAAAGCAAAGTAATACATTTGGTTCTCACCAAGCTGAAATGGATCAATCTTTGATTATGGACAGCGGCGACCAAGAACACGAACGTGGTATTACAATTACCGCTAAGCAAACTTCTGTTTACTACGGTGACTACAAAATTAATATTATCGACACACCAGGACACGCCGACTTCTCTGGAGAAGTTGAACGTACGCTTAACATGGCTGACGGTGTGCTTCTTATTGTTGACGCGCAAGAAGGCCCAATGCCACAAACTAAGTTTGTGCTTTCTAAGGCCCTCGAACTTGGTTTGAAGCCAGTTGTTATCATAAACAAAATCGACAAGCCATCACGCCGTATCGACGAAGTGATTGATGAAGTCTCTGACTTGTTCTTGGAACTCGCTATTAGCGATGACCAACTTCACTACCCTGTATACTACGCAATCGGCCGTGAAGGTAAAGCATGGAAGTCACTTCCTGACAACCCAGCTGAACACACCGACCTTACCGTTGTTTTTGAATCTATCATTAACGATATTCCTGCACCTACCGTTGAAATCGACAAGCCTTTCCAAATGCTTGTTACATCACTTGCATACGATACTTTCCAGGGTAAGTACGCTATTGGCCGTATTACACGCGGAACAATCAAAAAAGGCCAAGGCATCGTACTTATGAAACGTGAAGGTGACATTGTTGCCTCTAAGGTTGATAAAGTATTTGGTTACCGTGGTCTTAACCGTGAAGAAATCGAAGCAGCTGGTGCAGGTGACATTGTTGCCATCACTGGTATCGGCGATGCTCACATCGGTGAAACACTTGCTGATAAAGAAAGCCCAGAAGCACTTCCAGTTATTGATGTTGAAGCGCCAACATTAAGCATGTACCTCGGTCCAAACACTAGCCCGCTAAAGGGTAAAGAAGCAAAGTACAACACCAGCCGCCAAATTGGTGACCGTCTGCAACAGGAACTTGAAACCAACGTTTCACTCCGTGTTCGTGATGAAGGTATTGGATTTGTTGTTTCTGGACGTGGTGAACTTCACCTTTCAGTTCTTATTGAAACACTTCGCCGTGAAGACTATGAATTTGAAGTTGGTCGCCCTCAAGCGGTCACTATCGAAGAAGATGGTGTTGTAAAAGAACCAGTTGAAGAACTATTGGTTGAAGTAGGTGGCGAATTCCTCGGTGCTGTAAGCCAAGAAATGGGTGCACGCCGTGCAACTACTTTGAAGCAAGAACAAACAGCTTCTGGCGCAACTCGCGTAACCTTCATTATTCCAACTCGGGCTATGATTGGCCTTCGTAACATTCTTATGACAGCTACTAAAGGTACTATCATTATGAACAGCTTGCCATACGGTTACCAACCACTTGGTCCAAAGCTACAACAACTACGCAACGGTGCACTTATTGCTACCGAAGCTGGTGCAACAACTGCTTTCGCACTTGATAACGCCGCTGCTCGTGGAACACTCTACGTTGGCCCAGGTACAACTGTTTACCAAGGTATGATTGTTGGTTTGTACAACCGTTCAGGTGACCTTGATGTAAACGTTTGTCGCGGTAAGCAACTTACCAACATGCGTACTTCATCAAGCGATGGAACCATTCAATTGACTCCATTTACTGACCTTAGCCTTGAGCAATCAATCGACTTCTTGGAAGACGACGAGCTACTTGAAGTAACTCCAAAGAGCGTTCGCCTTCGTAAGCGTTTCCTTGACCCTAACCAACGTAAACGCAACAAATAGTTTTCGTTCGGAAAATAAAATAAGCTAGCCTAAAAACTAGCTTATTTTATTTGCCTAAAGTTTCCGCTAGCTGTGGCATATCAAAGCTGCTAAGTTTATACTACTTATATATGGCACGAATGATAAAAACAGACATAATAACCGACCCTCTCAAAACCGCCTTAGTAAAAACTGCCGGTGTACTACTTAAAAATGGTAAAGACGTTGACGAAAACTTAGGTGAGCTTTTACTTGATGTGCAACGAATGAATGTATATGGCGACGGAAAGACGTTTGTTGATTTAGTGCCAGCGCACCGTATGCGTTCGATTAAAGAAGAATACAAACTTCTTAAAAAAGACCCTGAATTTGATTTACGCGATTTCGTAACGCGCCATTTTTACGATGCGACTGAAGGGGTATACCAACGTGTTTACGAGAGTAGCCCTGACCACACACCGCTCGAGCACATCGATGAACTATGGACATTCCTGGAGCGTCGTAACCGAGTGAGTCGCGGTTCGTTACTTGCATTGCCACACAAATATATTGTTCCAGGTGGGCGCTTTAACGAGCAGTTTTACTGGGATACCTACTTCATTATGCTTGGCTTGGCTTCGACTAATCGTTGGCGTTCTATTGAAGGCATGATGAAAAACTATACGTTCCAAATTCGGAAGTATGGTTACATTCCAACTGCTAACCGTTCGTACTTATTGAGCCGTTCACAACCACCATTCTTTTCACATATGGTAGAGTTGCTTGCTAATAAGAAAGGCAAGCAAGTACTGCGTGATTATTTGCCCTACTTAACTGCCGAATACCGTTTCTGGATGAAAGGTAAGACTAAGTTGGCCGGTACTGACCATTTGGCGTACCGTCGTTTAGTCGAGATGCCTAATGGGTCGTTGTTAAACCGTTATTACGATAACAAAAACACCCCGCGGCCAGAATCGTTGAAAGAAGATGTTGAAACTGCCGAACAATCAGGCCGAGTAGACAATAGGCGATTGTACCTGCACCTTCGGGCCGCTGCAGAATCTGGTTGGGACTTTAGTTCCCGTTGGTTTATGGACCCGCTTGATATTAAAACTATTCACACCGCTGATATTATCCCGGTAGATTTAAACTGTTTGTTGTACCACCTGGAATCAACTATTGCCGATGCCTACAAAGCTTCATTCAACTTGTTGCAAGCCCGCCAATTTAGGCAAAAAGCTAAAGCACGCAAACAAGCCATCCAAGATTATTTGTGGAATGAGGAGCAAGGTTTCTTCCGAGACTTTAATTTTCACCACAGTGCCCAAACCAGCGTTGTTAGCTTGGCCGGAGTATTCCCGCTATTCGTTAACTTAGCTACGCAAGAACAAGCCGATAGGGTAGCTGATGTACTTCGAAAAGATTTCCTACAGCCAGGTGGTTTAGTAACGACTTTAATTGAAAACGGCCAGCAATGGGATTCACCAAACGGCTGGGCGCCACTGCAATGGGTAGCCATTAAAGGCCTGCGTAATTATGGACATGATGACTTAGCTGAAGAGATTGCTAAACGCTGGATTGAGCTGAACGAAAAAGTCTATGCGAAATCGCAAAAGTTTGTTGAAAAATATAACGTAGAAAGTGCCGATGGTTTAGGTGGCGGTGGAGAATATGTGCTACAAGACGGTTTCGGTTGGACAAATGGTGTGTACGAAGCGTTGAAGCGCAATTTCCGAAACTAAAAGATTTTTTGGTCTTTTAATTCATCGGGCAAGAATCCTTTTTGATGTTTGAAGTCAGCTTTCCACTCGTAGCCCTTGCCGTAATCTAAATCTTTCATTAGTTTGGTTGGTGCGTTACGTAAGTGAATCGGTACTGGTGCGTCTTGATATTGTTTAGCCAGCGCTTGGGCGTTATGCATAGCATCCGTAGTTGCTCGAGATTTCTCAGACTTGGCTAGGGCAGTGGCAACGTGAAACAAAATGTAATTTGATTCTGGTATACCAACTCGTTCAACAGCTTGAAAGGCATTGAGTGCTAAGCCTAAGGCACCGTTACCGGCTAAGCCAATGTCTTCGGAGGCAAAAATAACCATTCGTCGAGCAATAAACTTTGGGTCTTCGCCGGCATCAATCATTCGCGCTAAGTAGTACAGTGTCGCATCAACATTGCTGCCGCGCATACTTTTGATAAAGGCAGAAATAACGTTATAGTGCATATCGCCTTTTTTATCGTATCCAGGTAGTCGTTTTTGAGCGGCTGATTTTACCACTTCAATATCGACTTTTTTCGACATGGTTAAGGCAAGCTCAAGGTTACCCAAGGCAACCCGAGCATCACCACCTGATAGTTCGGCAATATAATCAATTGCTTCGTCAGAAATTCGTTTGCCGGCTTTTTCTTCAACAACGGCGTGTTTTAAAATGGCAATAATGTCATCTTTATTTAATGGCTCTAATACCAATACACGGCTACGGCTTAAAAGCGGAGTGATTACTTCAAAACTTGGGTTTTCAGTCGTAGCACCAATAAGGGTAATTAGCCCTGATTCGACATGCGGCAAAAAGGCATCTTGCTGGGCCTTATTAAAACGGTGAATTTCATCGACAAACAAAATAGTACGTAGTTGTAGGTTCCAATTTTGGCGGGCGTGTTCAACAATGCGTTCAACATCTTTTTTACCACTCGTGACAGCGGAAATTTCAATAAATTCAGCTTGAACTTCCTGGGCGATAATACGGGCGAGGGTTGTTTTACCGCTTCCGGGCGGCCCCCATAAAATGAGGCTGACCGGTTCGCGGTTTTTAACAATTTGGCGAATAATTTCTTTATTGCCAAGAAGGTGTGTTTGACCAATCACTTCGTCGAGTGTTTGCGGACGCATGCGTTCAGCTAGGGGAATACCTCGGGACATATACCTATTATACCTCTTATATAGATAACAGACCTGATATACTAAAAGCATACTGTAAGGAGGTATTTTGTGGACGGATTTGTAGTTTTTCTCGTAATTGTTGCCGTAATTTTTGTTTTGAGTGGGCTAAAGGTTATTAACCAATACCAACGTGGTGTTATTTTGACCCTTGGTAAGCACACTAGTACTAAACAACCAGGGCTAAGGATCGTTATTCCAATCTTCCAAAAGATGATTCGGGTCGACGTTCGTTCAACACCTCTTGATATCCCTAAGCAAGAAGTTATTACACGTGACAACGTAACAGCTAATATTGATGCGGTTGTATACTTCCGTGTTATTGACGCACCAAAAGCTGTACTTGAAACTACTAACTATGCATACGCAACGAGCCAATTCGCCCAAGCAGCCCTTCGTGATGTTACGGGTAACTTCGAACTCGACGAACTACTTTCAAAGCGTGAAGAAATTAGCTTGAAGATTAAAGAAATCGTTGACGTACAAACTTCACAATGGGGAATTGACGTTGAAAACGTGAAAATGCAAAACATTGAACTTCCACAAGACATGAAACGGGCTATGGCCAAACAAGCTGAAGCCGAGCGTGAACGCCGTAGTAACGTCATTAACTCGCAAGGTGAGAAAGAGGCTGCAAAAGCACTTTCAGAAGCAGCAGCTATCATCTCAGGCACTCCTGGTGCATTAAACCTTCGTACATTAAACACCATCGAACGTATTAGTACTGAACCAAGCCAGAAGACAACAATGCTATTCCCAATCGAATTCATCGACGCAATGCGCGACATTGGTAACGGCCTAAACCGTAAGTAGCCTTGTCAGAACGCTCTACCTCTAGTAAAATAGGATAAGTCCAAATCTTTTGGCTCTTTAGCTCAGTGGTAGAGCGCTGCCCTGAAGAGGCAGGCGTCCCCAGTTCAAATCTGGGAGGAGCCACCAAATAAAATATCCATCCGTAAAGATGGATATTTTATATTTATAGGAACTTTATTTTTTGAGTTCTTTTTGGAAGGCTAACAATGCGTCAACTGAGTCGCTGCTTCGGTTGTAAACCTCAATACCGTATTTATCAGTTGAGATAGTTTCAACAAGTAACTTATTGTTCTTGCTTACCGCTGCTGAGTATTTTTGGTAATCGCGGGAAATGGTTGGTGTTTTTAAACCAGTCTCGATTTTGGCTGCTTTTACTTCTTGTGCTAGTTTCTCGGCTGCTTCAGTATCACCAGCTTTTTGCGCTTCAAGTTGCTTCGCTGACAGGTTGCTAGAATCAGTCGCTAATGTCGCAAGTTCAGTCCAAGTCTTTGCCATACCTTCGAGTGCATCAGCAGAGTTCGTCTGGTACTCACGGTATTTTTGAGCGTAGGTGTATGACTTAAGGCGCTTAGCTAGTTCAGACAAGTTAGTCGATTTTGTTTCCATGTTCTTAATGTGTTCTTTAGCAGTAGCGAGAGAAGCTTCGTCGGTAACAGTAACAACGCTGGTGTCTAGAGTGCTACCCAATGCAGCAGCTAAATCTGTTAACCATGGCTTAAGCTCGAGTGTTGAGTAGCGTTCTGCAACAGTAGAATAGCTATCGTCGAGCATTTTGTTGTAACGTGCCTGCAATGCAGCCGCTTCTTTATATTCTTTGCTGAGTGCTTCACCTTGAGCAACCTTTTCGAGGCTTGGCTTTTTAGGATAAAGGTCAAGACGGTCTTTCATATTTGTAACATCTAAAACTGCCGCCAGGTGAGTATCAAGCTCTTTTCGGTATGAAGATGCAGCGTCTTTAGCTTGGTTTGTTAAGTTAGACACAATCAAGAAAGCAGCCAGTGCACCTACAAGAAGAACAGCAGCTGTAATAATAAGGCCGATGAGTAATTTCTTACGTGGCTTTTTATCTGGTGCAACCGTTGTATCGTTAGTTGGTACTGCTGAAGGAGTGACTGGAGAAACCGGCGTAGCCGCAGGGAAGGGTGTTACTGGGGTAGGTTCTGTTGGCGTTGTCTCGCTTGGCGTAGGGGTTTCTGGAGTATTTGGATTCACATTATTTCCTTGATTATATGGTATGTTTTACTGCTTGTAGTTTACCATATCTGCGATTTCATTTGCATTTTACCCTCGGTCACGCTATACTAATTCAGGTTATGCGGGTGTAGCTCAGCTGTTAGAGCGCATCCTTGCCAAGGATGAGGTCCAGGGTTAGAGTCCCTGTACCCGCACCAATAAAATTGCACCAGTGAATGCTGGTGCTATTTTATTGGTTTGAGTGTGTTGATTTCTAACCCTGTACCGAATCAGAAGAATGAGTCCAGAAGATCAGCGAGCAATAGCGAGCTGGGGTTAGAGTCCCTGTACCCGCATATATATTCATCTCGAAAAATAAAACTATTTAATCCTATTCAACCACTCCTTAAATAGCTCCCGCTCACTCGCAGATAAATTCTCAATCTTATCCAAATTCGCTCGCAATGTTGTAGCCGCATTTGCCACCAACGAAGAAGTTATGGTCGAAGGTTGAACAGCCACATCGGCAATCATAGATTCTCTTATATTCTCGCAATACTCCTCAATATTGACCGGGTTGGGAAGTGCAAACAAGCTTCGTACTGTGCCAGCGGCAGACGCGAAAGCCATAAAGATAGCTTGCTCTTGAGAAACCTTCAAATAGCCAGCTTCTGCGACTTGCCGAATAAGTTCTTCAAAACCTTTGTGAGCAATTTTTGCTGCCGGTGAGAGGTTAGGGTAGTGCGACTCGTCATACATCAATGCATAGAGCTCGGGGTTATTAACACCAAATTTAACATGAAAGTTCCAACCGTTTCTTAACTCATCTATAAGGTTGGTTTGTTTGATGTATCCCTGATCATCGTCCATATAACGCAAGAAGCCTCGCTCGGCTACAGCATCGAGTAATCCGCGTTTATCTCCAAAGAGGCGATAGATAGTAGGAGCTTGAACAGCTGCGGCATCTGAAACGGCGCGAATAGTAACAGCATCGCGGCCAATACTGAATAAGAGCTTTTCTGCTTGGTCAAGGATAAATGATCGGTTGTCTATCTGCTTTTGTGTGACCATATGTATAAGTGTATCTCATTCTTTTTTAACTTGAAATATCTATAGTATCAGTGTTAACATAAATATGTTATCAATGTTAACAAAATAATATCATAAACAACACAGTTTGTAAAATAGGAGAAAAAATGTTCGACGTTATAGGAGATATAAATTGGGTTGCTATCGTATTAGCGACAATCGCATGTTCAATATTAGGCGGAGTATGGTTCGCGGCACTTTTTGGTAAACAGTATGCAGTAGCGCTTGGGAATGACCCAACAAAGAAACCAGTAATGGGAACCGTATCATATGTTGGTCCAATGCTATGTAACTTCATCGCAGCTGTCGCTAGCGCCATTTTGATACTTGCATTAGGTATTACATCATTCGGTGATGGTGTTCTGTTTGGTCTTATTGTAGGTATCGGGTTCTTCGCAACAACTATGTTAAATGTTGCCATTAACCCTAACTTCCCGAAGCCATTCGCTTACGCCGCTGTAAATGCACCTTACTTCATTTTATGTAGTATCATCATTAGCTCAATCATTGTTGCGTTTAACTAAGCTAGACTATACTGATAGTATGAAACCCGAATACCCCTTACTGCCATTTACAAATGCATCGTCATGGCGAACATGGCTTGATGAAAACCATGATAGTAGTGATGGGGTATGGGTCCGCTTATTCAAAAAAGCCTCTGGTGTTACGTCAGTGACGTACGCCGAGGCTCTTGATGAAGCACTCTGTTATGGCTGGATAGATGGTCAGCGAAAGTCATACGACGAAGTATCTTTTTTGCAAAAGTTTACTCCACGACGCACAAAAAGTTTATGGTCAAAGCGTAATATCGAACACGTTGAAAGACTACTTGATGCTGAGCTTATTATGCCAGCAGGATTAGCTGAAATTACGAAGGCTCAACAGGATGGTCGATGGGAAGCTGCATATGATGCTCCTAGCAATATGACTCTATCTAGTGAATTTATCTCTGAGTTAGACAAACATCCCAAGGCAAAGAAGTTCTTTGAAACACTCAATAAAACCAATAGGTATGCGATAGCTTGGCGTTTACAGACTGCAAAAACCGAAGCAACAAGAAAAAGGCGACAGGATAAGATTATTGCAATGCTCAATGAAGAACAAAAGTTTAATTAGTATGTGATGTTTGCAATTGCTTTGTCGCTTGTAGGCTTTGGAAATGTTGGCAAATTCAATTCATTAGGATTTGTGTATAGTTAATCTAAAAGTTTGAGGAGTGTCTGTTCAGGCGCATTAATTCAGTCAATATGTCAAATAACCCAATGTGTTTATTTGTGTTATGATCAAAAATAATGAGTAACTCAAACAAGAAAATTATCGTTCCTGGCGGCGTAGATGAATACATTCTAGAATATCCCAAAGATATTCAAAATAAGCTGACATTAATCAGAACTGCTATTCGTGAGCTAGCACCTGACGCAATAGAAACGGTTAGTTATTTTGGCATTCCTGGTTATTGCTACGAAGGCTATGATTATAACGGTATGTTTGCTTGGTTCAGCTATAAAGCTCCGTATGTAAGACTTCACGTTCGACCACCAGCTGCCGAAAATCATATAAAAGAACTTGAAGGCTGCAAGATAACAACGGGTATTATAGGTTTTCCTGAAACATTTGAAATAACCTCCCCGCTAATTAAGAAGCTCGTAAAGACAAGCTTACATGAAATGAAAACTGGCACTAATAAATAATTAGAGCACCATCCGTTATTGTTTCTGGAAGTGTAGCAGTTAAAATTGAGAATCATTTAATATGTACTCGAAAAGTTTGAGGAGTGTCTGTTCAAGCGCACTAAATAAATTGCCCCAGCTAAACACTGGGGCGATTTATTTGAAATAACTCACGGTAATCAAACCATGACCTAAACCTTTACCTATTTACTACGGGAGCAATTCCTCAAGAATAGGAGTAACGATAGGGATCTCCGGCAATACAGGAGTCTCTGGCTCGTCAACTACTGGAATATCTGGAATCGGAACAACCGGGTCGGTTGTTGTAGTAGGGGTCGTAGTTTCGGTAGGGGTAACCGGAGTCGCTACTGTTCCATTATCCTTCATAGTAGGTTGGGATGCCGGTACGTTATTATTTTTTCCAGTAGTTTTAGATTGTGCCTGCACGTCATTTTGAGACGCTTCAGTAGGCTCACTCGTCACTTCTTGGTTTTTTGGCGCTTCTGCGATACTCGCAATGTTCGCACTTGGAACATGTAGTGGAGCGAAGTTAACGAACAATGTCATTAACCCTCCAAAGCCCACGATAAAAGCGGCTGATCCGTAAATATATTTATTATCGAATCGGAAACGTTTCTTTTGCATTAACATAAGGTACTCCTTGTAGTAATGTTCATAGTTATTTTTCCACCTACTACTATTATACAACTTTGTTTACTTAAGACAAAATATGTGTTATTAAGCTTATACTTACTGTTAAATACAAACGAACGTATTGTTACTTAAACTTTTTCTTACGGTAAAGCATCTTGGAAGCATTGATAAATGTAGTTATTTATGGTATAATTATATATTATGTTACCGACTTTCGAAACCTCGGCTTTCAAGTCTCTTGTTGCTGAACAAGAGGTTGTTCAAGCTACTAAATTTCAAGGTCGCATGTTAGATGAATATAGCCAATATATTTTTCCAGGCCAGCGTTGGCGGACGCCCCGCTCAAGCGAAGTAACTGACTTTCTGAGACCATTATGCCTTGAGGAGCGTGTTTCATTAGATGATGTTATTCAAGGACTGAGCGTCCTGAAAGGCGAAGAACTGGTCCATTGGGTGGATATGGGTGGCGGCCGCGCTTTGCCAATGCGACAACTTGCCAACGATACCGAAATAAGCAGCCACCTAGCTATGACAAATGTCGATTTATTTGATGTCGGCCTTGATGGGTTAAATGCTAATGAACTGACTGTGCTGGAAACAGTAAAACCTGGAATGACACACGAAGCGGCGGCACCGTATTTTATCCAAGCCGATGTTGAAACAGTAATACTTCCAGAACCGGCCGATTTGATTACATCAATAGAGTCTATGCAGTATATAAATAATCCGCTGGCGGCTATAAGCAACTGGTACAACCAGCTTGCGGATGATGGCTTAATTGTTATCTCAACAGAACATGACTGGACCAGCTGGATGCGCTATAGGCCAGCACCGAACGCTCGGAATAATGACGATACGCCAACTCGCCACTTATTAGAAGCATTGAAAGAAGCTGGGATAGCTTACGCAGCAAGTGGAGAGATTGATTTTGAAAACGGCTTTCGCCCTAAACTCGACCCAGAGCGGGTGAGCAACTTAGTCATTAAAAAGCTTCCTGGCACCAAGATGGTAGTGAACTCACCGGTAAGCGAAGTGTGGGTAAGCCCTCATGATTACAAGGCTGTGTATTATGAAGAACCAACCGTAGGTTCCGAGCCTCTTGTTGAAATAGTCACGCTATAGAATAATCTCATAGATATTCTCACTAATGTTTCCTATACTAGGTATGAATATAAATGGAGACATAGATGAAGTTTAAAATAATTGGTGTCGCATTATTATCTTTAACCCTGGCAACTTTTGGACTAGTTGCAGTATCGGGTGCTCAATCATTTAAAACAGGTGATTCGTTAACTGTTGCAAGTAGTGAAGTTATTAATGGGTCAGCGTATATGGCCGGTTCAGTTATTGATGTTGCTGGAACTGTTGATGGCGACTTATATTGTGCCGGGGAAAACGTCACAATTAGCGGTACTGTAAACGGCGATATTATCTGTGCTGCCCAAACTATTAACTTTACTGGTACCACTACGGGTGACGTTCGGCTTGCTGGGCAAAACGTTACTATTGCCGGAACTGTTGATGGTAGTGCAACTATCGCAAGCCAAATCATGACACTAGAAAAGCAGGGAAGCGTTGGTAGGGACGCTACATTTGCTGGCCAAAACACTACAATAAGGGGAAGTGTAGCGCGTGACATAAACGTCGGTTCAGAAAACTTATTACTTGATTCAAAAGTTGGACGAAATGTAACAGCAGATGTTAACTACTTAAAACTAGAACCAGCAACTAATGTAGCGGGTGTATTTAATTACAAAAGCTCACAAACATTTACAAAAGCTGATGGCGCAAACATTGTTGGTGCCGTTAATTACACCGAACGAACAGAGGGTAACTCAAATACTGCTACCTTCGACCTAGGCGGCGTGATTATTATCATGTTGATGCTGATTGTCAGCTCAATACTGTTTGCCCTACTGTTCCCACAAGTACTCCATAGGGTGACCCGTAAAAGTACGTCGTCACCATCACAAGCCCTCTTATCGGTGCTAGTTGGTTTTGTGGCGGGCATTGTTATTCCTGTTATCGTTGCACTGATTATGGTCACCGTAGTTGGTATTCCATTCGGCCTTGTTGTACTGCTAGCATGGAGCTTAATTGTCGTCTCAAGTGGTGTATTTGCTGCTTACTACATCGGTCGGATTGTATGGCCAGCTCAAGGCAATATTATACTCGCAACACTTATTGGTGCACTGCTTATTTCGGTTCTAATGTTTATTCCAATTATTAATATATTGGTATTTGTTCTCTGTCTATCATTCGGTAGCGGGGTAGTACTCAGGCACTTGCAGAAATACTTTCAGGCGCCGAATTACGATTTGAAAGTAACACCAACTAAAAAGAAAAACGTATAGCACCTTGGTGTTAAGTAAGTCACTTTATAAAATATTTGCATACTATAACAAAGAAACGAGGCCTTAAGGTGCTACTGTTTGTTATTGGAGCCTTGGTTCTAATCGAGGTAATAGCGCTTATTTGGCTGGCACTCAGCGTTAACCGATACCATGATTTCTGGGCCGAAAAAGCGAAGGAAACCGGCGAAATTACCTACCTGGCACTTGGTGATTCTGCTGCACAAGGGATCGGTGCTACCAACCCGATGAAGGGTTATGTCGGGTTAATCGCTAAAAGTATCGAACAGAAAGATGGCAAATCGGTTCGGATTATAAATATCAGTAAAACCGGTGCGAAGTTCGACGATTACTTAAAAGACCAAGCGCCAATCGTCGCCACGCTAAAACCTGATGTCATCACCATTCAAATTGGTGCCAACGACATTAAGCTATTTAATGCCGAAGAATACCGCACTAAGTTTAGACAGGTACTTGAAACGTTGCCCGATGGAACCTACGTTTCGAATATGCCACTGTTTAATAGCCGGCCTGGTAGTACTGAGAGCGGCAAACAGGGCAGCGCTATTATTCAAGAAGAACTTCGAAAGTATCCAAAACTTCATTTTGTCGATTTGCAAAAAGAAACTTCCGAACACCAAAGCATATTTGGTTTCGCTCCCGATTTATTTCACCCAAATAATATCAGTTATAAAAACTGGGCTAATGCATTTTTGAAAGAAATTGATAAAGTCTAGGTGCTATACTAAAACCTATTATGGCTATCAACAAAAACCTCGAAACCAAAAAGATCCATACTACCAGCGACCGTATTTCTAGCTTTGTCACAAAAGTGGCTGGTTCAATGCCGTTTCTTATTATCAACGTCGTGTTCTTTGCATTCTGGATTCTGCTCAACTCGGGCGTATTCGGTCGTGATTTAATTATCGATAAATATCCATTTAGCTTCTTAACTACGACGGTGTCTATCGAAGCTATTCTTCTATCAACTTTCGTTATTATGAGCCAACGACGTGAAGCGAAATTGTCCGAAGCGCGGACTGAACTCGATTACCACTCCGACTTAAAGGCGGAAGTTGATATTAATACGATAGTTAGTATCCTACAGCGACTTGCAGATAAGCAGGGCGTGGATGTATCTGATTTACTTACTGACATGAAGAGTAGTGAAGATAAGACTATCGACCAGGCGATACGCGACGAAGCTGCCTCTCAATAACCTGTGCGGTATTGATGTAAATATTTATTGTTTATATTATGTGATAATATTTTATAATGAAACCAATTTTTGATGTTGTAAATGAATATTTAGCCGGTAGAGCAAAAACCAGATTGTACGGAGTCTACGTTATTTGGACACTTTTACTACACGTACCTTTAATATTTAGTGCTCTTTTTATCGATCAAAATCTTATTTATGAAAAGACGGGTTTGCTAAAAGGAGAATATTTATACGATAAGTTTAATATGTCCTCACCAAATTTTATCTGGGAAGAAATAGCTAAATTTGTATTAGCAGCAGTCCTTACCTGGCTCACTATATGGATACTACCTCGCGTATTAGTTGCACGTTCGTACTCAAGAGAAATTCAAGACGAATATAATCTTCGTGCTAAGAAAGTTGATTATCAATTCGAGTTAGAAGATAAAAGAAAAAGGCTTACCGACAGGCAGCTCCAGATTGTTGAAACACAAACAAAAGTTCAGTCAGAGCAAAAAAGTATAGTAAATAGTGAAAAAGCTTTATGGGGTGAAGAGTATAAACAATTTACAAATACAACAGCATATAAATATTTTAGTGATATTATCGAATCTTTGTATGAGCATTCAGGCAGGATAAGGCATCCAAATTATAATGATAAAGGAATAACATTTTATATTAATACTGATACTTTAGCCTACTCGAGTACGAATGATTTGATTGAAATAGACCCAGCTACGGAGAGAATTAGTATCACTGATAAAGGTAAATTTTTTATAAAAGAGTATCAACTAAGACATAGGGAACCGAGCAAGAAGAAATAGTACTATTGTTTTAGTCTGTGCACTTTCGCCATCGCCTGATAGTCTAGATCATTCTTGGCTTCTTCGTAGCGCTTGTAAAATATCCGGGCTGACTCGGCTTTAATTGGGTCTTCGTCGGTTCGTGGCAATTCTTTTCGACCATGCGCACCGCTTTGACCTTTTTTATCATCAGGCACCGGCCCGTCGTACTTTTTGCCACCTTTATGGTTAGCGTAACGGCGTGAACGAGTGAAGCCCATTTGGAGGAACTTCCGTGCCATGTCCATGCCAACAAAATCGTTTTGTTTTTTGTATTCGTAAAAGAGTTCGAGAATTTTATCAGCCGATATTTCGGCTTTTTCGGGTGTTGCGAATTTCCAGTAGGGAAGAATTTCGCTTTTGTACGGTTCAACTAAAAGTACACCTTGCTCGCCACGCCCAATTTGATATTTATCGGGGTGTTGGCGGAAATCGATGGTCCAATCAATATCTTTATAATCCATAACTTAATACTATAATAGAATAATGCCCCGCAAACCTAAACCTCAACATTACGCTGCCGACTTCGATTTGGATGTGCTTTCTGGCGATAACGATATGTTCCGTTGGTTTTTGCTGTCGTATCTTTTTGGTAAACCAATTCAATCAACGGTAGCGGTTAATACTTGGAAATTATTTATAAAAAAGAAAATCGATACACCATGGGCGATACTAGAACTAGGTGAACGACGATTAACGGGTGTATTGCACGAAGGTGGCTATACGCGTTACGAACACGTCACTGCTAAAGGCCTTCGGGTATGTATGCAGCAGCTGATTGATTTTTATGATGGTTCACTTTATTTAATGCTCGAGAGTAGTGAAAACGAAACTGAATTTTCAAAACGTCTCCAAAAACTATATGGCGTCGGCCCAAAAACAGCTGAAATTATTATGCGCGAAACCGAAGAAGTATTTGCCCGTCGGGTTGAGTAGGGGAGATGCCGCTTTTTTGTTATGATGTAAGCATGACTGAAAACACACAACCTGAAATAACCGAACCGACTTCATACCGAAAAGAATTTATTATCGGTGGAATTGTTGTCGTAGCGGTAATAGCTATGATTGCGACCATTGTCTTTTTCATTGCTAATAGCGGCCCGAAGGTCGATTACCCGCCAACAGTTGCCTGCGATACTTTAACCACCCTTGAAGCCCAAGAATTACTTGGAAATAGTGCCTTTAAGAGTGCGGATGACCCAGCAGTAATATCTGGAGACTTAGCTACCAGTCGCTGTGGATACACTGACGGTTCTGCTAACACCGAAACTATGATTGTGGCGGCAGTTATATTACGGGCAGGGATTAATGATAAGGGTGTTGAACAAAATAAAACTGAATTTGAGCAAGGTATACCAACCCAAGGTGTTGATAATGTTAATGATTTAGGCGATAGTGCCTACTTTAACCGCGCAAACGGGCAGCTGAATGTTTTGAAAGATACAAATTGGTATATTTTTAGCTACGGCCAGGGTACAGCACCAGAAAACAATACAATTGAAGATGTTATTGCCTTAGCGCATAAGGTTATCTGATACACTAAAGGGAATGTGGGCACAAACTAAAAACCGTGGGTTTACAATTGTCGAACTACTCATCGTAGTAGTTGTCATTGCCATCCTTGCTGCCATAACTATTGTCTCGTATAACGGCATAACACAGCGTGCCAAAGATGCTACGGTAAAAAACGATGCTGCTTCCGCCTCACAGGCACTCGCGATTGATTTCGTTAATACAGATACCTATCCAGCTACGCTTGCGTTAGCGAACGGTGGCAAGGGGATAAAGCCGAGCGCAGATAACATGTTTTATTATTATCTGAATACAGCCACCACCCCGGTGTCTTATACACTTATTACCTGTAACCCATCGGCCAATTCTTTCTATAAAGTAACTGATACAAACGTAACACCAACATCTGTTGCTGCGCCTGCTCCGGCAGTGTTTAATGCTATTGACCCAAGTGCGGGTAAATATGTAGAAGGTGCTTTATTTACTGGAGGCTACGCATCGGGTGGCATCAAGCAATTCGCCTTTTACGGGTACAGCGGCAATAAGGTTACTATGTCAGTGTCATATAACTGTACGGCTAAACCAACAATTCAGTGGCAAAGAAAACCTTCAGGTGGGTCATTTACTAATATTGCAGGTGCGAATAGTAAAACATATGTAACGCCCGTCTTGTCGTCTGCAAACGATAACGACCAGTACCGAGCAATAGTATCTAATACAGCTGGCAGTGACCAGACGACTGATACAACATTAATAATGGATTACGATCCTTAGGGATTAGCCTTTGGCTTCAATTGAAATTTCTTCTTGTTGAGCGAGATATGCTTGATGCTTGTCTTTTTGAATTTGAACATCTCTTGCCATGACGTCACTCGCTCTGTCAAATGCTTGTAAATATTCATCAATCGTTTTGTCGTATTGTGAATGTATAGCATTCGGAACTTCGTAAACATGGATTTTTATCCCCGTTTCACGGCTGTATTCCATAAAGTCTTCTGAAGAGTTTGTACTGTTAACTACCTTATCAGTATCCGAACCTATGTATAGTCCAGTTGGCATTTGTTTTGTATCGGCCACGGCTACCATTCTTTCAAGCTCTTTTTTACCGTCAAATTCATCCATTTTACGTTCTTGGTCGAGCATTAATTGTAGTGACGTTCCCTTTGGGCTATTCACTTTACCCCATAGTGAATTGGCAGTTCTGAAAAAACGTCCAATGTTATCGGTAACAACTTTGACGTTATGTGCAATATCCCAATCTTTGAATTCGCCTCGTGTGTAGATATTATTAAAACTAATTAATTCTCCCAAGTAGCGAACATAGGTTGAGTCAATAGCACCAGGAAACCAATTAATAAATCCGAGAAAGAAACCAAGCTCTTTTTTTGTGCTTTCCTGCAAGCCTTCGGTACCATTTGGTGTTTGTATTGCAGTAAATTGGTCTACTTCTAATGTAGAGTCTACGGTGATGTCCGAACCGGCTTCAATCGCCATAATTCCGCCCATACTATATCCAGAGATTGATACACTATCTATATTACGTTCTGCGGCTGTTTCTATAATAATATTGGCAATGACATCTCGATATAGGACTGCGTTATTGTTGCCAAGTGCCCAAACTTCACCATTATCCGCTTTACCTAACTTTTTTGCTAAGTCGTCACCATCGTTCATATTATACCCGCCGATCCACACAGTTGCCGTACGGGGAGTTTGTTCATTTACAGGTATTGCATCGGTTTCATCGGGTATCTCGCTAATAATATTAATTGAAACTTTTGCTTCAGCCCGTTCGGCGCGATTGGCTTCAATATCTATCCAATAAGGTGTTCCAATAGCCGCAATTATAAGTGATATAGCACCTATTTTCTGCGGCATTCGATTACGGCGTTTCAATTGTTTTTCTAATTTTTTATCGAGTGTTTCGTACGCATCAAATTCAATAGTCTCGGGTGCGGGAGTGGTGGGAATTTTCTCTGGCGGGTTGCGGTCGCGGTTGAACATTTGTCCATAGTATACTCCGTTTTGCCGAAAATACTATATGTTATGAACTATATGCACTAAAAGTCAATTGAACAGTTTGTTCTTTGCCATCTCGAATATAAGTAATGGTAACGTTATCACCTGGTTTATACTGGCCGATAATGCTCGAAAGACCGCCTTGTTTGCCAACTGTATCGTTATTTACCTTAGTAATAATGTCACCGTTTTTTATACCCGCTTTGTCGGCTGGACTACCACTGGCAACACTTGAGCCATCCGATTTGTATACGTACGCCCCGTTTTTAACCGTCAGTTTATATTCTTTAGCGACGTCAGCAGTAACGTTAAGGTAATTTACTCCTAAGAATGAACGACTCACTTTTCCGTTAGCAAGTACACCAGCTAACACGCCCTTTGTGGAGTTAATAGGGATTGAGAAACCAATCCCGTTAGCATCGGCGGCGACAGCAGTATTGATGCCGATAACTTGTCCAGCCATATTAAGCAGAGGACCACCTGAGTTTCCTGGGTTAATAGAAGCATCAGTTTGAATGAGGTCTGAGAGCGATTCAGAATCACCATTACTCGAGCCAGCGGTGATAGGACGGCCATTACCGGAAATGATACCACTTGTGACGGTATTACTGTATTGACCGAGTGCATTACCGATTGCGACGACTTGTTGGCCAATACGTAAAGTAGCACTATTTCCTAAGCTGACTGGTTTGAAAGTGGCGGTTGATTCGATTTTTAAGAAAGCAACATCGTTCAGAGGGTCACGGCCAATAACGGTGACGTTATTATATTGTTCACCAGTACTATCAACGACAACGACATCGTTAGCGTCTTCAATCACGTGATTGTTTGTCATGACATAGCCATTTTCGCTAACAATTATTCCCGTACCGGCACCTTCAAGTGAGGCGGTGCCAGAATAAGTGCGGGCTTGGCTTTTAGTGACAATTGAAACAACACTCGGGCCAACCTTTTCGGCAATAGCTGCAATAGTACTTTCTTCGTTGGTGACAGCAGAGTTTCCATCTGAACCTGAATTAAGTGAACTGAGAGGGTCAGTTTTTTGTTGTTGCTGAAAATATATTCCCGAAGCAACGCCAAGTCCAGTAAAGAGCACGACGCCCAATATAACTACTGTAATAATTGCAGATTTTCTTTTCATAGGTAGCCTTTCGAATAGTAACTTTAACTCCAGTATAGTACTGAATAATTAAGTTTTGCTGTAGAACTGAGATAAAACTTTGTAAGACCTGGTTTTAAAGGCAAGTGCTGCTGCAACTAGCATGATCAGCCCACCAATAACAAATAGGAGGGCAATGCCACGGGCGTCACCTGAACCAAGAAGCCACCCAAGCTGTGCTTTTCCGTCGGCGCTATTCATGAATGGAATAACCCAGAACTGTGCGATAGGGCCGATGAGGATAGCTGTAATGGGTGAAGCTGCCGCTTCGAAGCTTTGGGCAAAGCCGAAGACACGACCTTGGCGTTTTAGCGGTACAACGGTTTGAATAATGGTCTGTTCAGTTGCTTCAATAATTGGAATTAGTAACATATATAAGAAAATACCAATTGCGTACAAAAGCCAGAACTCGCGAATACCAAATAGAATACCTATTGTCGCCATGACAATGTTAGCCAGGAGTAGGGTGCGTAGTGGCTTTTTACCCAAGCCTCGTTTAGCAATAATAATACCGCCAATAATAAAGCCGGTACTAGTAACACCTAAAACAATACCCCAAATTTGTACCGAGAATAACGTAAGGCCATACGGGTCCATAAGGGCCATATAAATACCACCAATAAAGTTATTGAAGGTCGAGAAGATGAGTAAACCAAATAAGCCAGGCACAAGTTTAATGGCGGCAATGCTGCCCTTGATATCAATCCTCTTATTAGCAAGGTCGGGGTCGTGGGCAATCTCTTCTTCGGGAATTTTTACAAAGAACACCAAATGAATAGTCGCCAGCAAAGTAACGACCAATGCAATCGCCAGTGTCCAACCCATACCTAAGAACCCAATTGAGAGCCCGCTAAATACTGATGTAACTAAGAACCCAAGGCCTTGCACTGTACCAACCAACCCGTTAGCGTTGGCGTATTTTTCTTTAGGGACCAGCAGGGTGACGGTGGTCGATAACGCAATGTTTCGCATATTCTCAACTACTGAACCAATTAGGACGATAGAGGCGAATATCCATAAGAACGGACCGGTCCAATCAAGCAAGGCGCCTGCAGGAGTGAGGACAAATACGAGGGCGGCTATTAAATAAGTAACAAGGGTGAATAGCCCTGAAGCTACCATAACAACTTTTTTGCGGTGCTGGTCAACAAGCGTTCCAAAGAATAAACTGGAAATGGCGACTAATAACATGTAGGTTCCACCGATTAAACCGGTTGCAAGAACTGAACGTGTCTCAAGGTATACCCAGAAGGTAAGTGCAAACCATAGATAGCTGGTGGTAATATTTGCCAGGGCCGTGTTGATTAATACGGGAATGAAATTTTTCATTGTATCTATTATACGCCTGCTTAATGCGAAATGTTCTGGTATAATCAACCAACAGGATGGCGCCTTGGCCGAGAAGTTAGGCAACGGTCTGCAAAACCGTGTAGACGGGAGCGTTACCCGTAGGTGCCTCCAGGTAAGCGAGGATGGTGGAATTGGTAGACACGAGAGACTTAAAATCTCTTGGCTTCACGGCCGTGCGGGTTCAAGTCCCGCTCTTCGCACCAATATTTATTACAAAACCCCGGTAACAACTGGGGTTTTGTTGTATACTAAGAGTACTAGAAATAAGGAGTATTGATATATGTTAGCAGTTTGGATTATTCTCGGCGTCATCGTCGTAATCGGTATTTTTTTATGGGCTACCTACAACAGCCTTGTAACGCTACGCGTACGGGTTGATGAAGCCTGGAGCGACATTAATGTTCAACTAAAGCGTCGTTTGGACTTAATTCCAAACCTTATCGAGACAGTAAAGGGCTACGCAGCTCACGAAAGCGGTGTATTCACTGCTGTTACTGAAGCTCGTGCTAATGTTATTAACGCCAACGGTGTTAAAGATACTGCTGAAGCTGAAAACCAATTCGAAGGTGCCCTAAAAAGCCTATTCGCAGTTGCTGAAGCTTACCCTGACCTTAAAGCCAACACTAATTTCATCGAGTTGCAACGCGAACTTGTTGATACTGAAGACAAAATTCAAGCATCACGCCGTTTTTACAACTCAGGTGTTACTGGTTTAAACACAAAGGTACAAACATTCCCAGCCAACATTGTTGCTGCTATGTTTAGCTTTAAAAACCGTGAGTTCTTCGACGTTGACGAAACTGAACGTGCAGCTGCTAATAAGCCAGTTGAAGTTAAATTCTAATTTAAAAGTTAGCTGATTCTTACTATGTACCAAGCAATTGCCGCAAATAAGCGAAACACCTTACTCATCATGGCCGTATTCGTCGGGATTATTTCCGCTATCGGTTTTGCGGTTAGTTACTTTTATGGCAACACCTCAATTACTTACTGGGTAATTGGTGGTGCTGCCTTGTACGCAATTATTCAATACTTTGCGGCCAGCGCATTAGCCGTTGCTATGACTGGCGCTCAGGAAATCGAGAAGAAAGACAACCCTCGGCTATACCGGGTGGTTGAAAACTTATCTATTACTTTAGGTATGCAAATGCCAAAGGTATATATTATTAACGACTCAGCGCCAAACGCCTTTGCTACTGGCCGTGACCCTCAGCACGCTATTGTTGCCGCAACGACAGGGTTACTTGATATTATGGATGACCGTGAACTATCTGCGGTTATGGCACACGAAATGGGTCACGTTAAAAATTATGACATTCGGGTAAGTATGATTGCCTTTGGCTTAGTCAGCGCGATTGGTATTCTTTCCGATGTAGTTTTGCGAATGATTTTCTTTAGCGATAACCGTAACTCAAACCCGATTGTATTAGTGGTAGGTGTCGTAGTAGTTATACTAGCACCAATCGCAGCAATTATTGTTCAGACGGCCGTGAGTCGCCAACGCGAATACCTGGCCGATGCGAGTGGTGCGCTAACTACTCGTGATTCTGATGGCATGGCAAGTGCGCTCGAAAAGCTATTACAGTATGGCAAACCAATGCAAAAGCAATCATCATCAACCGCCCAATTATTTATTAGTAACCCATTAAAGCCTGGCTTTTTTGCAAAATTATTTAGTTCACACCCTCCCCTCGAAGACCGCATTAAAAGGTTACGTGACAATGCAAGTAAGTTTTAAAAAATTCAAAGCTTGGAAAAATGATTTTTTAGCTCGTCGGCCACACCGTTCCTTTCAATTAAGTAGGCAGCGCGATTATGTACGTGAATTAGAGTTACCTGGCTACATTGCTTTTACGCATTTAGTAAATAAAACTGTCTGGGCAAATAAAAAAGCCTTCATTGGGTTAGCGGCAATCTACCTTGTGTTGTTTATGATTCTTATCGGTATCGGTTCACAAGAAAATTATAAGAATTTAGCCGATGGTTTGCAGGAAACAAATGAAAGTATAACCGGTGGTGATTTTTCACAAGTAGGCCAAGCTGGTTTGCTATTCTTTACGATTGCTACTGTTGGCGTTACCGAAGCGCCAACCGAAGCGCAGCAAATATATATTATTCTTTTGGGGCTACTCGTATGGCTAACGACTGTTTGGTTATTACGAAATAGGCTAGCCGGACACAAAGTAAAATTGCGTGATGGTTTATATAATGCAGGGGCGCCTATCGTCCCGCTGTTTTTGGTTGTCTTGGTGATACTTGTTCAATTAATTCCTATCTTACTGACAGCCATTGGCTACGAGGCAGCTTCGGCTACTGGCTTACTGAATAGCGGGGTCGAAGCCATGTTGTTTTGGTTCGCTGCCGTGTTTATGGGGATATTATCGGTATATTGGGTGACTGGCTCAATTTTTGGACTGATTATTTCAACCCTTCCTGGCATATACCCCTTAAAAGCACTACGTAGTGCGGGTGATTTAGTACTTGGGCGACGAGTGCGCATATTACTGCGATGGACTTGGATGTTTTTGGTAGTCGCCTTAGCTTGGGCAGTTGTTATGATTCCTGTCATTTTAATAGATAACGGCCTAAAAAGCATTTGGCCAGCGTACACGACCATCCCGACCGTACCATTTGTGCTGGCGGTGATATCAACATTATCAATTATATGGATTTCAAGTTACGTGTATCTTTTATACAGAAAGGTTGTAGATGGTTCAACAAAATAATATGTCCGAACGTGCTTCAGAACTCCGCGGTATTTTAGCGGGGTATAGTTATGAATATCACGTGCTTGACCAGCCGAGTGTTAGTGATGCCATTTACGATAGTCTTATGGGTGAGCTGAAGAACATTGAAGCCGAATACCCAGAACTAATTACTTCAGATAGTCCAACCCAGCGGGTAGGAAGCGAATTATTAGGTGGCTTTAAAAAGGTCCAACATGCTACCCGAATGCTCAGCCTTAATGACGTCTTCGATATTAAAGATGTAGAAGCTTGGGTGGTCCGAATGGACAAATTGCTACCTGGCCGTACGCATGAATTCTTTGCTGATATTAAAATGGATGGCTTAGCCTGTGCCCTTATCTATGAAGATGGTTTATTGGTCCAAGCTGTTACACGAGGCGATAGTTTTGTCGGTGAAGATGTCACCCAAAACGTTCGGACAATTGCAAATGTACCTTTGCGCCTGCGGGAAGCGAAGGGCTTCGAATATTTGCTACAAGGCCGTCTGGAAATTCGCGGCGAGATTGTAATGTTGAAAAAAGACTTCGAAGCTTCGAATGAAAAGCAGCGTCAAGCGGGTAAGCCTGAATTTGCTAACCCGCGGAACCTAGCGGCTGGTACAATTCGCCAACTCGATCCTAAATTGGTTGCTGAACGTCCGTTAACGTTTATGGGCTACGATTTAATCCGATCTGATATTTCTGAAGTGCCAACGAACATGTTTGCGTATGAAGCATTGACCTCACTTGGTTTACGCCGTAACCAGCAGGCGAGTGTGTTCACTTCCGTTAAAGACGTTATGGCATTTGTATATGAGTGGGACAAAAAGCGCCTTGAGCTCCCATTCAATACTGACGGTTTGGTGATAAAACTTAATAACCGCCAACAATTTGCTGACCTGGGGGTGGTTGGTAAGCAACCACGGGCTGCTGTGGCATATAAGTACGCCGCTGAGCAAGCAACGACGGTTGTGAAGGATATTGTCATTAGTATTGGCCGAACTGGTGCTGCAACGCCTGTGGCGGTGTTTAGCCCGGTCAAGGTAGCGGGAACGACAGTTCAACATGCTAGTTTGCACAACGCCGATGAAATTGCCCGCAAGGATATTCGGATTGGTGATACAGTAGTGATCTTTAAAGCCGGTGATATCATCCCGCAAGTGGAAAGTGTCGTAACCGAACTGCGACCTAAAGGGTCGAAACCGTTCAGTTATGTTGAAGCGTTAACCCACCAATACCCGGAACTTGAATTCGAGCGTAATGGTGATGACGTTGTCTACCGCGTAAAGGGGAGTTCAAGCGACTTTATTTTAAAACGCTCGATTGAATATTATGCCAGCAAAGGTGCACTCGATATTGATACACTTGGTGAAAAGAATGTCACGGCTTTAGTAGAATCTGGTTTAGTAAAAGACAGTGCTGATATTTATTCACTTACCGTTGAAAATGTACTTAGCTTGGAACGATTTGCAGAAAAGTCGGCCGAAAAACTCGTGTCGGCTATTCAAGCCAAAAAAACACCACTGCTTGAACGGTTTATTCTCGGCTTGGGCATTCGACATGTTGGTGCGCAAACTGCCATCGACCTTGCGAACCGGTTTGAATCAATTGATAACCTCGCGTCTGCGACCATTGAAGCGCTTGAATCAGTTGAAGGTATTGGTAAGGTTGTGGCTGAGTCAATTATTGCTTGGTTTAGTGATGAAGATAATATTGCCCTGATTCAGAAGTTTAAAGATGTTGGTGTTGAGCCAGTATTTATTAAGAAAGAAGGCGGCAAGCTAACGGGCAAAAACTTTGTGGTAACTGGTACACTCGAAACTATGTCTCGAGATGAGGCGGCTGATAAAATTCGAGCACTAGGCGGAACCTATCAAACTGCCGTTGCGAAAGATACCCATTACTTAGTTGCTGGCGGTAAAGTTGGCGCGAGTAAACTGCAAAAAGCTGAAAAGTACGGAACAAAGGTGATTAACGAAGCGGACTTTACGGAGTTACTCGGCTAATGGCTATATTTCTTTTGGATAAACTGATTCGTGACAAGCTTAGGGCGGAATACGAAAAGCTAAACCAAAAGGCTACATATAAAACCTTGTCAAAACCTGAATTTATTGAGGCATTAAAGCAAAAGTTAATTGAAGAAGCCAATGAAATTGATGTTACTGACCGACAGTCTATTGTCGCTGAAGTAGCCGATGTCTATCAGGTGCTTGAAGATATGCTGGCTGTTAACGATATTAGTTTAGAGGAAGTGCAAAACGCAAAACGGATGAAGTTTGAAAAGAAGGGTGGTTTTGCGGAGGCTACCTACATTGATACGCTTGAACTAACCGACGATGACGAATGGAACGGTTACTACCGACAACAACCGGACCTATATAAAGAAATTGAAAAATAGAGGTGTGACTTGGATAAGGTAAAGCGAAGCAGTAAAAAAGCCCTCGTTGCCGCATCTGGTGGGTTCGTGGTGCTGATTGGACTTATTTTAATTCCGTATCCCGGCCCGGGTTGGTTGGTGGTGTTTAGCGGCCTAGCAATTTTATCAACTGAATTTGCCTTTGCTAAAAGAATATTGCATTTTGCGAGAGGTAAGTATGACGACTGGGTGTCATGGCTAAAACGGCAGAACCTTATTATTAAGTTAGGCACCTTACTATTTACCGGTATTGTTGTTGCGCTATCCGTCTGGCTGTTGAATGGGTTTGGTTTTATTAACTCTATACTTTCGCTTGGCCAAGACTGGCTTACTTCGCCGCTATTTAAGTAAAAAATTACCCAAATAAAAACAACCCCATTGCTGAGGTTGTTTTTACGATAGAGCGGTTTAACCCGCGGCTATCACAATGGAATGATTACCAGCTACGTTGACGGAATGAACCGCCGCCGTTACCGCCACCATTACCACCACGGTCGCTGCTTCCGCCACCATTGAAGTCACGACGAGGTC
>Ga0247817_10000139_pt1 | contig 52184 bp, 45 predicted proteins | sample UWRJL212509R1_FD_178010 | JGI IMG/M metagenome (GOLD analysis project Ga0247817, IMG submission 178010) | Plant litter microbial communities from Arlington Agricultural Research Station in Wisconsin, United States - UWRJ-L212-509R-1 | ecosystem: Environmental > Terrestrial > Plant litter >... | reverse complement strand
CCGGAAGCGCTTGCCATTTTAAATAATTGGCTTTATAAATCGGGTGTTCCATTTCTTTATTGAATTATAAATATAAAAAAAGCTCCTCAAATCATGAGGAGCTTAGCTGTTATTTTTCAAGGTTTTAACCAAATCATACCATAGCAGAAGCATCCCCAGAAAGCGGACAGCACATACACATAACACAAATGCGATTTAAACCTGACATTGTCATTTTTTTAGTATTTCAAAAGTAAAAGAAAAATGAATAGGATAGAAAAAATGCTAAAAATTTTTGGAAACTATTAACGCTAGATTAAAATAAGAAGCACAAACCAACTTTCAATTTCACTGAAAATCACAATTCGGAACAGCCTATTGAACTCTTATTCGAAAAACAATACACTAAACAATAAGTTTATATATTTAAACTTAAATACCTGAAAATTAAAATTATAAATATTCAAGATAGATTTACTCTATGACAGTTTTCTACATCGTTTTCTGTTAATATCTTGTTAAACAAAAATTAAACAATCGTTTGATTTAAACAAGTGTTTAACTTTGCATTCGATTTTAAAACATGATAAACAATGACCGAATTTAATGAAAAGCAAACTCAGATTCTTCAGGTCGCTGAAGAGCTATTTGCAGAAAAAGGATTCGACGGAACTTCCATTAGAGATATTGCAAAAAAAGCTAATATCAATATTGCGATGGTCTCCTATTATTTTGGTTCCAAAGAAAAATTACTAGAGTCACTTATCCTCTACCGAACTTCAGATTTGAAAATGCAGCTTGAAAATCTTTTCATCGAAGATTTGTCTCCGATGGAAAAAGTGGACAAGCTGATTGAACTTTACATCACGCGTCTGAATAAAAATAAATGCATGTACCAGATTCTTCATTTTGAATTTTCTTCAAAAAAGAGAATTATGGATTTCAAAGTTTTTACAGATATGAAAAAAGACAATTTGAGGTCGCTGGCCAAGATAATTTCTGAAGGTCAAGAGAAAGGTGTTTTTGCAAAAGACATCAATGTGCAACTTTTACCTCCGACCATTATGGGCACTTTTTTTCACTTCCAGATGAACCGACTTTACTACGAAGAAATTTTTGATTTTAAGAACGATGAAGATTTTGACAATTACATAAAAACAGATTTAACAAAGCACATTAAAAAAACAATTAAAGCCCTTTTAGTTTATGAAAACTAATTCCCTATTGTTAGGCCTATTTTTGATTTTGGGTTTCGCCGAAAGTCGCGCCCAAGAAAAAAAACCGCTGACATTGACCGAGGCCATTTCGCTGGCCACAACAAAAAGTAATCAAGCCACATTGGCCGATACTAAAATTACCACTTCTGGTTTTGAATTGGCGACCGTAAAAAACAACCGCTACCCTAGCCTGAAAATTTCTGGACAGTACCAACGTCTTGCCGAAGCAAACGTGAAATCAAACTTGGGAAGTTCAGAACCGGCAGAAGACGGCACCACCACTTCTTCGCCAAAAGTCAGCCAGCTCATGTTAGGTCAGGCGAGTTTATCAGTGCCGATTTTCTCTGGCTTCAAATTGAAGAATTCGGTGAAAGCTTCTGAAAGCAAATACCAGGCTGAAGTTTTCAATGCAAAAAGCACAAAAGAGAATTTGGCGATGAACACCGTGATTCTTTATGTAAATCTTTACAAAGCGCAACAATCAGTGTCATTGATTCAAGAAAATCTAAAATCAGCACAGCAGCGCGTGAAAGATTTTACCGCAATGGAAGAAAACGGACTGATTGCCAGAAATGATTTGTTGAAATCACAACTGCAGTCGTCAAATATCGAGCTTTCCTTGGAAGATGCCAAGAAGAATGTATCGACAATCAATTACCAATTGGTAAACCTGCTGAAACTGAACGAAGGAACGCAGATCGTTCCTGAAGAATCGGTCTTCTCAAATTCGTCTTCAGAGCGCGCTTCTTTTAGCCAAAATGATGCTCTTGCTAGCCGAAGTGATTTAGAGTCGCTGAAATGGCTTCAAAAAGCTTCTGAATCAAATATCAAGGTGGCTGAAGCAAATTATTACCCAACGGTGAGCTTGAGCGGCGGTTATGTAGCTTTTAACTTGAAAAACGTTTTAGAAGTAAATAATGCCATGAATGTCGGCGTTGGCGTTTCTTATGACCTGTCTTCTATTTTCAAAAATGGAAAAGACGTGAAACTGGCAAAAAGCATCGCTTCAGAAACAAAACAGTCTGCAGATATTTTAACCGATCAGATCAAAGTCGAAGTGCAGCAAGCGCAAGAAAATTACAATCTTTCTTTAAAACAATTCAAAGTATATCAAGAAGCGGTACTTCAAGCGGACGAAAACTTCAGAATCGTCAAAGACAAATATGACAACGGACTTTCAGACACAAATGATTTGCTAGAAGCCGATGTTCAAGACCTGCAAGCAAAATTAAACGAGGCTTTCTCAAAAGCTGACATCGCGCAAAGCTATTACGAACTGCTGAACGCATCCGGAAAATTAACTGACTCATTCAATCTTACACCTAAAAACTAATTTCTTTCAAAATGGAAAATACAGAAAAGAAAGCAACAAACAATAAATTCAAGTACATTCTTGGAGCTCTTGTAATCATCGGAATTATTTACGGAGTTTACAAATATGTTCACTCTTTGGCGCACGAAACTACCGATGATGCGCAGGTAGAAAAAAACATGAACCCGATCATTCCAAGAGTGACCGGATACGTAACCAAAGTTTTTGTAAAAGACAATGATTTCGTTAAAAAAGGCGACACGCTTTTCACAATCGAAGACAAAGATTACCAAGTAAAAGTGGAAGAAGCAAACGCCGCTTTAATTTCAGCACAAGGAAGCCTTGAAGTTTCAAGAGCCGATATCAGTGGCGCACAAGCAAATGTTTCTGTTTCTGAAGCTAATTTCTCTTCTGCTGGAGGCAATATAGAAAGTGCAAAAATTAGAGCTAACAGAGCTAATAATGATTTTGTTCGTTACCAAAATTTATACAAAAACAAATCGATTACCAAACAACAATTCGAGCAAGCTGAAGCTGCCAAATTAGAAGCTGATAACGAAGTTAAAATTTTGCAACAACAACAAAAAGCAAGCAACTACCAAAAAAGCATCGCCGCTTCCCGTTCCAATGTTTCTAGCAAGCAGACCGAAGTTGCTGCAGCCAATATCAAAAGAGCTCAGGCCGTTTTAGACGCTGCGAAATTGAATTTAAGCTATACTGTCGTGACGGCTTCGATCGACGGTCAGGTTTCAAAAATCAACATCCAGCCAGGGCAATTGGTGGCGCCAGGTCAGTCGTTGTTCTACATCATCAACAATACCGAAGCTTGGGTAATCGCTAATTTCAAAGAAACACAGCTGAGCAAAATGGTCATTGGCCAGAAAGTAGGAATCCACGTTGATGCTTACCCAGACTATGAATTTCAAGGAACAATCACCTCATTTTCTCCAGCAACAGGAGCAAGGTTCTCACTGCTTCCTCCAGACAACGCCACAGGAAACTTCGTGAAAACAATCCAAAGACTTCCTGTAAAAATCAGCTTGGATAAAGAAAATGATCCAAAGAAAGTAGAAAACCTGCGCCCAGGAATGAACGTCGATGTCGATGTACATTTGAAGTAAGGCAAGAGTAAATAGGCAATAGGCAAAAGTTAGTTTCTACCTGATGACTATCTTTTCAAATCCAGAACAAGCTTTTGCCTTTTGGCTTTTGCCTAAAACAAAACCTTGCCTCTTGCCTATTCTCTAATTTCTACTACTCAATCAATATAAACTTTTGCCTCTTGCCTAATGGCTTTTGGCTAAAATAAAAACAAATGGAAGCAACTTCAGGAGAAGACAGTTTAGTCGAATACGGCTTCAGAAGGGTGATTATCACGATCACGGCAGTGCTTTGCGCCCTGCTGGAAATCGTCGATACCACCATCGTGAACGTCGCTTTGACTGACATGCGAGGAAGCCTCGGCGCCACATTAACCGATGTCGCCTGGGTAATCACCGCTTATGCCATTGCCAACGTAATCGTGATTCCGATGACGAGCTGGCTGTCGCAACAATTCGGCAGAAAAAATTATTTCGCCGTATCCATCATCATATTTACCGTTTCCTCTTTTTTATGCGGCAACGCCACAAACATCTGGGAACTCGTCGCTTTCCGTTTCGTCCAAGGGCTTGGCGGCGGCGCTCTGTTGGTAACCGCCCAAACAATTATTACCGAAAGCTATCCGGTTGCAAAACGTGGAATGGCACAAGCTATTTATGGATTAGGAGTAATTGTGGGACCAACTTTGGGACCGCCTTTGGGAGGTTATTTGGTTGAAAATTATTCTTGGCCTTACATCTTTTACATTAATATTCCATTGGGAATCATCGCTACATTTTTGACAATTACGTATGTAAAAAGTCCGAAATACGGAGAAAAACTAAAGGCCAATCAAGTCGATTGGTGGGGAATTCTTTTGCTTGCGGCGTTCATTGGTTCATTACAATTCGTTTTAGAACACGGCCAGCAAGACGACTGGTTTGATGACGGATTGATCGTAACATTATCAATCGTCAGCCTTTTCGGATTGGTTTTGTTTATTTGGAGGGAATTAACGTATAAGCATCCGATCGTAAACCTAAGCGTTTTGAAAGACGGAAACCTCAGAATCGGAACCGTAATGTGTTTCATCTTAGGTTTCGGACTCTACGGTTCCACTTTAATTCTGCCAATTTACACGCAGTCCGTTTTAGGATGGACCGCCTTGGATGCCGGATTATTATTGATTCCAGGTTCGATAACCACCGCTTTTATGATGCCAATCATCGGAAACTTATTGCAAAAAGGCGTACCGCAAGGTTATTTAGTAGGACTAGGATTTTTCGTCTTCTTCATATTCACTTTCTGGATGCACAACGTCATTACTCCAGACACAGGAACAGAACACATGTTCTGGCCGCTGATTTTAAGAGGAGTTGGTTTGGGATTATTATTCGTACCAATAACCACTTTGGCGCTGTCCACCTTAAAAGGAAAACACATCGGAGAAGGTGCCGCCTTTACCGGAATGATGCGCCAATTGGGTGGTTCTTTCGGAATCGCCATCATCACGACCTTCATCACCCGTTTCAGCCAAGAACACCGTGTGAATTTAGTTTCAAACTTAAGCATGGACAAATTAGAAGTACAAAACAGAGTGCATCAATTGCAACAAGGATTCATGTCTAAAGGATTTTCAGCAAGCGAAGCTTTAGGAAAAGCCTACCAAGTGCTAGATATTTCTGTAATGAAACAGGCCACAGTTTTATCATATATGGATATTTTCATGTACTTGGGAATCATGTTCCTCTGCTGCATCCCGATTATTTTCTTCATCAAACGAGGAAAGAATAAAATCAATCCGGCAGATGCGATGCACTAGCTAAAAAATATTTTCAACAAGACACTGGCCAGTTTCAACAAGACACTGGCCAGTTTCAACAAAGGAGTGGCGCGCTTCAACAAGACACTGGCACATTCCAACAAAGGTCTGGCTGACTTCAACAAGACATTGGCGCATTCCAACAAAGGCATGGCTGACTTCAACAAGGCATTGGCGCGTTCCAACAAAGGTATGGCTAACCTCAACAAAGCTCCGGCAAACTTCAATAAGACAGCGCCAAGTCTAAACAAGGCATTGTCCAAACCAAATTAAAGAATAATAGTATGAAAAAGAACTATAACAAATACAGAATTACCCTAGAGCACCTACATTCTCCAAAGGATTTAGGCCTAGAAGAAACTATTGATTTTGAATTTGAAAACCACGACGAAGTTTTTTCCATCATAGAAAGAATAAGCCAAAACAATCCTTTCGAAAAAGAAAGCCAAGCCACAGAATTTGCCGTCGGACTGAAACTGTTCAGCGAAGTCATGCTGAAAAACAAAGAAAATCGGCTATTCGAAGAATTTCTTCCCGCATTCGGAGCCTTTATGAAAAAATTAAAAGCCACAATCAAAGAAGGAAATCAATAGCCTGAAGCTATAGTATTGTCATTCCGACGAAGGAGGAATCGCAGCATGCGAAGTTACTCTCGAAGATTCCTCCTTCATCAGAATGACAAGTTTGAGGAGAATAAAGCGCTTAAAAATAAAGCTACCGCAGATTAACGGATTTCCAAAGATTATGCTGCAACCAGAAAATCCTTCTAATCCTTTGAATCTGTGGCAAAAAAAGGAAATTCCTAGCGTAAGTTTCTTGCGTTAGCCTTTATATATTTAGTGAAGAAAAGTCTGGCCGATAACGCCGGACTTTTTTATTCCTAATTAATGTGGAAAACGTTCCCTTCCAAACAAAAATCATAAATCTAAAAAAACTTATCTTTGCGCAAAATTGAAACTTATGAACGCACTGCAAACAATTATAGAGCAAGCTTGGGAAAACCGCGCATTGCTTCAAGAAGAAAAAACAACAACTGCCATCCGTGAGGTAATCGACCTGCTTGATGCCGGAAAACTTCGTGTTGCTGAACCTATAACTGACGGCTGGCAAGTAAACGAATGGGTAAAAAAAGCAGTAGTAATGTACTTCCCTATTCAAAAAATGGAAACTTTAGAAGCTGGCATTTTTGAATACCACGATAAAATTCCTTTGAAAAGAGACTATGCTGCAAAAGGAATCAGAGTTGTTCCAAACGCTGTCGCAAGACACGGAGCCTACATTTCAAGCGGCGTAATTTTAATGCCAAGCTATGTAAACATAGGCGCTTATGTTGACGAAGGAACAATGGTTGACACTTGGGCAACAGTGGGAAGCTGTGCGCAGATCGGCAAAAATGTGCATTTAAGTGGCGGTGTTGGAATCGGCGGCGTTTTAGAGCCATTGCAAGCTGCGCCGGTAATCATCGAAGATGGTGCTTTCATCGGTTCAAGATGCATTGTCGTAGAAGGCGTTCGCGTGGAAACAGAAGCTGTTCTTGGAGCAAATGTTTGCCTTACCGCATCCACAAAAATCATCGACGTGACAGGCGAAACTCCGGTAGAAATGAAAGGAATTGTTCCGGCGCGTTCGGTTGTGATTCCTGGAAGTTATACTAAAAAATTCGCTGCAGGTGAATTCCAAGTACCTTGCGCCCTGATCATCGGTAAAAGAAAACCTTCGACAGATTTGAAGACTTCTTTAAACAATGCGTTGCGCGAATATGATGTAGCTGTTTAGATAGCTTAGATTTTTAGATTGCTAAACTTCTTAGACTTTAAAACTTTAGACTTTGCGACTTTGCAACTTTATGACTTTGCAACTTTAGACTTTTTGACTTTCAAACTTTAGACTAATGAAAATACTTGTGATTCAGCAGAAAATGATTGGCGACGTTTTAGTCAGTTCAATGATTTGCAACAACCTGAAAAGTGAGTATCCGAAGGCTCAAATTGACTATCTTATTTATCCGTTCACAAAACCTGTGGTGGAAAATAATCTAAATATCGACAACGTAATTCTTTTTACGGAAGAAATAAAAAATAGCAAGATCGAATTTATAAAGTTTCTTTTAAAGATTCGAAAAGCAAAATATGATATCGTAATTGATGCGTATGGAAAACTGGAAAGCGCGCTGATAACGCGCTTTTCTGGTGCTCCAAAACGTATCGGCTACAAGCAGAAAGAAAAACTGGGCGCTTATAATTTTCCTGCTGACCACCATGATTTCCCAAAAACTTCAGACGGATTGGCCATTGAAAGAAGAGAAAACCTTTTCAAGGATTTGATGACAAAACCCATTGACAACCTTCCAAAACTTTTTGTCACAGAAAAAGAAAAACAGGAAGCATTGGCCGTTTTTAAATCCCATGGAATCAATCCCGGGCAAGAAAACGTAATTATGCTGAGCATTTTAGGAAGCGATATCGAAAAAACATATCCTGAAAAATATTTGGCAGAACTGATAAATCTAATTGCAAGACAGCAAAATATAAAACTGCTTTTTAATTACATGCCAAAGCAATTTTCAGAAGCAAAAGCCATTTACGACCAATGTTCTGAAGAAGCAAAATCAAAAATCAACCTAGAAATCATCGGCGAAAGCCTTCGCTCTTTCATGGGAATCATGAGCCACTGCAAAATGCTGATCGGCAATGACGGCGGTGCGGTAAACATGGCAAAGGCCTTGCAAAAACCGACATTCACGATCTTTTCGCCATGGATCCAGAAAGAAAGCTGGAGCATTTTTGAAGACGGAATTTTCCACAAAGCCGTGCACCTGAATGATTTTTCTCCCGAACTTTTCAAGAACAAAAGCCGCAAAGAGCTGAAGAAAAATTATGCCCAATATTATGAACTTTTTCGGCCATCGCTTATCTTTGATAGCTTAACCGCATTTTTAAATTCTCATTTACCAAAACATGTATAAATTTCTGATTTACATTTCGCATCCTTATAGTATTCCGATTGGAAAACCGCTTCAGGCTGAGATCGAACGTCGGGGTTATGAAGTATTTTGGTTTTCTGAACTAGAATATACGAAGAATTACTTTCCTGAAAATGAGAAGCTTTTAAATACCGTTCAAGAAGTTTTAGACTATAAACCGCACATCGTTTTGACAGCGACAGACAGCGTTGCCGATTTTTTTACAGGTATAAAAGTCCAGATTTTCCACGGATTTTCTGCAAACAAGCGTCCGTTGATGAGCGACCATTTTAAAATCAGAGGCTTTTTTGATTTGTATACTACGCAAGGGCCGTCAACTACGGAGATTTTCCAACAGCAGGCTAAAAAATACGGCTTTTTTGAAGTGGTAGAAACCGGCTGGTCAAAAGTAGATCCGCTTTTTCCAATCGAAGAAAAATCGGCTACAGAAAAACCGGTTATTTTAATTTCTTCTACGTTTACGACCAAATTAAGCTTGGCAAAAATCGACGAAGTTTACGACGAGATAAAACGTCTGTCGTTGACTGGAAAGTATGATTTTTTGTGCGTGCTCCATCCAAAATTAGACGACGAAACAAAGGCGAAGTTCCAAGCTTTGGAAGGCGAATTCTTCCACTATTTTGACACTACAGATTTGGTTCCTTTGTACAAAAAAGCAGATTTGATGTTTTCAGACACGACTTCTGCGATCATTGAATTTTTATTGCAGGAAAAACCTGTTGTGACTTTCAGAAATAACAAGCCAGACCAGCATCTGATTGACGTGACCGAAGTTTCTGAAATTGAAAATGCTATTGAATTGGCTTTGACAAAACCAGAAAATACGATGAGCGCAATTCGTGATTATGTGCAGTGGACGCATCCTTATTATGATGGAAAATCAAGCGGAAGAGTGATTGACGCGACGATTGCCTTTTTGAACAAAGACAAATCGCACTTGAAATCAAAACCGTGGAATCTGGTCAGAAAATGGAAAATGCGAAAGCTCCTGAACCACTTTACGTTCAAGTCTTACAACAAGGCAATTACGGTAAATTTAAAAGAAAAATAGCTACAGCTGTTCAATTCCGTTTTCAATTTTGATGACGTTGTGCTTTTGGTTGTAGCTTCTTATGGCATTGTTATTTGCCCAATTTTCAGCTGTTGCATAACCGCGCGCATGGTCTAAATGAATGCAGATGGCGCTGTAACGCACTTGTTTTGAAAGCAGTCCCAAATTAAACAATCGCTCGCCCAATTCACGATCCAAACCTCCATATTTCATGTCGTGGTTGAAGCCGTTTATAGCGAGAAGATCTTTCTTGAAACCAGAAGAATTATGTCCGTTCCAAGAGCGTTTTGTAGGTGTCACCCAGTTCATGAACATCGCAAAAATCTTGCTGTGCGTGAGTTTCGTAATCTTGAAATCCAGCTTTAGTCCGTGTGATTTCAGCCAAGAAAAGTGAAAACAATTTTGGGAAATAATATCTTCGTCAGAAATCAATTCAGAAATAGTCATCGGAAGCTTGAAATAACCGCCAGAAAGAAAGTAGCCTTCCTCTTTCTCTTTCAAATGCAGCTCGATAAAATCTTTCCGCGGAATGCAGTCGCCATCGGTAAAAAGCAGATAATCTGAATTGCTTTCAAGAATCGCCTTATTCAAGATTTTTGACTTTTGGAAACCATCATCTTCATGCCATACGTGAACAATTGGATGCTTGAATTTGCCTTCAAAAGTATCCAGCAATTCTTTAGTTTTGGGAGTTGAACCGTCATCCGCAATAACAATTTCAAAGTCGGTTTCAGATTGAACGCTGAAGCCCACGAGGACTTTTCGCAACCATTCTTCGGCGTTGTATGTAGTAATAATTACGGAAACTTTCATTTAAGTCATTAAGGTTGGAAAAATACTATTTTTTCAGAAATATTACTTCCAAAACTTTAATTTCTTTTTAATTCTTTTTTTTCGGGCAAATCCTTTTTGGAATTCGGAAGTTTCGTGCCACATTTTTTCAAAAATCACGCTTTCCGGCTGGTCGTATAATTTTGCATATTCATTGCTCATTATTGCAATCATATCTTCTTTTGGCGTCAGCCTTCTCAGATTTTTCATACGAGCTTCAAAATCCATCGCATCATGAAATTTCATACGGTTCAAATCTACCAGATAAAAATCATATTCAGTTTCATTGCGCTTTTTAATCAGCGTATTTCCTGGGGAATGGTCTAAAAACTCAATTCCTTTTTCATGAAGATCAAAAGAAAATCTGGTAAACTGGCGCAGGATATTCTCGTGATCTGCAAAGTCTGGAATCAGAACTAATTCTCTGAAAGTCAAATCAGCCTGAAGATGTTCGCTGCAATAATAACTGTCTTTCAATCCAATAAAATCATAGTTTTCATAAAAAGCAATCGGCTGTGGCGTTCCTATTCCGTTTAAGATTAGTCTGTTGGCATATTCAAAGGAACGGCTTGCTTTTGACTTTCTGAAATATTTGTAGGCGATTTTATTGACTAGATTTGGAATCCGGAAGGATTTTATATTCACGGTTTTTCCTTGAAATTCAAAAAGCTTGATGGCGTTTCGCTTTCCTACTATAAAATTCTCACCGGTTTGCCAGAAGTTCTCAACCATTGATTTTATGGCTGTTTTGTGGGAAAGAAACGGTTCGCTTACTTGAAATTTCATCTAGAATAATTTGAACAAAAATAGGCAATGTATTTAATTATCCCAATTAAAATATTATTTTTACTTTTAAATAAAACCGCATGAAAACTAGTGTTTTTTTAGAATCCCACAACCTTAAGAATCGCGCTGGCGGCCTTGGAACTTTCAATTATGAATTGATAAAAGCCATTTCTGAAAAGCAGCTCGACGATCTTTCGATTACACTAAATATTAAGGACACGCAAAAGTTGAAAGCAGAATTTGGCGCCACTTTTAACTATCAAAAATACACCAGCCTCCACAGGCACTCACTTTTCAGGCCTAGGAAAAAATATGATATTTGGCACAGCCTGAACCAAAATACAAAAGTAGAGCCGTTTTACAAGCCTAAAAAAGCCTACATTCTCACAATTCACGACGTAAATTTTGCCGAAGAGCAGGCAACCGATCCAAACCACAAGGCGAATCAGATTTTCAGAAAAAAATTAGAGCGCGCCGATGCGATTACTTACATTTCTGAATTTGCTAAAAAACAGACGCACCAGTATTTTCAAGTTCCTAATGTTTCTGAAACCGTAATTTATAACGGGAATCCGATTCGGGAAATAATTTTAGACAATGACTTTGTTCCTAATGTTCCTATGGACAAGCCTTTTTTCTTCTCTTTGGGCGATTTTATAGAGCGTAAGAATTTTATTTCCATCATAAAAATGATGAAGGAAATAAAGGATTTTAACTTGATTATAGCCGGAAATAATGATAAAGCTTATGGGGAAGAAGTAAAAAAATTCATTGCAGAAAACCAATTGCAGGATCGTGTTTTCTTAACTGGAAAAATTGATGAAAAAGCGAAACAATTTTATTTAAAAAACTGTATTGCCTTTTTATTTCCGTCGATTCGTGAAGGTTTTGGGCTTCCTCCTATTGAAGCAATGCGTTTTGAAAAACCTGTCTTTTTATCTGATAAAACTTCGCTTCCAGAAATTGGCAGCGACGCCGCTTTTTATTGGAAGGATTTTGATCCAAATTATATGAAAGAGCTGGTTTTTGAAAAACTCGATTATTTTGAAAATAACAAAGCGCTCCAGCAGCAAAAGCTCTTGGAACGCTCGGTATTTTTTGATTGGAGCAAAGCTGTCGAAGACTATCTGGCCCTTTACCGCAGTTTTATTTGAAAAGAAATTTAAACCATTGCCCGAAGTTTTTCTTCCAGATATAGAAATTGGAAGGAATAACTTCAGAATAGATTAAATTTTTCTCGATTTCTTTCGGACTGTTTCCTTCTACAAAACCTAGTTTTTTCCACTTTTCTGGTTCGATATAGAAGAAATTTTCATAATTTTTATAATTCGACTTGTTGACTTTCCTCCATTTGTCTAAGAAATCGTCTTTTCTGACTTCATTTTTATGCCCCCAATTGTCAAACTTCATGACGATATCTTTTTCATCACGCGCTACGCATTCGTGAAGCAAGATATTATCTGTGTAAATGATTCTTTCTTTGGTTTTTCTAGCTGTTTTATAATTTGGATAATTCGTGGCAATTAAAGCTTTTGTCGGCTCTGTCACAAATAAAACGCCACCATCAGAATATTTGTACATATTTAAAGAATAGACTGAAATCTGGATTTTATTCTTCTCCGGATTATCCAAATAGCTGTCGTATTTTCTTAAATCTTCAATAAATTTCTTGAAGTTCATGAAATATTCGTCGCTGTCAATTTGGATCAGCCAGTTGCCGATTCCCATCTGTTCAGAAAGCATTTTGCGCTCTCTGTTGTCATTTTCTATCGGAGAAATATTGGGGTCATAAAAATCATCTTCATATAGCGTGATTTTATTTTTTGTGTCAAATTCTTTCAGCCAGACGAAAAATTCATCGTCAACATTAAAATTATTTCCTGACCAAGTTCTTCTCTCTTTGTCTAAAGCAATAAAAATCTCGTCGGCTTCGTCATAAATCTGAGGTACTGAATATCTAAGTTTGTCATAATCGTATGACATTAAGAAACCAACTTGTATTTTTTTCATAGCTTGGCGAATTAATGGGGATTTGATTGTTTTTTGTTTTTTGGCAAAAATAGCAATATTAAAGTTATGACAGCTTTTAAAATTTTCCAAGCAATTTTATAATTCTTAATATGCTGCACTTGCAAATACCGCTTTGAGTTTAATTCTTTTACATCTTTATAATCTTCAGCAAATGCTGGAAAATACTTTTGAATCACCTCGGTTTTTTCCTTCAAAAAGATGTCAGAAAATTTTGGATTGGAGGAAATTCCGGTGAAATCATACAAGGCAATTGTTTTTGCCAAATACTTTGCCGGTACATTTGCATGGCAAATCGTATAAGCAAAAAACTCCCAATCTGAAGCAATTTTATAATTTTCATTATAATAAAAATACTTTTCAAAAAGTGATTTTCTGATAAAAGTGGACTGATGGTTTAATGAACTGGAATAGAAAAAAGAAAAATTCAGCTTTTCGGGATAGGTTTTTAAACGTTTAGAATTCGGACTTACTTTGTAATTATCACCATAATAAATATCAAAATCAGCAGTAAGTTCAGGAGTAATTTCTTCTAAAACTGAATCATTATAAAAACAGTCACCGCCGTTCATAAAGATTATAAAATCGCCTGTTGCAAATTTAATTCCTTTATTCATGGCATTGTAAACGCCCTTGTCTTGTTCGCTTACCCAATAGGCTATTTTATCAGCATTCTGCTCGATTAATTCTTTGCTTCCGTCAGTACTACCGCCATCGATTATTATAAATTCAAACGGTTTTAAGGTTTGACTGGTTACACTTTCAATGGTTTTTTGCAAACCGGCTTTATCATTGTAATTAACCGTAATTACTGAGATTTTAGTCATAATGCGTTTGTTTATTCTGTTAAGATTTCGTTTATAACCGCCGCGCCAAATTCTAGCGAAGAAAATTCCCGTATTTGGTTCACGGCATTTTCAGAAAATTTCTGATATTCGCTTGGAGAAAGTTCAAATATCGTCTTGATGCCTTTTGAAAGATCTTTAGCATCTTTCAGTTTCGCCTTATAGCCGTTATATCCAGTAATGACCATGTTGTTTACAATCCCCATGTCGAAACCTACTGTTGGTGTGCCACAAGCCAGAGCTTCAGAAACCATCATAGGACCTGAGTCTTCTACAGATGAATTTACAAAAACATCAATGGACTGGTAAAGCAAAGACAGTTTTTTATAATCTTTAATATAATCTAAATGCGTTTTCTCAAACGGAATTTCGTCAAACGATTTCGTTTTGCCGCTTGAAACAATTATGATATTTATTTTAGACCTCTGGTCTTCCTCTAACTCAGCATGCAATATTTTTAAGCTTTCAAGTAGATATTCATATCCTTTCCTTGGGTCATTTCCATACTGGCTTCCCATCAAGATATAAAATTTGTCGTGGTCAAGATTAAAAAAATCTTTTGCTTTGTTTTTATCAGTCAGCGTCATCACTTTGGTATCAATTAAGCTGTTTATATTTAAAAACTTATCTTGATCCCTGTATATTTTTGATTCTTTTGCCTGTTTCAATGTCCATCCTGAACCAGAAATAATTTTAAAATTTCCTTCATGAGCATTTTTGAATTTTGCTTCAAAATTAACTTTTGCTCTGCCTTTATGTTTTTCAGATAGAATAGCGGGACATTCTGAACATCCATAAACATAACCTTTACAATCCCATGCATAATGGCATCCGCCTGTCAAATGATTCATATCTACCAAAAATGTAAAAACTTTTGCACCGGTTTTTTTCTGAAGTGAAAGCACGTCTGCTGAATTCAGGAAAAAAGCAGTCCACCCAGAAAATATAAATTCAGGTACAAATCCAATTTTATTGATTAAAATATCAGTATCAACGGTAGGATTTAGCTCATCTAAGCTGTAAAAGCAATATTTTGGATCCAGTTTTATCTTACGTTTTTTTCTATTTAGCTTATTTATAATTTTCAGAAAGAACGGTTCCTTTTGCTTAACGGAATCATATTGCACTATAAATTCGTCGGTTTTCGTTTTCTCTTTCACAACCATTGCCACCTGATGGCCCTGGTCAAAAAGTATTTTTGCTAATTTGTAGATATATTCCCCGGCGCCACCGTGATCTTGAGTAATCAACAGGAGTATCTTTTTCGGCATAATTTTATATTTCAACAGTTTAGATATTTTAATTGGTTTTGGGTGCATATTTAACTTTACATATTCTAAAGCAAAAATAAGACGTACAATTTGATGTATTTACCAACTTTGCAAGAACAAAGATAGCAAATTCTTCAAAAAACGGAATCGGTTTATTTTTGCGACTGTATCGTCTGAAAAAACACAAAAAAACTATACTTTTGCATACAATTTTCAACTATGGATATCAATCAAGAAATACACAAAGCATACGAAATAATAAAAGAAGGCGGCATCATACTTTACCCCACAGATACCGTTTGGGGAATTGGCTGTGATGCTTCAAATCCTGAAGCTGTGGCAAAGATTTATGCCTTGAAACAGCGCGAGGAAACCAAGTCGATGATTGTGCTGATGAATGCTGAAAAGATGATGTACAGCGTTTTTAAAGACATTCCCGAAGTGGCTTGGCAGATTTTAGATTTGTCTGAAAAACCAACAACATTGATTTTGGATAATCCACGAAATGTGGCTCCAAATTTAATTGCTCCAGATAAAACTTTAGGAGTGAGGATTATAAAAGAACCATTTTGTTTTAAGCTATTAGAGCGTATGAAAAAACCGCTTGTATCGACTTCTGCAAATATTTCTGGAAAACTAACTCCGATGAATTTTAAAGAAATCAGCCAAGAGATTATAAAAGGTGTCGACTATGTCGTAAATTTGCCGAACGAAAAAATGACCGGAAAACCTTCGGCGATTATCAAATTGACTAATGACAGTCAGGTGAAGATCATCAGAAAATAGTTTTCAGTATACAGTTTTCAGTTTGCAGTCGTTGAACTTCAAACTTTGAACTTTAAACTAAAATAATGAACTACAAAGAAGCACTTACAAATAAAATTTTTCAAATAATTTCTGAAGCTTCCAAAGCACTTAACGTTGAAAGTTATGTCATTGGCGGTTTTGTCAGGGATTTGCTTTTGAAAAGAGCTTTCAAAAAAGATATTGATGTTGTGGCCGTTGGAAGCGGTATTGAACTGGCTTTGAAGGTTTCAGAAATGCTTCCGAAGAAGCCTAAAGTTCAGGTTTTTAAAACGTATGGAACTGCGATGTTGCGTTTTGAAGATACTGAAATTGAATTCGTCGGTGCCAGAAAAGAATCCTATCACTTTGAAAGCAGAAATCCGGTTGTTGAAAACGGAACGCTTGAAGACGACCAAAACCGCCGTGATTTTACGATAAATGCTTTGGCACTTTCTTTAAACGAAAAAAATTTCGGCGACTTGATCGATCCTTTCAACGGATTGGAAGCTTTGGAAAACAAATCCATAAAAACGCCTCTTAATCCAGATATTACCTTTTCGGATGATCCGCTTCGTATGATGCGCGGGATTCGTTTTGCATCGCAATTGGGTTTTGAAATTGAAGCCGAATCTTTGCAAGCAATTGAGCGAAATAAAGAGCGTATCAAGATTATTTCTGGCGAAAGAATTGTTGATGAATTGAACAAAATTCTGATGACAGAAAAGCCTTCCGTTGGATTTTTATTGTTGCACAAAACTGGACTCTTACATATAATTCTTCCTGAATTGACTGACCTTCAAGGCGTCGATGAGTCAGAAGGTCAGACGCATAAAGATAATTTTTACCATACTTTGGAAGTTGTCGATAACATCGCTCCAAACACCGATGACGTTTGGCTTCGCTGGTCGGCCTTGCTTCACGACATTGGAAAAGCGCCAACAAAACGCCATCACAAAAAGAACGGCTGGTCTTTCCACGGACATGAATTTGTTGGCGGAAAAATGGTCAAAAAATTATTCGAAAGATTGCACATGCCGTTAAACTACAAGATGAAATATGTGTCAAAAATGGTCATGATGAGTTCGCGCCCGATTGTTTTATCGCAAGATACCGTGACTGATTCTGCCGTAAGAAGATTGGTTTTTGACGCTGGTGAAGATATTGAAGATTTGATGACTTTGTGCGAAGCCGATATCACGACAAAAAACCCGAATAAATTTAAGAAATTCCATAATAATTTTAAAATTGTACGCCAAAAAATCGTGGAAGTCGAAGAACGCGACCACGTCAGACAGTTTCAGCCTCCGATTACCGGAGAAGAAATTATGGAAGTTTTCGACTTAAAACCTGGACGCGAAATCGGAGTTTTGAAAGAAGCGATCAAAGAAGCAATTTTGGAAGGAGAAATTCCGAATGAATATCAGCCAGCTTATGATTTTATGATTAAAAGAGCGGAGAAATTGGGATTGAAGAAAGTTACAAAGTAATAAAGTCTGAAAGTTGCAAAGTGAAATGAGAATACTGAATCGATATTAAACACCTATAAAATGTATACATTCCGAGACTTACTGATTTGGCAAAAAGCGATGCAACTGGTTACAAATTCTTATTCGCTGACCGCAACTTTTCCGAAGGACGAATTGTTTGGGCTGACCTCGCAATTACGAAGATGTTCTATTTCAATTCCAAGCAATATTTCAGAAGGTTTTGGAAGAGGAACCAACAAAGATTACCACCGATTTTTAACTATTTCATTAGGTTCTTTATTTGAATTTCAAACTCAAATTGAGATTGCCTCCAACTTAAAATACATATCAGAATCTGATTTCAATAAAATTTATGAAGACAGCAGAGAACTAGAAAGAATCATGAGTTCATTTATCAAGAAAGTGAAATCAACTTTGTAACTCTGCGCCTTTAAAACTTTGCAACTTAAAAAAATGAAAAAATACTTCCCCTCAATTACAAAAACAGCTTTAGTTTTAGTCTATTTAGTCATAATCGCTGGCGCAGTGGTAAGAATGTCTGGCTCTGGAATGGGCTGTCCTGACTGGCCGAAATGCTTTGGATATTATATTCCGCCGACAGATATTGCTGAACTGACTTGGACTCCGAATCGTGATTTTGAAAAAGGTCAGGTAATTATTCGTGGCGAAAAACTTCTGGTTGCACAGGAAGATTTTAAATCTGGAGAGACTTTTGAAGATAATCATTGGCAGACTTACACAAAACACGATTATGCGACTTTTAATCCCACGCATACTTGGGTGGAATATATCAATCGCTTGTTCGGTGCTGTCGCTGGATTGGCTTGTTTGGCAATGGCTATTTTTTCTTTCCTTTATTGGAAGGAAAACAAAAAAGTGACACTTCTTTCTTGGGTGGTTGTTTTCTTGATGGGATTTCAGGCTTGGCTTGGCGCAACTGTCGTTTATTCGGTATTAAATCCAGTGAAAATAACGGTTCACATGGTTGTTGCCTTGCTGATTGTTGGCGTTATTTTATATATTTTGCATTTGGTAAAGCCAAAAGTTGCCAATCAAAAATTTGATAAAGTCTTTGACAGCGTCTTAATTATCTCTCTGATTTTGACGCTTACACAGATTATTTTAGGAACTCAAGTGCGTCAATATGTAGATGAACAGGTGAAAATCGTTGGTTATGACGGAATGGCAAAAATCTTGGAAGACCCGATTATCGGATTTTATTTCCACAGGACTTTCTCTTTTGTGGTTTTGGCAATCAATGTGATTTTGATTACCAGAAACAGAAAGTTACAACTAGGCTTTAAAAAGATAAATTGGGTTTTATGGCTTCTGGCAATTGAGATTTTATCAGGAATTTCTATGTATTGGTATAACTTTCCTTTTGGCACTCAGACGCTTCATTTGGTCATTGCTTCATTGTTATTTGGCACACAATTTTATCTGATTTTAGAAAGCAAAAGAGCTGAAAACAAATCGTATAACTAATTTCAGAAATCCTGTAACACATTCTTGTTTTAATTAAAGTAATTTTACTAAACTATTAATCATAAATATAAATGTTATGCCAAATTCAAAAGAAATTAAAGGAAACTGGAATGAGTTTAAAGGAAAATTAAAGCAAAAATTTGCTGATTTGACTGACGACGATTTATTATACGAAGAAGGAAAAGAAGACGAAATGTGGGGAAAATTGCAACAAAAATTAGGAAAAACTGAAAAGGAAATCAAATCGCTTTTCGACTAAATAAAAATATTGAATCCATCTTTTTTGAAACTTTCAGCCGACACTAATTTTTCATAATTAATCCCTGCTGAAAAACTAAACTAAAATGCATTCATTTTGAACTGTTTCATAAGTTTAATCATTAATTTGATTCACTTTTGAAACAGTTTTTTTATGCAATCCAGTTTTTAAAATCGCTTACTTTTTCACGGCTTACGATTACCTCATCTTCTTTATAAGTCGGCAAAATCACCTTCAGTCGCGAATTGTTATACACCACGATATCCTTGATATTTTTCATTGGTATAATGAATTTTCTGCTTACGCGGAAGAAATCTTTTGGATCTAATTCAGATTCTAACTGTTCCAAAGTACCTTCTAAAAGATAATCACGATTGCCTAAAGTATGAAGATAGGTTCCTTTATTTTCGCTGTAAAAACATTCCACTTCCTCAATATTTATCATCTTCAAATGCTGTCCGGTTTTGATCGTGAAACGCTTTTTATAAGTTTTCTCTTCTGAATTTGCCAGCATTCTTTTGATGGTTTCAAAATCTAGAGAAATAGGTTCTGCCTTGTGGAGTCGTGCTTTAAACTTGTTTACGGCTATTTCCAATTCGTCTTCGTCAATGGGCTTCAAAAGATAGTCAATGCTGTTTAATTTGAATGCGCGCAATGCATATTCGTCATAAGCAGTAGTGAAAATTATGGCGCTTTTTATTTCCACAGCGTCAAAAATCTCAAAAGAAAGTCCGTCAGATAATTGAATGTCTAAAAATATCAAATCAGGATGCGAATTGCCCTGAAACCAAGCGATCGCCTCTTCCACAGAATGCAAAAGCGTGGTGATTTGAAAGCCTAACTTTTCAACTTTTCGCTGTAATAATCGCGCCGACGGTTTTTCGTCTTCAATGATAATGATGGTCATTGGTTTGGTTTAAAGTTTAAAATACGTAATTAAATCATTCCCACTTCGCTCCTTTTTCTTTGTCCATGATTTCTCTGATCTTTTTCTCTTCCCAATCATTTCCTAAGAAAAAGCCGGGTCCAAAAACACTCAAGGCATGAAATACAACGCCAATTCCCCAGAAAAATGCCGTAGAGAAAGTGCCAAAAGTAAAGAATTTTTCGCCCGATTCAAGGCTGAAATATTTCAATGAAATTAAAAATAGGTTTACCAAAACATATACCATAAAATGTTTGTAAAATCCTGAGATGGCTTTCACACGTTTTTTCGCCTTTTCAAATTTCTGTCTTTGCAATTCGGTTAGATTTTCCATAATGGTTAAATTTTATTGTTGGTTAAATTTGTCTTGTTTCTCTTTTTCTTCCTCCATAAACTGTTGCAGTTTGCGCTTTTCCCATCCTTTCGAAAAAAACGGATTGGTTTGAAAAGCTTCCATTCCGTGTGCCAAAAGTCCGGTTCCCCAGCCTAACATCGAAAACCAAAACCATTGAAATTCTGGCATAAATCTTAGATTCACAAAAATCAATGTCGGAATAACGATGCAATAACACATCAAATTAAAGTAAAAAGCACGAATATTTTTTGCTTTCTTTTTAGCATTTTCATACTTCATTTTTTCTGTCGTAAAATCTTCCATAGTCGCTCTCATTATTTCCATTTATCAAATTTATCTTTATTCATAAGCTCTTGGATTTTCTTTTCTTCCCAATTACTTCCAAGAAACGGCATGTAGTTAAAAACCGACATTCCGTGGATAACTACTCCAATTCCCCAGCCGATTGCCGGATACAAAAACCACAAATGCTGTGGATAAGTCATCAAATTTAAAATCGCCAATCCAGAAATTATGATAATATACATTGTCAAATTTCCATAAAATCCTTTCATATCTTCCACTCTTTTCTGAGCTTTCAAATAAATATTCTGCTCATCGCTATAATTTGTTTCCATAATTGAAATTTGTTTTGTCAACATCGGAATCGCTACTCTGAAATATTCCTCTGTCTGTTCTACTTTTACTTTTCTATTCGTAATAATTGAATATCGGTCCACAATATTCTGAAGTCCGACACCTTTTCTGTCCTGCAAGACTTCCTTTTTCTGATAGTCGTTTTCAATGACCAAATAATCTCCTTTTTCATAAATTCTGATATGCAAAGGCTTGCTTTCACTCGCAATGTTGTGCTTGACCGTATTTTCTAAAAGCAATTGCAATGAAAGCGGCACTACTTTTCCTTCCAAATTTGAAAGCTGTTCTGGAAGTTCATAAAAAACGCTGTTCTCAAAACGCATTTTCAGCAAATTCATATAGGTTTTTGCAAACGACAATTCCTCTTCAACACTAACTAATTCTTTGTCTTTTTGTTCCAAAACATAACGATAAACCTTTGACAGCGAAGAAGTAAACCGTTGCGCATTATCCGGATTTTCTTCAATCAAAGAGGAAAGAACGTTCAAGCTATTGAACAAAAAATGCGGATCGATCTGGTTTTTAAGGCTTTCAAATTTGGCCGATGCCGTTCCTGCGATAATTTTCTGTTCTTTGACTTTGTTTTCCTGCGATTTTTTGTAGAAATAAATCAAGTGGAAAAACATTGAAATTACCATTGTAATCAAAGTAGAAATTACGTAGTTCTTCGGTTCTTCACTTTTCAAAAAGGCTGCTAGGCTAATTTTTTCCAGGAAAACTTTGATGAAAAAGCGCAAAAGAAAAATGCCGATTAAGGTTAAAAATACGCTTCCGAAAATACCAATTATGATTCTAAATCTTTTGTGTTTGCTCCAAGCTACTTCGTGATTCAGATAATCAAAGAACATTCCGTTAATCAGCGTCAGCGTTACGCCATACAAGCAATAATATCCGATTTCTCTAAAAAATTCTGCATTTATTTCTACTGTTCTTCCAAAGATTATTTCTAAAAAAATGAAGAAGCACGCAACAGCAATACTGATAATAATACCGCGGTAAAACGACTTGATAAAATATTGAATGACTTTCTGCATCTTGTTTGTTGCTTATTTTTACTAAAAAACTGCCTATTTCTTACATTCTTTCTGCGCTTCTAAAGCTCTTTCCAATCCCCATTTTGGGTGAAAAGGAGTTTCAGGCTTAAAAGTAGAAAAAAGTTCTATTGCTTTGTCAATTTGCGCGCACATTGGTTTTGTATCGCTCCCAAAATACTTGGCGCCGCCGATTTCAAATTCTGCCTTTCCAAAAACTGCTCTCGGATTTTTTGGGTCAATTGCAATTGCCTTATTGTAAATTTCAACCGTTTTTGCAGAAAGCTTCATTCCGTTTGTCATCGGATCTGCGACAATCCATCCTGTATTTATCAAAGCTTGCACAACCAATAATTCAGAGTTATTCGGATTTTTATCTAATTCTTTATCCAGAGATTCCTGGGCTTTTCCTAACAGCGCGGCGATTTGCGTTTTGTCTTTTGTGGCAAACGCTGCCGTTGAATTTACCAAAGCCACATAATAATTTGGTAGCCAATTGTCTTTTTCAGCCGAGGCAATTCTTTCAAAAAGCGCCGAAGCTTCGGTGTTTTTCCCCTCGCCCCAAAGTGCAAAAGCTTTTTGCATTCCTGCTTCATATTGACTTTGCGCAGTTAAAAAATTGGCCACAAATAAAAAAAGTACTGTAATTAATTTTGTCATGATTTCTAGTTTTTTTGGTTGTTTAATTGTTGATTGTGTAACCGTTCGTTTATTGATTTTGATTTTTGAAATTGAATCCTTATTTCTTCTACAAATTTCCTCATTAATTTACACCTATAAAAAAGTCTGTTGCCGAACTGTCGAATTTCAAGGATGAATCGTATTTAGTCGAAAGTTTCAAAGTCGAAAGCTACAAAGTCATAAAGCAATCTACACTTCTTTAGACTTTAAGACATTCGACTTTTTACTAAAGATTCTTCAACTGATTTTGCTTTTTATTATCACTGATCGTCCAAAAGAAACCTACAAAAAAGAAACGGTCAGCCGGCTGTCTCACTGCCTGTCTTTGAAACTGCCCATTCCCATCTGGATTGTTTGCATAATCATATCCGAAGACATTATCAGTTCCTAAAATATTCGAAACCGAGAAATATAAAATCTTCTGCTGTGTGATGAGATAAGCCCAATTAAAGCTTAAATTATTGTATGATTTGGTCTTTCCGTTCATGAATTCCAACGCATTCGGATTATTATAAGGCCTTCCAGAATTAAAACTGTGCGTGAACCCGACTTGTGATCTCCAGTCTTCAATCCAATATTTTGTCACAACAGAAAGCGAATGGTCAGCCACAAAACTAGGGGTCACCTGTTTTGGATAATTCTTATAATCGCGTTCCGTATCAATATAGGAATACGAAATCCAGTATTCAAAATTTTTGATAGAACTGTTGTCTCTCCAAAAGAAATCCAATCCTTTGGCAAAACCGCTTCCATCATTATTAAACTGAGAATCAAACTGCGAAACTGGCGTATCATACTTCACCAAATCGCGGTAATCTTTAAAATAAGCTTCGGCTCTGAACGTTTTTCCGGTATTGTTGAATTGGTAATTCAAGATATAATGCGAAGTTTTTTCGCTTTCAAACTGGCCCGAATATTTCAAATATTCTTGTTTCGGAGACTGAATAAAATCGCCGTAGGCAAAAGAAAACTGACTGCTTTTTGAAATTTTATAAGCTAGAGAAAGTCTTGGCGAAACATGAAATTCGTCAAACAAATCGGCATTTGAAGCTCTGATTCCCGCTTTTAAAGCCAAATTTTTAGAAAAGAAAATATCGGTTTCAGCATACGCGCCAGCGATATTATTTTCATAGCCTGAAGTAAAAGTATTGGAAAGATAAGCGGTGAAATCTTCATCAAATTTGGTTATAAAATAATCAGAACCTACGCTAAACTGAATTCTGTCAGACAATTTCTTGCTTACTTTTAATTTCAAATGGACAGCATTTTCAGCATTTTTTATGCGGTCGTCATCCAACCCAATTTTATTCTGAGAATAGCCATAACTAGCTCCAGCGGTCAATTGATAATTGCTTCCAAAATAGCCTTTATACGAAGAATTGAAATAAAAATTATTGTTTTTCATGTCCACTCTCACCTTCTCGGCATAATTTACGTTTGCTTGGTTCAGGTCAAAGTTCGCCGCGTCAAAAGCCACGTAGGTTTTTAAAGTGCCGCTGTTGAATTTATAACGGTAAACCAATTCGCCTGATAGCGATTCATAAGGCTTGTTCCAATCCACAGCTTGCGGAACGGCAACTTGGTAAGGCGCCAGATTCAAGTAAGAAGTGTTCACGCTCAACGAACTTTTATCCCACTTTTTAGTTTTGCTCAAGCCTAAACCCACAGTCATTAAAGAAATATCGGTGCGATTTTCGTCTGGTTCTTCAATCGTATTCAAAAGCAACACACTCGACAAAGCTTCGCCGTATTCTGCAGAATAACCTCCGGTAGAAAATGCGATGCCGCTAAAAAGAAACGGAGAAAAACGGCCTCTTGTCGGCAAATTATTTGCGGTCGCGCCATAAGGCTGGGGCACGCGAAGTCCGTCAACGTAAGTCTGCGCTTCGTCAGCCTCGCCACCGCGCACAAAAAGTCGTCCGTCTTCACCCACAGTTTGCGTGCCCGGCAAAGTCATCAAAGCGCTGACGATGTTTCCGGCAGAACCCGCAGTAGTCACAATATCTAGCGGTTTCAACACAGAAACTCGCGCTTTATCGCCAGATTCCATCATTCCGGCGGTGATGATCACCGCGTCTAAAGTGTTGACCGATTCTTGCAATTTGACAGTTTTACCTTTAAAATCTTCAGCCGTAATTTCTTGGTTGAATGTTTCATAAGTCAGCGAACTTACCGTTAGTTTCTGAATACCTTTTAATGTAGTTTCAAAGCTGAAATTTCCTTGTTCGTCTGAAGAATCGCCGTCATAACTTCCTTCAATAAATACATTCGCGCCAGCAATCGGCTTGCCTTTTGCATCAGTTACCTTTCCAGAAATCGTGCTTTGTGAGAAAGACAACTGAAAAATAAAAAGCAGTAAAAAAGTAATGGTTGATTTCATGGTTTGCTGTTTTTGATGAAGCAAAATTGCATTCAAAAATTGGCGTTGCATAAATTAAAGTACCGAACTGTGAAATTTATAGGATGAATTGTAAATATCAATTTGAAAAAACTACATTTGTCTTTTTAACACAAATTTACGATGAAAAAACCTATCCTCCTCTTTATTTTATTTCCCTTCATTTCCTTTGCTCAAATTAATTTTGAACAAGGCTATATCATTAGAAATAATAATACTAAAACCGAATGCCTGATTAAAAATATCGCTTGGAAAAACAATCCGACGGTGATTGAATTTAAGGAAAATGAAACGGCTCAATCACAAACTATTTCCATCAATGAAATGAAAGAATTTGGTGTTGGAAATGCTTACAAGTACAAAAAATTTACTGTGCAAATTGACAGATCAAGCAGTAATCTCAACACAATCTCCAACCAAAAAGCGCCTGAATTTAAAACGGAAACAGTATTTTTAAAATTCATGACACAAGGCGAGCTTAATCTTTACAGCTATGAAGACGGAAATTTTGTTCGTTATTTTGTCGGCGCTCCTGATAAAGATGCAGAACAGTTGATTTATAAAACGTATGACAATCAAAAAGGTAGCATAATTGAAAATGTTCAGTACAAGCAACAGCTGATGAACTTGCTGAAATCTGACAAAGTAACCCGTAGGGATTTTGAAAGATTAGATTACAAAGAAAAAGACCTTGTCAATCTTTTTGAGAAAGTATATGGCGCTGAAAACAGCAATTTTTCAAATTTTAAAAGCAAAGAGACTAAAGGAAGTGTAAATTTTAAAGTAGTTGTGGGCGCTAATTTCGCAAACGCAAAAATAGAAAACAGTGAAATTTCCAATTCAGAAATTAGTTTTGACAGAAAAGCAATTCCGAATTTAGGTTTGGAGATTGAATACGTGATGCCTTTTAACCAAAATAAATGGTCGCTATTCTTTAATCCGAGTTATCAGAAATTTGAATCTTCACAGAAAAAAGGATACTTAACTGCTAATTTTGATTACTCTTATATTGATTTGGCCTTTGGTGTAAGGCACTATTTCTTCCTTAATGAAAAGTCAAAAATTTTTGCAGATCTAGGATATACGCTTGTTGTGCCAACGGAAGCTACTTTTAAATACGGCACTGGAAAATTAGAAGTTTCAAAAGGCTCCAACCTATTTTTTGGCACCGGATTTTCATACACCCGATTCAGCCTTGAAGCCAGATATAATTTTAAGAGACAGTTTCTTAACAGTTACTTATACTGGTCATCAAACTATAATTCATTCAGCATAGTAGCGAGTTACAAGTTTTTATAAACGAAATTCCATCAGAATCAACGGCTAAGAAATACTAAATTTATAGTAATTCTTAGCCGTTCTTTTTTTGTTTTCTTACCTTTGTGTTCCACTACTTTTTTTCAATAAATCAGCATGAACACTTCCTATATTAAAAAAAATTATGCCTTGATCAAATGGCAAAAACTGACTATTGTTTCTGTTTTGATAGGTTTTCTTGCCGCACTTCTAGCCATTTCTTTAAAACATATTACAGAACATTACGAAGAAATATTCTTTGCAAAAACACAAACCAGCTGGATTTATCTGGTCATTTTTCCAATATTTGGCTTGTCCGTGATTTATTTTTTAAGACAATATCTATTTAAAAAGAAGGAAAACAAAGGCATTAAAGAAGTTTTTGAAAGCACTTCTTCCAATAAAAATCTTCCACTTTATAAAATTCCGTCGCATTTCATCAATGGCTTGCTGACCGTAATTTTTGGCGGTTCCACCGGAATCGAAGTTTCCACAGTTGTTGCCACTGCCACCATCGGCTCGGTTGCGCACACTAAAGAAAACTTTTTCAAGAAATACAAAACTGAACTCATCTGCGCTGGAGTCGCCGCCGGAATCACGGCATTATTTTCAAGCCCAATTGCCGGACTGTTTTTTGCCTACGAAGTAATTTCAAAGAAAATCTCGAAAGTATTTCTGGCAACCAACATAATCGCGATCACGCTTGCCTCGGCATTTTTATTTGTTTTGGATGAGAAACCGCTTTTTGAAGTCAACATCGTTACGTGGCACTGGCAGGCAATTCCTTATTTTATATTGCTTGGCATCATCGCGGGAATGAATTCTGTTTACTTGACAAAATGCGTTCTGTTTTTCAAAAAACAATTCTCAAACATCAAAAAGCAGTATTACAAAATCATTTTGGGCGCGTCAATTCTGACTGTTTCTCTTTTAATTTTGCCACAGCTTTATGGCGACGGTTATCATGCCATAAAACATAGCATTCTCTCAGCAAATACTGACATTCTCACCATTTCTCTAGCTCTTACATTATTGTCAATCATCATCATGAAGCCGATTGTCACCTCGATCACGCTTTCTTCAGGTGGCGACGGCGGTGTATTTGCGCCAAGCCTTTTCATCGGCGCCTTCGTCGGATTATTAACAGCCATCTGCCTGAATACTTTTTTCAATGCCAATGTAATTCCCCTGAACTTTATGGTTCTTGGCATGGCCGCTATGTTGAGCGCCAGCATCCACGCACCTTTTACCGCTTTATTTTTAGTCTGTGGCGTGGTAAATGACTATACTTTATTCTTCCCGATTCTTTTGGTTTGTTTGGTTTCAAAATACACAGCTCAAAAAATCTATCCGTTCACTGTCTATTCGTATAAAGAAACGCTAGCAAAATAATGCCTGTCAAAAGAATAAAAAGAACCTACCGCAAGACAAGATACGTTCTCTACAAAGAAACATTGGTCGATTTTACTGAGCATTTTTGGGCCTTCATCGGCTCATTTATCGGACTTGGAATCATCGCTTTTTTGCAGTATAAAGCATTTCCAGAATCTGACATGATTTTCTTAATCGGTTCCTTCGGAGCATCTTGCGTATTAGTTTATGGCGTGATCCAGAGTCCGCTTGCCCAGCCTAGAAACCTGATCGGCGGTCACGTGATCTCAGCGCTGGTCGGCGTTACCATACAAAAACTGCTTCCAGACATCATTTGGATTGCCGCGCCATTAGCCGTTTCTCTTTCCATCGTCTTGATGCAAATTACCAAAACCCTCCACCCACCCGGTGGCGCAACCGCCCTGATCGCAGTCACAGCCTCCCCTGAAATGAAAAGCCTCGGATATTTCTACGTAATTTCACCAGTCTTAAGCGGCGCTTTGATTTTATTGATAACTGCTCTGATTTTTAACAATCTTACCTCAAAAAGAAGCTATCCCGTGAGGAGGAAGAGGCAATAGGCAATAGGCAATAGGCAAAAAAAATACATTGGCACAAAAGGACTAAAAAGAAAATCCTAAAAATCCGGGTTCATAATACAACAATACAATTCTTAAATCATAAATACCATTACATAAATATTTTTCTCTTATCTTTAAGTAACTTAAAAACAAGCAAGATGAAAATTCCACCGCAGTATCTTCCGGTCATGCCTTACTTAATCTTAAACAAATCAGCTGATTTTTTAGATTACGTAAAGGCCGTTTTTAACGCAAAAGAGCAATTGATAGTTCCGAGAGAAGACAAATCTATCATGCATGGCGAGATAAAAATCAGTGACGCCGTCATCATGATTGCCCAATCCACCGAACATTGGCACCAAAAAACCGCCGGAATGTTTATTTACGTAGAAAATGTGGATAACGTCTATAATCTCGCCATCCAAAAAGGTTCTAAAAGCCTGCAAGAACCCGTACAGCAAGATTATGGGTACACCGCCGGTTTTGAAGATCCGTTTGGAAATCAATGGTGGATCAATCAGGCATTGGGACTTTAATTTTTATGACGCTGATCGCAATCAGTCAATTTAGCAAAGGGAAACACAACCCCAAAATTTTAACCTAAAACCCTGAACACTCAAAAATGCTTATAAACAAAATTCACCATATTGCTATTATCTGCTCTGATTATGAAGTGTCAAAACATTTTTATACTAAGATTCTGGGCTTTGAAATCATCGCAGAAACCTATCGAGAAGCCCGCGATTCTTATAAATTAGATCTTGCCGTAAACGGAATTTACGCCATCGAGCTTTTTTCGTTCCCAAATCCGCCGCACAGAACCTCGCGTCCTGAAGCTTCGGGATTGCGCCATCTGGCTTTTGAAGTCAATGACATGGTGGCAACAGAGCGCTATCTAAAAGAGAATAACTTGCATCCAGAACCCATACGAATTGACGAATTCACAGGAAAAAAGTTCACCTTCATTGCTGATCCAGACGATTTGCCTATTGAATTTTATGAAGCTTGAGAAACAGTCGTTAAAACTACGTCGGTGATTTCTTCGTAATTTATCTTATGAGGAAATTACAAATCACATACAATCTATTATTTTTATTTCTTACAAGCCTTTCTTTTGCACAAAAGATTGACAATACCGCTTCTTTTCGAGATATAAAAAGCGACAAATATTTCCGTTTTCATTATGACAATGACTATTTTACGGCGACTGATCGATTTTATACCCAAGGCTATACTTTTGAGCTGACTTCGCCCCTGTTAGCAAAAAATCTGGTTAATTACAGCTTCCCAAAAATCAAAAATAGCGACAATAAATACGGACTTTCGATAGAGCACATCGGCTTCACGCCCACGACCATCAAGTCAAACGAAATTCTTTATGGCGACCGGCCTTTTGCTGCCGCAATATTTTTAAAAAGTTTTAAAATTGCCACCGATACCATAAATAAAACCCGACTTGAATCTTCGCTAAGCATAGGAATCATAGGCCCAGGCGCGTTCGGCTATGAAATGCAAAAAGGAATTCATGAATGGATAGGCGACGAAATTCCGATGGGCTGGCAATACCAGATTAGAAATGATTTGGTCTTGAATTACAATCTTGTTCATGAAAAACAGCTCCTGCGCTTCAAAGATTATTTCGCTTTAAATTCGCACCTCGCCGCTAGAATCGGGACTTTAAATACAGATGCGTCGCTTGGTTTTACAGCAACTTTAGGACTGATAAATAATCCGTTTGCGGCAACTTCCAATAAAAATAAATTCCAGCTTTATCTTTATTCGCAACCTTTGGCAAATTTCATCGGTTATGACGCTTCTTTGCAAGGCGGCTTGTTCAACAAAACGAGTCCGTACACCATCCCAGACAGCGACATTGAAAGAATTACGCTTCAAAATAATTTCGGAATCATCATGCAATGGCGAAGCTTATATTTAGAATATTCAAGAGTGCTGCTCACACGGGAATTTTCCACCAGCAAATCTCATAAATGGGGCGGTTTCAGAATTGGTTTCAAGCTTTAAAATCACAAATCTTTTAAAAAACGTCATCCATACGAAGACAAGAAACTGCGAATCGGCTGTCATTTTCCCATCCTATATAAAATTCTGAGAAACCAAAATCTTAAAATCAAAATTTATATTTTACCTTTGACCTTTCAATAAAATACAAAAAGATGATTTATAAATTCAGGGCAATTCTTGATGCCGAGGAAGATGTTTTCAGAGATATCGCCATAGATGAAAATGATACTTTAGAAGATTTGCATAACGCAATTGTAAACGCTTTTGGCTTTGACGGCCTGGAAGTAGCGTCATTTTATACCAGCGATGATACTTGGAACCAAGAAGAGGAGATTCCGATGTTTGACACCGGAGACATTCCTGGAGAGCAGAAAACGATGGCTGATTATATCTTAAATTCTATTTTAGACGAAGAAAACACAAAGATTATCTATGTTTATGACTTCATAAATATGTGGACTTTCTTAGTAGAACTAGCTGCAATCGAAGAGCACGAACCTGGACAAATTTATCCGCAGGTTCTATTTTCTATCGGCGAACTTCCGGCAGAAGCACCAGACAAAGATTTCAGCGATACCGCAGGTAATGACTTTGATTTCGACGAAGATGATTATGACGAAGACGATTTAGACATGCTTGACGGCGGTGATAATTTCGAAGATTACGGCTTCGAAGAAAACTGGAATTAAAACTTATTAACATAAAATTTTTGAACCAAGAAAGAAACCTATTTTTGTTTTCTTTCTTGGTTCTTTTTATCTCATAAAACTAATACATTCTTTAAATGATCAATTTATTCAACACCCACATCGAGACTTTGTCTGTGCACAGAGTCGGAAATAAAAGCCGCAACGAGGCCTTCTTCTTATCAGATTCAAAATATAGTTTGAATGATGAAATTATGCCACTTTTAAAGGAATTTTTCTTTAAATCTTTCCGTGAAAAAGAAGAGAATTATTTTCAATTCGCCCACGATGTAGATTTAGATTATAATGAAATGTACAAGTTTGCTTCTGAAATTTTTGCAAATCCGGACAAAGCACATGAAGTCTCAAAAAATATTACAAAGCACCTTTTTGAGCAGTCTAACCATCCGCATATTAAAAACGGAGAAGTGTATGTTACTTATTTGACAAACTTGAGCATTGATAATAATGTTGTTGACGCAATTGGAGTTTTCAAAAGCGAATTGCAGTCTGATTTCTTGCAATTTGAAGAAAAAGACAGCAACCTTGAAATGATCTTGCAGCAAGGAATCAACTTGAACAAATTAGACAAAGGATGTTTGATTTTCAACTATAAAAAAGAAGAAGGTTATAAAATTTTAACCGTTGACAGCAACCGTTATGATGCCAGATATTGGCTGGAACATTTTCTTTCTGTGGATGCTTTTCAAGACGAAAACTTCATTACTAAAAAATATTTGAAATTCTGTCAAGATTTTGCTAAAGACGTAGTGCTTCCGGCAGAAGACAAGAAAGAAGAAGTGATGTTCATGAACCGTTCAGTAAATTATTTTGCTAAAAATGATGATTTTGAAGAGCAGAATTTCTTAAATGAAGTTATTGACAATCCAGATTTAATGTCTGAATTCAAAAATTATAAAGTTGACAAAGGCGAAAAATACAGCATTGAAGACGTGACCAGTTTCCCTATTGCAAATGCTGCGGTTTCTGATGCCAGAAAGAAGATTAAAAACGTAATCAACTTAGACACAAATATTCAAATCAAGCTTGATTTCATCAATCCAGAAAGTGCTGAAAAATATGTTGAAAAAGGCTGGGACGAAGAAAAACAGATGTATTATTACTTGGTTTACTTCAATAAAGAGCAAAAATCTTAAGTCTCAATATCAATCCCCAATTGCAATGCAATTGGGGATTTTTTATTTTTATTGACTTTCTTCGTAACAAATTGTGATTTGGTTCGTCCTACTTATAAACCAATAAATCAACCATTTTGGAAACAATTCTTACTATTGAAAATCTTTATAAAAATTATGGCCGCGTTCAAGCTGTTAAAAATGTTTCGCTCAGCATTCAGAAGGGAAATGTTTACGGAATTTTGGGTCCGAATGGCAGCGGAAAATCAACGACATTAGGAATCGTCTTGAATGTTGTCAATAAAACTTCGGGAAGCTATAAGTGGTTTGACGGAAAAATGGAAACCCATGAAGCCCTGAAAAAAGTAGGCGCCATCATTGAACGTCCTAATTTTTATCCTTATATGACGGCACAGCAAAACCTGCAATTGGTGTGTAAAATAAAAGGAATAAATTATTCTAAAATTCATGAAAAATTAGAAATCGTTGGGCTTCTTGAACGAAAAGACAGCAAGTTCAGAACTTTTTCTCTCGGAATGAAACAAAGGCTTGCCATTGCTTCTGCCCTTTTGAACGATCCTGAAATTTTGATTTTAGATGAGCCGACGAATGGACTGGATCCGCAGGGAATTCGCCAGATTCGCGACATCATCAATTTAATTGCCTCACAAGGAACTACGATTTTATTGGCCTCACATCTTTTAGACGAAGTAGAAAAAGTCTGTTCGCATGTTTTGGTTTTGCAAAAAGGAGAAATTTTATATTCTGGAAAAGTCAGCGGCATGAATTCTGAAGAAGAATTTTTTGAAGTGAAATCTGATGATATTGTTGCCTTGAGAAATGCATTGCAGTTATTTCCTTCGATTACGAGAATTGATGAAAGTGAAGGAAAATTGTTGGTTTATGGCGATGCAAATCCTTCTGAAATAAACAAGTATTTGGCTGAAAAAGACATTTACCTTGACCATTTGTTCAAAAGGAAAAATACGCTTGAAGAGCAATTCTTGAAATTAACTGACAAAAAATAATTGTAAAAAACCGATCATGAAAAGATTACTTTCTATAGAATTGCAAAAAATCTGGCAAAACCGCGCCAGCAGAATCTTGACGCTGACTTATTTTATACTGCTTTCATCAATTGCGCTGATTTCTTCCATCAATTTTAAATTCATTGGTGTTGATTTCAGATTGGCAGACATGGGAATTTATAATTTTCCTTTTATCTGGCATTTCAATACCTTCATGGCGGCGCTATTTAAATTCTTTTTAGCGATAATTATTGTTTCGATGATGGCAAATGAATACAGCAATGGAACTTTAAAGCAAAACCTGATCGACGGACTCAATAAAAAAGAATTCATACTTTCGAAATTCTTGACGGTTGTATTATTTGCTTTAATTTCAACGGTTTATATTTTCATAATTACTTTGATTCTAGGCTATTCGTTTTCATCTTATGACGAAACTTCCATCGTTTTTATGGATTTAGAATACCTATTTGCCTACTTTTTAAAATTGACGGCATTCTTTTCGTTCTGTTTATTTTTAGGAATTTTAGTAAAACGTTCCGCATTTGCACTTGGTTTTTTATTCGTATGGTTCATTTTTGAATGCGTATTGATTTATATGGTAAGGATTCCGAAGGTGATTTATGATCTGCTTCCGCTCGAAGCCATGTATCGATTGATCAGCCAGCCTTTTACCAGATTCAAGCTAATCCAAAGCATTGAAAGTCAGGTTTCAGGAGCAAATGAAGTGCGTGATTATGGCGTTCATCTTTCCACAGTAATCATTGTCAGCGCTTGGGTAATTATTTTTATGTTAATGTCATATAATATTCTAAAAAAACGAGATTTGTAGTATCTTTGCGGACGCTATGAAAATAATGAAATACCACCTTTTTATTCTAGTAGTACTCTGCTTTTCTTCACAGGTCAAAGCACAGTATATACAACTTGACGACAGTTATACCGCACAACAATTGGTTGAGGACGTTTTAATTGACAGTGATTGCGCTACAATCAGCAATATCAGTGTCAGCGGTCATAACTTTGGCGACGGACTGAGCTACGGCTATTTTAGTGCCGGAACGAGTACTTTTCCTTTTGCGAAAGGTGTTATTTTAAGCACTGGAAAAGCCACATCTGCTATAGGTCCAAACAACAGCATTTTAAGTGAAGGCCCAAGAAGCTGGGTTGGTGATCAAGATCTTGAAATGGCATTAGAAATTGGGCAATCTTCATTTAATGCAACAGTTTTAGAATTTGACTTTGAACCCTTGGCAGATAAAGTCAGTTTTGATTACATATTTTCTTCGGAACAATACCTTACGAGTCCTTCACCAAATCAATGCAACTTTACCGACGGATTTGTTTTTCTTATTAAAGAAGCTAATTCATCGAATCCTTATAAAAATCTTGCTGTGATTCCTGGAACAATAACACCAGTTTTGGTAAATACAGTACGTGGTGCGGGAACTATTTGTCCGCCTGCTAATCCCGAATATTTTGGAGGTTTTAATGGTAGTGAACATCCAACCAATTTTAACGGACAAACCGTAATCATGAAAGCCTCGACAGAGGTAATTCCTGGTATTAAGTACCACATGAAACTCGTGGTTGCTGATCAAGGAAACAATCTTTATGATTCTGCCATCTTTTTTGGAGGAGGAAGTTTTAAAATCGAAACTGATTTAGGAAGCGATAAATTACTTACTGACGGAAATGCGCTTTGCCAAAATGAAACTTTGACTTTAACTGCTACAAACCCAACTGCGATAAGCTATAAATGGTTTAAAAACGGAATTCCACAAGTAGGCGCTAACACCGATCAATTTGCAATTTCGGTTAATGAAAACGCATCTTATTCTGTAGAAGTTGGCCTTGGCGGTACTTGTTTTTCGACAGGAGAAATAAAAATTGAATATGCACCTACTGTTGTACTTTCAAATACTACTTTGGTACAATGCGATGAAGATAATGACGGATTGGCTTTGTTCAATCTGACTCAGGCAAGTCCTTCAGTAACGGCCGGAAATGCAAATTTGACAACGCCTGTTTATTTCAAATCTTTTCCAGACGCAAACGGAAATATTGATCCGATTACAAATTTCACAGCTTTTCAAAACACCCAAAGTATTGTATATGCAAGAGCAGAAAATCAATATGGCTGTTTTGGAATTTCAGAAGTCACGTTAGCCGTTTCAAACAATTCGGTGGTAAATCCGCCTAATTTAGAGAAATGCGACAACGATTCAAATCCGACGGATGGTTTGGCAATTTTCAACTTGAGAGATCGTGAAAGCGCTATTTTGGACAATCTTCCTGGTGGAAATGTAAATTATTACACATCTTACCAAAATGCTTTGTTGGGATTAAATGCGATTCCTGATCCTTCTGACTTTGAAAATACTGATCCATTTTCACAAACAATTTATGCCAAATTAAGCAGTGGTGCCGACTGTTATGGAATTGCGCAATTTGAAATCATCGTGAATTCCTTTGGAACAAGCCTTGATGACGAAGAAGCGGTTGTTTGTTCAAACAGCACTGCTACGACGCGTTTAGATGCTGGAAGCGGTTTTACAACTTACACTTGGAATACTGTGCCACAGCAATTTACGCAGGCAATTAATGTAAGAACTCCGGGGATTTATACTGTCACTGTCACCAATGCAAATGGTTGCGAAGGAACTAAAACTTTTAATGTAAAAGAATCAAGCAAAGCTGAAATTACATCGGTAACTGTAAATGATTTTAATGGACAAAATAATTCTTTCACCGTAAATTTAAGCACAAACAGCATCGGCGATTATCAATATTCGATAGATTCGGTCAATTTTCAAGACAGCCCAACCTTTACGAATGTAAAACCAGGATTATATACCGTTTATGTCATCGATAAAAATGATTGCGGCCCGACGGCTATTTATGGCTTCGCAGTTATGGATTACCCAAAATTCTTTTCTCCAAATGGTGATGGAATCAACGATTACTGGAACGTGCCAAATCTAAGAATTCAGCCAAATGCAACGGTTTCAATCTTTGACAGGTATGGAAAACTCATTTATTTTTTCAAAGCAAATCAGCAAGGCTGGAACGGAATGCACGAAGGAAGACAGCTTCCTGCCACAGATTATTGGTTCAGAATTACTTTAGACAGCGGCAGAGAAGTTAGAGGACATTTCTCACTTATTCGTTAATTCGCTATATTTGAGGCTTATTAATTTGTAATGAAGATAAAATTCCTCTTTTTTGCGCTTCTCATTTCTGGTTTTTCCTTTTCACAGGGAGAAGCTTCAAATTGGTTTTTTGGAACTCGCGCTGGCATACGATTCAATCCTGATAATTCAGTTTCGGTTCTTTCAAATCCAGGAAGTTCCATTGGAATAAATACCACTGAGGGTTGCAGTTCTTATTCTGACGGCGAGGGAAATCTGTTATTTTACACTGACGGAAGATCTGTTTGGGATAAAAGGCACCGCATCATGCCCAATGGAAATTATTTCGCAGGAACTGGACTTTTCGGCGATCCTTCAAGCACGCAATCAGGGATAATTATTCCAAAACCAAACAGCACTACGCTTTTTTACATCTTCACGGTTGACGAGCCACATCATGAAAATGCAGCTGTTTATCCTAATCAAAATCTTGGAAATGGTTATCCCAATGAAGACGATGGGTTTAATAACGGCTTGAATTACTCAACTGTCGATATTTCCGTCATTGGAACCAGAAACATTGGCGATGTTGTCAGCAGAAATGTACCGCTTATTACCTACGACACAAATCCGCTTGGCGAAGAAATAAAATACAAATGTTCAGAGAAAGTAACCGCTGTAAAATCAAAAAACAATACTGGATATTGGGTAATTACCCATTTTACTGATAAGTTTTATGCCTTTAAAATTGATGCGAGTGGCGTCAATTCCACTCCAGTAATCAGCCAAATTAATCCGATGGTGCCGGTTTCTGGTTACCGCCGAAACGGAATTGGTTATATAAAAACATCGCCAAACGGAAAAAAAATAGCGATAGCCCACAATCAGATGGGAACAGAAACGGGCGGAAGCGAAAATAACGGCGCTGTTTATCTTTATGATTTTGACAATGAAACCGGCGTCGTGAGCAATGGTGTCATGGTTATTCAGAATATTAGTCCTTACGGTGTTGAGTTTTCTGCGGAAACCAAAAAACTTTACGTCTCAGGGGAAAATGTACTCTACCAGTTTGATTTAAATGAACGCGATATCGCCGGTTCTGCATTTTTGCTTGCACGAAGAAATTATTCGGCATTGCAACTTGGTCCGGATAAAAAGATTTATAAGGCAAATATTACTGTCGACGATAGGTATTTAGACGTAATCAATAATCCTGAGCTTTATGGAGACGCTGCCGGTTTTCAGCCGAGAGCGATTTCATTATCATCAGGCCGGTCAAAATTTGGATTGCCTCCATTTATTACATCAATTTTTACTTCTGCAATCATTTCTGATGGAAATTGTTTCAGTTTTCCAACGAACTTTTCGATTGAAACTGAAGGAACCTTAAACAGCGTCACTTGGGATTTTGGCGACGGAATTGGTACTTCAACCGCTTTTTCTCCTAATTATACTTACCTAAATCCTGGCACTTACAGAGTAAAAGCAACCACAGTTATAGACGGAAATAGCTCAGAAAGTTTTAAAAACGTTACCATTTCGCCGTTGCCAGTGGCTGTTGCAACCAATCTGGTTCAATGCAGTATCGATGGCGCGCAGACGAATATTTTGTTCGACCTGAATCAGGCTTATCAAAATCTGACTTCTGGCGTAGCTGACCAAAAACTGACTTTTTTCAAATCTAGTTTAGAAGCTTTATCTGGTTCTAATGAGCTCGATGCTGAGTTTAGAAATACTTCAAATCCGGAAACTTTGCATGTAAAAGTCACCAATAACACTACGGGCTGTTCTTCTATTGCCACATTAGAATTAATTGTAAATATTGGAACTCCGAGAAATTATGAACTTTCAAAATGCGATGATGACGGCACTGAAGATGGATTATACTTATTTGATTTAAGAGAAGCTAATATTGCTGCTGATTTTGCTTCGAATGCTGTCATAAGCTATTATTTGACGAGTGATGACGCGTTTTTGAAAAGAAATGTGATTCCCAATCAATTCACTACAACTACTGCAAATTCGCAGGAAATTTACGCAAGAGTCGATGTGAATAATTCCTGCGAGGGTATTTTTAGGTTGAAGGTTATCGTTCATCCGCTTCCAAATATTGAAACGGAGGCAACCGATTATATTTGCACCAATTTGCCAGCAAAATTCACAACATTGACTGCAGGATTGTTATCAGGAAATCCTTCAAATTTTAGGTACAAATGGTCAAATGGTCAAGAAACACAAACAATTAAAGTAAATACTGCGGGAATTTATACCGTAGTTGTAACCAATGTTTTTGGTTGCGAAAGAATCAGAACGATAACAGTTCTGGAATCAAATAATGCGACAATAAATGATGTAGAAATTCATGACAATTCTGAAAATAATACGGTAACGGTTCATCTTTCAAACACAAGTTTAGGTGATTATCTATACGGACTTGACGCGCCAAACGGACCTTTTCAGGAATCTAACCATTTTGAAAATCTGACCGCCGGTTTTCATACAATTTATGTTTATGACAGTCATGGCTGTGGTATTGTTTCTCAAGAAATTTCTATTTTAAAAGTGCCAAAATTCTTTACGCCAAATGGCGATGGCTACAATGATAATTGGGATATCGTAGGAATAAGTCCGAAATTTTATGCGAATTCTAAAATTTATATTTTTGACAGATTCGGAAAACTTCTAGCTGACGTAAATCCTCTTGGCAAAGGCTGGAACGGAATTCATGACGGCCAACCGCTTCCTTCGAACGATTATTGGTATGTTGTAAAGTTAGAAAATGGCCGGATTATTAGAGGACATTTTAGTTTGGTCAGATAGTTTCTGGTTGCATTTGTTTAATTTTCAACGCTATTTCACAACTGAAGTTTCATTTATCAATCGAATCGGTTTTCCATAAATCAGCTTCATAAGCATTACTTTTACAAAAGACGTGTACTTTTTTCCGTCGCATTCATACCACCAAATAGAAATATATTGAATGTTATTCTTCTCCATTTTATTAAACCAAATCTTTTCATTTTCAGCCAAAATTTCTCTCGATTCCGTAATCTTATAGCCATTTCCTGTCCAGCAAATCAATGGTTTGTGCGACGGTGTTTTGATGTAAATTAGTGTATCCATAGTTTGGATTTTAAAAACTTCCTTGTCAATCCACACTCCTTTTTTAGTATCATATTTTGGATTCAAATTCGAAAGCAGATCAAGATGTTGCTCATTTTTTATCTCAAGGCTTGTTGCAATCAGTACCAAAAACGAAATTAAAACTGGAACAATAGAACTACGCTTTTCCTCAACAATGATTTCCACCTTTTTTGGTTTCAAATACCGAATCAGAAATAACATCGGAAGCACTTGATATACTAGAAAACAAACCAGTCCGACGGCATGATGCAATACATTTTCTTCAGTGCAATTCAGCAAAATCAAAGTAATAATCCTGAAATAATTCGAAATGATATTCAGCAAAATGATGATTAAGCTGCAACCAATTATTTGAAAAACCGAGAAATAAAGTTGCTGTTTTCTTTCTTCCAAAGTCAATAAAATCGCACCGAATAGCAATCCCGTTTTAAACATTAACAAACCCATACAAGCCGTATCTATGGAAACTTTTGCTCCATTGATATAAAAATTCACGCCTTCAATTTTATCAATCGAAATAAAATTTTTTAATACTACAAAAACGCTTTCGCACAAAGCTTGCTTCACTTCTGAAGTCAAATGTTCAAAAAATTTATTGAAAATTGTTGAAAATAGAAGAATACAGATCAAAGCAATAAACGAAAATCGCTTCGTAAAATAATAGTACACCAAACAAGACACTAAAAGCAGCGACAGAAAGTGAAGGGATTTTGTGTGCAGTCGAAAGCTCACAAATTCTAATATAAAAATTAATCCAATGAGCAGATAATTGACTTTGAAATTCGTTTTTCTTCCTCCGATAAAAAATAATATGACCGAAAATAATATCCCAAAAAAATCACTATCAAGTCCGAACGTGACAATATTGTAATTCAATATCAAAAGCAATATTAGGGCGAAAATTACAAGCGATTTCTTATTTTGGGATAAAAATTTCATTAAACGGCCTGTTTTTTAGATTTTTTATAATAGAAAAACAAAAGCGATAATCCGGCGATAATCATTAGCCATTCGTGCGGTTCTGGAACGGCGCCGTCATTATTTATCGAGGCGTTTCCTAAGGTGTCGACGTTTTTCTCAATTTCATTTTTTTCATAATCTGCGTCGGTTTCTAAAACAATCAATGACGAAATAGGCGTAACGATATTAGCATCTTTTGCCAAGGAAACATATTGGTTTACCGCCAGCGAATCTTCTTGAATCTTAACTTGTTCTTGCAAAACTTTCCCAAAAGCATACATTCTATAAATATGATTAGAACCGTTTGAAGCTGAATTTGCTTGCATTTTTTCCGCGATAGAAATATTGGAAGGTTCCACATTAATGGTATTTTCAGCAGTCGGAAAAGAAATAAATTGGTTTTTATGAAGCAATTCAATACATTTTTTTAAATCTGTTTGCAAATAGCTTACATATTTTTGCTCTTTAACCGTTTGCCAAAACGGACTGATTTCTTCAGAAATATTAATCACTTTCAAATTTTTGCCTTTTGTTCCTTTTTTAAGCTTTGCTAGATAATTCGAAGTTTCAAGTTCCTCGAAATTGGCTGAAAAATTTCCTGATTTTGTAATGACCAAACTATTTTCGTTCAGTTTAAAAAGAGGCAATAATGAATACTGAAGATCTTCAAATCGAGCATAAACTTCTTCATAATTCGAAACGTTGATTTGTAATTTTTGATTATTTATAAAGACAAAAAACTTTTTATCTTTTGATTCACAATAGTTTTCAAATCCTCTAATTCCCAATTTCCATCCAAATCTAAGATGATTTCACTTGGCGAAAAATCTGAAATCTCTTTCTCAATCGGATTGATTTCATAGACTTTATCCTTCCAAGAAAATGAAGTCGCATAGGTCTGCTTATTTACCGGAATCGTTGCTTCCCAATCGTCCAACCCTTTGGATTCATTAATGTAGAAATTATTTTTTAAGGCAAAATCTTTGTCAGCTACAAATTTTTCATTCCCAACTATCTGAATCCTTGAAATGGTTGCTGCATTTGAAATATTTGGCCCTTTGATGTTTAAGCTTTGGTATTTCATATTATCTCCAATAACTTTTAAAGGCGTTGTGAAGCCACATTTAAACGTTCTTGGCAACTCTTTTGTGATTGGAAAAACAAGCACGACGACTTTATTCCCTTCTTTCCACTGCATCAACGAAGGATCGCGGGCTTCTACTCCAACGACCTGTTTGTAAGCTTGTTCCGCCTTTTCTTTAGTTGTCAAAACACCTTTTCGCTCGATTCCGTTTACCCATAGCGAAAGCGAAGTCGCTACAGCACCTTCGGGTAATTGGAACGAATAAATGGCCTCTCGCTGTCCCCAATTATCTTTTTCACACGCAATATCCATTGTAATTTCGGTGTAGGCCAACCGTTCGTTTGCGTAAATCTTCACATCTTCTTTAATGTTTTTTGTGACCAAATCTTTTCCGCTCCAAAGCTGTTCTTCTGTTTCCAAGCGCTTATCGAAATTTGATTTCAGGATATTTATCTTATCGTCGGCACTCAATTCCAAATCTTTTGAAAACAAATATGCCACGTTGATGAAAGGATTGTGCGTGTTTCGCTCGTTGTATTGCTTGTTTCCCAAACCGCTAAAACTTCTAAATTGAAAAAAATCGTCTGTGCTAATGTAAACAATATCTTTCTTTAGAAGAATTTCATTGAAAAAATTAGGTTTTAGGTTTTGTGAAATCGTAATATAGTCTGGTAAATCTTCATTGGTTTCAAAAGATTTCGTCGCGGTAAAAGCTTTCATTTTAGTACTTTCTAAAGTTAGCATTATCGTAAAAAATACCATTCCGATGAAAACAGAAGCAAATCCGGAGGCAAATAAAATACTGTTTTTTTTATTGTTAGGCAATACTCTCACTAGCTTTATTGAATGGCTTATCAAAACAATCATTGGAACAAGTCCATAAAATCCGAGTCCGAGCGCAAAAATTCCCATTGCAGAAATTGGAGCAATCGGAATCAAATAAATAGCATAATAAATAATCAGTAAGAAAGAAAATCCGTTGACAAAATAAGAAATTGGCGTTATAATCTTTTGCTTGAAATTGCCATAAATAAAGAAGTTAGAAAGGCAAAAAAGGAAAGTCACTACATAAACCCAAACCGGAAGATTTTCAAAAACATTGATCAAGACATTGGTACAAAAACATCCGATGAACCAGTTCAAAAACAAAAACGGAACCAAATGATTGTATTTTCCCCTAGTTTTTAAAACATTAAAACAAACAATTACTCCATAAATAAATTCAATTATAAGTGCAAAAAAACAAAGTGATTCTAATGAATCATTGTCAAATTCGATACCAAAGAGCGCAATTATAAGCATTAAAATGCTGAAAATAGTCACGACAATGCTCAATTTCACGCCAACTCTGCTCAAATAATTTCTAAAGGATTCTGTGTTTGCTTCCATATTATATTATTTATTAATTAAAAGTACTTTGAATTGCAAAGTTATTTAAATAATTGAATCGCCAAACTTTTTTTGAAAATTTTTCTTTAAGAAATAGAAAAAAAAAAAGCCACTCTTTTCAGAATGGCTTTTTTTATTATATTGAAAATGTCTTAGAATTTAAAACGTTTTCTTTCAGTTTCAGTCAAATAAATCTTTCTCAAACGGATAGATTTTGGCGTAACTTCCACATACTCATCTTTTTGAATGTATTCTAAAGCTTCTTCAAGAGAGAAGATGATCGGCGGGATGATTCTCGCTTTTTCATCATTTCCAGAAGAACGAACGTTAGATTGTTTTTTCTCTTTGGTTACGTTTACACACATGTCATCGCCACGAGAATTTTCTCCAATTACTTGACCTTCATAGATTTCAGCATTTGGTTCAACGAAAAACTTACCACGATCTTGTAATTTATCGATTGAATATGGAATTGCTTTTCCTTTTTCCATAGAGATTAATGAACCTTTGTTACGTCCAGCGATTTCGCCTTTGTAAGGTTCGTATCCAATGAAACGGTGTGCCATAATAGCCTCACCAGCGGTTGCAGTTAAAAGTTGATTTCTCAATCCGATGATTCCACGTGATGGAATGTTGAATTTAACAATCATACGCTCTCCTTTAGTTTCCATAGAAAGCATTTCACCTTTACGCATTGTAACGAATTCAACTGCTCTACCTGAAAGAGTTTCTGGTAAGTCGATTGTTAACTCTTCAATTGGCTCACATTTTTGACCATCAATTTCTTTGATAATAACCTGTGGCTGACCGATTTGCAATTCATATCCTTCTCTTCTCATTGTTTCAATAAGAACAGATAAGTGAAGTACACCACGACCAAAAACCATAAATTTATCAGCAGAATCAGTTTCACCTAACTTCATCGCTAAGTTTTTCTCTAATTCTTTTGTAAGTCTTTCTCTGATGTGACGTGAAGTTACAAATTTACCTTCTTTACCAAAGAAAGGTGAATCGTTGATGGTGAACAACATACTCATTGTTGGCTCATCAATTGCGATGGTTTGCAAACCTTCTGGATTTTCAAAATCAGCGATAGTATCACCAATTTCAAAACCTTCAACTCCAATGATTGCACAGATATCTCCAGCAATTACTTGCGATACTTTTTTACGACCAAGTCCTTCAAAAGTATGCAATTCTTTGATTCTTGATTTAACGATAGTTCCGTCTCTTTTTACAAGAGAGATTGGCATTCCTTCGTTAAGAACTCCTCTTTCAAGACGACCGATTGCGATACGACCTGTAAAAGCAGAGAAATCTAAAGATGTAATCAACATTTGTGGCGTTCCTTCACCAACATTTGGAGCTGGAACATTTTTGATTACCATATCTAATAATGGTTCGATATTGTCAGTTTGGTTTCTCCAATCGTCTGACATCCAGTTGTTTTTTGCAGAACCGTAAACAGTTGGGAAATCCAATTGTTCTTCGGTTGCTCCAAGTTCAAACATCAAGTCAAAAACTTTTTCGTGAACTTCTTCTGGCGTACAGTTTTCTTTATCTACTTTATTGATTACAACGCAAGGCTTCAAACCTAAGTCAATCGCTTTTTGCAAAACGAAACGAGTTTGTGGCATTGGTCCTTCAAAAGCATCCACCAAAAGGCAAACACCATCGGCCATATTCAATACACGTTCTACTTCTCCACCGAAATCCGCGTGACCAGGAGTATCGATAATGTTGATTTTTGTTCCTTTATATTGAACTGAAACGTTCTTTGAAGTAATTGTAATACCTCTTTCACGCTCTAAATCGTTGTTGTCAAGAATAAGGTCTCCCGTGTTTTCGTTATCACGGAAAAGTTGACAATGGTACATAATTTTATCAACCAAAGTAGTTTTACCGTGATCGACGTGGGCAATAATTGCAATGTTTCTGATAGATTCCATTCGATTTTTTTAGAAGCTGCAAATGTACACTTTATTTTGATATAAAAAATGTTTTTTCTGACGGACTTAACTTATTCATAATAAGCAAGTAACTTATTGATTTAATATCAGCAATTATTCACGAAAATTAACTCAATCCAGAACTTTTATTTAACCGATGAAATTCTTAATTTTTTATCAAAAACAAAATTTGACGCATTAAAATTTTATTTATCGCAATCAAGATTGTTTTTCATATATTTGTTTAACCCAAATCTATGCACATAAATGTCGAAGATTGCGATCAGCTTAAAAACTGAACGCATCGTTTAATGGAATAATGTTATGGTAAGGTGCAGAAATATTGGAAAAAATATCTTAGTATTTGATTACAACTCCCTATGCGCAACCTTTCTTTCCTTAATTTCAAAAGTATTTTTTTTGAAATTTTAATCGATAGCATAGAATTTAGGCTTTCTTATGTTCAATCGATTAAAAAAAAATAGATGAATTTTCAGAAAAACGATGTTAATTTTCTGATAATCGAAAGCAGTCAGAGTGATTTAGCACCTATCGAAAAGCGCATTAAAGCTGGATTTGAAAATCCTGTCTTTCATGTCGCTATTTCTTGTGCTGACGCCATAACTATTTTAGAAAAATCGGTTTTTGCTGATATCATTTTGTTGAGTTCTAAATTTGTCAAGCAAGATATTGACGCAATTTTTGAGCTTTCAAAGTATTTAATTCCAATTGTTTTGCTTTGCCAAGAACAGGACGATGATTTATGTTCAGAACCTTTTCTAAATGGAATTTCTGAAGTATTTGTAAGTTCTGAAAGCGATGGTTCGTTTTTTAAAACCGTCAAGTTCGCCATCCAAAAGCAAAAATTAGAGTGCAAACTTCTGGATTCTCAGGAAAAGTATAAAAATCTATTTTATCACAGTCCGCTACCAAAATTCATATACGATGTCAAGGAAATAAAGATTTTAGACGTAAATGACGCTGCTGTCAAAAAGTTTGGCTACACAAAAGAGGAGCTGATGCAGATGAATATCATTGATCTGATTCCGCCAGAAAATACTGAGAATGCACTTAGCATAATCAAAAAAAACCGAACGGTTCCTGAATTTTCAGAAACCTACCTAAAAGGAATTACAAAAGCCGGTAAAATTATTGACGTAATTACGCAGAGCAACGAAATTGAATTCAATGATGTAAAAGCGCGAATCGTTCTGATTACAGATGTTACTGAAAAATTGAAAACCGAAAAAGACAGCGAATTGACTGAACAGCGGTTTAAGGCTTTGGTTCAAGACGGTTCTGAACTGATTGCCATTTTAGATTCTAAAGGAAATTTTACATATATAAGTCCGAATGTTGAGAGAAATTATGGAATTAACCCTGCAGAATACATCGGTGTAAATGCTTTTGAACTGCTTCATCCCGCTGATGCAACACTTTTTGTTTCTGAATTTTCAAAATTAAAAGACAAGAAGCGCATTGCCACAAAACCTTTCCGATATATTTATGTAAATGAAAAATGGCGCTGGCTTGAGGCGAATGTCATTGACATGACAGAAAATGCCGCCGTCAACGGAATCGTAATGAATGCCCGCGACGTCACCGAACGTATTGAATCTGAAATGCGCATGAAAGAGAGCAATCTTCGCTATGAAGCAGTTGCAGAATCGACAAGCGACGCCATTTATGAATTTGATGCCGCTACCAAAAAAATCTATATTACAGGCTCAAACTACAGCAAAATCTTCGGATTTGACACCAAAGATCAGTCGCTTGATATGTCGTTTTGGATTTCAAGATTGCATCCGGATGAAAAAAAATGGGTTTCAGAGAAAATTGCTTCGGTAAAACCCGGATCGCCTGACTCTCACTATGAAATTGAATACCGATTCAGAAAGCAGGACAACACTTATGCGCATGTTTTGGACCGTTTTTCAATTATTTGGAACGAAGGAATTCAGGTAAAAAAAATCGGCGCTCTTCAAGATATTACGACTAGAAAATACCAAGAAACAATCCTTGCGTTTGAAAAAGATATTTACAAATTAAATTCTTCGCAAGATTCTACGCTTAAAACCGTACTCGACAAAGTCATTGAATTTTTAGAAGAAATGATTCCTGGTTCGTTGTGTTGCATTGCAGAATTTAAAAAAGACAAAATCACGCATATTGCTGGCGAAAGCGTATCAAAATCTTACATTAAAAACCTAAATTCATTAAGCGCAGAATCAGAACCTGCCATATTTCCTGATGAAAATAATTATATATACAATCTTGAAAATCATCCTATTGAGAAGAAATATGCTTCTATTACCTCTGAATACGGCATAAAATCATACTGGTCAATTCCGATTAGAAAAACCGACGGAATCAGAATCGCTTCCTTCATCGTTCATTTTAAAGAGGTGAAAGAAGCCAATCAAAACGAAATTTATCTTTTTGAAAGAGCGGCGAGTTTAGTGGGCGTTTTGATGGAAAACAGAAGGTCAGGCGAAGAATTAAAGGAAGCCATAAATCGCTATGAAATTGTCGCAAAGGCGACGAGTGACACGATTTGGGACTGGAAAATTCAGGAAGATGATTTTAGCTGGAACAAAGGAATTACCGAAATGTTCGGCTATCAAAAAGAAGATGTAGAAAATGTTTCAAAATGGTGGTTTGACAGAATTCACCCTGAAGACAGCATTCGAGTTTCGGTCAAGCTGTACAATTTCCTTGAAAAAAGGGTAAAAAAATGGCAGGACGAATACCGTTTCAGATGTGCCGACGGAAGCTATAAATTTATATTTGACCGAGGCTTTTTGATAAAAGACGAAAGCGGAAAATCAAGCAGAATGATTGGTTCAATGCAAGATGTCACGAAAACCAAGGAAGAGGAACAGCGACTCAGACTGATGGAAACGGTGATTACGCACGCAAAAGACGCAGTGATGATCACGGATAACGATATTTCTGAGAACGCGATTCCGAAAATTGTTTTCGTCAACCAAGCTTTTTCCGAAATGACAGGTTATTTTGCCGAAGATGTTATTGGAAAATCTCCGGTAATTTTCAAAGGACAAAATAGCGATAAGAAAGAATTCGACAAACTTGCCTCTGCCATTAAAAACAGAGAGGAAACTCACATTGAAACGATAAGTTACAAGAAAAACAATGAGCAATATTGGGTCAGCTTTTCAATGATTCCGATCAGTACAAAAGACGGCGAAATCTCACATTGGATTTCCATCCAAAGAGATATTACCGACCAAAAAAAGCAGGAAAAAGAAAAAGAACAGCTTATTCGAGAATTGACGCAAAATAACAAAGATTTGAAGCAGTTTTCTTATATTACGTCACATAATTTAAGAGCGCCACTATCAAATCTAACCGGATTATTGAATTTGATTGAAGATATTCCGATTGAAAACAGCGACTTAAAATTAATTTTAAACGGATTTTCAAAATCTACACATTTGCTGAATGAAACCATCAACGATTTGGTAAAAGTGGTCATCATTAAAGATAATCCGTCGATTAAAAAGGAGGATGTGACCTTCAGTGAGGTTTTTGAAAGCGTTTTTGTGCAGCTGAACTACCTGATTGACTTGCACAAACCAACGATTAAAATTAAATTAGGCAAAGATTCGATACCAAATATAAACAAGGCTTATCTGGAAAGTATTTTGCTGAACCTGCTCACAAATGCTATCAAGTACAGAAATCCTTCTAAAAAATTGATAATTCACATTAAAACTAAAATCAAGCAGGACAAAATCTTGCTCACCTTTGAAGACAACGGAATTGGCATTGACATGGAAAGAAATAAAGACAAAATTTTTGGACTTTACCAAAGATTCCACAATTATCCAGACAGCAAAGGACTTGGACTTTATCTTGTAAAATCGCAAGTCGAAACCATGGATGGTACAATTGAGGTACAAAGCGAAGTCGAAAAGGGAACCAAATTTACTTTAACCTTTAATAATTACTAAGATGATTAAAAAAATATTATGCGTCGATGACGACCCAATCACGCTGATGCTTTATAAAATGGTAATTGCAAAGGCGTCATTATCAGAAACTGTAATTGTGGCCAAAAATGGACAAGAAGCGCTTGAATATTACGACAATCTAAAATCGGAACAGGAGGAAGATTTTCCAGAATTGATATTTCTAGACTTAAATATGCCGGTCATGGGAGGATGGGAATTTCTAGATAATTTTATCCAACCGACATACAGTCAGTTTAATGAAATGACGAAGATAATTGTGCTTTCTTCTACGATTGATCCGCAAGATATAGAAAAGGTAAAAAACTATCCTATAATCATCGATTTTATCTCAAAGCCGGTGACTAAAGAAATGTTGGAAAAATTAAAAGAACGCCTTTAACCGCAAAGTTAAAGGCATAAAAAAAGCTCCACTAAATTAGCGGAGCTTTTTTTTATTTCAAGAGTTGATATTCTTAGCTAAGAGTAGCAACGTGCTTAGTCAATTTAGATTTCAAATTAGAAGCTTTATTATTGTGAATAATGTTCTTTTTAGCTAATTTGTCAATCATAGAGATAACACCAGATAATTTTGCAGAAGCGTCAGATTTCTCAGTAGCAAGACGTAAAGCTTTGATTGCGTTACGAGTTGTTTTGTGTTGGTATCTGTTTAATACTCTTCTTTTTTCGTTACTTCTGATTCTTTTAAGGGCTGATTTATGATTTGCCATTTTGTTTTTAAATTTTAGATGTAATAATTATTAAAGTACTAGTTAAAAAAGAAAAACCTCCCACAATTATAAAAAACAATCACTTTGGTTTTAACTAATAAAATAAAGATCGAGACACCAATCAATATTTTACAAAACTAATTTACAACTAATTTAGTAGCCCGTGGGGGAATCGAACCCCCCTTACCAGGATGAAAACCTGGCGTCCTAACCGATAGACGAACGGGCCATTTCCTAATTTAAAGTTCTAGGAAAACTTATTTATTTACAAAAGTAGTAGCCCGTGGGGGAATCGAACCCCCCTTACCAGGATGAAAACCTGGCGTCCTAACCGATAGACGAACGGGCCTTGCTTCTCTAATGCGGATGCAAAAATACAACTATTTTTTATTCGCACAATAGCTACCTTAATTTTTTTTAAAAAATTTTCACTTTTTTTAATAAGCCTTGGCAAAAAGCACTCTTCCGGCTGACGGTTTTCCAGTAAACACGCAGGTTCCCGCTTCTTCCACTCTGTCTAAAGCAATACATCTAATTGTTGCTTTTGTAAGATCTTTGATCTTTTCTTCTGTCTCGGCAGTTCCATCCCAGTGGGCTGAAATGAAGCCTGCTTTGTTCTCGAGCACGTCTTTAAATTCTTCAAAATCATTCACTTCCGTGATGTGAGTATCTCTATAATCTAATGCTTTATTGAATAAATCCTCTTGAATTTTTTCTAGCAAATCGCTCACGTGATTTACGATTTCGTCCTTCAGAACGACTTCTTTTGTCAAAGTATCTCTTCTGGCAACTTCAAAAGTTCCGTTTTGTAAATCTTTTGGACCAACAGCAATTCTAACCGGAACTCCTTTTAATTCCCACTCTGCAAACTTAAATCCTGGCTTTTGAGTTGTTCTGTCGTCAAATTTAACCGAGATTCTTAATTTCTTGAATTGCGAGACTAACGTATGCGCTACTTCAGAAATGGCTGCAAATTCTTCCTCGGTTTTATAGATTGGAACAATTACGATTTGAATCGGAGCTAAATTTGGAGGCAAAACCAATCCGTTGTCATCAGAATGCGTCATGACCAAAGCACCCATCAAACGCGTTGAAACGCCCCAAGAAGTTCCCCAAACATATTCTTGCTTTCCTTCCGCGTTAGCGAATTTAACGTCAAATGCCTTTGCAAAGTTTTGCCCTAAGAAATGCGAAGTTCCTGCCTGAAGCGCTTTTCCGTCTTGCATTAAAGCTTCGATACAATAGGTTTCATCCGCGCCAGCGAAACGTTCGGTTTCTGTTTTCAATCCTTTTATAACTGGAATTGCCATAAAATTTTGGGCAAAATCAGCATACACATTCATCATTTGTTCTGATTCTGCAATGGCTTCTGCTTTTGTAGCGTGAGCCGTATGGCCTTCCTGCCATAAAAATTCTGCAGTTCTTAAGAATAATCGCGTTCTCATTTCCCAGCGAACCACGTTTGCCCATTGGTTGATCAGCAAAGGCAAATCTCTGTAAGACTGCACCCATCCTTTATAAGTTGACCAAATAATTGCTTCACTTGTTGGACGAACGATTAATTCTTCCTCTAATTTAGCATTTGGATCCACCATTAATTTTCCAGGTTTATCCGGATCATTTTTTAATCTATAGTGTGTTACGATAGCGCATTCTTTTGCAAAACCTTCGGCATTTTTCTCTTCAGCCTCAAACATGCTTTTGGGCACGAACAAAGGGAAATAGGCGTTTTGATGTCCGGTTTCTTTGAACATTCTGTCTAGTTCTGCCTGCATTTTTTCCCAGATTGCATAACCGTATGGCTTGATCACCATACAACCGCGCACTCCTGAATTTTCGGCTAAATCTGCTTTAACGACCAATTCATTATACCATTTGGAATAATCTTCTGATCTTTTGGTAAGGTTCTTACTCATATTTAATAGTTTGGCACAAATATTGTTTAACTTAAATTAACTAAATAATTCAGCAAAACTAACTATTTTTGTATTGTCCAACAATAAAATTGCTATAGATATGAAAACTTATTATCTCTCATCAAAATCAGCCTCCATTTATTCATTGCTTGGACTGCTGACAATTTTGGTAACTTCCTGTGGATCTTACCAAAACACTTCTTATTATGACAATGACGGCGTATATAGCAATTCTGAAAGAAGGACTGCGAATAATTCAAACAATCAGCCTAACGAATACAAAGAATATTTCTCCTCACTTCAAGAAGACCCAGAAGTTTTTACTGATCCAAATGCATATACTTCACCAGTTTATAATCGCGAAAGCAATGATACTGTAGCTTATGCCGATAATGGCTACGCAGCATGGGGAAGCGATTCTGAAAACGTAACGGTAAATGTTTATGACAACAGCTGGGGTTATAACGGATTTTATGGTGGCGGACTTGGCTGGGGATTAGGCTGGAACAACTGGTATGGCGGTTGGGGTTACGGCGGCTGG
>Ga0247817_10000138_pt1 | contig 52354 bp, 45 predicted proteins | sample UWRJL212509R1_FD_178010 | JGI IMG/M metagenome (GOLD analysis project Ga0247817, IMG submission 178010) | Plant litter microbial communities from Arlington Agricultural Research Station in Wisconsin, United States - UWRJ-L212-509R-1 | ecosystem: Environmental > Terrestrial > Plant litter >... | reverse complement strand
CTGGAAAAAAAACTATACGTTGGTCATTGTCGCTAATGCGCTTTACATTCTTATTTTTTATATCATAATGCAATATTTTTCATAAATGCAGACAATTGACTGGATTGTTTTAATTATCACGCTTTTTTTCATCGTTTTTTATGGCGTTTGGAAGACAAAAGGCAGTAAAAATGTACAGGATTATATCTTGGGCAATAACGAAACGCCTTGGTACACCATCGGAATTTCGGTGATGGCGACGCAAGCCAGCGCCATTACTTTTCTTTCAACGCCCGGACAGGCTTTCAATGACGGAATGGGTTTTGTGCAGTTTTATTTTGGACTGCCACTGGCGATGATTATCATCTGCATCACTTTTATCCCGATTTATCACCGACTGAAAGTTTATACCGTTTATGAATTTTTAGAACAACGATTTGACTTAAAAACACGTTCGCTGGCTTCGATTCTATTTTTGGTTCAAAGAGGTTTTTCTACTGGAATCACGATTTACGCTCCTGCAATTATCTTGTCTTCTATTTTAGGATGGAATTTGAATCTGATGAATATTGCTATCGGAATTTTAGTCATCATTTATACAATGGCTGGCGGCACAAAAGCCGTAAATGTCACCCATAAACAGCAAATGTTTATTATAATGCTTGGAATGTTTGTCGCTTTTTTCATCATCTTAAGCCTTTTGCCAGAAGAAGTTTCCTTCAATAATGCGTTGCAAATTGCGGGCGTAAACGACAAAATGAACATCCTTGATTTTTCTTTTGATAAGGAAAAAAGATACACGGTTTGGACTGGACTAACAGGCGGATTATTTTTAGCACTTTCCTATTTTGGAACCGACCAATCGCAAGCACAAAGATATTTATCAGGAAAATCAATCAAAGAAAGCCAAATGGGATTGGTTTTCAATGCTTTATTGAAAGTTCCGATGCAGTTTTTTATACTTTTGGTAGGAATCATGGTGTATGTTTTCTTCCAATTTCAAGCCGTTCCGATTAATTTTAATCCGAATAGCAAAGCGAGCATTGAGAAATCGGTTTATGCGAATGACTATAAAAAATTGGAAAGTGAATTGGTAGAAATTGCTTCTGAAAAAAAAGAAGTTACTTTGGCTTATGTCAACCAATTAAATATCGAAACCGACAATAAAGTACTGAAAAACAGAATCGTATCTTTAGGAGAAAAAGAAAAAACGATTCGTGAAAATGCCAAGGTTTTAATCAGCAAGGCCAATAAGAAAAATAAAACGACTGATAGCGATTATGTTTTTATCCATTTTATAATCAATTATCTGCCCAAAGGCTTCATCGGACTTCTACTTGCCGTAATTCTTTGCGCGGCAATGTCGTCAACGGCAGCAGGAATCAATGCTTTGGCCTCTACAACCGTTATTGATATTTATAAAAGAAATTTGAAAACGGAGAAATCGGAGTTGCATTTGGTAAAAGCTTCAAAAGGATTTACCGTGCTTTGGGGCGTAATTGCTATACTTTTCGCTTGCTTCGGGACATTGTTTGAAAACCTAATTCAGTTTGTAAATATCATCGGTTCGATTTTCTACGGAACGATTTTGGGAATATTTTTAGTGGCATTTTATATCAAATATGTAAAAGCACAGGCCGTTTTTTGGGCGGCTGTTTTCAGCCAGCTGGCAATTTTTGTAATTTATTACATGGCAATTTATGTTTATCCGCCAGGGAAAGAAAAGTTGAGTTATCTGTGGCTGAACTTTATCGGAGTTGTCATCACGATATTAATTTCACTACTAATTCAATATTTCAGAAGTCTCAAAAAAATAGAAGAATAAAAAAACCGGCTGATGGCCGGTTTTCATTTTTATAAATAAAAAATTATTTTTTGCTCCATTCCGCAATGCTGTCTTTGTTCATTTTTGCGTAATCAGCGTTGTTTGCCTTTTCAGCTCCTGCCAAAGATAATTTCGCAGTTTCGATAGCTCCTTTTTTATCGCCTAATTTTGATTGGATCAATGATTTTTGTCTTAAAATCCAAAATGGCGCTTCACCGTTTGATTTTTCAACTGCTTTATTTACCCAAACCAAAGCTTTGTTCAAATCGCCATTTGATTGGTAATAATATTGTGCAGAAGCAAAGTAATCTTCAGCAGAAGGCCCTGCCAAAGTTGACTCGATGCTTGTCATTGCTGTCTTTTGCGTAGGAACATCAAATTTCACAGAAACAATAGTTTTCTCCCAAGAGATTTCTAAATTTCCAGAATCGTTTGCAATATTGTTTACTGCAATTGTTAGCGTTTCCACGTTTCTGTTTAAGTTTTCAGACTTCACATTTGTTCTCAAAACCACTTTATTTTCGTTCCATTCTGCTGGCAAGCCCCAGTTATTTGTGTCTTTGTAGAAAATTACGTCCCAAGAATCTGCTTTTGGAATTGAGTACAAACCATAGCTTCCTTTTGGCAAATCCTTCCCTCCGATTTTTACATCTTCGCTGAAAGTCACGATCGTGTTTCCATTAGCGCCAGTTCTCCATAATTTCCCGAAAGGTACCAAATCACCAAAAACGGCTCTTCCTTTAGCACTCGGACGAGAATATTCGATGTGAACGTCAGTCAATCCAACAACTTGAGAAACATCAGCCTTCGGACTTGGCGCAGGCGTTTTAACTTGTGCTTCAACAACATAGCTCATAAAAAGCAAACCTGTTGCAATAATTATTTTCTTCATAAGAAATTTTTATTTTTTGATTTATTTGAATGCGAATTTAATAATTTCAATTCTATAAAAGTGCGATATAAACGAGAAAATATATTCTGTTTAACAATTGACAAGTATTATTAAACAATTTTGTATTTTTACTTTATGAAATTATATTCAATACATACAAAACAAAAACTTCCGATTTCTTTGGAGGAAGCATGGAAATTTATTTCAGACCCAAGAAATTTGGAAGTAATTACGCCAAAGTCAATGGGATTCAAGACGCTTTCTGGAGACGAAAAAGAAATGTTTGCCGGACAAATTATCCATTACAAAATCACGCCGTTATTCGGAATTTCAATGCAATGGGTAACCGAAATCACACATGTTCAGGATAGAAAATTCTTTGTTGACGAACAGCGATTCGGTCCGTATAATTTTTGGCATCATAAACATTTTTTAAAGGAAATTCCGGGTGGCGTTGAAATGGAAGACATCGTTCATTATAAAGTTCCAATGGGAATTTTGGGACAAATGGCGCATCCATTTTTGGTAAAACCGAAATTGGAAGAAATTTTTGCCTATAGACAGAAAAAATTAATCGAACTATTTGGCGAATTTAAATCTTAATTGATGAAAAATATTTTATTTATTGGAGGTTCCAAAGGAATCGGGCTGGCATCTGTAAAGAAACTACATGCTGAAAATACTATTTTTGTAGCGTCTAGATCTGATGAAAATATATCAGAATTAAAAAATGTGACTCATATACCTTTTGACCTCAACACTCAAGATTTAGATATTGAGAAACTTCCAGAAGTGCTTGATGGATTTGTATATTGTTTAGGAAGCATTAATTTAAAGCCTTTTAAATCTTTAAAAAAAGAGAATTTTCAAGATGATTTAAATGTAAATTTTCTTGGAATGATCAAAATACTTCAGCAAATTCTTCCAAAATTATTAAATTCAAAACAAGCGAGCATCGTTCTTTTCAGTTCTGTTGCTGCTAAAAACGGAATGCCATTTCATACCAGCATCGCCGCATCAAAGAGTGCAATTGAAGGATTTGCAAAAGCTTTTGCTGCTGAATATGCCCCAAAAATTAGAGTAAATGTAATTGCACCATCTTTGACAGCAACGCCGCTTTCAGAAAAATTATTAAATTCAGATCTGAAAAAAGAAAAATCTGCAGAAAGACATCCCATGAAAAGAATTGGGCAACCCGAAGATATTGCGTCAATGGTAAATTTTCTGCTACAAGAAGAATCTTCCTGGATTACTGGTCAAATACTAAGTGTTGATGGAGGTATTTCAACTTTAAACATTAATTAAATGAATATATTTTGGTTTCGCAGAGATTTGCGTTTAGATGATAACGCCGGATTATTTGAGGCTTTATCTGATGATAAAACACTTCCAATTTTTATATTTGACAAAAATATTTTAGAAGATCTTCCTAAGGATGATGCTCGTGTTATCTTTATTTCAGAACTTTTGGATAAAATTCAGTCTGGATTAAAAAAGGAAAAAAAGTCATTGGCTGTTTTTTATGATGAGCCGGAAAAAGTTTTTAAAAAGCTAATTTCTGACAATCAAATCAAGGCCGTTTTTGCCAATCACGATTATGAACCGTATGCTAAAAATCGAGATTCAGAAATCGCTAAATTTTTAAAATCAAAGGCTGTTGAATTCCATACTTTTAAAGACCAAGTGATTTTTGAAAAAGATGAAATTATTAAAGATGATGGAAAGCCATATGTAGTTTACACGCCATTTTCCAAAAAATGGAAAGAAAGATTTACCGAAAAGCTAGTTGAAGAATTTCCTTCGGAGAAAAAACTGGAAAAAATTGCAAAACACGATTATCCTTATTTATCTCTAAAAGATATTGGTTTTAAAAAGTCAGAAATTAAAGTTGAAAACTTTGATGTTTCTGCAAAAGTCATTGAAAATTACAAAGAAACTAGAGATTTTCCTAATATTGACGGCACTTCGCATTTGAGTCCGCATTTGCGTTTTGGCGCAGTAAGCATTCGCCAATTGGTAAAAAAAGCATCTGAATTTAAGCAGGAAACTTTTTTAAGCGAATTAATCTGGAGGGAATTTTTCATGCAAATTTTGTGGCATTTCCCAAATACGGTTACCGAAAGTTTTCGTCCAAAATATGACAATATCAAGTGGCGAAATAATGAAGAGGAATTCAAAAGCTGGTGCGAAGGCAAAACTGGCTATCCGATTGTTGACGCTGGAATGCGACAATTAAATGCCACTGGAAACATGCACAACCGAGTGAGAATGGTTGTTGCGAGTTTTTTATGCAAGCATTTATTGATTGATTGGCGTTGGGGCGAAGCTTATTTTGCTGAAAAACTTTTGGATTATGAACAATCCAGCAATATCGGAAACTGGCAATGGGCTGCGGGAAGCGGTGTCGATGCCGCACCTTATTTCAGAATTTTTAATCCGAGTGAGCAGGTGAAAAAATTTGACAAAGATTTTAAGTATATCAAAAAGTGGGTTCCTGAATTTCAGGAAATATCTTATCAGCCGATTGTGGATCACAAGCAAGCACGAGAACGATGCTTGAAAGTCTATAAAGAAGCTGTGGCATAAAAAAAATCCCGATTGACATTTTGCCAATCGGGATTTTAAAGTTTATTTAGTTTTGACTAATTCATTGTTGCTTTTAAAGCTTTTGCTTCTGCAGTCATTTCTAAATATTTGTAAACGTTAAGCAAAGTTTTGCTTACATCAGCATTTTTAGGATCAAGTTCGTGCGCTTTTTCAAGGCTTGGCAATGTGCTTTTGAAAATCGCTTCTCTTTGAGCTTTTAACTCGTCGTATCTTTTGTTTTCTTTAGCTGAAGTCCCTAAACTGTTCATTTCTTTAACCAATTTATCGTCAGCAGCCAATTTCATTACGGCAAGATTCAAATAAGCGTTTGTGTATTTTGGATCTAATTCAATTGCTTTCAAGTAGAATTTTTCAGCTTCTGCATTTTCATTTGCCTGAGCAGAAATTACTCCTAAGTTGTAAAACATTGTCGGATCGTTTGGCGTTTTAGCAATTACTTGCGTAATCAACTTTTTGTAACCTTCCAAATCGTTAGTTTTCAAAGCCAAATCAGCTTCTGTCATTACCAAAGAAATATCATCTGGATTTGCAACTCTAGCTTCAGAAACTGCTTTTTTTGCAGCGGCAACATCGCCTTTTGCATTGTAAATCAAAGCAATATTTTTGTAAATCTCACCTCTTTTTGAAGGCTCTACTTCTTTCTTTGGATCAGTGTGTGTCCCTATTTTTACAGCTCTGTCTCTTTCTGCAACTGTCGCAAAGTTTTGAACTTCATCGTTAAGTTTACTTTTAGCAGTATAAATTGTAGCTTTTCCAGAATAATTCAATTTTTTCAACTCATCATAATGTTTCAAAGCTGCGTCATAATCTGCACCGTTTACAGCACTTGAGGCCGCATAAAATAAGTAAACTGTATCTTTTTTATTCAACAGATAACTTTGGTACAATTTATCAGTCGCTTGCTTGTAACGTTTTTCTTGGTTGTCTTTCACCGCAGAATTGATCAGCTCGCCTTTTACAGCAGTCAAAGAAACTTCAGCTTCCTTAGTATATTTTGACTTGTTTGACGCTTTTTCAACCGCTAACAATTCTGTGTAAGCCTTTGCAGCGTTTAATAAACTGTTGTCAGTATCCACTTTCTTTTTAGCAAGTTCCAAGTTTGCATTTCCTTTTAAGAAATAAAACTGCGCTTTTTGAGACGCTTCAGCATTTGCAATCAGACCTTCTGCTTTTTCCAAAGTTGCTTTTGCCTCACTTGGATTGTCATTTTTCAACGCTTTTTCTGCAGCTTTCAACTCGTCTTTTTGGGCAAAAGTTACACCCGAAATTAGAAAAGCTGACGCTAGCAATACATATTTACTTTTCATAGTATTCAATTTTTATTTAATATTTATTCTTCAGTATCTTCAGTATCAGTATCTTCAGTTTCTTCTGTTGAATCTTCTGCTTCCTCTGTTGTTCCTTCAGCAATATCATCAGAAATCTCTGGATTAGAAATTGCTTCAACATTTAAAACTTCTTCTCCATCCAAAGTTTCTTCAATAACTGCTTCCTCACGAATTACTTTTGTGACAGCAGCAATTGAATCGTTTCCTTTGATGTTGATAAGACGAACTCCTTGCGTTGCTCTTCCCATAACTCTCAAGTCAGAAACCTCCATTCTAATTGTTAATCCAGATTTGTTGATAATCATCAAATCATCGGCATCGGTAACACTATTGATAGAAATCAGATCTCCAGTTTTTTCAGTAATACTCAATGTTTTCACACCTTTTCCGCCTCTGTTTGTGATTCTATAGTCATCTAATGAAGAACGTTTTCCGTATCCTTTTTCAGAAACAACCAAGATTTCGCTTTCCATATCATTTACAGAAACCATACCAACAACTTCATCTTTGTCATCTCTTAACGTAATTCCACGAACTCCAGAAGCGCTTCTTCCCATTGGACGCGTTTTTCCTTCTTCAAAACGAACTAATTTTCCAGATTTAACAGCAATCAAGATTTGGCTTTCACCATTGGTCAATTTTGCTTCTAATAATTCATCGTCTTCCTTAATAGTAATAGCGGCGATTCCGTTTACTCTTGGACGAGAATATTGTTCCAATAAAGTTTTCTTTACCTGACCTTGTTTTGTAGCCATGATTACATAATGCGAATTGATGTAATCTTGGTTTTTCAAATCTTGAGTGCAAATAAAAGCTTTCACTTTATCATCGTTTTCAATATTGATCAAGTTTTGGATTGCTCTACCTTTTGAAGTTTTTGAACCTTCTGGAATTTCGTAAACACGCATCCAGAAACATTTTCCTTTCTGCGTAAAGAACATCATATATTGGTGGTTTGTCGCCACAAAAAGATGCTCTAAGAAATCTTGATCTCTTGTTCCAGCACTTTTTTGGCCAACTCCTCCTCTATTCTGAGTTTTGTATTCAGAAAGATTTGTTCTTTTAATATAACCAGCGTGAGAAATGGTAATTACTACGTTTTCATCCGCAATCAAATCTTCAATACTCACGTCACCGCCAGCATATTCAATTTGAGAACGACGCGCATCGCCATATTTCTCTTTGATTTCGTTTAATTCTTCTTTGATCAAGTCCATTCTCATTTCTTTGCTTGCAAGCAATTCTCTCAAATGGTTGATTGTTTTCATAATTTCTTCGTATTCAGCACGCAATTTATCTTGCTCAAGACCAGTCAATTGTCTCAAACGCATTTCAACAATTGCTTTTGCCTGAATCTCAGAAAGTTTGAATCTTTCGATCAATTTCTCTCTCGCCTGATCAGCATTGCTTGAAGAACGAATTAATTGAATTACTTCATCAATATTATCTGAAGCAATGATTAAACCTTCTAAAATGTGCGCTCTTTCTTCCGCTTTGCGCAATTCATATTGTGCTCTACGAACTACAACTTCGTGACGGTGTTCTACGAAATAATGAATCAGTTCTTTTAGATTCAGCATTTGCGGTCTTCCTTTCACCAAAGCAATGTTGTTCACGCTGAAAGAAGATTGCAACTGCGTAAACTTATATAATGTATTCAAAACTACGTTTGGAACCGCGTCACGTCTCAAGATGTACACGATACGCATACCGTTTCTATCTGACTCGTCACGAATGTTTGAAATACCGTCGATTTTCTTTTCATTAACCAAATCAGCTGTTTTCTTAATCATATCAGCTTTATTGACTTGGTACGGAATTTCAGTCACGATAATACATTCTCTTCCGTCCACTTCTTCGAAGCCGACTTTGGCACGCATTACGATTCTTCCTCTTCCAGTTTTAAATGCTTCACGAACGCCATCATATCCATAAATAATACCACCGGTTGGAAAATCCGGAGCTTTGATATGATTCATCAATTCGTCAATTTCTATATCTTCATTGTCGATATAAGCAAGTGTTCCGTCGATAACTTCTGTCAAGTTGTGCGGCGCCATGTTCGTTGCCATACCAACCGCAATTCCAGAAGCACCGTTTACTAATAAAACGGGAACTTTTGTCGGCATTACTTTAGGTTCTTCTAAAGTATCGTCAAAGTTCAGCTGAAAATCAACTGTCTCTTTGTCAAGATCTGCCATAATTTCTTCGGAAATCTTACGCATTCTAGCTTCCGTGTAACGCATTGCTGCAGGACTATCGCCATCGACAGACCCAAAATTACCTTGACCATCCACTAAAAGATAACGCAAACTCCATTCTTGAGCCATACGAACCATAGCGTCATAAACTGACGTATCGCCGTGTGGGTGATATTTACCTAGAACCTCTCCAACAATTCTCGCAGATTTTTTGTGTGCTCTATTAGAAAAAACTCCTAATTCATACATACCATAAAGTACTCTTCTATGTACGGGTTTCAAACCATCTCTAACATCAGGAAGCGCTCTTGATACAATAACCGACATCGAATAATCGATGTAAGATGATTTCATCTCGTCTTCAATGTTAATAGGAATTAACTTTTCTCCTTCAGACATAAGTATTTATATTAAAAAATTATATTCGTTTCAAAACGTGCCAATATACGCATTTCCGAAGTTTTAGAGCGAATTTTTTAACACAATTTTCAGTGATTTATCAACAGATTTCTACTACCTTTCAGTTAATAAATATATTTCCAATTAATTTTTATTTCTGATTATTTTTTTGTCACTTAGCTGTCAGTACTTCTGCCAAGGTATGATTTTTGCAAATACTGAACATAATCATTAAATTTAAATTACCAATAGTATATAGTATGGATGATAATTTTTCACCAAGAGTAAAAGATGTAATCACTTACAGTAAAGAAGAAGCCTTGCGTTTGGGCCACGACTTTATTGGAACAGAGCATCTGATGTTGGGGATTTTAAGAGATGGAAACGGCAAAGCAATAAACATACTGAACAATTTATCAATAGATTTAGAGCATTTGCGCCGGAAAGTCGAAATATTAAGCCCAGCAAATCCTAGCATTGAAGTAAGCAATGAAAAGAAAAACCTTCATTTAACCCGTCAAGCGGAAAGAGCACTGAAGACGACTTATCTGGAAGCTAAAGTTTTTCAAAGCCCTTCAATCAGCACAGCGCATTTATTGCTGTGCATTTTGAGAAACGAAAACGATCCCACAACCAAGTTGCTGAATAAGATGAAAATCGATTATGACGTGGCTAAAGAACAATACTTAAATATGACACCAAACAGCGAAGAAGAATTTTTGAATGACTTGCCAAAAAATGAGTCGTATAATGACGATTCAGGACAAGATGACAGTTTAAAAGAAGGTGCTTTCAATACGCCAGCAAACAAATCAAACAAGAAATCAAAAACTCCTGTTCTTGATAATTTTGGTAGAGATTTGACTGAAATGGCTGAAGAAGGAAAACTAGATCCTGTGGTCGGCCGCGAGAAAGAAATCGAGCGTGTTTCACAGATTTTAAGCCGTAGAAAAAAGAACAATCCGCTTTTAATTGGAGAACCTGGAGTTGGAAAATCTGCTATCGCGGAAGGTCTTGCTCTAAGAATTATTCAAAAGAAAGTTTCTCGTATATTATTCAACAAACGCGTGGTAACACTTGATTTGGCGAGCTTAGTTGCCGGAACAAAATACCGCGGACAGTTTGAAGAACGTATGAAAGCCGTGATGAACGAGCTAGAAAAGAATGACGATATTATTCTTTTCATAGATGAGATTCATACTATTGTTGGCGCTGGTGGAGCAACAGGTTCACTTGATGCTTCAAATATGTTCAAACCAGCTTTGGCAAGAGGCGAAATCCAATGTATTGGTGCCACGACTCTTGACGAATACCGACAATATATTGAGAAAGACGGCGCTTTAGAAAGACGTTTCCAAAAAGTGATCGTGGAACCAACTTCTGTTGAAGAAACGATTACGATTTTGAACAATATCAAGAACAAATACGAAGACCACCACAACGTAATTTACACGCAAGAAGCAATCGAAGCGTGCGTTAAATTGACGGACAGATATATGTCAGAACGTTTTCTTCCAGACAAAGCGATTGATGCTTTAGACGAAGCTGGTTCTCGTGTTCATATTACAAATATTGATGTTCCAAAACAAATTTTAGATTTAGAACGCCAATTGGAAGAAGTTCGTGAACTCAAAAATACTGTTGTCAAAAAACAGAAATATGAGGAAGCAGCCAAACTTCGCGATGATGAAAAACGCATTGAAAAAGACCTTGCAATTGCACAAGAACAATGGGAAGAAGATTCTAAAAATAACAGAATTCAGGTAACTGAAGACAACGTTGCTGATGTGGTTTCTATGATGTCTGGAATTCCTGTAAATAGAATCGCTCAAACTGAAAGCAATAAATTAGCCAAACTTCCAGAACTTATTGAAAATAAAGTTATTGGACAAAAAGAAGCGGTGTTAAAAATCGCTCGTTCGATCCAAAGAAATCGTGCCGGATTGAAAGATCCAAATCGCCCAATTGGTTCGTTTATTTTCTTAGGTCAAACGGGTGTCGGTAAAACGCAACTGGCAAAAGTTTTGGCAAAAGAATTATTCGATTCTGAAGATGCTTTGGTTCGTATCGACATGAGTGAATACATGGAGAAATTCGCGATTTCAAGATTAGTTGGAGCGCCTCCGGGATATGTTGGATATGAAGAAGGCGGTCAATTGACGGAGAAAGTTCGTAGAAAACCATATTGCGTGGTACTTCTTGACGAGATTGAAAAAGCGCATCCAGATGTTTTCAATATGATGTTGCAAGTTTTAGATGATGGCTTTTTAACAGACAGCTTAGGTCGTAAAATCGATTTTAAAAACACGATTATCATTATGACTTCTAACGTAGGAGCTCGTCAATTAAAGGATTTCGGACAAGGTGTTGGTTTTGGAACGGCTGCAAAAACAGCACAATCTGACGAACATTCAAAAAGCGTTATCGAAAATGCTTTGAAAAAAGCCTTCGCTCCTGAATTTTTGAACAGAATTGATGACGTAATTGTTTTCAACGCTCTTGAAAAAGAACATATCGATTTAATTATTGAAATTGAATTGAAAAAATTATACGCTAGAGTTTCTGAATTAGGTTACAACTTAGAATTGTCTGATAAAGCCAAAGCATTCATTGCTGACAAAGGTTTTGACAAGCAATTCGGAGCGAGACCTTTAAAAAGAGCTATCCAAAAATATGTGGAAGATGCTCTTGCAGAAGAAATCATAACTTCAAAAATCTTGTCAGGCGACTTGATTTATATGGATTTAGATGAAAGTGCTCAAGAACTTACAGTTGATGTAAAAAAAGCAGAGAAACCTACTAACTAAGTGATTTCTCTATAAATATTTGCCGCAGATTTACTTATTTTTAAAGATATAAACTATCCGAAGAAATCTGTGAATCTGCGGTTTTTTTTTAGTTCAAAACTTACCTTAATAATTACATAAAATTAATTTTTGATTCTAAAATAAGTAGTACATTAGTTAATTGTTACAATCAATAATTATATGTCCGCAAACAAAGTTATCCTTGGAAGTGAAGAATGGTGCTCGTTTCCAGAATTAGGAATTCCAACCATCAAAGCCCGCGTTGATTCTGGCGCAAAAACCTCTGCTCTTCACGCAGTTAACATTTCTCCTTTTGTCAAAGAAGGTGAAAATTGGGTGAAGTTTGATATCAATCCCATTCAAAATAATTCCAAAACAATCATCCACTGCGAAGCACGTTTGGTTGATAAACGTATCGTAAAAAGTTCAAGTGGTTTCCGTGAACAGCGTTATGTCATCTCGACTTCGTTAGTTTTTGGCGAGGAAAATTGGGCAATCGAAATGACGTTGACCAATCGAGATTCGATGGGTTTCAGAATGCTTTTGGGTCGTGAAGCGATGAGCGGACGCGTTTTGGTAGATCCAGAACAAAAATATCTTTTAGGACAACCTACTTTAGAAGAATTAAAATTATTATATCCAAATTCTGAAAAATCAAAAGATGGATTAAAAATAGCCGTTTTGGCCAGCAATCCCGAGCTTTATTCAAACCGAAGAATTATGGAAGCCGGAGAAATTCGCGGTCACGAAATGCATTTTTTGAATATCAAGGAATGTTATATGAAATTAGACGCTACAAAACCTGAAATCCATTATCGCGGTGGAAAGATTTTGAGCGATTTTGATGCTGTAATTCCAAGAATTCGTCCGAGTATTACCTTTTATGGCTGTGCTTTGACAAGACAATTTGAAGCGATGAAAGTTTTTTGCTTAAATTCTGCTTCGGCAATTACACAGTCTCGCGACAAGCTGTATTCCTTGCAATTATTATTGAATCATGGCGTAGATATTCCAACAACTGGTTTCGCAAATTCGCCTTTGGATACCGATGATTTGATTAAAATGGTTGGCGGCTCTCCGTTAATCGTTAAATTATTAGAAGGAACTCAAGGAAAAGGTGTCGTTTTGGCAGAGACTAAAAAAGCAGCAGAATCGGTAATTAATGCTTTTAAAAGCTTAAATGCCAATATATTAGTTCAAGAATTCATCAAAGAAGCCAACGGAAAAGACATTCGTTGTTTTGTTATCGATGGAAAAGTTGTCGCAGCAATTCAAAGAGAAGCTTTGCCGGGCGAATTTAGGGCAAACATACATTTGGGCGGAACGGCTTCTATCATAAAAGTGACTTCCGAAGAAAAAAGAATTGCGATTAAGGCAGCAAAAGCAATGAATTTAAAAGTTGCCGGAGTTGATATTATTCGTTCTTCAAAAGGACCACTTTTGTTAGAAGTAAATTCTTCGCCAGGCTTGGAAGGAATTGAAGGTGCGACTAACAAAGACATTGCCGGAGAAATGATTAAGGCGATTGAGAAAAATTTCAAGTGGAAATAATGAATCCTTATCTCGACATAATTCTCAGAAGCGTCGCCGTATATTTTTTTATGGTCGTCGCCTTGAGAGTTTTCGGAAAAAAGGAATTATCACAATTAAATACAGCCGACGTCATTTTAATTTTGCTGATAAGCAACTCGGTTCAAAATGCAATGGTTGGAAGCGACACGTCACTTTGGGGCGGTTTGGTTGCTGCAGGAGCGTTATTTCTTATGAATTTTATTCTGAAGAAATTGATGTTTAGATTTAAAGGACTGAATAATTTGCTCCAGCAAAAGCCAGAAATCTTAATTCACAACGGAAAATTAGAGTTTAAAACGTTAGCTAAATTAGGAATTACATCCGAAGAACTAACCGAAGCCATGCACGAACATGGTGTTGAGTTCTTTAAAGACGTAAAACTCGCAATGCTAGAAATCGACGGAAATATCAGTATTATTTCAGGAAGCGAAAATTTAAGACAATCGCATTACAAGAGAAAAAGAAACCACAAATCGTTAGGTGGAATCGATTAGAATAAAAAAAGTTGGCCGATAAAGCCAACTTTTTTGTTTAATATCTTGTCATTTACCCACAATCTTGTCATTCCGAGGAACGAGGAATCTTCTCAAGTAGCTCAGTTTACATAGATTCCTCGTTCCTCGGAATGACAAAAATTCGTAATAATATCTAATTAATTCTGAGCACTTTCATCAATCTGAAAACTCTTTAAAAATGCAATCGTCTTTTCAATATCATAGTGCAAAATTCTATCTTCGCTAACCAACGGCACTTCTTCTCTATACGATTTCAAAAACATTTCGATAAAATCGCTCGATTTCAAAGGTTCTCTAAAATGAATTGCTTGCGAAGCATTCATCAATTCTATCGCTAAAATTCGCTCTAAATTATCCATAATTCGCAACGCTTTCGTGGCGCCATTCGCTCCCATACTTACGTGATCCTCCTGGCCGTTTGACGAAACGATGCTGTCAATACTTGCCGGAGTTGCCAATTGTTTATTCTGGCTGACAATGCTTGCGGCAGTATATTGCGGAATCATAAATCCAGAATTCAAGCCCGGATTATCAACCAAAAAAGCCGGCAAACCTCTCAATCCTGAAATCAATTGATACGTTCTTCTTTCAGAAATACTTCCCAATTCTGCCAAAGCAATCGACAAGAAATCCAAAGCCAAGGCCAATGGCTGACCATGGAAATTTCCACCAGAAATAATCTGATCGGTTTCAATAAAAACATTCGGATTATCAGTAACCGAATTAATTTCCGTCTTAAATACTTTCTTTACATAATCAATTGTATCTTTCGAAGCTCCATGAACTTGTGGAATGCAACGGAAAGAATACGGATCTTGAACATGTTTCTTTTTCTGTTCGATAATTTCACTTCCTTCCAAGAATTCTGAAACTCTTTTAGCCGTTACAATTTGCCCTTTATGCGGACGAATATAATGGATCAATTCATTAAATGGCTCAATTCTACCGTCAAATCCTTCCAAAGAAATTGTCCCAATTAAATCTGCCAAATACGAATACTTTGTAGCTTTAATTAAAATATGAGCGCCAAAAGCATTCATAAATTGTGTTCCGTTCAACAACGCCAAACCTTCTTTCGATTTTAAAGTTATCGGACTCCAGCCAAAATGATTTAAAACTTCAATTGCTTGCTGTTTTTTTCCTTCAAAATAAACCTCGCCTTCACCAATCAACGGCAACGACAAATGTGCCAACGGAGACAAATCTCCCGAAGCGCCAAGCGAACCCAATTCATAAACCACCGGATAAACTTCGTTATTATAAAAATCAATCAAACGTTCCACGGTTTCTAGTTGAACGCCTGAATAACCATAACTTAAGGATTGAATTTTCAGCAAAAGCATCATTTTTACAATCTCCGTAGAAACTTCCGCGCCTGTTCCGCAAGCGTGCGATTTCATTAGGTTTTCCTGTAATTTGGTAAGATTTTCGTTAGATATTTTTATATTGTATAAAGAACCAAAACCAGTGTTTATTCCATAAATCGGTTCTTCATGAGACTCCATTTTTTTATCGAGATAATCACGACATTTCTGAATATTTACCTTCGCTTCTTCTGATAAAGCCAAAGTTTTATGGTGATTTATAATTTCTTCTAAATTTTCAATAGAAAGTAATTCTGCACTTATATAATGTGTATTATCCATATTTGCTTGTAATTATTGGACTCCAAAATTCAGCAAATACTATCAAAAAAGCAACTTTTGTGGATAACATTATGACTTATTTTTTAGCAAATTTTAGTTAATCATCGATTTATTGATTTTAAAAAGATAATATTTCACAATAATATTGTTAAATTAAAATTATTCGCAAAAGTATTTCTTAATTTTTATTTAATAATGCAATGTATTACATTTGAAATCATGATTATAATACTTATGATTCTAGGCAACGGAAATACGACTTCTACATTTACAGCAACTACGGCTGTAACTTCTGTTGCTACAACTACAACCCCTTAGGGGTTTCATTTCAAATATCATCCTATCCAATTTTTTGTTTGCAATAAACAAAAGCAAACGCATTTATCCAACACCAAAAACATCAAAATGAAAGTATTAAAATTTGGAGGTTCCTCCGTAAGCAATGCTAATAATATAAAACAAGTTATAAGCATTTTAGAACAAAAAAAAGAACCTTTAGCTGTAGTCGTTTCTGCTTTTGGAAAAGTAACCGACTTGCTTTTAAAATCTTCAAATCTGGCTTCTTCAAAAGATATAAAATATAAAGATATTCTTCAAATAATTGAAAAAAGACATATTGAAGCGACCAAAGAATTGATTCCGATTAACGACCAAAGCGCCATTTTAAGCCAAGTTAAAAGAATGCTGAATCATCTGGAAACCCTGCTTGACGGTTGTTTTTTACTTGGAGAATTGTCAAATCGTTCTTCGGATGCCATTTTGAGTTTTGGCGAATTGCTTTCCTCATATATTATCTCGGAAGCTGTAAAACAAAAAATTTCAAATTCAAGTTTTAAAGACAGTCGCGAATTAATTATTACAAACAAACACTTCGGAAAAGCGGTTGTAGATTTCACAATCACAAATAAATCGGTTGCTGCTTTTTTTCATAATGATAAATCCCAGATCGTGATTCTTCCCGGATTTATTGCAAATTCAAATGACGGACACACAACTACTCTAGGTCGAGGCGGTTCTGATTATACAGCCGCAATTATCGCCGGAGCAATTGACGCTTCAATTTTAGAAATTTGGACCGATGTAAACGGGATGTTTACGGCAAATCCAAGAATTGTGAACCAAGCCCAATCCATCGAAAAAATCACGTACCAAGAAGCAATGGAATTGTCCCATTTTGGTGCAAAAGTGCTTTATCCGCCGACAATTCAGCCCGTTTTAAATAAAAATATCCCAATTTTAATTAAAAATACTTTTGAACCAGACTTGGATGGAACATTAATTTCTTCAGAAGTTTTTCCAAATGGAAATCCTATCAAAGGAATTACGCATATTGAAAACATTTCGCTTTTAACTGTCGAAGGTTCCGGAATTGTGGGCGTTGCAGGTTATTCAAAACGCCTTTTTGAAGTTTTATCCAAAGAAAATATAAACGTAATTTTCATCACGCAAGCTTCTTCAGAACATTCAATCTGCTTTGGAATTTTAGATGCTGATGCTGAAAATGCGAAAATTGCCATTGATGCTGCTTTTGAATTTGAAATTTCTCAAAAGAAAATTGAGCCGTGTTTGGTGGAAAGTAATCTGTCAATAATTGCAGTTGTTGGTGAAAATATGAAAAATCATCAAGGCTTAAGCGGAAAGATGTTCAGTACTTTAGGAAAAAATAACGTCAATATCAGAGCCATTGCTCAAGGTGCTTCTGAACGTAATATTTCTGCCGTAATTATGCAAAAAGATGTCAAAAAAGCATTGAATTCTTTGCACGAAAAATTCTTTGAAGATGACGTGAAACAGCTAAATCTATTCGTAATGGGAGTTGGAAATGTAGGCGAAAAATTCATTGACCAAATCCACCAACAGCAAAAATACCTGCGAGAAAATCTTCAGATTAATCCCAGAGTTATTGCGCTTTCAAACTCCAGAAAAATGCATTTTGACGAAGAAGGAATAGCTTTAAATGACTGGAAATCGACTTTAGATTCGGGGGAAATTGCAAACAAAGAAGCATTTATTTCAAAGGTAAAATCATTGAATTTACGCAACAGCGTTTTTGTGGATGTGACTGCAAATCAAGAAGTTTCTCAAACCTACGAACATTATTTAAAACAAAATATTGCTGTGGTGACTTGCAACAAAATTGCCTGTTCTTCTAATTTTGAAAATTATTTAAATCTAAAGAAATTATCTCGAAAATACAACGCACCTTTTTTATTTGAAACCAATGTTGGCGCGGGTTTGCCAATTATTGACACTTTAAAAAATCTAGTTGCTTCTGGAGATAAAGTAAATAAAATTCAAGCGGTTTTATCCGGAAGTTTAAACTTTATTTTCAATAATTTTAACGAAGAAAACTCCTTTTATGATGTCGTAAAACAAGCGCAAAAAGAAGGTTATACTGAACCCGACCCAAAAATCGATTTAAGCGGTGTCGATGTGATGCGAAAGATTTTGATTTTAATAAGAGAAAGCAATTATGAAATGGAAATTGATGCGATTGAAAACAAATCATTTTTGCCAAAAGAATGCTTGGAAACAACTTCTGTCGAAGATTTTTTTGAATCTTTAAAAACACATGCTACTCATTTCGAAAATATTTTCGCTGAGGCGAAATCGAAAGATTGCCGATTAAAATATGTGGCAGAATTCATCGATGGAAAAGCAAATGTAAGCCTGCAATTTATCCCAAAAGATCATCCTTTTTATAATTTGGAAGGAAAAGACAACATCGTTTTATTTTACACAAATCGTTATGTTGACCAGCCATTGCTGATAAAAGGCGCTGGTGCTGGCGCAGAAGTTACGGCTTCGGGAATTTTTGCGGACGTAATTAGAATTGGAAATAATTAATTTTATGGAAGAAATAAAACTTTTTTGTCCAGCAACAATTGCCAATCTTTCCTGCGGATTTGACGTTTTAGGTTTATGCCTGGACAATGTCGGCGATGAAATGATTGTCCGAAAAACTTCTGAAAAAGGAATAAAAATCACAAAGATTGTCAGAGCCGATTTGCCTTTAGAAACTGAAAAAAATGTAGCCGGAGTTGCAGCGTTGGCAATGATTTCTAATTTAGATTTAGACTTCGGATTTGAAATTGAAATCTATAAAAAAATAAAAGCCGGAAGTGGCATTGGAAGTTCGGCTGCAAGTTCCGCCGGCGCCGTTTTTGGAATAAATGAATTATTAGGGAGACCTTTTTCAACTAAAGAATTGATTCCCTTTGCAATGGAAGGTGAAAAATTGGCCAGCGGAAGTGCGCACGCAGACAATGTTGCTCCCGCGCTATTTGGCGGTTTTGTTTTGGTTAGAAGCTACAATCCTTTGGATATTATTAAAATTGAAAGTCCTAAAGAATTGTATGCAACAGTAATTCATCCACAAATTGAATTGAAAACTTCAGACGCAAGATCAGTTCTAAAGCAAAATGTTACACTGAAACAAGCCGTAATCCAATGTGGAAATCTCGGCGGTTTGATCAGCGGTTTGTACACAAATGACTATGATTTAATAGGAAGATCGTTAAACGACGAAATTGTAGAACCTTTACGAAGTGTTTTGATTCCAAAATTTGATTTGGTCAAGCAAAAAGCAATAGAAAATGGCGCTTTGGGCGGAGGGATTTCTGGTTCAGGTCCTTCAATTTTTGCTTTGAGCAAAGGAAAAGAAACCGCTGAAAAAGTTGCCAAAGCGATGAGCGAAGTTTACGCAGAAATGAATTTGAAATATGAAATTCACGTTTCAAAAGTAAATCCTCAGGGAATAAAAATATTATAAAATAACCGCAGATTCGCAGATTAAAAAAATTTAAAAATCTGCGAAGCTGCGGTAAAACTAATCGAAATGAAATATTACAGTTTAAATAGAATAGCTCCAAAAGTGAGTTTTCAAGACGCCGTTATTCAAGGATTGGCGCCGGACAAAGGTTTATATTTTCCAGAAAATATTTCAAAATTACCACGAAGCTTTTTTGATTCTATAGAAAATCTTTCCAACGAAGAAATTGCCTTTGAGGTTATTAGTCCATTCGTTGGAAATGAAATTCCTGAAAAAGAATTGCGTCAAATAATTTCAGAAACATTGTCGTTCGATTTTCCATTGGTAAAAGTGGACGAAAATATCTATTCGTTAGAATTATTTCATGGTCCGACGATGGCTTTTAAAGATGTTGGCGCACGATTTATGTCGAGATGTTTGGCTTATTTCAACAAAGGAAAAGAACTAAAAAACACAGTTTTGGTGGCAACTTCAGGTGATACTGGTGGCGCTGTTGCAAGCGGCTTTCTTGGGGTAAAAGGTGTCGAAGTCGTTATATTATATCCAAGTGGAAAAGTGAGCGATATTCAAGAAAAACAGCTGACGACTTTAGGTCAAAATATTACAGCTTTGGAAGTTGATGGCGTTTTTGACGATTGCCAAGATATGGTCAAAAAAGCTTTTTTAGATGAAGATTTAAAATCTAAAAATCTGACTTCGGCCAACTCAATTAATATTGCGCGTTGGTTGCCACAAATGTTTTACTTTTTCTTTGCTTACAAAGCATTGAAAAAAGAAAATAAACCGTTGGTAATTTCATGTCCAAGTGGGAATTTTGGAAATATTTGTGCCGGAATTTTGGCGAAGAAATTAGGCTTGCCAATTCAACATTTTGTGGCTTCGACCAATATAAATGATACGGTTCCTGAGTTCTTAAAAACTGGAAAATACGATCCAAAACCTTCAAAAGCAACAATTTCTAACGCAATGGATGTTGGAAATCCGAGTAATTTTATTCGAATTCAAGAACTTTACGGGAATGATTTGGATCATTTTAAAAATGATTTTTCTTCGTATTCTTTCTCGGATGCGGACACTGAAAGAGCTATTTCAGAAATTTATAAAAATTCAAAATACATCGCTGAACCACACGGCGCTGTTGGTTATTTGGGATTGAAAAAAGAATTGGAAAAACATCCAAATGCAATCGGGATCTTTTTAGAAACGGCGCACCCGATAAAATTTTCTGATGCTGTGGAAGCAATTCTTACGGTAAAACTGCCGATTCCAGAACAGATTGAAAGTGTTTTGGATAAAGAGAAAAAAAGCTTAAAAATCAGCAATTACAAAGATTTGAAGTCCTTTTTGCTATCTTAAAATTTTCAATATTTTTTTAATAACTTTATCAGATTATTTTCAATGTAAATCCCAATCGCCTTTTCATGAAAAATGAAGCTTATTTAAAAAAAATCTTGACCTTTTTAGATGAAATCGAAATAAAAGTTGTCGAAAAAGAACTTCCAGAAGACACTTTTCTACCAGGTCTAGCACTTGAAGCGGATACAATTTTTGTGGATTATAAAAAATTAAAATACCAAGGCGATTTGTTGCACGAAGCCGGACATATTGCAGTAACGTCAATTAAAAATAGACCATTGATTGGTTCAGATAAAATGCCTGCAGACTGGCCGACTCAAGGCGATGAAATGGTAGCCATTTTATGGTCGTTCGCCGCTGCAAAACATATTGATATTCCTTTAGATTTCCTCTTTCACAGTGAAGGCTATAAAGGCAGTTCAGAATGGCTGATCGAAACTTTTTCTGATGAAAATTACATCGGATTGCCTTTCTTGCAATGGCTAAAAATGGCACATTCAAACGATGAAGTTTCTAAAAATGAAAAACTTGCTTTTCCTGTGATGAAAAATTGGATTAGACCAGATTAATCGGGCAAACCGTTTTATTTTTTTCAATTATTGGAGTATATTCGTGTTTTATTTTATCGATGCAAAACAATCTACTAGAAACTCCAATCGAATATCTAAAAGGCGTTGGTCCGGCGCGAGGCGAACTCTTTCGGAAGGAATTGGGCATTCATAAATATAGTGATTTAATCAATTTATTTCCAAATAGATACATTGACAGAACTCGATATTACAAAATAAATGAGCTTCAGAATACAACTGCAGAAGTTCAAATAGTTGGGAAAATCATCCACATAAAAACGGTAGAGCAAAAAAAAGGGAAACGTCTTGTCGCCACATTTGCTGATGAAACTGGGGAAATGGAACTCGTTTGGTTTCAAGGCCAAAAATGGATACGTGAAAACCTAAAACTCAATACCGTTTACGTAATTTTTGGGAAATGCACGTCCTTCAACGGCCAATTTAACATGGCGCATCCAGAAATGGAATTACTTGCAGAACACGAGCAAAACCTGCGCTCGGCAATGCAACCTGTTTATCCTTCCACAGAAAAATTGACGCAAAGGGGAATTTCAAATCGTGTGGTGAACAAATTGATGCAACAGCTTTTTGTGGAAACGCATTCGCTATTTACAGAAACTTTGCCAGCGCCGCTTTTGGAAGAATTGAAACTGATTCCGAAAAATGTGGCTTTGTTCAACGTCCATTTTCCAAAAAGCCAAGATTTATTAGCGAAGGCGCAATTCCGCTTAAAATTTGAGGAATTGTTTTATATCCAATTGCAACTTATTACCAAAAATCTCATCCGAAAAAATAAAATAAAAGGCCATGCTTTTGATAAAGTCGGTCAATATTTCAATGAATTTTACAGCAATCATCTTCCTTTTGACCTTACAAACGCTCAAAAACGAGTGCTTAAAGAAATCAGAAATGACATGGGAAATCCTGCGCAGATGAACCGTCTTTTACAAGGAGATGTAGGTTCTGGAAAAACAATTGTGGCTTTGATGAGCATGCTTTTGGCTTTAGACAACGGATTTCAGGCTTGTTTGATGGCGCCGACGGAGATTTTGGCAAATCAGCATTTTGTTGGTTTAACTGAATTGGCCAAACCTTTGAATATCAACATAAAAATACTGACAGGATCGACCAAAACTGCCGATCGAAGAATTATCCACGAAGAATTAGAAAACGGGAGCCTTCATATTATTATTGGCACACATGCTTTGCTGGAAGATAAAGTAAAATTTCATAATTTAGGATTGGCAATTATCGACGAACAGCACCGTTTTGGCGTGGAACAGCGGTCAAAACTTTGGAAGAAAAATGAAATTCCGCCACATGTTTTAGTAATGACTGCGACACCGATTCCCCGAACTTTGGCAATGAGTCTGTATGGAGATTTGGATATTTCTGTGATTGACGAATTGCCTCCGGGCAGAAAACCGATTCAAACCGTGCACCGTTTTGATGGAAATCGATTGAAAGTTTGGAAATTTATCAGAGATGAAATTGAAAAAGGCAGACAGATTTATATCGTTTATCCGCTGATTGATGTTTCTGAAAAGATGGATTATAAAGATCTGATGGACGGTTATGAAAGTATTTCTAGGGATTTTCCTCTGCCAAAATACAGCGTCAGCATCGTTCACGGAAAGATGAAACCTGCGGAAAAAGATTCAGAAATGCAACGATTTTCACAGGGAAAAACAAATATTATGGTGGCAACAACCGTTATTGAAGTCGGTGTGAATGTGCCAAATGCGAGCGTTATGATTATTGAAAGTGCTGAACGTTTTGGATTGTCGCAGCTGCATCAGCTTCGCGGTCGTGTTGGACGTGGCGCCGAACAGAGTTATTGTATTTTAATGACGAGCCACAAATTAAGCAACGACAGCAAAATCAGGATGGAAACGATGACCAGAACCAATGACGGTTTTGAAATTGCCGAGGTCGATTTAAAATTGCGAGGTCCTGGAGATTTAATGGGAAAGCAACAAAGTGGTGTTTTGAATTTAAAAATTGCTGACATTGTGAAAGACAAAGAAATTTTGCAACTGGCAAGACATCACGCGATTAAACTATTAAAAGACGACGCTTCCATGACCAAGCCAGAACATTTGCAAATGCGACAGATTTTTATCGAAATGTCTAAAAAACAAAATATTTGGAATTATATTAGTTAGGTAAAAGGTAAAAAGGCACAGGGTTCAATGGCAATCTTTGAACACAACTAAGCCTTAAACCCTAAACCTAAAACCCTAAACCCAATAGAAATGATTTCATATAACCCGAAAGAATGGTTTTCCTTTATATTTAATTTTCACAAAGGCGACACTTTTCGTAAACTTCTTCCAGTAATGATTGGCATTGGCGTATATTCTGCCGGCGTGGCTTACTTGGAACTTGAATATTGGAAACTTTCTCAAGGAAGCCATGTCAAAAACATCACGATTATGCACAGCATGCTGGGTTTTGTAATCTCGTTATTGCTGGTTTTTAGAACAAATACTGCTTATGACCGTTGGTGGGAAGGCCGAAAACTTTGGGGTGCTTTGGTAAATAACAGTCGAAATTTATCGATAAAAATGGCCGTTATGCTGACTGAAAAAGAAGATAAAGAGTTTTTCAGAAAAATGATTCCGGCGTACGCTTCCGTTTTGAACCTGCATCTAAAAATGGAAGATATCAGCCATGAACTTTTTGACGATAAAATTTTATCAAAAGATCATTATAAACACAAGCCGAACCAGATTGCAAAAACGATGATGAATAAAATCAACGAATTGTATCTGCAGAAAAAAATCAGCGGTGACCAACTGATTGTCTTGAATTCAGAAATTCAGTCATTTACAGATATTTGTGGTGCTTGCGAAAGAATTAAAAACACGCCGATTCCCTACTCATATAGCGCTTTTATAAAGAAATTCATCTTTACTTATGTGCTAAGTTTGCCGTTCGGTTATGTTTTTCAGCTGGGGTATTATGTTATTCCTGTTGTGGTTTTTATTTTTTATGTTTTGGCGAGTTTGGAACTTATTGCCGAGGAAATTGAAGATCCTTTTGGTTATGATCCAAATGATTTGCCTACGAAGAAAATTGCAGAAAATATCCAGAAAAATGTTGAAGAATTGATTTACTAAAAAAATATTTTACAAATAAAAAAGTCGGAACTTATTCAGTTCCGACTTTTTTATAGCTATTTTTCTTTAATCTACTCGCGTCAGGCAAATCTCTTTCGGAGCCGTAATCAGCAACGGAAAAGATTCGATTGTAACTGCGCTTGAATCTAAACCAAAAGCTTTTTCTTCTGAAAGGCCCATCTTTTTTAAGATATTGTATGAATCTAAAATCCACTTTTCATAAAAAGGGAGATCATTGTCATAAGAAATAAATTTCTCTATCAAAATGAATCGGAAATCACCTATAATATTGTTCTTATTCAAGGAAGCATAGCGACTTGTAATGTCAACTTCTTTATTTTTTACCATATCTTCGACAACTTTCTTGAACATTAAGCTAATTCTCGGCGCGACTCTAAATCCTAATCTGAAATCAATTCTGATCACGTCATCATGGATAAATTCATTCACGCGATATTCCATCGTGTAAGGTTCATCCACAACGTGAACGTGCACAAACCAATAAATATCAGCACGTTTTGGCTGTTTATTTAAAATGGAATACATAATTTTTGACTCAATTTCAGTTCTGTGATCTGCGCTTGTCAGATAGACCAAGTTGGTTGCGTATTTTGGTACGCTCTCATCATGGCTCAAATCTTCCAAAACTGGCAGATAATCTGACAATTTCACAAAAACTAAATAACGGTTTCTGATTTTTCTAGCAAAATACCACGTGAACATAGTGATCATCAATAATATAGCAATCATCAGAGTTATATAACCCCCGTCAGCAAATTTATGCAAATTAGCAATCAGAAAAGAAATTTCAATAATTGAATAGGTAGAAATCAGGGCTGTAATCAAGAACTTATTATATCTTTTTAAGATCATATAAAAGTTCAATAATGTAGTTGTCATCAACATTGTCATGACGATTGCCAATCCATAAGCTGCTTCCATGCCGCTTGAACCTTCTTCCCTAAATTTCCAAACAATAAATATACATCCAGCCCAAAGCATCCAGTTTAATGAAGGGATATACAATTGTCCCTTTAATTCTGTGGGATATTTGATTTTAACTTTTGGCCAAAAATTCAAACGTATTGCCTCATTTATCAAAGTAAATGAACCACTGATTAAAGCCTGGCTTGCAACAACTGCTGCTAACGTCGCTATTCCAATTCCAAAAGGTAAAAACCAGTCTGGCATTATTGCATAAAATGGATTAGTAATTCCCATTGACGAAAGCGTTTTTCCTTCGTGAGAAATCAACCAAGCACCTTGACCAAAATAGTTTAGCAAAAGCATGATTTTTACAAAAATCCAGCTTACACGAATATTTTCTTTACCACAGTGTCCCAAGTCAGAATACAAAGCCTCAGCTCCAGTTGTGCATAAAAACACCGCACCAAGAATTAAAAATCCTTGTTTGTGATTCATTAAAAGTTCGTAAGCATGATAAGGATTAAATGCTGAAAGCACATTTAAATTTGTACCTAACTGAATTCCTCCTAAAATACCTAACATGGCAAACCAAATAAACATCACCGGGCCAAAAAATCGACCAATAAGCTTCGTACCAAATTGCTGAAGCCCAAATAAAATAGTAATGATTACAATAACAATTGGAATGATTGGAATATTAGGATTAATGACAATCAAACCTTCTATTGCCGAGGAAACAGAAATTGGCGGCGTAATAATTCCATCAGCTAAAAGTGTGCTACCACCAATAATTGCAGGAAAAAGCAACCATTTTATCTTGGTTTTTCTAATCAAAGTATAAAGCGAGAAAATTCCTCCTTCACCTTTATTATCAGCACGAAGCATGATAATCACATATTTTATTGTAGTCTGCAATGTCAGCGTCCAAAAAATAGCAGAAATGGCACCAATGATGTCTGTTGATTGAATGGGATCTGTCCCAACTATCGCTTTTAAAACATATAACGGCGAAGTTCCGATGTCACCAAAAATAATTCCTAACGTTACTAATAACCCTGCAGCAGATAATTTGTGAATATGTTTTCCCACGAAAAGTCTATTTTAAAAGAGAACAAAATTACGAATAATTAGTTATCCAAATAAAAATCAGCCAACTATTATTTCAAAGCCGTTTTCGAAATCGATTGCTTCGAGTTTTTGGAGCCAAGCAGCAGGCATTTTTTAAATGAAATTCCTGCTGGTGGCACTCGCTTTGCGCCAGCTTTCAGGGCTGGCACAAGAGCTCAGACAAAGCCACCATCAGGGCTAGCAATCAAACTTTCAGGCTTCTTTTAAACTTTTTGACCTACTTTGTCCACATTCAACCCTTAAAATCAATACTTTTTCTATATTTACAACCGATTAAGAAACAAACAACTATGAAAAAATGGATTTTCCTTGCATTGATCACTTTTCAGTTTTCTAATGCGCAAGAATCGTCGGCAATAATTTCGTCAAAGAAAAACGAAGTAAAATTTGACGTGCTTTCTGCCATAGCTTTTGGCAAATACCACATCAGTTACGAACGGTTTCTGAACAAAGATTTTTCAGTCGGAATCAGCGGTGGCATTCAAGACAGCCAAAATCAAAAAGATGATTTTTATGATGGTTTTGACCGTTCGCTTCCAAAATATGAAGTAAATCCTTTTGTGCGTTATGCGCTTTCAAAAAGTGCCAAAAACTTTTATTTTGCTGAAGTTTTTCTTTCTGCAAATGGCGGAAAATACAGAGAAATAACCCGCTTTGAAGACGAATCAGGAAACGGCTATTATGGAAACAAAGAAGAAAATTACTCTGATTTGGCCATTGGAGGCGCTTTGGGATATAAATTATACCTGAAAGAAAAATTTGGCTTGGAACTTTTCGTCGGAGCTGGAAAAAACCTTTTCAATACTGACAAAAGTCCAGAAGTAATCGCACATGTGGGCTTGAATTTTGGCTACAGATTCTAATAAAAATACTATGAAAAATATAAAACTACTTTTTTTAGCAGTCGTTGCAATTGTCGCTTTTTCAGGCTGCGGTGAAGACGATGAATTTTACAACTCAAAATATATTTCGATTCCAGATTTGATTGAAATTGAAAACGAAGCAAATTATCAGGTTGGCGATGTACTTTATCTGAATACCAATTTTTCAAAATTACTTACAGAACCAGGCCAGTCAACACCTTTAGACATTTATAAAACCACTGATGGCGCTTCTTTCAGCTTTTATTACGGACTAGAAAAAAGAAATGCTGATAATATATGGACAGTCGTAAATCTAGAAAATAAAATGATTTTAGACCAAGGAAAAGTTTTTGACGGCAACTATTCAGTTGGGCAGGCAATTTACAATCCGGTGACACAAACTTATCAATTCAGAGCAGGAATTCCGTTGCAGGAAACTGGAACTTACAGAATTTTCTTTGGACTGAGCGACGCTTCGCATTTAGAATTAACTTCTATAAATTCTAGCAAACGCTCGATTTATCTATCGATAAAAACTACAGCAAATAATTTGACTGACGGTTTCTATAATTTTACGGTTAACTAAAAAACAATAACTCTTAAAAAAATCCATTGTCAAAAGCAATGGATTTTTTTTACCAGATAATTTCCTTTTTACCCAAGGATTTCAAATAATCATTTGCCTTTAAAAAGTGATTGTTACCAAACCAAAACCCGCGATTCGCACTCAAAGGTGACGGATGTCCTGAATTTAGAATCAAGTGTTTGCCGCCGTCAATCATCGTTCCTTTTTTTTGAGCAAAACCACCCCAAAGCAAGAAAATCACGTTTTCTTTTTCTTCAGAAACCTTTCTGATAACGGCATCGGTAAAGGTTTCCCAACCTTTCTTTTGGTGGCTTCCCGCCTCACCTTGCCTCACTGTTAATGTAGCATTTAAAAGCAAAACGCCTTGGTCTGCCCAACGTTCCAGATTTCCGGTTTGCGGTTGTGGCTGTTTCAATTCAGTTTCAATTTCCTTGAAAATATTCTGTAAAGACGGCGGAAACGGAATTCCATCATTGACAGAAAAACACAATCCGTTGGCCTGATTTGGTCCGTGATAAGGGTCTTGTCCAATAATTACAACTTTCACATCATCAAAATGGCAATGGTCAAAAGCGTTGAAAATCTGGCTTCCTTTTGGATAGCAGACATGAGATTTATATTCTGCCTTTACAAAATTAATAAGTTGCTCAAAATAAGGCTTTTCAAATTCTTCAGCCAAAACTGATTTCCAAGACGGATGAATGTTAACTTGCATAAAATTGGTTTAGCCACAAATTTCGGAAAGTTTTGTCTAAATCGCACTAAAATTTATAATTCCTTTGGCAATATCACTACAAAATAGTGCATTTCGATGCCATTGTTTTTCGTATTTTTGCTTATAAAATTCGCTATTACAAAAAATGATTAGTATTACAGATAAAACCTTACAAGATTTAGAATTCAATACCGTCTTGCAAACCATTTCTGAAATCTGCAACACAGATCTTGGAAAGGAAAAAGCGCTTCAGATTACGCCTTTCAGAAATAAGGAAGAGTTGCTGAACGCCTTGCAACAGACGTCAGAATATGTTTCTTCGTTCACCAATAATAACGCGTTCCCAAATCATGGATTTGAGACAATTGGACATGAAATAAAATTTTTGGCCATTGAAGACAGCTTTCTGGAAGTGGGTAGTTTCAGGAAAATTGCCACAATTTCAGAAACTGTGAATGTCTTGCTCCTTTTCTTGAAGAAATTCAATGATTATTATCCGAAATTGAGCCTGAAAGCTTCTGAAGTCGAATATACAAAATTCATCGTTCAGAAAATTGATGAAATCGTAGATAAATACGGAGAAATAAAAGACAATGCTTCGCCGGTTTTGGTGGAAATCCGTCGAAACATGAATTTGGTTCGAGGCAAAATTAACCAAAGTTTCGGACTGGCTTTAAGCCAATATAACGGACTTGGCTATTTGGATGACATCAAGGAAAGTATCGTTGAAAACCGCCGTGTTTTGGCAGTTTCAGCAATGTACCGCAGAAAAGTGAAAGGCTCCATTTTAGGAAATTCTAAAACCGGAAGCATCACTTATATCGAACCGGAAGCTACGCTGCGATATTCCCGCGAATTGAGCAATTTAGAATACGAAGAAAAAGAAGAAATCAATCGGATTCTGAAGCAATTGACCAATGATATCCGTCCTTATTTGGAGCTTTTAAAAACGTATCAGCACTTTTTGAGCGACATTGACGTTGTGGCTGGAAAAGCAAAATATGCCAATAAAATAAACGGAATTCTTCCAAATATCATTGAAGAAAAACGACTTTATTTCAGGGAAGCTTTTCATCCGATTTTATATCTGAATAATAAAAAGAAAGGCGAAGTTACGTTTCCGCAGACGATTGAATTGACCGACAAAAGCAGGATTATCGTAATTTCTGGTCCTAATGCTGGAGGAAAAACAATCTCTTTGAAAACTGTGGGATTACTTCAATTGATGTTGCAAAGCGGGATGCTGATTCCTGTTCATGAACGAAGCGAAACATTCTTATTTGATAGAATTTTAACGGATATCGGCGACAACCAATCCATTGAAAATCATCTGAGTACGTATAGCTACCGATTAAAGAACATGAATTACTTTTTGAAGAAATGCAATGCGAAAACGCTTTTCTTGATTGATGAATTCGGAACTGGTTCTGATCCGGAATTGGGAGGCGCTTTGGCAGAAACTTTCTTGGAAGAATTCTACCACCGCGAAGCTTTTGGGATTATCACGACGCATTATTCCAACTTGAAAATTTTGGCCAATGAGTTGCCTTTTGCTTCTAATGCCAATATGCTTTTTGACGAACAATCATTGGAACCTTTGTATAAATTGATTCTCGGCCAAGCCGGAAGCTCGTTTACCTTTGAAGTTGCCCAGAAAAACGGCATTCCATACGGTTTAATAAATCGTGCTAAAAAGAAAATTGAAGGCGGAAAAGTCCGTTTTGACAAGACAATCGCGACATTGCAGAAAGAACGTTCAAAACTCGAAAAAACTTCTCAGAATTTAAAGGAAGAAGAAGTTCGAGCGCGGGAAGAAAGCAATAAAATGCAGAACATCAATGTGAAGATTCAGGATAAATTAGAGCGCTACCAAGAATTATACGATGCGAACCAGCGCTTGATTTATATGGGACAGAAAGTTGATGATATTTCTGAAAAATACTTCAACAATAAGAGCAAGAAAGACCTCATCGGAGAATTTCTGAAGATGGTGGAGATTGAAAATTCGAAGCGTAAAAAAGTTACGGTAAAAGAAAAGAAAGCCAAAGAAATCATCCAAAAACAAATTATTGAGGAAGTCACCGTTAAGGTGGAAGAAATTCGAGAAGAGAAAAAAGAGAAGAAAATCAAAGCTATAAAACAAGAAGCTAACAAGCCGAAACCCATTTTAAAACTGGGCGACAGAGTGCGAATGATTGACGGAAAAGCCATTGGAACGATTGACAAAATCGAGAAAAAGAAAGTCACAGTCAACTATGGAATTTTCACTTCAAAAGTAGATTTGGATTCGTTAGAATTGGTGGAAGCTAAAAAATAAAATATGACTGATTTACCAAAAGACAAAAAGATAATTCTGTTTGACGGCGTCTGCAATCTCTGTGATTCGTCAATTCAATTTATCATCAAGCACGATAAAAATGACGTGTTTCGGTTTGTTGCGCTTCAGTCAGACTTGGGACAGGAAATCATAAAATACATTGGCGTTGATATCTCTAAAACAGATTCTATAATTTTATATGAACCAGGGAAAGCCTATTATTACAAAGCAGAAGCAGCTTTAAAAATCGCAAAAGAACTTGGGGGAATTTATGCAGCCATCAGTTGGTTTTCAATATTGCCAAAAACACTGACGAATTCTGTATATGATTATATCGCCAAAAACAGGTATAAATGGTATGGAAAAAAAGACGCCTGCATGATTCCGACGCCAGAATTAAAAGCGAAATTTTTATAAAAAAAAAGCCAGACAAATGTCTGGCTTAATAATTTTATGTAAAAAAGTGAAATTAGTTTTTCACGATTTTTTTAACTGCACCACCTTGGTCAGAAGAGATGTTCAACATATAAACACCTGCAGACAAGTCAGCGATGTTAATTTGAGCAGCAGTTTCACCGTTTAATTTTACAGATTTTACTGTTCTACCGTTCAAGTCAGCGATAGTTACTTCATTGATAGCTAAGTTAGCTTCATTTGAAATTCTAACGATATCAGTTGCTGGGTTTGGATAAACAGAGAATTTAGAAGTTGCGAATTCATTAGTAGATAATGGAGCTTGAGTAACAACCAAATCATCGAAATACATTAAATTTTGGTCAGGACAGTTATGATGTCTCATTGCGATTTTTACAGTTGAACCAGCATAAGCAGTGATATCTACAGTATAAGTAAGAGCAGTTCTAGCGTTAGCAGCTGTCAAAACTCTATTGAAAACTGGAGTTTGAGCTTGGATAAGCGCTGGAGTATTTGCGGTTGGAGGAATAACGTAGATAGAAATTTGTTCAGCAAAGAACATCGTATCAGAAGATCCAACTTTAAAGCTTAACGTAGTTGCAAGCGTCAGGTTAGCTGGAATAACGATTTCTGGAGTGATCAAGAAATTGTTTGGATTCAAAGCTGCAGCTGGAGCTCCAGTTGTAGTATTTGCAGGATTCCAAGATCTTGAAGCAGCAAAGTTTCCAGTAATTCCCCAAGCTGCAGTTGTCGCATCACCTGTGTAAAGTCCCCATTGAAAAGTATCTCCGTCACCATCGATAACAGTAAGTCCAGTAGCAGCAGAGAAATCTTGTGAGTAAATTGTTTGTGCACCAACATTAGCGATAGAACCGATAAGCAATGCAGAAAGTAATAGTTTTTTCATTATAGATTTATTAATATATTAATTTGGCGGCTAAAGTATAGCATTATTCTAAATTTAATATATTAAAAAATGTTAAAAATGAAAGATTTAACTTATTCTACATCAGAAAAAAGTCAGCAATAACAAGCGCTGCCATTGCTTCAACAATTGGAACCGCTCTTGGAACCACACATGGATCATGTCTTCCTTTGCCCATCATTTCGACTATATTTCCTTGACTATCAAGTGTTTCTTGCTTCTGCATAATTGTAGCGACAGGCTTAAATGCAACCCTAAAATAGATGTCCATTCCATTAGAAATGCCGCCTTGAATGCCACCAGAAAGATTCGACTTTGTAGTTCCATCAGGGTTGTGAAGGTCGTTGTGCTCGCTTCCTTTCATTTTTGCGCCGCAAAAACCGCTTCCATATTCAAAACCTTTTACAGCATTTATCGACAACATTGCTTTTCCAAGCTCTGCGTGGAGCTTGTCAAAAACAGGTTCGCCAAGGCCAATAGGCACGTTTTGAATCACGCAAGTCACGGTTCCTCCGACAGTATCGCCTTCTTTGCGAATCTGCCTGATATATTCTTCCATTTTTGCGGCAGAAGCTTCATCAGGACAGCGAACTGGGTTGCTTTCTATTTTTGAGAAATCTAATGCTTGGTAAGGTTTGTCTATAAAAATATCGCCTACAGAAGACGTGAAAGCGTTAATTTTAATTTCTGGAATCACTTGTTTTGCAATCGCGCCGCCCACAACTCGGCTTGCCGTTTCCCGTGCAGAACTTCTTCCGCCACCGCGATAATCTCGGATTCCGTATTTTTTTTCATATACATAATCGGCATGGCTTGGGCGATAATTGTCTTTTATATGCGAATAATCATCTGACTTTTGATTGGTATTTGGAATAATAAAGCCAATCGGAGTTCCAGTTGTTTTTCCTTCAAAAATTCCGGAAAGAAACTGCACTTCATCGTCTTCTTTTCTTTGGGTAACAATTGCCGACTGCCCTGGCTTTCTTCTTGACATTTCAAATTGAATTGCTTCAAAATCAAGTTCGATTCCAGCAGGACATCCGTCAATAATGCCACCTAAAGCTTCGCCGTGTGATTCTCCAAAAGTTGTCAGCTTGAATATTTTTCCAAAGGTATTTCCTGCCATTTTATTATGATTTATGACAAAAGTACTATTTTAAGTCCAAACTTTAGCCCCACTTTGGCATTACATTTTTATTTGTATTTAAATGATTTCATAACATTGAATTGCTTTTCAATTAATCTTCAGTAAGTTAATTTGTAAAACTTCAAAAGAAAGAAAATTGAAAAAGAGAGCTGTTGAACTAGTAGTAATTTCAGATGTTCATCTTGGTACTTTTGGCTGTCATGCAAAAGAACTCCACCAATATCTGTCTTCCATCAAACCGAAAACTTTGATTTTAAACGGAGATATTATCGACATCTGGCAATTTAGAAAGTCGTATTTTCCAAAGTCGCATTTGAAAGTCATTCGAAAAATTTTAGATTTTGCTTCAAAAGGTACTCAGGTTTATTACATCACTGGAAATCACGACGAAATGCTTCGCAAATTCAGTGATTCAAAGGTTGGAAATTTTTCCATAATCGATAAATTGGTATTAAATCTTGACGGAAGAAAAGCCTGGATTTTCCACGGCGATGTTTTTGATTCGTCAGTACAACATGCCAAATGGATTGCAAAATTAGGCGGTTTAGGTTATGACTACCTCATATTATTAAACCGATTTATTAATTGGTGCCTGAATAAAATCGGAAAAGAGCCTTACTCCTTTTCTAAAAAAATCAAGTCTGGCGTAAAATCTGCAGTGAAATTCATTTCAGATTTTGAAGAAACCGCTTCTGATCTGGCCATTGAAAATAATTATGATTTTGTAATCTGCGGTCATATTCACGAGCCGAAAATCATCGAAAAAAGAAATAAGAAAGGAACTACAAAATATCTGAATTCTGGTGATTGGGTTGAAAACCTAACAGCTTTAGAATACAACAAAAAACGCTGGAAATTATACCGCCACGAAGAAAACATCGATTTGATTGAAGAAGATTATCATGAGATGGAAAACATTTTAAGCGAGAATCTCATTAAAGGTTTTATTTTTTCAAAATAATTTCTTCTTAAAAACGCCACCTTTATTCTTTAAATTGGCGTTTTTTTGTGTTATAAAAATCTTAATAGTTTTGGATTTTGAAGGTTAATGTTACTAACTTGTGGTAAACTCTAAATTAAAAAAACTATGAAAAAACTATTTTTAGCAGCATTTATGCTGGTTGGCGTAGCTTTTAACGCACAGGCTCAAGAGATCTCAAAAAACGCAATCGGACTTCGTATTGGTGACAATGACGGTTTTGGTGCTGAAGTTTCTTACCAAAGAAGACTTGGAACTGATAACCGACTTGAATTGGATTTAGGATGGAGAGATTCTAGATATTATGATGCCGTGAAACTGGTTGGTTTGTACCAATGGATTTGGAATATTGAAGGAGGTTTCAACTGGTATGCCGGTGTTGGTGGTGGTCTTGGAACTTTTGACACTGACGACAGATATTATTTTGACGGACGCCGTTATGGTGACAGCGGTACTTATGCAGTCGTTGCCGGAGATATTGGTATCGAATATAAATTCGACTTTCCGTTGCAATTGTCTTTAGATTTTAGGCCAGAGCTATATTTTGGAGATGATTTCGGAGATGATTTTGGTCCAGATATCGCTTTAGGTGTTCGATTCACATTCTAATCAAACGCTTTACAAAATAAAAAACATCCCGATTGGGATGTTTTTTTGTTTCTGCTTATTTGAAAATAATTTCTTTGGTCGAATTTACTTTTATAATTGTAAATGGATTTGTCATAACCGTTGTTGCCATTCCGTCAGGCTTGATTTCCTCAATATAAACGATGATCTTTCCTCCCATTTCTTCCACATTTTTTACTTTGATTTCATAGCCTCCAGAAGAACGCTGTCCTAAAAAGAGCGCTACAATTCGAGCTTTATTGAAATCAACTTTTGGAACTTCAGTATCGTGAATCGATTCATATAAACTTGCAAGCGAAGCTTTGTCCTTAATTACTTCGTATGATTTTGTTTCCTTGCCTTGGTAGGCTGACTGCGCTAAAACCTCATAAAGTTGGCTGGCCGGCTTTGTCATTTCAGTGGAAGTTTTGGTTTCTTGAGTTGTCTTTTTTGCACTGTTGCAAGAAAACAATACGATCGCAAACGGAATCAATAGTATCTTTTTCATAATTACTTATTTTGAATGTTTGCTTAAATTTAAGGCTTTTTCGTAAACCGCTTCATATAAAGGCAAAATATTTAAGATATCAAATTGTTTTGCAGACTGCAAAGCATTTTTCTTGAATTTGTCTAATTCTTCGTCACTTTTTAAAATTGACAAAGCATTTTTTGCCATGTCATCAACATCGCCAACGTTGCTTAAATAACCGGTTACGCCTTCAAAATTCACTTCTGGCAAACCTCCAGAATTACTTGAAATCACCGGAACACCACAAGCCATTGCTTCAAGCGCCGCCAAGCCAAAACTTTCAGTCTGCGACGGAAGCAGGAACAAATCAGTATAACAAAGAATTTTATCAATGTCGTTGCTGTTTCCAAAAAAGATGACTTTGTCGCTGATTCCCAATTGCTCGCACAAAATTTCTGCCTTTTCTTTTTCCGGACCTTCTCCGACCATCATTAATTTTGCCGGAATTTCTTTCTGGATTCTATCAAAGATTTTCACCACATCAGGAATTCTTTTGATCTCACGGAAATTACTGATATGCGTAATGATTCTCTCGCCTTTTGAAGCCATCAAAGCTCTCTGGCAAGGTGCATTTTCATCGATTCTGACTTTGTCAAGTTCAATAAAATTCGGAATCACCTCAATGTCTTTCTTGATATCAAAAAGCTTATACGTTTCCTCCTTCAAACTCTGCGAAACCGAAGTCACAATGTCAGATTTATTAATACTGAAAGTAACTGCCGGTTTGTAAAAAGGATGGCTCCCGACCAAAGTAATATCAGTTCCATGAAGTGTCGTAACCATCGGAATTCTTATGCCTTCGTGCTTCAGCATCTGTTTTGCCATATAACCCGCATAAGCGTGCGGAATGGCATAATGAACGTGCAGCAATTCGATTTTGTGCAGTTTTACCATGTCCACTAATTTGCTGGAAAGCGCCAATTCATAAGGCTGAAAATGAAACAGCGGATATTCAGGAACGTTGACTTCGTGATAATGGATATTTGGGTTTAAAAGGGCCAGGCGAACGGGCTGGCTGTAAGTGATAAAGTGTATTTCGTGTCCTCTTCTGGCAAGCTCAAGGCCTAGTTCTGTGGCAACTACGCCACTTCCTCCAAAAGTTGGATAACAAACTATTGCGATTTTCATATTGTATTGCTAAATAATAGCGAAATTACTCAAAAAAGTAAGGCAAAACTGAAATTGATTTAAAATTAACGTAAAGCCTGGCGATATGAGATTCTGGGAAAACTTATGATAATGTAAGGAATATTTATTCGTAAATTGTTTAAAGAATTGGAGATTTTAACTAGCCCCGTCCCGAAGTTTCGGGAATAGGGAGAATCCTTTTTTCTCGCTTCTTTAGCGAGGAAAAAGATTGTACCGGAAAGCGGGACTGACTTTAAAGAATGCTTTATGTTATTGCTTCAAAAAAAATTAGAAAAGACTTTAATCATCAAGAGATTCAGCTTAAGTTTTTACTTTTGAAACTTTGGACTTTAAAACTTTGCAACTTTAAAGCTTTGCAACTTATTTTTTGTAAGTTTGCGAACATCAGTAAAAATCAATGTCGGTTAACCAAAACATAACAGAAAAAACATATAGAAAATTGGCTATTCAAGTATCTTTGAGTGGTTTCAAATTCTGTGCTTTTGATACTTTGAACGACGTGGTTTTGTTTATGAAAACAGTTGATTTCAAAGATTTTCCGAAGTCGAATAAAGTAGAAGACCATTTTTGGAAGGCTTTCGTAGATGATAAAGATTTGACCAAAACGTATGATGAAGTTGTGGTGATTCACGAAAATAATCTTTCGACTTTTGTGCCCAATGCGCTGTTTGACGAGAATTATTTAGGAAGTTATTTGCAATACAATACAAAGGTTTTTGAAACAGATTTCTTTGCTTTTGATGAACTTTCGACTTTTGAAATGGCGAATGTTTACATTCCGTATGTGAATATCAACAATTATTTGCTCGATCAGTTTGAGTCTTTTGATTACAAACACGTGAACAGCATTTTGGTTTCAAAGCTTTTAGAAGCATCAAAAAATGTGGAAGAAAAACAAGTTTTTGTGCATTTGGGCAACGGTCATTTTGAGATTGTAATTGTAGAAAATCAAAAGCTTTTGCTTTTCAATTCATTTGATTTTGCCACAAAAGAGGATTTTATTTATTATATTCTTTTTACGGCAGAACAGCTGAAATTGAATCCGGAAACGTTCAAATTGCAACTTTTGGGCGACATTAATGAAGAAAGCGATTTCTTTAAAATTGCCTACAAATACATCAGAAACGTTTCGCTGATGGGCGTTTACCAGACTCAGAAACACAACGATTTTTCTACCGAAGAAAATTTAAAGCATTTTATTTTATTCAATTCATAAATGAGAATTATATCCGGAAAATATAAAGGCAGGAGAATTTCCCCGCCTAAAGGTCTGCCTGTTCGTCCCACCACAGATATGAGCAAGGAAGCGCTGTTCAACGTTTTGAACAATTATTTTAATTTTAGCGGATTAAAAGTTCTGGATTTGTTTGCCGGAACCGGAAACATCAGTTATGAATTTGCCTCGCGCGGCAGTGAAAATATCACGAGTGTTGACGGCGATTTTGGTTGCGTTAAATTTATCAAGCAAACTGCTGACGAATTTGATTTCAACATTGCCGGAATCAAAAGCGACGTTTTTAAATTTTTAGAGAAAAACAAAAGTTCGTATGATATTATTTTTGCCGATCCGCCGTATAATCTAGACCAAAAGACTTTCGAGAAATTGGTTGAATTAATTTTTGCAAACGAGCTTTTGCAGGAAGACGGAATGATGGTCATCGAACATTCAAAATATACAAAACTCGACCATATGATTAATTTTTCATTTAAGAAAAGTTATGGAGGTTCGATTTTTTCTTTCTTTGAAATTAATGGAGAAAGCGAAGAAGAAGTGAAAAATGAAGTGGACGGAACTGAGGAGGGTTAACTTTTTTACCGCAGATTAAAATATTAAAGCCGCTCATTAGCGGCTTTTTCTTTCACACGAATATCACAAATTATCACGGATTGCTTTGCATAAAGAATTTGTGTAAATTCGTGAAATTCGTGTTTTAATGCATTTTTTATTGATGATTTATTTTATCCTCCCAGAATTTTCATTGATTTCTTTTTCTTTGAAAATAGATTCTTTTAATTTTCCGAATATGTATTTTAAGGCGATTGAAAATTCATAATTGTCTGCAAAGAATACGGCTCGGGAATTCACAGTATTGACTTGAAAATTTTCGTTGTATTTATTGTTTTTAAAAATGTTATTATAGTTTAAAGTACACGAAAAATTTTTATAGGTTTTAGAAATTGCTCCGTCTAGATTGAAAATGGCATTTCTTTGAAAAACGCCTTCGTTTCTGGTCGAAAGTCCCCAACCTATTAAAGAAATTGTCCAATTATTTTTCAAATTAAAAGTTTGGTTGGAGTAATAATATAGGTATGGTTTCGAGTTTCCAATTACAGCGGATCTGTCTTCAATTTTATTCAAAATAAAACTCAAAGTATTTGAAGAAGTCCAAAACTGGTGACTGAACGGAAGCGAAAATTCTAAATTATATCCTGTTTCGTTGTCAAAATTTTCGGGTCTATAAATCAAGATATTTTCGGCTTCATTGTATTGAAAACCATAATTCATCGCATTTTTATTGTTGTAATAAACCAACTTAACCGATTTGTCTTTGTACTGAAAATTGGTCGAAATTTCATCAGAAGTTGACGGATTCAGATTGATATTACTCGAAAAAATAAAATAAGGATTGATGTAAGTTTGACCGTGACTTGTTTCAGAATAATTTGGCCTAGAAATATTTTTGGCATAATTAAAAGTCAATGTTTTAGTGCTGTCAATTGATATTTCAATCTGAGCTTTCGGAAAGAAATTCGTGTAGTTTTTCACAACAGAAACAGAGGATTCATCAGAATATTTTCCTTTGATGTTTGTATTTTCAACACGTAGTCCGAATAGCCAAGAAATCTTTTTTATTATTCCCGAAAGTTGCGTGTAAGCCGAAGCATTTTTCTCCCTTAAATTGTATTTTGAATTAGAATTTGTGTTTTCTTCAAAGTTTTGCAATTGCAAATTTGAGTTGGCATCTGCTGACGAATAAATTCCGCCCATCTCCCACTTCATTTCGTTGGCAAACTTTTTTTCAAAATCAATTCTTCCTGAAATAACATCGACATTAAAATCTTGATTCATTTTTTGGAACGGCTGAAAATTGGTTTCATTATAATTATTTGAGGAATTAATTATCGAACCTGTGTTGTAATTTGAATATTGCAAACCACCAAAAAATCTGGAACTTTCATTAATTTTCTTATTATAATTAAGGAAGGAATTGATGAAATTGCGATCGCCATTTGCAATTCCCAACGTGTTTAAATTAGTCTGTTCACCGTTTGCAACATTATTGGTCTGCGTTTTCAAATCAAAATCATCTTTTTTCAAATTCCCATTTACAGAAAAAGAAAATGAATCGTCTTCATTAATTGTATGATAAATCCCGCCACCAAAAACATAATTGTCGCGACTCGTCAAACCTACAACTCTATAATTCGAAACAATATTATTGCTCGGAATTTCATAATTATTTCCGTTACTTTCCCAAACATTTAAGGCGTTGTAATTAAAATTTGCCTTGAATTCGGTGTTTTTTAATTTCAAGCTAGAATTGATTCCAGCATAATTATTAAATCGTTTTTTGAAGGAAACTGTTTCTGAAATCACCGTTTGAAAACCTTCTTTTCGATTCATTTTTCGGGTAATTAAAATCACGGCTCTTCCATCGGCTTCATATTTTGACGACGGATTATTGATGATTTCAATCGACTTAATATCATCAACAGAAAGCGCCAGCAAATCGTTCATTTCAATTCTTTGATTGTCTAAATAAAGTAGCGGATTTCCTTTTCCAATAACAGAAATCGCTGTTTTATCTGGGCTTATTTGCACTTTCGGAAGCTTGGCAACTAAGTCTAATGTATTAGGAACTGCCTTTAAAATCGAATTGGCAACATCCACTTTCACGTTCCCGTTTTTATAAATAAATGTTTTGGTTTTTCCTTCCACAACAACTTCTTCCATTTGATTTATGGAGTCATTTTCTGTTATTTGGCAGAAAGATTTCGTGCAAATAAGAACTGCAAAAAGCGTAAGCGTTTTAATTTTCATCTTATGATTTGTGAAGCCAATTTATCCAATCTTCGGCAATTTTATCCCAGTTATAAATTTCATGATTTGCAGTTCCATTCTTGGTTATCGGAAAATAATTATGTTCTAAATTCAAGTAGCTATTGAATAAAATATTTTTCTTTTTCTCCCGAATCGCTTCCATTTGAAACAAATCATTAAACGGAGCCGACCAATCTTTTGTTCCGTAAGAAATCAAAACCGGAATTTCTAAATTCATAAGATTTTCTTTTTGTGGCAATGAAAAACTGTACGTCGTTTTATAAGAATCGCCTGTTTGTGAATTGATTTCATTTGAATTTTCAACTACTTCTTTCCAATAATCAATCGTGTTATTTCCTTCGTTTTTCGAATCTGTATCGAAGCTTCGGCTTTGCGCCAAAATATTCATAATTCTGCCATAAGGATTTCCTCCAGAATAAATCAAATGCGTGATTTTTCTATTGATGGAAGCCATTTTTGAAGCAATCGTACTTCCTTCAGAATGTCCGGCGACAACCAGTTTTTTGCTTTTTACCCAACGTTCTTTGGCCAATTGTTTCAAGACAAAATTGTTTCTAAACACATAATAATCAAGATAATTTCGTTCCAAATACCCTTTCGGAGGCAATACTCGTTCTAAATCTTTATAGTAACAAAAATTTTTCCCGAGCTTTTTTACATCGGAAATTATCGGAACAAATGGCTTCCCGACAATCACAATATGAAACTCCTCCAAAAACGGATTTTCATCAAAAGGCAATGTTCCATACAAACCTTTTTCATCATATTTCACCACAGGTTGCGGTAAACTTCCCTGGCAAAAAAAGAAAATCGGCTTGGCTAATTTCTCTTCTCCTTTTTTAGAAATCACAATGATATCAACAGGTTCGTCCTGATATTTCATCGCTATGTGTTTATAGCCAAAATCTTCAGGAACTTTCTGAGAATACGCGTAGATTTTTGAAAATAAAAGCATGATAATTTGAATTATGAGTTTTGACATCTTAAGAATTATGAGTTTCAGATTACGAATTACAAAAGCGCTTCAAATCGTGATTCGTAATTGTTAGATGCAAAGTTGGCTTAAAAACAAACTGCCTAAGTTAATGCTGGGTTAATGCTGGGTTAATACATATTTTTACAAAAAAATCGATTACTTTTGATTCACTAACGAATTCCCCCTTTGTGGATTAGGGCTATGAAACAGAAAATAAATTTATTGATAGGATTTTCAGCAGTCGTTTTGATTGCGCTTTCTGCTATTCAATATTATTTGGTGAAGACGGCTTATGAATACAAAGTCGAGCAGTTTCGTTCAGAAATCAAAGAGAAAATTGCCAAGATTACCAATGATTACAGCGATATTGATTCGACTATTTTCAACAAAAAAGATTTGCTTTACAAGCAATTGGCCGAGAATTATATCCGAGATAAAAAGACACGTTTTCATATCAAAAATCAGTTGCTTCAGAATGAATTTAAAAGCGAATTAACTCGAAAATTGCAAGAAGAATTTGAAAATGAAGTTCCAGATTTGGAGATTGATTTCGCGATTGTGTTAGACAAATTCGTGATTTATGATGCTACAAAAGAAGCCGACACTATTTTTGCCGAAAAGCCATTTATTGAAAATAAAATGTATGGAAATTTGGCTTCGCTCGACGATGCTTTTTTGATTAGGAATTATGTGGGAACAACGAGCGGTTCGTTGCAACAAGAATTAAATTCTGATTACAAACTTCTGACCGAAGACACACTTTATGTTTCCATTCAAAACTGGGAAACTATTGTTTTGAAACGAATGACATTGATTTTGGTTTTCGCTGTTTTCTCGATTTTGACGTTGGTTACATTATTTGTAATTGCGTTGAAAGCGTTGATCAAACAGAAAAAAATGACCGATATTAAAACTGATTTTATCAACAATATTACACACGAATTAAAAACGCCTTTGACCACTTTATCAGTTTCCACAAAGATTTTAGAACGTAAAGACATTCGTGATAATGATGCGACTTTTGCAACCGTTTTAGGAACCATTAACCGTCAAAATAATCGTTTGCAGAATTTAATTGATCAAGTGATGACGAATTCTTTGGGTTATGAAGAAATTGAATTGCACAAAGAAAAAGTGTCAATGCCTGATTTTTTGAATTCGATTATAAGCGATTTTCAATTGGCTTTCCCGAATGTTTCCATCGCGACAGATTTTAATTCTGAAAAAGTAAATCTGAATTTGGACAAATTTCATTTGACGACAGCAATTGCAAATGTCTTGGAAAACGCCGTGAAATATGGTTGCAAGAATATTTCCGTAAAAGCATCATTGATAGAAAATCAATTTTCAATCAGCATTTCCGACGACGGAATTGGAATTTCAAAAAGCAAACATTCGTTATTATTCGATAAATTTTACAGAGTCGAACAGGGAAATCTGCATGATGCAAAAGGATTAGGTTTGGGATTATATTATGTGGACCAAATCATAAAAGCGCATCAAGGAACGATAAATGTCGTAAGTGATTTGGGCAAAGGTTCTACTTTTGATTTGAGATTTTCAATATAGTTCTTGCCACAGATTTCAGAGATTAACACCGATTTGGAAATCCTTTTAATTCTTTAAATCTGTGGCAAAATAATTTAAAAGATCCGTGAATCTGCGGTAAAAAAATATTCGTGGCAACAAAAAAAGTACTTTTAGCGGAAGATGATTTTGACTTTGCAATGATTTTAAAGCAATATCTCGACCTGCACAATTTTGAAGCTTTTTGGGCAAAAGATGGACAAGAAGCTTTGGAATTATTCCAAAAGGAAAATTTCAGCATCTGCATTTTTGATGTGATGATGCCAAAAATTGACGGTTTTACTTTAGCCGAAAAAATCATTAAAATCAATCCGGAAGTTCCTTTTGTTTTTTTGACCGCTCGAAAATTAAAAGACGATAAAATCAAAGGTTTAAAATTGGGAGCTGATGATTATATCGTAAAACCCTTTGAAGCCGACGAATTGGTTTTGCGCTTGAATAATATCTTAAAAAGAGGCGAACAAAAAACAAACGTAATTTTATCCGAAGAAATTTTTATCGGAAATTATACTTTTAATCCGCAGCGACTTGAATTGAAAATTAATAATTCTATTCAAAGAGTTACTGAAAAAGAAGGGGTTTTGATTTCATTTCTTTACAAAAACCGAAACCAATTGCTGAAACGCGAAGAAATTTTGAAAGCAGTTTGGGGAAGCGATGACTTCTTTTCTGGCAGAAGTATGGATGTTTTCATCAGCCGACTTCGTAAATATTTTAATGAAGATTCTAGAATTTCGATTGAAAGTATTCGAAATATTGGATTAGAATTTAAGTTGAAGAATTAATTACAAAATTTAAATTCGTGGAAATTTGTGCAATTCGTAGCTAATAAAAAAAAATGCAGACCTATAAGCCGGGTTCTGTATCTCTAAAAAAATAGAAACCCTTATCATTTATCTAGATTCTGAATTGCTTCAGAACTCAATCTACCTACCCTTCGGCAACGGACGAGTAATCCTTATCCCGAATAAACGGGAGCCGATATACTTGGTATTTCACCGCATAGAGTTTACCTGGTTTCACTACAGCATTACCTGTACATACTTTCTGTTGCACTTGTCCTCCCGAAATCGCTTTCGGTGGCGGGCGTTACCCGCTATGCTACTCTTTGGTGCCCGGACTTTCCTCCCTTTAAAAATTAAACGGCGATAAGGCGGTCTGCGGTGCAAAAGTAGCGATTATTTTTCGGTTCAGGTTGAAAGATTTTGGGTTTAAGGTAACATGCTGAATATTAAAACCTTTTTACTTAAAGTATTTTCCATAATCAAATCCTTTAAACCTTCAACCCACAACCTTGTAACCTCTCCACATAATCATATAAATTCTATTAACATTCTCTTGGCACATCTCAAACCTTATAAATTGTAACTTAGAAATAATAAAACTAACTAATTAAAACAAAGTATCATGGACCGTCAAATGTATCATTACGCCACTGTTTCCAAAGCCTTGGAGGAGTTGGCAGAAAAAGGATTTACCGTTGATTTTAATATTGAATCTGACCGAATTAAAGAATGTGGTGATTGTTTTGAAATCGTGCACATCTACAGATATGAAGGCGCCTCTGATCCAGGAGATGAAGCAACGGTTTACGGAATCAAATCTGACAAAGGAGAAAAAGGAGTTTATGTTTCTGGAGATTTGTCATTTTCAGAAGATGATGCGGCGAAAACGTTGCACGAATTAATCATCAAGGGAAGACAGGAACAAAACTAATATGAACCGATTAGAAGCGAAACTCGAAAAAATTGGCAGTGATCCAAAAGTGACCGCCAAAGCTGTAGGCCTAAGATATACTTTGGCCAATGCAAAAGGTTACCATCGCATCAAAAAAGGAAAAAAATTTTCTTATACCGATGAAGATAAAACTCCAGTAAATGACAAGCTGATAATCGAAAGAATAAATAAGCTGGTGATTCCGCCGGCTTGGGAAAACGTATGGATTTGTCCCTATGAAAATGGGCATTTGCAAGTCACCGGAATTGATGCCAAAGGAAGGAAACAGTACCGTTATCATCCAAATTGGAACAAAATCCGAAATCAGTCAAAATTTTATCGATTGAGACGATTTGCAAGTGCCTTACCTATTATTAGAAAGCAAGTCGATAAAGATTTGAACCGAAAAGGATTGCCTTTTGAAAAAGTAGTTGCTTTGGTTGTGAAACTGATTGAAATGACCAATATTAGGATTGGAAATGATGCTTATAAAAAATTATACGGCTCTTTCGGATTGACGACTTTACGTGACCGCCACGTAAAATTTGGTAAAAATGCAACGTCTATTTTTTTTGAATTCAAAGGAAAAAAAGGCGTGCAGCACAAAATCAATTTGCAAAGCAGAAAATTGGTCAATTTGGTCAAAAAGTGCAAGGAGATTCCGGGTCAGGATTTGTTCCAATATTATGATGACGACGGAAAAAGGCACACGATCGGTTCCGGCGATATCAACAATTATTTAAAGGAAATTACTGGCGAAGACTTTACTGCAAAAGACTTTAGAGTTTGGGCCGGAAGCGTCAATGCACTATTTGCTTTTCAGGAAATTGGCCATTTTGAAAGCCAAACTGAATGCAAAAGAAAAATTGTGGAAGTAATTGACCAAGTCGCTTCAAAACTGGGAAATACACGAACGGTTTGCCGAAAATATTATGTGCATCCCACGGTAATTGCATCGTATGAAAAAGGCACAATTAACAATTATAAAGTCAAAGCCAATATCAAGAATAATAAATTAAACCCGGAAGAAGAAGCATTGGTTCGACTTTTAAAGAAAGAAACGATAGCGGAGGTTTTAGGATAGTTTATTTAACATTTTTTGTCGTTCCGACGAAGGAGGAATCTCTATAACGTTAGTCTCTTGCGAAGATTCCTCCTTCGTCGGAATGACAAGTTTGTGTGAATAAGAAATAATTTTACACCTCAAATATATATGAAGAAATTTGCACTGCTTCTAATCGGAATTTGTTTGGCTTCTTGTTAGGATAAAAAAACAAATGTTGAAACTGAAAATGATCCTGTTTCTAACGATACAATTAAATATGTTCCACCAAAAGTTACCGATAATGCTTTTGAAATAATTCCGGGTGAAAGAATTGGATTAACCAAATTAGAAGAAAATACAGAAACACTTTCAGAACTTGGAAAACCAGATTTCTCAGATTCAGCGATGGGAAAATCGTGGGCGACTTGGATTTCAAAAGATAGTGAAAAGAACGAATTGAATATTTATTCTACGTATAAAAATTCAGAAATGAAGGAAAAAGTAGTTCGCCAAATCAGAATTACGTCGCCAAAATTTCAAACTCCAAGCGAAATTTCTACCGGAAAATCACTTCAAGAGATCCAAAAAGCTTTTTCGGATATCAAACTTGTGGCAAAATATACAGACGAGAAAACTAAAAATCTTATTGAAATATATGATTCTGAAACCAACGGAATTGCCTTTGAATTTACTCAAAATGAATGTTCAGCAATTATAGTTCACACAAAAGACAAAAAGTTACTGAAGAATACATCACACTTCATCCAAATATGGAGAAATTCTAGAAAGGTGAATAAATGTTTACAATTAAAATGTAATTTTTCAACCCTAATTTTTTTACATCTTTAATTAAAAAACTATATTTGTCGTCCAGTAAAAATCTATGGAACATTTCGTTGTATCAGCCCGCAAATATCGTCCGCAAACATTTAAAGATGTTGTCGGCCAGCAAGCTATTACAAATACTTTACTGAATGCCATAGAAAACAATCATCTCGCTCAAGCCTTGTTATTCACGGGTCCGCGCGGTGTTGGGAAGACAACTTGCGCCAGAATCTTGGCTCGAAAAATCAATCAAGAAGGTTATGACGACCCGACCGAAGATTTTGCTTTCAACGTTTTTGAATTGGATGCCGCGTCGAACAACTCGGTGGACGATATCAGAAGCTTGATTGACCAAGTTCGAATTCCGCCACAAACTGGGCAGTACAAAGTGTATATTATTGACGAGGTTCACATGCTTTCTCAAGCGGCTTTCAATGCGTTTTTGAAAACGTTGGAAGAACCGCCAAAACACGCCATTTTTATTTTAGCTACGACCGAAAAGCATAAAATTATTCCTACGATTTTATCGCGTTGTCAGATATTTGATTTCAAGAGAATTACGGTAAAAGATGCAAAAAATCATTTGGCTGAAGTTGCTCAAAGCGAAGGAATTACCGCTGAAGACGATGCTTTGCATATTATTGCTCAAAAAGCGGATGGCGCGATGCGTGATGCTTTGTCGATTTTTGACAGAGTCGTGAGTTTTTCAGGAAATAACCTTACGCGTCAAGCAGTTACAGAAAATTTAAACGTATTAGATTACGAAACATACATCAATGTAACCGATTTTATTTTGGAAAATAAAATTCCAGAATTGTTAATTGCTTACAACGAAATTTTGGCAAAAGGTTTCGACGGACATCATTTTATTGCCGGTTTGGCTTCTCATTTTAGAGATTTGTTGGTTTCAAAAACGCCAAGCACTTTGGTTTTATTGGAAGCTGGCGAACAAGCCCAAAAATTGTACGGAATGCAAGCCCAAAAAGCATCGCAAGATTTTCTTTTGAAAGGAATTGACTTGGCAAACGACTGTGATTTGAAATTCAAATCGAGCCAAAACCAGCGACTTCTTGTGGAACTTTGCTTGATGCAATTGGCCTCTATCACTTTTGATGGAGAAAAAAAAAAGTTGACGGATATATAATTCCACCTAATCATTTTTACGGAAGAGTTTTAGAAATTCCGGTAAAATCTCCTGAAATCATTCACGTTGAAACTGTTGCGGTAGCTCCAGAAGTTGCTGTTGTGGAAGAAAAACAGCCTGAAAACGAAGCGTCACCCTCTACTCCAATTCAAAAAATTGAAACTTCTATTAATCCAAATGTGCAGAAAGTTTCGGCTTTGTCACTTTCGAGTATTCGGGCAAAACGTGAATTGGAAAAAGCCAATAGTTCAATAGTCAGAAATGTTGCTGATTTGCCAAAAGAAGCGTTTACGCACACGGATATGCTTTTGCATTGGAACAAATATGCGCAACGTTTGGGCGACAAAGGCTACAAAATCATGGAATCGCTTCTTCTGATAAATGAACCAAAATTAAATGGAATAATGATTATTCATGAGCTTCCAAATGAAGGTTCTAAGATAGATTTTGATTCTGAAAAGCACGATTTGCTGGGTTATTTGAGAGGAAAACTACACAATCACGACATTCAAATTGATGTAGTTGTAAATGAAACAGTCGAGAATAAATTTGCCTTTTTACCACAAGATAAATACAATCGACTGAATGAAATCAATCCGGCTCTGGATGTTTTGAGACGAACTTTTGACTTAGAATTTTAGATTATTCCTTCGTGTAATTTGAAGTTCCGTTGATGGAAACGGTTTCCCCTAAAAAGTGCGGCTGTCGATTTCTGGCGACATCCAAAACCGACTTGAAGATTGAAAAACATTCTCGAAAAGAATAATAGTTGTAACCTTTGTATTCTCCATTATTTGCCGAATATCCATACGATTTTATTCCTAATTTTTCTCCAATGTAGATGCATCGGTTCAAGTGATATTTCTGTGTAACTAAAATTGCTGTATCGACTTTGAAGATTTCTTTGGCGCGATACATCGTGGAATAACTGTCAAATCCGGCGTAATCAATGTAGATTTTTGTGGTGTCAACGCCTTTCTCAAAACAATATAATTTCATCACTGTCAGTTCGTCGTGCGCATCGTTTCCGTTATCACCAGAAAGCAACAATTTTTGAACTTTATTGTTTTTGTATAAAGAAATTCCGGCGTCAAGTCTGTCTTTCAGATATCTTCCGGGTTTGTTGTTTTTGATTCCGGCTCCAAAAATTATGGCAACGTTCGTCTTTGGCAATTCATTTTGGTTTTCAAAAATCAAACTGTCTGTTTTCGATGCAACATAAATATTTATTGCAAAAACGACAGCGAGCCCGATTATCGAAACTGTCAAAAATGGCTTTATATACTTCTTAAAGGAACTGAAAAATCTCATCTGTTTTTAATTTAAAAAGTAGTTTCGATTTGGATATTTTTTGAAGTAAATTCCTCAAACGCGTTTGGATCTGCAATAAAAATGCTTGAAAAAATGATTCCGAATAAACCGATAAAAGCCAGAAACATTTGTGGAAATAAGATAATTTTCTGTCTTAAAGACGGTCCTTTTCGAATTGAAATCGCCACATCTCTCACATTAGATTCCGAAAACAAACCTCTTGGAATTATCGCTTCTTCGAGTTTTCTACGGATTCTGTCGGAAGCAAATTCGCCTTCTATAATTTCAATCGCATATTTTCCAGGGGTTTCTATTTCAAAACCGAATTTTTCAATTCTTCCTCCATCAAAACTATTTGACTTTACAGCAAAAAAAGAAGCATTTATAATCTGAATTTCTTTGGAAGAACTTACACTTTTTATCTTTGGAATCCATTTTGTGGGAAGCATTCGAAATATTTTTGCATGGATATAAATCGCATAATAACCTGAATCTTTGATGGCAAATTCAACTTCTTTTTGGGTAAACGGAAATTTGATAATTTCTTTTGAAGAAAACATTTTTATCCAAGCTCTAATTCCTAAAATCAAGATTGCAATTGCAACAGGAAGTAAAAGTAGCGCGTAAGTTCTTGTCATAATTATTTTTCGTAATAAGTTCCTACTTCACCAGTCTTAATATTTTTGACAGTCATCATTCTATCGCCGGACCAAAAGCGATTTTCTAAATCTACAACTATTCCGACTGGAATTTGTCTGGCAAAAATCGTATCATTCCTGAAATTTTTATCTTCCTTTGAAAGGTGAAAAGCGTCGCCAATAACTGATTTTTCATCCGCTTTCCAAAATCCCTCAGGATTATTCAACGGCGATTTATTTGGAAAAATGTAAAGCAAAATCAAAACTACAATCACAATTGAAACTGCTATGATACTGTATTTTATATTTTTGTTTTTCATCTTCCAAAAAATTTAAAATTTATATTTTTCCGTAATACAATGCTTTTACGATTCCATCAGAAAGTCCGATTTTTGGAACATAAATATTTCTGGCACCGCTCCATTTCATGGCGTTCAGATATACTTTTAAGGCTGGAATAATTACATCAGCTCGGTCAGCATTTAATCCTAATTCAGAAATTCTTTGTTCGTAAGACAAATTATTTAAAGCTGTAAATTGCGCATTCAAATACATATATGACAATGGCTTTTCGTTCAATTTACCAGACATTTTGAAAAGCTTGTTAATGTTGCCACCGGAACCAATCATATTCAAATTTTCATAATCTTCGGTCACATTTTTAATCCATTTTTCAATTTCTTGCCAAACGATATCATTGACCATATTATTTAAAAGACGTACAGTTCCTACTTTAAACGATTTTGAAGCCACAATTTTTCCTTCTGAGAAAAGTGAAAATTCGGTACTTCCGCCGCCAACATCTACATATAAATACGTCTGGTCGGTTTTCAAAAGATGGTGCAAATCTGTGGAAGCGATGATTGCAGCTTCTTTTTTACCATCGATAATTTCAATTTTTATGTCAGCTTTTTTCTTGATTAGTTCCACAACTTCCTTTCCATTATACGCTTCACGCATCGCGGAAGTCGCGCATGCCATGTATTTTTCGACTTTGTGCACTTTCATCAGAAGCTTAAATGCTTTCATCGCATCAATCATTCTTTCAATGTTTTCTTCGGTAATTTCGCCAACGGTAAAAGCGTCTTGTCCCAAGCGAATCGGCACGCGAACAAGCGAACTTTTACTGAATTGCGTTTCCTTACCTTTTTGCTCGACGATATTGGCAATCAACAAACGCATTGCGTTGGAGCCAATATCAATTGCAGCATATTTTTTTATAGTAATCATATTTTTAGCCAAGAGCAAATAGCCAATAGGCAATAGTTTACTCGATATTTAAGTAGTTATTTTTTGATTTTCAGTATAGCTTTTGCCTATTGGCTATTTGCTAATTACTTGCTCTATAATTCTTCCTCAACAATAACAGTCAATTTATCTCTATAATAATTGTAGGTTTCCAATTGCGCCCTGAATGTAGGATTATCATTTCTCATTCTGTATTGATTATCCAATTTTTCTGAGTGAAGACGCACCTTTACATTTCCTTTCCAACCAATATCGAACGTGTCGATCAGCTCTTTTTTTATTTCATCGTCATAAATCGGACACGTGACCTCCACCCTTCCGTCTAGATTTCTCGACATAAAATCAGCTGAAGAAATATAAACTTCTGGATCGCCGTTGTTGCCAAAAATGTAAACTCTTGAATGTTCTAAATAATTATCGACTATGCTAATCGCTTCAATGTTTTCGCTCATTCCTGGAACACCCGGAATCAGCGAGCAAATTCCTCTTACGATTAGCTTAATCTTAACGCCAGCGCGACTTGCATCATATAATTTATCAATCATTTGATAGTCAGAAAGGCTGTTCATTTTCAAATTAATGTAAGCTTCTTTTCCTAATCTCGCGCTTTCAATTTCGTTATCAATCAGTTTTTCAAAACGGCTTCTCGAATAATGCGGCGAAACAATCAAGTGCTTGTAACGGTGAATTCTATAATTTATATCAAAGAAATCGAAAATTTTTGCCACATCTTTTAATATTTTCGAATGGCTTGTAAATAACGTCACATCGGTGTAAACTTTTGCTGTTGATTCATTAAAATTACCTGTCGAAATCAGTCCATAACGTTTTACTTTTCCTTCTTCAAGACGTTCAATTACACAGATTTTACTGTGAACTTTCAATCCTTTTATTCCAAAAATCAGTTCGATTCCTTCGGTCTGCAT
>Ga0247817_10000137_pt1 | contig 52453 bp, 62 predicted proteins | sample UWRJL212509R1_FD_178010 | JGI IMG/M metagenome (GOLD analysis project Ga0247817, IMG submission 178010) | Plant litter microbial communities from Arlington Agricultural Research Station in Wisconsin, United States - UWRJ-L212-509R-1 | ecosystem: Environmental > Terrestrial > Plant litter >... | reverse complement strand
CGAGCTCTGGTTGGTGATCGTGTACGTCTCGGTGTCGGTGGTCTGGCCGAGCAGCTGGTTGAGCATGATCTCGATTTCGCCCTCGGCGGCGTCGACCGATTCGGAGTCGATGGCCTCGACGGTCAGCGTCGAGACCGCGCCGAAACCGGTGTACGAGCGCTGCACGCGGGTGATCGGCGCGATGACGACCGAGTTCGTGTCGCTGATTCCCGAGCTGCTTTGCGTCGCAAGGATGCCGACAACAGTGAACGGGGATCCCCCGATCGAAATCGTCTCACCAAGCGCAGACCCGGTCGGGTAGAGCGAGGTGGCGAGTGTCTGCCCGATGACCGCGACTTTCGCGGCTGTCGTGACGTCGGCATCCGTGAAGGCATCTCCCGTGGCGACCTCGGAGGTGCCGACGTCGAAGTAGCCCGGAGTCGTTCCGATGACGCTCACGCTGTCTTCCGAGACGCTCGTCGACGAGATCGTGAGGCTCGTGCTTACCTGCGGCACGACGGCCTCGACGTGGCCGAGATCGGCGGCGGCGAGTTGGTCGGCGACCTTCGTGGTGATGACCTTCTCGGAGCTGCCGGTGGTTGTGGTGTCCTGGCCACCTCCGCCGCCGGTTGAAGCCGCGCGAACGGTGATGGTGTTCGTGCCGAGGCTCGAGATCGCATCGCGCACCTCCTGCGCGGAGCCGTTGCCGACCGCGAGCAGCAGGATGACCGAGCCAACGCCGATCATGACGCCGAGCAGGGTGAGGGTCGAGCGGAGCTTATTGGCCGTGACGCCGCGAAGCGCCGACCGCATGATCTCGAAGAAGCTCACTTCTTCACCGCCTTATTCTGGGTGGCGTTGTTCTGGGTGGCATTGCGCTCGTGGCCGGTGAGGCGGTCGGAGACGATGAGGCCGTCGCTGATGGTGAGCACGCGGTGAGCGCGCTCGGCCACGTTCTCTTCGTGGGTGATGATGACGATGGTGCGTCCCTGTTCGGCGAGCGAGTCGAAGATCGCGAGGATCTCGTCGGTCGAGGTGCTGTCGAGGTTTCCGGTCGGTTCGTCGGCAAGGACGAGCGTTGGATTGGTCACGAGTGCGCGGGCGATGGCGACGCGCTGCTGCTGGCCGCCCGAGAGCTCCTGCGGCTCGTGGCTCGCGCGGGCCGAGAGGCCGACGCGATCGAGAGCTTCGAGCGCGCGTTCTCGGCGTTCGGCCTTGCCGACCCGGCCGTAGACGAGCGGAAGCTCGACGTTGGCGAGGGCCGACATGCGCTGCACGAGGTTGAACGACTGGAACACGAAGCCGATCTCCTCGTTGCGCACCGTGGCCAGCTCGTTCTCGGTGAGGGTTGCGACGTCGTGGCCCGCGAGCGAATAGGTTCCGCTCGAGGCGATGTCGAGGCATCCGAGCAGGTTCATCAGCGTGGACTTGCCCGAACCGGACGGCCCCATGATCGCTATGTAGTCGCCGGCTTCGACCGCGAGATCGATGCCGCGAAGGGCGTGGACCGCCGCGTCGCCGCTGCCATAGACCTGGTTGATGTCATCGAGCTCGAGTACGAGCTCCTTCGACGCGGCGTGCAGCTTTCGTGTTTCGGTTACGGTGCTCACTGTCCGGGACCGCCGCCGGCTGGTGCTCCGCCGGTGCCGCCGGGGAACGTGCCCGTTCCGCCGCCCTGGCCGCCGAAGCCGCCCGTGGTCTGCTCGGACGTTTCGGTGTCGTCGGTTGCGGCGACCGTTCCCAGCACGACCGTCTGGCCCTCTTCGAGGCCGGAGAGGATCTCCGTTCCTTCGTCGCCGACGACGCCGAGTTCGACCGTGGTGGCCGTTGCGGTTTCGCCGTCTTCGCCAATCACGTCGACCGTCGAGGTGCCGTCGGTAGCGGTGGTGATCGCCGCGGTCGGCACGTAGAGTGCGTCGTCCGCGCTGGTCACGGTCGTGATGGTGACCTCAGCGGTCTGGCCGAGGCGGAGTCCGTCGGGGATTTCATCGAGCGTGATCGTCGTGTCGTAGGTGACGACGGAGTTGCTCGCCGTGGCCGTGGGAGCAACGGCGGTGACGGTCGCCGTGGTGTTCACGTCGGTGAGGGCGGGGAAGGTGACATCCGCTGTCTGGCCGACCGCGACATCCGCAATGTCGGCTTCTGCAATAGATGCCGTCATGGTCATCTTGGTGACGTCCGCGATGGTGGCGAACCCGCTCGAGGTGGTCGAGTCGGTGCTCGCGCCGCCCGAGCTCGAGCCGGCGGTGCCGCCGACCGTGCCGGTCATGGCGACGACGAGGCCGCTGATCGGGGCGTAGAGAACGGTGGAGTCGACGTTGTCCTGGGCGGTGTCGACGGCATCCTGAGCGCTGTCTACCTGATCCTGTGCAGAATCGAGCTGGTCTTCGGCCTGACTCAGCGCCTGCTCGCCGCTCGATGCGGTCTGCTCGTTGCTCGAGTTGGAGTCGGAGGTCGCGTCGGAGATCGCCGAGTAGGCCTCGGAGACGCTCGTGCGGGCATCCGCCAGCTGTTCCTTGGCGTCAGCGAGGGCGTCGTTGTAGTCGCCCTGCACGAGAACGCCGATCTTGTCGCCCTTGGTGACCGTGTCGCCGAGGGCGATGTCGACTTCCTTGATCGTTCCCGACACGTCGAAGTCGGCTGCCACCTCGCGGCGGGCGGCGATCGAACCGCTCGCGGTAATCGTGCTGCTCACCGCTCCCTGCTGAACGGTGGTGGTCAGCTGGGTTGCTTCGGTGGCTCCGGATGCCGACTTGGGAATCAGGAACACGATGCAGCCAGTTATGGCGAGGGCAATGACGACTGCCAACGAGACGTTGATCAGCACGGGTCGGGAAATCTTCATGGGAGCAGATTGCGGGCGCCGATTATGCGGGCTCTAAGCTGCGCCTGTGTAAAGCCTGTGTGCGGCTCGATTCAATGAAGCGGCAAACCCTGTACTACAATCGTCCACGGAACCGTGTCCGAGCGGCCGAAGGTGCAACTCTCGAAAAGTTGTGTGGGTGTTGAGCCCACCGTGGGTTCAAATCCCACCGGTTCCGCCAAGGGGTTTCTCTCGATTCTTGACGGTTTTGTTCTCGAATCTCGAACCCATAGAAAAAGCCACCGAATCATCGGTGGCTTTTTCTAGTTTCAGCCCGTCATTGGCCCGAATTCGTCGTTCTCACGCTCAACAATCGTGTCTTTTGTGACTGCTATGCATCCGAACCGAGATCCGGGCGCGCCAAATCGACTCTTCAGTCGGTTGTAAGTAGAGAGGCCTTGGCTGTCGGTCTATGTCCTCGCCGGCGTATCGGGTTTCACTCGACCGGCCCTCGGTTTCCGCTTCGCATTGACGTAGGCGCTCTCACCGCGAATGTCGCGACCGCGCGGGTAGCTCTTCTTAGGTGTCTCGAACCGCTCCTCTTGGAGGAAAGCCGCGATCCTGCTCAGGTTGGCCGAGACAGCCATCATGGTGACGATGAACTGGTGTGCAGCCAGGCCTCGTATTCGGCGGTCCGCCGCGTGCGACAAGCGTTCTCCGCTGTTAGTCAGGATGGAGTTCCAGCTCTCCATTAGATTGCGGTCACGCGTGTAGAGAGATTCCCATTCCGGCGACCCGTACCGGAGCAGTTGTTGGTGCTCGATTGTATCGAGGAGGTTGATGCTGACCGATTTCTTTGCTGTACATATTTTCGGCAGCGCTTTCGGGATGTTGGCCTTCATGATCTTCGGCCGGGACTTCCACTTTGTTGGGCGACCGGGGTGCTTTGCGCGAATAGGGCAGTCGACAGTCGCATTCGGGCCGAGCGCGGGGCAACTGATCGGCACCCGATCCTTCTCGTCCGGTTTTTCAACTTTGTGGGCTTCGTAGGCGATGCGCTCTTTGAGGTGGTTCTGCCACGTTTCCCAGTCGATGCTTCCTTCACGGTACTTCCGGCTTGCCTCCAACAGGGTTTCAGGGGTGGCTGGGCAGTAGTGCTGTCCTTCGACATGTACTGCACCGCCTGAACCGCCCTTGATCCCGAGTTGCGGATCGTTGAACTCCATCACCACCGGCACGCCCAATGCGTGAAGGGGCTTGAGCAGTGTTTCCGCGCCGCGGTAGCCGCGGTCGAAGGTCAGGTGATGGATGTCATGGCCGCGTGCGGCGATCGCTTCGATAGCGCGAACCGTCTGACCGGGGATGTCTTTGTTCGGCTGAGCCATGGATAGACCCATCACGAGGATTGGGTGGCTGGCTGGCTCGACTTTGTCGGTGACTGTTTTAGTCATCACGGTGATGTTGGCCATGTAGGCGACGTCAAGCGGCGGGGCTTTCGGTGCTCTAGTGCTCACGTCGCCGAGGATTTGGCTTGTTAAGGCGGTGATCCCAGGAGCTCCACCGCGCGAGGAGCTAGGTGCTGGTTTTGAAGGGTAGTAACCTGCGTCCACCTCGGATGTCCAACGTTCAATTTCGACACCTTCCTTGTCGAATTTAGGGATCTCGTTGCCGTCTTTATCGCGTTTCCTGGGGCCGGCTTGGCTGAACGTTTTCACCGCTGTCTGGTCTACGGAGAGTCCGCCCTTCCATCGGCGCTGAAGACGCGGCGGTTGCGCTTTGAATGTCATGTGCAGCATGGAGTTGGTGAACCAGCTGATTCTTTCCAGCTTCAAGCGGTGAAGGTTCTGGGCTGCAAGAGTGCTTCGATTCCTGGTTAGTTCGATCCGCTGCAATCTGGTGTGGCGGCCCCGGCGGGCAGGCCACGCGTCCATTCTCGCGAGTATGCGATGGAGGCTTCGAGCCGCCCGGTTGTACCAGTTTCGAATGTCCTTCTTGATGTTCATCGTCCAGTATTCGCCTGAAATCTCGAAACGTGCCTTTGCACCTTTCGTCAGCCGGAATCGGAAGACGTTGGCAATCTGGGTGATGTGGAGCGGGGAGCCTTCGGAGCGCAGCATGAGGCACGCAATCATGATCGCGCGGTCATCGAGGACTGGCTTGCGGCCACCGCGATACTCGCGGTCCGTCTCATCCCATTTGGCGAACTCCGGAAGGATCATCGACAGGTCGAGTCTCATGGCGGCCGTGTCGACGTGAAGCGTGGCAAACTTCGAGATCTTCCCGGAGCCCGCAATGATCTCTTCTTCGGGGAAGAACGAGGCTACGAGGTCCTGTTCGGCGTCGTACTCATCCGCAAACTCCTCATCCTCGGTCATGCGCGGGCCCTCAATTCGGATACGAGATCGGGCGCACTGAGGGGTGTGGCCAGTCGGTAGTACGGGTTGAGTGCCTGCGGTGCAGTAAAGCCGGCAGCTTGGACAAGGACGCTCGCCGGGAGTCGGTCCAGCCGGTCGCAGATCCAGGTGCTGCGTAGTCGCGTGCTTCGAACGCGCATCTGCTTGCGGTTGCCAGAGAGCAAGTGGAGATGGTCCATCCGGCCCTCTCCTGAGTTGGGGAAGACAGGATGAGCGTCGGGTTCAAGCCCATCGATCGCGCGAATGACATCATCCACCCAGCGCTCGTCAATAGGAACCAGTCGAGGATTAGCGCCTCGAATCTGAATAAGAGGCCCGGCAGCATCCCAGGTGACGTCGCCCGCGAGCACAAGCCCTAGTTCGTCTCGGCGGAGTCCCGCTCCTCGGCTGAACCCAAGTACCGCGCTCGCAGCTCTGCGTTTTCTCGCGCTCGGTTGCTGGGCTGCCCAGCTGCGGACGAGCGGTTCTTCACCCTCCGTATAGGGCCGTTGCACGGTCGGCTTACGGGTGATGGTGGTCAACGACGATGAAGTCGAAAGGAGCAGCCGCGACATGTCCATCAGTCGCCCGCTGGCGTCGGCAACAGTGGTCGGCGACTTCAGCATCCGCTCGTCGTGCAAAAAACGTTCTATTACATCGGGGTCGAAAAGTGCTTCGACCTCAGAAGGTAGCCCTACGCGGGCGCCCCACGTGCAGAGCCGAGCAACCAAGCCCAGCGCTTCGCGAGTTACGTCGACGCTTCCGGGCGCACACCTAGCCACCGTTTCGCGTACAAAATCGGCAACAGGTAGCCACTCGGCGTGAGCCAGCCGTGGCGTGTATTTCTCGATAACCATGCGGACCTCTTGCGAAAGTCGGCCAGTGTAGTGGTACTGTTCATTGTAATGAACAGACACGCCGATGTCATGAGTCATTTGTGACCTCCGACAAGGCTTTGCGCCCTTACGCTGAATTTATGGCGCGGACGAGCAGGAAGACTCCGGTCGAACTCGCTCCCGCCCCCTGGCCAGAAGTGCCTTCCCCTGATCCGGTCGGGGAAGTAGGCCGGCAGATCTCGATTCGGCTTCGAGCTGCCATCGGCAAGCGAACGCTTCGCGCGGTCGCGAGCTCCATCGGCATGAATCACTCGACCCTCGTGGGCATCCTCGATGGCACGAGTTGGCCAGACGCGGAGACGCTCGCCCGGCTGGAGCGCGGGCTGGGCGTTGACATCTGGCCTGGTCGACAAGAGTAGAGCTTCGTAAGAACTGGACATACCCGGTTAGATGCGAAGGATGACCTACGCTTTTGACGTACGTGAATCGCCGCATATGTCTCCCGCCGCGTCGCTAACGAAAGATAAGGTCTCGACGTGGCAAACGACAGGTACGTTCCGAGACGGTTCGCCATTGACGACCAGCTGTTTGGTAAAGAGCGTGTGATCAAGTGGAGACCGCAGGGCGAGTTCGATGGACTGGAACTGGACCGGTGGCGTGCCTCGCGGATGCAGCACTTGGCGGCCTGCATCATCCGCGAGGTCGTGGGGCAGTCGGCGCGTTACTTCTCTATCGCAGACTATGCGCGTGCCGCGGACGTGTCTGAGCGCAGGATGGCTTCCATGCTCAGAGGTGAGGTTGTGATGCGGCTAGAGGATCTGGCCACCGCGGAGCGACTACTCAAGGTCACGTGGATCGGATGGCCTGGCTCGCGCGATTAGACCTACCGCGTCCTCTATCCATCAACCGCGCAGCCGCGAACGGACGGTGTCCCACTCGCGCTGGTCGGCGAACTGTACGAATCGGTCGAACGACTCTAGCGTTTGCACGCCCGCCGCAGAAAGCAGGTCCAGCGTCGGGGTGCCAACATTGAGATGGTGCACAATCCACGTTGACCGCATTCTTCTGGCTTGCAGTGCGATTTTTCCCCGCGACCTGGATACGAAATCGGTGATCAGATTTGGATTATCACCGCTCTGCCCTGGGCGGAATAGGGGGCGGTCGCCATGGCTGATGGGCTCGTCAACGCGCAGGTTTTCCTCCCACTCTCTGATGACGGGTACGCGTCGAGGTCGGGCACCCGTGACATTAATCACTACTCCATCGAGATCAGACGTCACGTCAGAATTTTTGCATTGAATTATCTCTTTGCCTGACAGCCCCGACCCGATTCCGAGCCCCAAGAGCGCGCCAGCGCTCTTCCGCTTCTGAGGGGTTGGTTGACTAGCGGCCCAGCTGCGCAGGGCGGCTTGCTCCGAGCGTGAGTACGGTGACGATGGACTCGACGCCCCCAACGGTCGAAGCGTCTCGATGACCAACCCCGGCGCCAGGAGGGATTCGCTCATTCGAAGCAGTCTCGACCGCATCGTGCTCTTTGACGCCATGGTTGTGTATTGCGTAGTTGAAGATACGAAACGGTCAATGACATCTCGATCGAAAACCGCAGCAGGGTCGAGGGGCAGTCCCGCGGTTCGCCACGTCCACCGGGTCAATGCGGAAGCGGCTGTGAACAGTTCAGGCTTTCCGTACACGACGTTTGATGACGACGCCTCCACGCACGCAGAGACGAACGGCCCGATGATCGCCCAGTCTGCCGCAGGCATCGACGGGGTGTAGGGATTCAAGTTGTTTTTGGTCACAAAATCGCTTCCACTTCCTCAAGCCATCTGTTCAATGTAATGAACAGTGAGGAGTGCGAGCAAGCATATTCGCGAAGGATGAGGGCGAAGGTTCTCTGGAACAGCCTGCTTTGCTACGCGGCTCTGGTGGAACCAGTTTCGTTTTCGATGAAGTGAAGCATCACCAGAAACTGGTCCGTAAAGCCCTCTGGCCATCGATCACTATGTCGAACAAACCAACGGAGAGTCTCAACCAGAAGCTCACTCTCGTGAAAATCCAAGAGAGTCTCTGTGTCGGGCTGACCGGAAAGCATTGACATGCCAATTTCATCGGCCCGCTTACGTAATCGGAGGTACTTTGCCCGAGTACTGGGGCGGGTAATGAGATGAAGAGGGCTGGTGGCGATGAATCCCGAGGCGGCATCCAGTGCGACCTGCGCTTCACCCAATTGGTCGATGCGGAGGACGGTACCTGCTTCGCTGTGCAAAACCTGCAATGTGACCCCTTTTGGAGCATCCCACTTTACTGGGGGAATGCCATTGGAACCTAGAGTTTGCTTGGCTTACCTGTGACTAGCTTTCCCTTAGGATATAGAGAATCTGTCGCTATAAGGATGTGGAGCTCAGCGTGTCGCCGACCAACACCGAAGCTGCGGGCGCTGGCGATGAGTTGCCGCCCGGTCCCGCCGCGATAAACGAAAATGCCCTTTCTGATAGAGATCGTGCCGCAACAGAGTCGCTCGTAGCGGCTATTCAAACTACGAAAGTTGCCGTTCGAAAAGGAATGGAACACGTGCCTCACCTCAGGTCCGAGGCCAAATCTCTCGCGGATCAGTTCGATTCGCTGATCGATGCATCCGAGAGGGCCGGCGCCGGTCTCCACGGCAGAGCTCGCGCATTCTTCCGGGAATCAACTGCTGAGGGTTTGCACGCGACTCTGAAGAATCGCTTCCGGCAGTGGATGCCCTCAGAGGCCCAAGTGATGTGGCCCGACTTTAGTCGCATCAAGATGGGAACCCTGGCTGGCAAGGCAAGACGTCGGCTCGCCAAATGGCGATGGTCGGGGCTGAATGGGAATCCGCTTCGCGATCCTGAAGCTCTTGCTGATCGGGCGCGCCACCTAAAGCGACAAGCCCAAGCGGCAATGGAGATCAACAAGAAACGCTTGCGCAAGAAACGCCTGAGCGCTGTCGAGGCGCAACTAGACGCGATGCTCGTTCTTGCCAAGAACGGCCTAGCCGTTGGAGGGATTTTCAAGATTTCTTACGCCATCGCAACCGGTCTTTTCCGGCCTTAGCGGGGCTTAGAAATGCCAACAGACGCCGGAACCATTTCTTCTTGGGTTGCCGTGGGACTTTCGGCGCTGACCATCTCCTGGTCGATCGCGACGGCCATCCTCTCGCTTCGGCGTGACCGAATGGTCTCTGCACTGTCCGTCTTTCTGGAATTGGACGGCGACACACTGGTTATCAGCAACTTCGGGACGTTGCCTATTCGGAAGGTAATGGTCCGTGACCAAGACGACAACGGCATCGGTCTCGACCTTGTATTTCTGGAACCGAACAAGCCAAAGCGGATACCCATTCCCGAGAAGTCGTCCACGCCATCCCACATCATCTTCGATGATGCACGCGGACTCAAGTGGATTGAGTATCCCGGCGAAAAGGCTCGACGGTTCCGAAAGTTCGGCTTCACTTCGCACTCGTGAAATCGAAGTGCCGTAAGTTAGCGAAGGTCTTCTGTGAGCCAGAGACGGCATCATTCGCGTCTCAGCGCCTGCGAAGGTGGACCGGCCTACGACTTCGTACCGTATTCGCCGCACTCTCTTGAAGTCGAGGCAGCGACGTGGCCCGACCGACAATCGTCTGAGATTCTTCGACCAGTGCAATCATCTTGCTTATGATCCGTCGGAATGTGTCGGCGTCATAGTCTTTCCAGCCTGCCCAGTTCTGATCCGTTTTTCGGCGTGCCTTTCGCCGTGCCGGAACTGATTTTGAGTGATACCGAGGGCCACTCCAGGTGCGTCCATCAGCGCCAGCCACACTCGGTGTAGAACATCATTCCTCTCAGCCATGGCTCCTGACACTCGTGAGATAAATGACCGGATTGCGGCGACATCGTCGCTGCGGTTCGGCTCGCGTTCGAATAACGGCAGACGTTCCCTGCAGACCTCTTTGTTGGATTGAAATGTCGCCTTGAAATAGTGGGACTGCTGCTTGTTCTCCAGCGATGAGGCGATCGCTGCGACTTTGTTCTCTAGTAAGGCGGAGAGCATAGCTATCTTCCCGATTCCCTCTGGAAGTGCGGGGTCGACCGAGCCGAAAATGTTCTCAGGCAATGGATAGTGTTCAGTGGTCACGTTGGACGGTACCAAGCGAGCGGCCCAAATGGGCAGCGCCACCTCCGACAAAGGTCGCTGGACCAAGCAGCCGCCGACATGGGCGTTTGCGACGGCCAGAGGCCAGCCGGCACCACGAACAATTAGGCCTGATTGATCGTAAAGCGCTGCCCCTGAATGACGGCGGCCGTGCGCGCTCGCAAGATGGTGATTACAATAACCATGTATCTTCAGGTTTGGAAGCGCAAAGGAGGAGCTTTGGAGCAGAGGCTAGGCCGTAATCCGCTCGCGACTGCCTCCTATCTTGGCTTCATTGGCGATCTTCACGGCGATGTCGGCCATCTCCTTGAAGCAGTGCGCGCATTGCATTCGAGCGGCGTGAAGGTCGCGATCGTCACGGGAGACTTTGGCTTCGTGTGGCCAGGAGTGAATTACAAACGCACTCTCGACAAGCTCGGACGCCGCCTCACCGCCCTCGGCGTGACCCTTTACTTCGTCGACGGGAATCACGAATGGTTTCCGGAGCTCGATTCATACTCATCCGATGGTGATGGTTTGCGGCGTCTGCGAACCAACATCATCCATTTACCCAGGGGCTACCGGGTGGTTCTCGCATCGGGGAAGGTTTTGGCAGCACTCGGCGGTGCGAACTCGATCGATAGGGAGGAGCGGGAGAAGGGCAGCGATTGGTGGCCCTCCGAGTCGATTACTGAGGAAGACCTATCAGCGCTCGGTTACGAGCACGCAGACCTGTTGGTTGGGCATGACGCGCCGGTTAGAGTTCCCTCTCTCGATTGGGCACTTGCCGCTAACACGCTGAACCTCACTGACGAGATGCTCGCGTACTCGCTGGCTGGGCGACGACTGCTGACCCGAGGCGTGATGGCCGTGCGTCCGTCCGTATTTATCGGGGGGCACTATCACCGGTTTGCCGACGAATTAGTGGAGTTCGATTGTTTCGATTCACCATTCTCGGTGCGAGTCGTCATCCTTGATCAGGTCGGGCCAAGGCACGTCTGTCTCGCGGTCCTAGATGTCGAGAGTCTGGAGTTAGACTTTGGCTCTTTCACGTCGTTGGGCGCTAATGTCTCTCGTGGAGGCAGGTCTTGTGACGATGTGTCGCTGGCTTGATTGTTTCCGCGGCAGGCCGCTTCCGCCCAAGCGGGAACCGGTTAGTCTCGCCGAGGCAGTAGCAGCAGCTCGGGCTGTAGTTGCGAGTGATCAGCTGCAAGGGAAAACAAGCGACCCGAGGGTTCTCGCACTCTCAAAACGAGAAATTTAGCCACGGATTTTCTGCCGTTTGAAGAATCAGGTGGAGTGCGTCGGTTCCGCTTCTTCGTTCAGGTGAGCTACGAAAGACCCGATGTCTGCCAGTTTCGATGCCTCCGCCCGCTCACCTGCTAGCTTCGCTGCCTCCGGGCCGACTGGAACTTGGTACTTTCCATGGGCGGCATATGAACTGCTCGCCGCCTTGTCGGCTTGCCAAAGCTGGATCTGCGCCACTCGGGTGCCAGGTCTGAGGACGATCGGTACGCCTCCCGTATTGACTAGCTCCAATGTGAGAACGCCCTTATAGCCAGGCTGCACCACGACTGCCGTAGCGACTAACAGGCCTAGACGTCCCCAAGAAGAACGACTAACCACCTGGCCGCTGATGTCCGATGGCATGCTTACGAATTCGAGTGTGGAACCTAGTATGAATTGACCCGGGTGGAGCGCGAGTTGCCCACCGAGCGGTACGACGGTGCGTCTTTCGTATGCACCCCGGCGGAGCGCCGAGTCATCCGCGTTGAGTACGTCGAGAATGGCGCGTCCGGATCGGTTGAATTCGAGAAACTCAGTACCAAGACGTAGGTCTACTGTTCCAGGGCCAATTTGCTGTTCGCGATCCAGAAGCGGGCTGATGATGAGTCGCTCGTTCAGTTTGTGGCGCGCCATCGCGGCGTTGATGCCTTCAGTGAGAAGAGTCATTGCTCCACAATTCCGCGATCCGTGACAGCTCGATGGTCTTTATTAACAACCCGTTGAGTTCCTTGTCGAACGGAACAGCGGGGATTGAGCTCGGAATGAGTCCGCGGTCCTCTAGCGCGACTAGCCACGCCCCGAGTAGGAATTCCCACTCGACACCTGCTGATCGCGGCAGTTCGATCGGAAGAACCGACTGCCGAAAATGACGCGCTGCTTCGAGTACGTTTCGCGCGGAGGATTCAGGGCGAAGTGCAGTGGGAATGAGGTTGTGAGCTAGGTCGATAATTCCTGCTTCGAGCGCCAGTGCAGCCTCGCAGAGGAAGTTCAGTCGATTGTCCTCGACAGTCGCAGATCTGCTCGCGATCTCTTTGGCCCAGGAGACGATCGCTGGTGCCGCCTTCTCCATGTGGGGAAGCCAACCAATGGCGTCGAGCACTCGAATGACGAGGTGCAGTCGAATGGCTGGTGGGGGGTGATCCTGGCCGGCGTACCAGTTCCAGTTAGTGCCCACGATTCGGCTGCAAAGCGCAAGAAGGAAGGACGGGCCTGCGATCAGTGCGGCGACCGCGTCACAGAACAGCTCCTCTGCCCAGAGGGGCAACTGCGCCTCTCGCTCTGCTTCATCTTTTCGGTCATTCGCAGGGTACTTGACTGCAACCGCCGCGAGCGCAGAGGCGTTGGCATGTTGATTCTCGTTGTACTGGGAAGTGATCCTTCCGAACAAGACGTGCCCCACCTCATGGACGAGAATCGGCGAAAGCAGGACATTTGTCGGGTCGACGGCGGGTAGGTTGACGATGATGCCGGAGCCAGACGAAATCGAGTAGCCTTCAGCATTAGCCACGTGCACAAGTGGGTCTATCGGGCTCTCGAAAACATCCGCGAAAATCTTGTCGATAAGCATGAGATATCCAACCGGGAGATCCTCTCGACCTACGTCGGCCGCAAACTCCGCAACCATAGCGTCATGTGTGCGGAGTCGATCCAGGAGGCTCGCCGCGCTCCGTTCGACGCTCAATGCTCGCTTCTCGCTAGTCGCAGCGCTTGTGGCAGACAACTCGGTGAACTTCTGGCGGATGTCCTCAAAGTCCGCGCGAAACGCGACGAAAAAGCGCTCGCCCATCCCCCCTGTTACTTCGTCGTGACGTGCGCCGGCGGCCTCAATCTCGCTAGAGAGCGCAGCCAGCGCGAAAGCTACATGGTCGTCCACTTGCGAGTTTCACGCGAGGGGGCCAGAGAGGATCGCACGCTCATGGCCGCAGCTCCTACAAGGTCAAACATGTCCGCGAGCTTTCCCGCTTCTTCCTCACTCGCAGACCCCTCTTGGACCGCGACGACGCCATCCGCAAGATCAGAGAAGAATTTACTTGCCTGGTTCCGCTGGGCAGCGAGGTCTTCTCCTGCGGTCTCATCTTGACGTTCGGCGGCGTGTGCGAGTCGCAGGGCCGTCGGCAACCCCACCACTGGGCGCGCATAATACGGCTCCTGCAGCTGCTGTGCGATGGAGCGAAATACTCCCACGGCTTCATCAAAATGCTTGCTTTGACGTGCCTCGGATTCACCCTCAGACACGCGCCAAAGTTGGCGCGCCAAAATGTCCGCAAGTGCGCCTAACTCACCGAGTTCGGGCGTAGCTTCGCGCGAATTCATGTTGTTGCTGAGCAATCTCATCTATTCACCTTGAGTCGACGTTAGTCCGTAGTGGCCTTGTGCGGCAGAGGCTTGCCGAACCATCTCTCGGGATGCCTCCCAGAGCGGCGAGGGTGCAGCCACATAGAACTGTTCTCGGGTGCCAGGCATGGGCGGTTGCGGGGTCAGCATCCCTAGGACGCAGAGCAGCTTCAACTCCTTCTGCAATGAGGAGATGCTTGGAGGCGCACCTATGCGCGTAGACATTTCGATCAGGCTGAATGCCCTTCCGGGCTCAACTTGAGCTATGACTTCGAGACGGTAGAGCGCGCCAAACAGTCGCTTGGACAGCCCGCGAACCAAGGTCGCTTCCTCGTATTCCATGATTCGTAGATCATAACATTGATTTTGTAATCTTTCTCGTAAATCGCACACATTTTTTACGGCTGCGGTATGGTTGGAATACGGCAATAAGCCGTATTGTTCGTTTAGGAGAGAACCATGGCTAACGAAACTAAGAAGCTGACAGTGAACTTGTCTTCGGAGATCGTCGATGTGCTCAAAGAGCTCGCAGGTGCCAACCACAGCTCTATGACCGAGGAGCTAAAAAAGGCCATTTCGGACCGCAAGTTTTTTTCAGACAAGAGGGCCGAAGGAAATCGAATCGTCCTAGAGCAGGACGATCAGCGTACCTATGTGGAGTTCAGGTAAGTAGATGACAGACGTAAGCGGCCCGAGAGACTTGGCCCCGACTCAGCATGCAGTGTCTGAGAATTCTGTGCAGGTGCCTCAGTTGAACGGAGTTGTTTACGCCAGCGAGACGCTTCCCGAGCCAAAAGGTGACGCACGGGTCGCTCCGGAGGACAAAATCCGTCGAACCATTGCAATTGCGCTAATAGTTCTGCTCGCGGTCATCGTCGGTGCTGGCTTTACGCTGATGGCGGTTGCCAGAACTATTGGACTTGTTCCTGATGACTTGAAGAGCCTGGTACAGCTTTTCTTCACATCAATATTGACGTTGGTATCTACTGTTCTCGGTTTCTACTTCGGCGCTGAGAAGCGCCCGAAGGAAGGGTGAGTCACTTGACGACGCTGCTGATCACATACGACTTGAACCAACCCGGCCAAAACTACGTTGCTCTTCATGATGCCATCAAGAATGTAGGCACGAACTGGTGGCACCATCTGGATTCCACATGGCTTGTCAAGGCTTCAAAAGACGCAAAGCAGGTGCGTGATGAGCTCATGGTCGTAATGGACACGAGCGACAAGCTCTTGGTCATTGACGTCACATCTCGGCATCGGGCTTGGCGAGGCTTCAACGCTTCCGGCAGCGCTTGGCTGGATGACATATACGAATAGCGCCCAAGACGTCCGTCACATTGGCGGCGGCTCGACCAGGTCGAGCTAAAGAGAAAGGAGCCTAATCATGGCTCACCGTTCGGCAATTACCGGCCGCTACCTCTCGAATGCCTCTGCTGCGCGTCACCCGCGCACCAGCGTCACTGAGACCGGCGGCAACAAGGGATCAGGTGCGCACAACCGCAGCTCAATCACAGGACGATACTTGTCCAACGCTGCTGCTGCGCGTCACCCGAATACCAGCATTACCGAGCGCGGCACCAAGTAGGTGAAGCGAAGGGGGTTCGATCTCACCACTAATGAGATCGAGCCCCCTATTCGCAACGGACAACACCGCCGCAAGTTTTGAGTGTCGCATAGCACCGGTGGTTCGGTCAATTGAAGCGACGCCGCTCATAGGTTTGGGCGATGGGATTGCCTGATAGCACTCAGTGCTCAACGCTCCACGGCCGACGCCCAGACCCACGCCCGGTGATCCGCCCCATCTGGGCCTGCCCATCTGATCGCAACAGCGCGCGGCGTCCACGCTACGGCAAGCGCTTCGAGCTGGATCGAAGCCGATGGGTAACGCACCCAAGCCTTGACGGTGCCAGGCTGCGGGTCGCGGGTCAGCGGATAGATGTCGAGCTGAAGTTCTTCCTCCGTGAGGCCAAGAGGCTGGCCGGAGCGCATGATCTTCTCGACGATCCGAGCGTCCATGCGTCGGTCGACGGCGTTTGCGTAGCGCTTGCTTGTTCCCACCGGTGCCTCTCGAAAAGCAGCCGGCCCAGCTGGTCTGAGTCTAGAGAACGGGAGCGACTTCGCGACAATTTGGGCACCACCATACGAGGATGTCCTCGCCGGCCGGCTCGCAGCGGGTTAGGCATCGCGGGCAGTTGGGTGTCTGAAGGTCGTCCATATCGCTCCTAGGCGGGGATGTCGCGGTACCGAGAATGCTAGATCGCGTCGGGCAATGATGTTCTCGGGTGGACGAGCCGCCGGAGCCCGAATTCCTTGGACAACCCTTCGATCGCCGCCCGCCGGTTGCGCTCCTCTGGCACCATCGGGTTGATCATAACCTCGTCGGTCTCGTAGATTTCGGCGAGGCGACGCAGTTTCTCTGCAACCTGTGGCGGGGTTCCAGAGATCAGCCTGCCGGCGTTGCGCTCGCGGACGAGGAGTTCGCTGGGGATCCACTCGTGCGCCGCAGCGAACTCCATCGAGGGGACTCGGTTCAGCGGCGTCCCGGTCTCAGCCGTAGTGAGCCACAGGTGAAACGAGTCCGCGCGTGCCGCTGCCTCATCCTCCGTCTCGCCGACGGCGACGAACACGGCGACGATGACGGCCGGCCCAGCCAGGAAAGCGCTGGGAACGAACGATTCGCGGTATTTCCGAACAGCCTCTGCTCCGCGGCCCGCCGCGTTGATGAAGTGGGCGAACGTGAATCCCGGGCCGAACGCACCTGCGAGTGCCGCCAGCGACGAAACAGCACCCGCCACTTGACCTGCTCGCGTGTGGCCATTTGGACAAGCACGTTGTTCAGGGCAACTCGACAGCGAGATAAATCACTTCGCGGCCACGGCTAAATTCGATTTCGACGGGCCGGACAGGCCGCCCACACAGCGCGTGGTGCGCATCTGGGGCTACAACCAATTCAGCCATGTAACCACTGTTGTGCAAAGTGGTTTGACATCGAGAGCACGTTCAGACGAGGCGATGCTGAGCTCCCGAAGAAACTCGTCGTCAGGGGCCTAAACAGCGACGACGTCGGGCTGACCGGTAGCTTGGGGCAGACGCTGGTGCTCACGAGGCTCGTGGTCCGCCGTGTCGAAAATGCTGTTAGACGAGGCTGGAGCGCACTACGGATGAAGGCTAAGCGGGGCTGACAAACAGCAGCGACGGATGTCGACCGCCGTCGACATGCGCGTGCGCCTCCCATCTCATCTTTTCGGCCCAGAAGCCGTCTGCCGAACTGTGCGCAGCGAGCAAATTGTGCGGGTGTGCTGCGGAAATCGCGGCTATTACCGCAGGCCCGATGCCGAGCCCTAGATGATGGTTTGCGACCTCGATGTAGACGATCTGGAGGAAGCCGCGTGGTGGTCGCGGGGCGGTGGGGAACGAGGCGCCGATCGCCGAGTCGATACGCAGCTGCACTCTGGCCATTTCGTGGCCGTCGATCATGGCCGAGTACCACTTGCCTGGGCGAGAGAAATCGGTGACATTAAGGCGCCACCATCGCTCGACGAAATCGCCATCTGTGGGAAACGGAACATGCTGAACCGCGGAGTCGACTGGCAGGGGCTCACGCGGCGCTAGGTCGACGACATAAGGAGCGAAGATCATGTCACCATGGTGCACCCTCAGCGACGCTTCGAACGCAGATGCGGAGTAACCGCCGCTTCGTACGAGCGGTAACGCCACTCGCAGCGGCGGGCAGCAAAATCAGAAATGCCGAAAAAGTCTCGCGAGGTGCCGTTATTACGTCGGAATAGATTTCGGCAGTGATGTGCGAAGGGCATGAAGTCCTTGCTAACGCGACAAACTCTGATCCGGGAGAGAGGGCTCGTTCAGCGAGCCCAGGATGAACGTGGTGGGTGTGCGGGGCCAGTAATTTTCGGGGCCGTCGAAGGCACATTTATGAGGGCCTTGGTTTCAAGGTCTGCACCAGGCTCTTTTGACCCGTCCGTGCGCGGGGCTTGAACGGGCCCGTTTCCGCCGCATATTGATTTGGTATGGGACAAAAGCCACGACATCTGATGGCATCGACGGGTATTCCGGCCGATGCAGCGCAAGCCCATCAGACCCATCAACTGGAGGAAACCATTTTCCCCGTGCTGAGAGTCGCAACGGTGCCGCAAGGATCGCGCCGCGTTGGTGAGGATTGTGGGCCTCGCCTCGGGGACGTGCTTGCGTTCGCGGTGGGCTTGGCCATCTTCAGCGCCTTTGCCTCGTCCGCCACTGTCCTCGCAACAATCGCGATGGGCGCAGAGCCCGGGCCGCTCACGCTCGTTGCGGCCACCAGCATGGTGGTGGGGGCGATCCTCATATCGAGGTTCGTCGGGCGAGGTTCGTCGGCGCGCGGGGTTGAATTGGTGCTGGCAGTAGTCGGAGTGTTTGCTGCCTTCTTCTATTTCGTGCTGCTAAATCACTCGGGTTAGCAGCAACCGCCGTGCAGGATCGGGAACGAAGCCGAGTCGGATGTACAGCGTCCGCACCTGCTCGTCTCGTGCGACAACTCCAACCAAGTCGCCGCCGGTGCCGATCTTGTTCATGGTCCGCAGTGCAAACCCGACAGCGCCAATTGAATTTGGTCGTTGAGCGAGATCGGCTACGATCCACGAGCATCCGAGGCGGGTGAGTGCGGACGTCGTTGATTCTTCGTTCCTGCCGCGGTAGGCCCTCTTTAGCTCTCCAGTGCGCAGAACCTCAAATCCTCCACCTACTGCAACCGCGAGCGCGAAGGCAATTATCGTGACCCCGATCCAGCCAATCAGCTGGACGGGGTCGGGCAGCGTTGCCCACAGGATCCCGATCGCCACAATGACCGATAAGAGGACCGTGGCCCACCGTCGCCACAACTGCGCCGCGCCCACGCGGTGCACGGTGACTACGGTCAACGGTGCGTCCGACCATGACGTCCCGTTGAGCCAAGTTGTGGTGATTTTCGCAAAGTACACCGGGTAGGCAACGAGCGCGAATAGTGGGCGGACGACGACCGGCAGAGGAAAGCCCGCCGCGTCGAGCTTTCTCTCCGCTGTGTAGGCGAGGGCGATGGTCCACGCCAGCGCCGGAACACTCCGTAGCCGTGTGTTGCCAATGGTAGTGGTCACAGCGTCGTCTTCTTTCGCAGACGCGCGGGCGCGTCAAATCGAGTATCGGGTGCCGGTCGTGGACTCGGTTGGATCCGGGGAATGTTGGTCCGGAAGTGCTAGACGGTGGTGAGTTCCTTGCGGGCGAGGGCCTTGGCGAGCAGTGTGCTGCGCAGGAGCCTTGTTTCGGACTTCGTGAGCTCTCGGTAGTCGACGTAGCAGTGGCCAGGGGCAACGACCGCGTTCGCGGCGCGGGTAACACCTGAATCGTCGATTGTCTGCGACTTGGCGTCAATGACCTCTCCGATGCTGCACGCCCACACGCCGAGCGACGGTTTCTTTGCGTTTTCGTTATGCCAGTCGCGGGCGTCCTGCGGTGTGGTCAACGTCTGTCGCGCGAACGACGGCTTCTTCTGGTCGAAGGAGTTGGGGGCGAATGCGATGCTCGACGGCGTCCATGTCTCCGCCTCCATCAGCGGTTCGGTGATCTGGCGGTAGACCAATTCGTCGACGTCGGTGATGACAAACTCCCCGGCCTCCGCGGCCAACAGCGGGCTCATCGGGCTGTCCTTGCCACGAATGCCTTCGCATTCGAGAGGTCGGTCGTCTGTTCTTCAACGACGCTTTGCGAGGCTACTTCGAGGTCGAACAGTTCGAACTCCAAATCAGGTGATATTTCAATGCTTGTCACGTACTCCGGGCTTGCCCATTCCAGCTGTACACCGCCGTCTTCCATTGGGAAGATCCCCGGTAGCGCGCGGTTTGCCGCAGCACACTCGCCGAGGATGGCCCGGGCGGCGTCGAGCGCTGCAAACTGGACTGCTCTGCTGTTCGGGTTCTCCGGGTCCCATGCATCGTCGAGCGTGGCGAGGGCAGCGAACCGCGCTGACCAAGGCTCACCGTCGGTAGCGAGTAGTTGCACCGCAGTTACGTTTAGGACTTCCTTCAGCACATCGTTGCGGTAGCGAAGCTCACCGGTGACTCGCACGACCGGCGCTTTGTCCTTACTGTCGAGGACTTTCCGCAAGTCGGCTGTCAGGTCCGAGTTCCGATAGCGTCCATGGATCTTGCCGTAGCGGAGGCTTCGCATTTCGAAGCTCAGCGTTTCGGTGTTGACCAAAAACAGCTTGCCTGCCACTTCACCGGGGACAGAGCGAGGAGCGATCACCACCGTGGGCGGGGTGATCAGCAGTGCTCGCTGCTCGGCCAGGGGTGCAATGGCTTCAGTGCGGATTTCCTGGGTGACAGCGATCGGGGCCGGCGTCGTCGGCGAAGCAATGGTGAACTCATCGCCAGGCTGCGCGCTGGACCCGAGTTCCGCAAATTCCGGTTCATCGAGGAGCGGCAGAGTCAGCAGGTCGAACCCGGCGCGCTGAGCTGTGTCGGACGCGAGCCACTGCTCGATCTTCTCAAACTCGCGCTCGAATTCCTCGCGGCCGGCTTCGTAATAGGCGTCATACTGAGATGCGGCGGCCAGGTCGAGGACCGATATTGTGCTGCCCGGTTCGAGCTCCTTGAGCACGAGTTTCGAGCCCGCTGCGAAGTCCGCCGGAAGATCCTGGTCTGGGTTTGCCTTAAGCCATTCCAGCTCGGCGCCCTTGAGGATTAGGCGCTGGTACCGCTGGAGTTCGACCATGGCGTCGATTGGCAGCTGGGTGTCGTCGAATCTCGGACCTTTCATCCGAAGGCGTGCGAATGCCTCGTGGTCGCCGTCGGGCGACTGGGCATCAATCGACGGCGTCGTCTCGTTGTTCGGAACATCACTCACGGAGCCGACACTAGTGCACGTCAATGGCCCGACTACGTCCGATTTGCACATCGACATGAGACACCCTCGAAATGGGGCCGCAAATGGAGCGTTTGATCAACTACTGTCGAGTGGGGAGCGTCAATGGCGGGCTCTCGCCCATGGATTCACGGAAGGCACTGCAGCTGCACATGAACGACCTGATCCCCGGCTTTGGCCCTGGTGCCCTTCTTGAAGCACAACTACTGGCCGACGACCGTGCAATCCGTATCGGCGCCATCCAACGACTTGACTACCACGAGGCGATTGTCCTCACCCATGACAAGTGGAAGTCGGACAGCGGCGGAATTCCTCAGTTTTCATTCCTCTTGGCCACGGCGCGCGACGGAAATAATCCCGACGCAGCGGATGATGACGAGGTTCTTCTGCTGCGCGTCGAGGGAACAGCCCCACTGTCTATGGAATCCGACTTGCATGCCGTCCGCGAGGAAGCCCTGCGCGACGCCCTTTCCCGCGCCAGCGACCCGTCGCCCGCGGTCGTCCTCGACCTCGACATCGACCCGTTCACCCGTAACCGCGCATCGTTCACCGGCCTTCGCTGCCGAATTGTTGGCACCTTCTACGAAGAAACCATCGAAGGCCATACCGTGTTGCAGTTTGGATCCGATGTTGACAACTTCTACGCCACTAGCTCGTACCGGGTCCTGAAGCCCGTCGGTGAGGGGCTGTCGACGATCGTGAGCTACACCAGGCAGGGCGTCGGTGTCGTTGATCCTGTAACGATCGGCGACGTACGCTACTCGGCGACTCGACGTCGTTCTATGGTCTCGGGGCAAGCTGCGGCACCGGTGCGCGTGAACATGAACGACTTCATCGGTCACAAGACCGGGTTGTTGGGAATGACTCGAAGCGGAAAGTCCAACACGGCGAAGATTCTCGTCGCTCGCACGTTCATCGCATCGCAGCGACGCGTAAATGCGGGTGAGCCGCCGATTGGTCAGCTGATCTTTGACCCCCAGGGGGAGTACGCGAATACCAACGTTCAGGACGGCACTGCAATTGCCGACATCGGTGGTGATTTCGTTCGCATCTTCAAGTTCGGCCCGTCTACCGAGGCACACGTCCGCCCCCTCGGCATCAACTTCTACGACGCAGCACAGATAGACATCGTGCAAATCTTCATCGACTCGGAGATGAAAAACTCGGGCGTCGGCTATGTCTCCGACTTCGCATCGGTGAACTTCGCAGACGACCTAAATGATCGCAGCCAGTCCGCGAAGGCCAGCCGCGGTCGTCTGCTTCTCTACGCCAGCCTCTACAAAGCAAACTTCACTCCGCCTGCGAGCGGTGTCGAGATCAAGTTCTCCATGAAGAAGGACGCCCGCGACTGGGTGATCGGCCAGCTCGGCAGGAACCCGTTCCGTGACCTAGGCGGTGGCGGATACGTGGCGGTGTCGCTCGCGGACGCCGCCGATATCGTCGACGTCGTGCTCGCGGGCAAGTCCGCGGGCGAGCAGCTCATGGTGGATTTCAGCGACAGCGATCACTGGAACTCGACGGAGCCGATCTACTCTGGAAAAACTTCGACCAAGGGACATTCACGCGGCTACCGCAACCTCCTCCCGCTCCGTGATTACCACGACCCGAATACCAAACGGGACGTGTCGAAGGAAATCTATGAGGATCTACTGGCCGGCCGCATTGTTATCGTCGACCTTCATGTCGGAACTACGACTGTCATCCAGAAACTCTCGGAGATGATCACGGCGCACGTGCTCAGTACCCACATGAGGACCTTCACATCGGGTGCGACGCCGCCCCCGATCCAGGTCATGCTCGAAGAGGCGCACAACCTGTTCTCGGCCCAGAAGTACGACAAGGACGCCGACGTATGGATTCGGCTGGCGAAGGAAGCAGCGAAGCTCAATATCGGCATGATCTATGCCACACAGGAGGTGTCGGGCGTCGCCCATCAGGTGAAGTCCAATACCGCCAACTGGGTGGTGTCGCATCTAAACAACCGTTCGGAACTCAACGAGCTGAGCAAGTTCTACGATTTCAAAGCTTTCGCCGACGCCATCCTCGCCTCCGAGGACCGTGGATACGTCCGGTTGAAGACGTTGTCCTCTCCCTTCATCATCCCGGCGCAGATCGAGAAATACGACGCGTCGCTGGTGAACGAAGCCCGCGAGTCCGCCGGGCTTCCGGCTCTGGCGTAGCCGATGCCTTACGAGACGAACGCCGGGACCTTCGAGAAGGCCAGCCGACTCGGGCACTCCGAAGCGGCGCTTCGGGCCATGGCAGACAAGCGAGACTTTTACGTACCGTTCGACGACCTCACCGATGCTTCGTGGCTCGCGGACCGGATAATCGGACGACCGCAGGCGGACCCACGCACTCCGCGTCTCGAATCTGCGATTGCCATCGACGGGTCGCATGTAACTCACTCAATCCGCGACGGCATGCCGTCCGTTGTCTACGGCTTCGCCCAAGCCGCCGCCGCGTATGTAGACCTGAACGCGATGGAGCAGCAGAGGAAGGTCCATTTCACCGACCCAGCAGCCATCGCTGATGCCGTCAATAGCTCGCTGATCTCCCTCGATCTCCCCGTTGCAGGGGCATACTCACGCGCCGGCGTCGACATCCAGACGTCGTGGCGTGAACTCATCGACGGCATCTTCCGTGACAAACGAGTCGAAGTTAACGGACTGAACGAAACGCTGATGCAGCTGCTGTTTCGCCTTCATGGCACACCCGACATTGCAGCAACACTGCTGCCTGTCAACTGCCCGAACCCCGACTGCAACGCGGCCGACATCCCGGTCCCCGACGCCGGGCTTGATTGCCCCGTCTGCTGGGTTACGCACCTCTACCCGTCCGACACCATGCGTCTACACGAATCCGTGGTCGAAGACGGCCCGAACGCGACGGCGCTTGGACGCATGCGCTCAGTCGTCGAGCTCCTCGTCCTTGTCGGACTCACCACCTTGCTGTGGAAACAGTCGCGGAACACCCATCTGCAGGCAACGTTGTTCATTATGGACGGGCCGCTTGCCATGTACGGGGAGCCCGCGAAGCTCCGCGCCCGCGCCCAGACCTACTTCCAGGCGATGTCCGCAACGACGCCGGGCGTCGGCCCCTACATTTGTGGCATCGAGAAATCTGGAGCCATGGTCGACTTCGCCAAACAGGTTGCCGCTCACGACATCCTCGCACCCGGGCAGCTGCTGATCTGTGACACCGAGATCCTCAAACGAGTTACCAACACCAACGACCCGGCCCAGTATGGGAAAGAAACGTATTGGGGTCGTAAGTTCATCTACCGATGCACCGACGGTCGTGTCATCGTCCCCACGGTCATGGCTGACAGCGGAGACGCGTACAGCACCGGCGGCGGCCAGCCGGGACCCGACAATTACGAGACGCTCGGTGCCATCCTTGACGTGATCGATCGCACTGGGTCCTCCATGTACCGAAACGGCGTCATCCCCGTTGCTGCCGCCCATGGGCGAGCTGCGTTCCCCATCGGCGTCGGCACGGATGTCCTCAAGCTCGTCGCCGAAAAGAAGCTTGGTTTTAGTCGGTGACGCTCGGCGGGTGCGTGCCGCGCACTGACCTTGCATGAACGAGACTTACGACAGCGCATTCGCGCACACGCGCATACGCGCTCACGAGGGGGGCGAGCACCGATGACAATCAGCCCGTTCCCACCGAGCACGCAGCATGTAACTGCAGCGGCGGGCCATAGCGCAATAGATTCCACCCCCGAAGCGCCCGTCGTCTTTGTGGGGGCGCAGGACACTACCATCCCGCATCGCTATATCGCCGAGACTGCTCGGCCGCTATCGCCCCCGCAACCGATAACGAACGTCCTCCAAGACAAAAGGTACCAGTCGCCGCTTCGCTACCCCGGCGCCAAACGAGGGCTTGTTCCGGTCATTGCGGCCGTAATCGAGCGCGCGGTCAAATCCCGAGCGATACCTGCGGTCGACCTGTTAATAGAACCGTTTGCCGGAGGAGCTTCGGCGTCTCTTCGCCTCGTCGGTCTGGGCGTAGTCAATCGCGCCGTGCTGTCAGATGCCGACCCCTTAGTGGCATCCTTCTGGCAGGTCGCGTCGGCCGAACCACAAAAGTTGATTGCCAGAATGCGCGATGAGCATGAGCGCTGGGTGAAACCCGGCGGCGATATTGCTTTGAGCAGATGGGATTACTGGAAGGCATGGCGCCCTGACGCCACAGCATCCGTATCGACAAACCGTTTTGAGATGGCAGTGAAATGCCTGTTCCTAAACCGCACGACCTTTTCGGGCATCCTCCACGGTGGTGCCGGTCCGATCGGTGGACGAGCGCAAACGTCGGCATACGACATTGGTTGCCGATTCAACCCGGATGGCTTGGCGGAACGAGTCGAATATGTCGGGCACCTCTACGAAACTCATCGAATTGCTGATGTCTGGTGTCTCGATTGGAAAGACGCACTGGACCAAGTTAGTTCGGCTTACAAGTCGGTCGGCCCGGATAAGACGCTCGCCTATCTGGACCCGCCATACTTCGAGAAATCCCAGCACCTCTACAATAAGTCGTTCGGGTCAGCACGCGATGCCCGCGAGTGGACTGGGTCAATGGACCATCAAACCCTGGCCGGCTACCTGCGAACCGAAGCGCGGTTCCGGTGGCTGCTGTCCTACGACCACGACCCCGAGCTGCTCAGTAACCCGATGCTGTACGCACCTTCACGTATGCGTCCGTCGTCAGACCATCCAGAAGTGAGGTCGTGGTTTATCAGCAAGCGCCTCGTCGACTTCACTTACACAACCTCAGCACAGTCAGGGCGAAGCGCTACGAGTGAGCTCCTGCTGACGACGCTCCCCGCCTCGGCAGTTCCGACAAGCGATCGCTTGAAGCCGCTCAGCTGAGCTCCGCTAATACGGGGCACGGGTGGGCGAGATTAGCGAGAAACGCCAAGACCGCGTCAAGATCGACAGAATGCGACTCTGACGATTCAGTGGTCGTAGTGTCCAAGTCGAAGAGGTCTATCTCCAGAGCGTCGGAGATTTCGATGCTCGATACGCGTAGCGGAGTAGCCCACTCAATCAACTTTCCATCGTCCAGGAGGTCGAAGGTGGGCGGGTGCGGAAGTCCAAGCTGCAGAGCCTCGGCCAGGATGGCGTCGAGCAGAGAAGAAGCACTGGACCTTGCGCACACTTTGGCCATGGTGCGAATGTACGCGGCGGGTCCTAGGTGGCCGCAGCTGCGTCCTCGACGGCCATTTTCCGGGCGGTTCTGAGGGCGTGGTCGCGGATCTCGTCTTCTGAAGGGTGAATTGTCAGGTCGGAAACTGCAGGATGTTCCACATCATTCTTCAACCGCACCAGAGGTGCCAAACGGGCACGAATCTCTGGGCCGAAGGCCACGAGATAGTGTTTGCTGGCGAAGCTCAGATCGTACTCCTCCTCAGGTAGCCCAGCCGTTACCAAGACCATGCCGAACGAGGCGACGCAGTCTTCGAAAAGCGCCAGGTCGTCGTCGACTAAGTCATCCAGAATGCCGGTGACCTGGTCCTTCATATCCGCGAATGATGCCAAGTCGATCAACATTCTCAACTTCGGTCTGATTTCCAGAATTTTTGGAAGGTCCGATTCGATCTGCGCGATCGAGTACTCAACCAATTTCGGCGCTTGTTGCTTCATTCGATAGGACGTTTCGCCCTTTGCTTGCCGTCGGGCGAAGTCGAGCACGTCCTCGTAGCCGAACAGAGCGACGGCATCTTCAACGCTCAAGATTTCCAATTCAAGACCGACTAGCATTTCCCGAGCTGCCCATCGGGACAGCTGGGCTCGGGGCTGATTGAACTGGATGTCTGTAGGTGGTTGTCTCCTGCGACGCTCGTGGACGAAATGCACCATTTCCAATGACGTTCGTGGAACGGTTCTCCTCTGGGAGATGCACTTTTCGAGTGCCAGCATCGCTAAATCCGCGTCACCTGTATCGATCAGGTCAGAAAGTTCGTGTGCCCGTGCGCCCGGCTCGCCGGCTAGAAGCTCGGTGAGTGCTGCGTCGATGAAAAGGTCGCTGACATCGTCGCTGGCAACGGCGGAGATAAGGTAGCGCTCGAAGTACGGAGGATCTGAGAAGGCGCGATCGTGTTTGCCGAAGAAGCTAGCGGGCTTTTCGCTGACCGCGTCGAAGAGAAATCCCATTACCAAGACTGCGCTATCCCCGCGCCCACGACTTGCCAGATTGCAGATGCGCTCTTCCCAGTCGATTGGATCCCCGCCCGGGTCGGGAAATGTGCCGTCGCCAATCAAGTCGCTCCGCCATCCCATCAGCGCCGCCCACACTGGGTGATGGAAAATCCGCAGGTAGGTGACTGCAATAAAGTCAAGCGGATCTAGTTCGCCAACCGGCAGGAGCTCGTGGTAGCTGTCCAATTGCTCTCGGAAACGGGACATCGACCTAGGCGTTTCCAAGTCTTGTGAGAGCAGCGTGATCAGTTCCAGGGCACGGTCATTGAACTCGCCGGCGTGATCATCAGATGGCTTCGCCCCGCTGACGATTGCGGACTCCACAATCTCGGTGAGCAAGCGTCGTTTGTCCACGGTAGCCATCGGAGGAACCTCGAATGGGTACTGGACAATCTTCTCCATGAAAGAGCTAGAGCGTCCCTGAACGCCGTTCTTGGCGAGAATCGAATCGATCGTGTCCTGGTCGTAGGCAAGTAGATAGTGAACGTTGCGGAATCGGCCCAACAGTCTGATTACCCGTAGCAATGTCATCAGCTCATCCGGGTCGAGCCGGTCAATGTCGTCCGCGATTATCAGGACGCGTTGCTGACGTTCCTCAATCGCTGTAGCCAATTTCTCATATGCCTCTTGCCAAGGCTTGGTGTCATCTTGGCGCAGTTTCAACGCAGCACCAACGAAATTGCCAACTGCCGTACCAGCGCTTCCGAAAAGGCCGAGCAGAGGTAATGCGACTTGCGAATATTCGAGGACGGCGGCGCGAGTACGTTTCCCGTCGCTGCCCTCACCTTTGAAAGCTGACCCAAGTGTATTCAGAAACTCTTTCGTCAAGCTAGCAGGGTCGAGAGCGCTCCATGGGGAGAAGTCGACGACAGCCCACTCGTCATCTGGCAGCTGGTACCGGATCATGTTTAGAAGCGAAGTCTTGCCGCTTCCCCAGGGGCCGACGAGACCGAAGACGGTGCTGGGACGCCCAAGCGGAGATCTGGCCACACGAGCAGCGACCATCTCCGCGAACGGCGCGCGACCGAACCGGTCCTCGCCAACGGTAGATTTCGCCTCGTCGGTCCACAGCTCTGCGTTTGTTAGATCGTCCGACTCTGGCCGCTCGTTAGTCATGACGCAAAATCTATTCCAGAACGATGGGAACGCTAGAATTGGCGTGCGGCGAAGCGGTCGACCCTCTAGAGAGCTTCTCGGCCAGCCATGCTTAGGTCGGAATCGAACACCAAACGAGGACATCCGCCGCAAGCGCCAATGGCCCTTGGCTTTGGCGCTGTTCGGGGGCAAGCCAGGCGGTGTCAATGCGCTCGTTTGTTTCAATGTACTGGCACGGAGTTGCTAGATGCCTCTTGGGCATAGGTGTTGGCCTTGCGCTAAGGACACGATGAATCGTCATCGGGAACTTGACTGGGTGTCTCGAAAACCCTGCGTTGCGAAGATCTTGGGCAAGTGGCTTCACGAGGATGCGGCTGAGCCGGATGCTTGCCAGTGTGAGACTTGAACTCACACTGCACATGTCGATGAGAATGACGGACTACTTGAACGAGAACGAGCCACAGACGGACAACGTCTTCCCCGGATTTCTCCCCTGGTTAGACGCTCAGACCTAGTCCACCCTGAACCTCGCCGGCTCCGCGTCCGGCATGTCACCCACTTCCCTCGCCTTGTACGCGCGGTGGTGGCAGCTGGAGACATGGCTACGAGAGCTTGCCTATCTCGAAACCCGTGCACTAGGGCTGCAGCAATGGGCCGGCCTGGTTGACCCCAGCAACAAAAGGCAACGCGACGACAGTGCCCTCTCTCACATGCTCGGACCGGACAGCGAGAGCACGCTCGCTTTCTTCGACTACAGCCGGCTGCTGAAGCTAATCGGAGAACGATGGGACCTCTTCGAGAACGCCCTGATAAGTAGAGCGTCCTGGGAAGGTCGGCAAAGCGATTTGGGCCCGGTGCGCAACCGAATCGCTCATGCGCGGCGGCCGCATCGCGATGACCTGGGTTGAATCGAACAGACACTTAGGGACCTGGAGCGCGGAGCGTATATTGCCGTGTCCACATACAACGAGCGACGGCGCCCGGGAGATTCTGATTCCGAAAGCCCGATCGTGGATGGGTGGGTTCGAGGGAAGCATGAGACAGCTCGGCGCCTGTTGAACCACGCCCGTGAGCAATATGAGACGTCGGTCGCTTTGCGGCGGTCTTTTCGTCCTTGGGGCACGGCCCCTGACGGCATGAACAAGGCGAGTTCCAAACTGTGGCATGCCGACCTCATCATGGGAGGCCGGTCCGTTGACGTCGGTAAACTCTGGCGACACATCGCAGAGACTCAGCTCGCGACGCTGGCGATCCATATGACGGTAGAGCGGTACAGCGTCGGTTTTGTTTTCAGCGACAACGACGACCACGAGCAGATCGCGGACGCAATCGGTGAGGCATTCGACGCGATTCTTCTGAACAGGTCGTTGCGCGACGATCGGTCGACGTGGGAAAAGGACGCCAAGGCTGCGGCCGAGATGGATTACAGAATCAAGTTCGACACCGTCTGGAACATCGTCGACAGTACTACCCTGCCTATCTCGATGTTCAACGCGGGGAGTCAGGTGAGCTTGATGCCGCGCTGGCCGCGGTCGGCCGGGCCTTCTGGAAGTTAGATCAATGGGCCCGGGGGTGGGCGTTCCGAGAGCTCGGTGTATGACGGACGACTCCGTCATCAATGCAGAGGCGGTCGGTTGTCGTGAATGGATGGGGCGCAGTTTTGTGATTGTCGGAACGCGGTCTCAGCGGGATGAGCAATGGACTGATCGTTGAGCCGTATCGCCAAGGTCGTCAGCTACGTTTTGGCCTGCCTTTAGGGCTAGCGCCGCTGCTCCAGGTTCAGCGGGATGGAGTCGCAAGGGAGTCTGGGGCATGAGGAGTAGGGCGGCTGATGCCCGCGAGGCACGGATTGGACGATGCGTGTCGCTACGCGCGGCCGCCGACGTCTGGATTCTGTCAAATTTCGGCTACCCCAATGAGGGGGACAATGAAATGCGTAAGAGCTCTTCGTCTCAGCTGCTCCAGGAGGAAAGTGGCGTAAGTCCGCCGAAATTCAGAGCTCGCAGTCGGACGCCTCGGTGCTAACAAGTCAACCTGGCCTCTATCTCACGGGGTACGAATAGACGTCCCCACAAGTGAGGACTTTTCCTCAAACAAGAAACTGAGCCATTCTTACCGAAGCGAGCCGCGTCGGATCGTTCTCAAAGCTAACGACTTCCTAGTGCTCGCCAAGGCGGCGCTCCCTTCCCGAAGGAGCAAATTTTGCTTACCGGATTCCTTTCTGCCCGTTCTCCCCGAGTGAATGGCCCGATCGCGGCCACTGCCGTCGTAGCTCTGAGCGCGTCTCTCCTTTACCTGCCGTCCGTCAATGAATCGGTGGCGGGAGCGAATGGAATATCGGCCCCTATTGGTGCGGTGCTCGCAACTGAAGCTGAACTCACGGCCCCAGATGCGGTTTCTGCTCAGGTCGAGGCAAGGGCTCGCGGCTGGCGAATTGAGGTGTTGGATGCCAGGACGGAAGATTCAACCACTTGGGCGAATCCGGACAGCACATTTACGTCAGACACTAACTCGGGTCCTATCCGAGTGAAGGACGAATCTTCAAGCTCTGGTTGGAGGGATCTCGATTACGATCTGGAACGAAAGCAAGATGGCTCGGTCGGACCGAAGTCGGGTTACGTGGATCTGCGACTCTCTGGTGGCGCGGACGAGGCTGAGGTCTCTCGTGACGGTCTCGTATCGGTCACGACATCGCGCGGTAAAGAGATCGCATTCGGGTGGGATGAAGCGTTGCCGGAACCCGTTCTCGATGGCGATACGGCGACCTACGAGGACGTTAGGGATGGCATCGATCTTGTCATTCAACTCACCGCCTCGGGCTTCGAGCAATTTTTCATTCTCAACGAGCGTCCAGAGTCTGGAACCAACCTAGACCTTTCGGTTCCGCTTCATACTGGACATCTCAACGCGAACGAGTTGTCCGACGGGTCGATTGAAATAACTGACTCCGACAACCGCACCGCGGGCTACATAGCGACCCCCTATATTTGGGACTCCGGAGAGGGTTCAGTCTCGGGGCTAAATGAAAATCGTGTAGAGCTCGACATGGACCTCGAACAGATCGGAAATACTCAGGAGCTAGTTTTGACTCCGGACCCGGGCTTCTTGCTAGACCCGTCAACTGAATACCCAGTGGTCATCGATCCGTCGTTGACGCTGCAGACCAAGTACGACACCTATGTGCGTTCAGATTTTCCTACCACTCACTACAACACCGATGATGAACTGCAGATTGGTACCTATAACGGAGGTGCCTCGAAGGCGCGCTCCACGATCGACTTCTCGTCGACGGTGTGGAAAGGCAGCGACATCGTCAGTGCAAGCTTGAAGCTTTACCTATTCCACTCATACTCGTGTACGGAATCAGCTATCAAGATTTACCGGTCAGCGAAGGCATATTCGGGCACGGACTGGGGTAACCAGCCCTATATCAACACCGACTATCAGACTAGCTATTCGGCCGCGAAGGGGTACAGTTCCTCCTGCGCTGCGGGATACGTAACAGTACCGGTCACTGCGATTACACAATCGCTGGCGGGAAATGAAGATACGACAGTCGCTTATGGGCTGAGAGCTTCGGAGACTTCCAATACCGGATGGAAGCGGTTCCGGTCGGGTGACGCAACAACCGGCAAACCGACTCTGAGCGTCACTTACAACAAGTATCCGAACACAGCCCAATCGCCGGCGGTCGTTGACGCTCCGGTCGAATCCGTCATTGCCTACAGTCCTACGCTTACGCCGAAGTTGCAGGCGAAAGTTGCCGACGCAGACGGCAACAAGACCAGGGCCAAGTTTGAATTGAGCTTGTCGCGCGATTTCGCGTCGATCGCGGCTGGATGCACGACCGCATACGTAGCGAGCGGCACAACAGCTACCTGCGCTGTAACGCCAGCGCTCGTCAACAACACGCACTATTACGCACGAGCAATCGCATATGACGGGTCCCTGTATTCGAAGTCCTGGTCGGAACTTTTTGGGATCCGGGGCAGCGCGTCAGCGCCGCCAGCGCCAGTCTTAGATTGTGGTTCTTATACGAACGGCTCGTGGACCGAATCCATCCCAACGAACGAAGTAACGTGTGCGATCGCTGTCGGTAGTTCTGGGGGATACTCCAGCGCGATCAAGCTCAGCGTCGTAACCGACGGTGGCCGTCCCGTGACCTATTCGTTCGCGCGCGGGTCCGGCAAGACTGCTTCGGTCATCGTTCCTGCTCTTGAGGGAGAGCACGTGATCACCGCGACGGCCACTTCGTCCTCGGGCAAAGTAACGACAACGGATCATAAGTTTGGGCTTGGCAGTGCCGTATTGGTGTCGCCGTCTACTTCTTTGGAAGCAACTGACGTCGTTCAACTATCGGCACTTGGACCACCAAGTGGAGGGCAGACGGTGACGGCGAGGTTGCAGTGGCGCCAAGCTAACGCAGAGTCCGCAGTATGGAATGTCGGCCCATCTTTGCCGCTCGACGCCGGATCGACGTCTGATCCCGTCGCCGTCACGAACTATGGGTGGTCGACAGCTGCCGTCATAGCGGACGTGTCGTCCGGAACATCAAAGACAATTGACTCCAAGATCCCGACGCTCTTCGAAGTGCAAGTCTGCTTCTCCTATGCGTCTGTGCGCACCCTTTGTACCTTTGATCCCACTGCGCCGGCAAGAGTACTCCGAACTCCTCACGCATTCGGTGAACAATATGCCGTAGACGATGCGGCGGAAGGTGCAGTGAGCCTCCTAACGGGAGAGTTGAAGGTTACTTCGGCGGACGTGAAGTTTCCGAGCACCATGGGAAATTTGACGCTGACGCGTTCTCATCTCTCCGGGGGGGAAAGCAGCACACAGCAGCCCGGAATGTTCGGACCTGCGTGGGCGGGGTCAATCTCCGGCCCCTCAGGGATTGGCACAAGCAGGATTGTCGACACAACCGCAATTAATGGCCTTATGTCGCTGGTGGGACCTGACGGCGACACCGTGTCTTTCCAGCACAGCTCGCGGGAGGTAGTCCAGGCTCCCTTGGGTACGTATACGGAAGTTCTATCGGATCCGAGCCTTGCGAGCACGCTTACCCTTCAAGCAAACGCAGGAGCGCACCAGATTTCTCTGCGAGAGGGCGATCAGGAGACACGCTGGCAGTACGTTGACGAGAACATGCCTGACCGGGGTTGGAGGCTCGTCTCCTCAGGGGCATTGTCCAACCCCACCCGGTTCGTAGCCGACCCCGCCGGACGGATCATCACCGTGATCTCCCCAGCGCCGACGGGCATCGAGTGCGATGAGTCGGGAAGCACTGCGGGTTGCTCATACCTGACGCTCGACTACACCCCAGATACTTCGCTGTACGTAGCTGGTTCCGGCTCGTATCCTGGCCGCCTTGCCTCGGTAAGCGCACGGTCATTCGACGCTCTAGCCACCGACAGCGGGAACCAGCTCGAACCTCAGATGGCGTCGTCGATGCTCATGAAGTACGAATATAACGCGAGCGGTCAACTCGTATCTGTTAAGGACGTCTCGGACCCAACTCTCATCACTGGCTCCTCGTATGAGTACTCTTCCACCCTGCCGAACGCGCGACTGACCACCAGCTCCTCCAGCGGAATCGCCCCAACTAGCTACATTTATGACGATTCCAGTTCGCCGCGAATTGCAGCCTTCGAGCATGGCGACCCTAACGGGGGCTCTACGTCCTACCAGACGAGAAGTTACGTTTACGAACTGCCTGTTTCAATTCAGGGCGGGCCCGATCTCTCGTCGAGTCGTGTGGACATTTGGGGCCAGACGCGCAATCCCACGACGGCGACCGCCGTATTCGGCGCGACCAGAAACATCGACGGATCAACCCCATCCGCACTGTCAAGCTGTATCGCACCGGGCAGTCCAACTTGTGATCTGACCTACGGGACATTGTTTTACAGCGACCCAGCGGGCTACCTCGTCAACACGGCTAAGTATGGTGCCGGGCAATGGATCCTCACCGCCCAAGACTTCGACGAACAGGGTGAGATGCGACTCTCTCTGAGTAATGCAGAGATCTCCAAATACGTCGAATTTGCTTCGAAAGGCCTGGAGTTCGAAGAGTCTATTGACCTCGTGACGGAAAGGTATATGCCGTCATCAGAGGGTTCGGATGGATCGGGTCGTGTCGCCGGAGATACTTTCGTCATGGATGAATGGTCCGGGCCGAGCGCCCTGAAATTGGGTGGCGTCGATCGGTTCGTGCGAACACACACTCGTTACGAATACGACCGGGGTTCTCCCGGCGCCAAACCAAATGGGGACGCCTACATGCTCCCAACACGAGTCACAGTAGGCATAAGCGACGCCGACAACTACTCGACCATCGCAACTTCACCGCTAGAGCCAGATCTCAAAATAGTCTCAGACACCGTCTATGGGTACGCGAAGTCAGGTTCAACCCGGGCGGGATGGGACCTCGGAATACCAACCACCACAACGAGAGTCCTGCCCGGATCTGCTCCAGATGTCACGACAGAGTCGGAATACGACAGTGAGGGGAACGAGGTCTCCCACATCAACACGTCCACAAGTTCCGCCGAAAGAAGCAGGCAAAAAGTTGCGTACTCGCCAGGCGCGAATTCGGATTTGCCTGCTTGTGGGCATAAACCCGAATGGGCTGGACTCCCGTGCTTCTTCGGGGATCTCGAAAATGCGGAGACATCCGGAGCGATGGCCTCCTACCGAGTGGTCAAATACGACCATTTGCTACAACCGGCTCAGATCGTTGAGTCCGCGGTGACTGGAAGCACGTCGCCGAAACGCACAACGACGATGGCCTATTACGCCGACGGCCGCCCGAAATCCAAAACCGTTGTTATGAGCGGCGGGTCGGGACTTGGGGCTGTTCCCGTAGTGACCTATTTGTATGACGCTTTGTCCAAGCGCCCTCTTGGCAACTCGACAACCGCGACAAATCAAGCAACTCTGCAGTCACGCTGGACACTCGACCTTTGGGGACGACGCACCGCCTACCATGATTCGCTCGGCGTCACGAGCTTCACCTACACCAGCCCGGGGAGCGATGGCGGTGGGCAGCTTGCATCATCCACAAACGCGGCCGGCACAAAGACGTTCACCTACGACGGACTAGACGCAGATTCGAAATGGGAACGTCGCGGTCTTACGACTCGATTCGAAGCGACGGGTGGCATTACCTTCCGAGGCGCGTATGACAGCGAGGGCCGCCTAGTGCGCCAGACGCTCCCCGGGGGAATGTCTCAAGAGCTCAATTACACAGATGCTGGGCAAGTGAAGGATATGGTCCTTCTCGGTACCGTTGCCGGTGACGTTCTTCCAGCTCCCTGGCTGTCCTACTCGCGAGAGTTCGACCTTGACGGGAAGGTGATCGCGGACACGACTCCGCTCGGAACACTCGACGATGCAAACGGAGGAGTCACCGACGCATTTGACTACGACGCCGCGGGTCGACTGCAGGAATCTCGTCGACTTGTACCGGATGGTGAAGGCAGTCTTGTATGTAAGAAGTCTGTGTACGAATTTGATGGTTTCGGGAACAGGGTTCGCGAGACAATTTCTACTACGGCTGACTGCTCGGACTCGGGCAATGTGACGACGAGCTATTTGTATGACGATGAGTCCCGTCAGCAGACGGGTGGAAACGGTTCTGGAACATATGTCTATGACTGGCTGGGAAGACAGACCCAGATTCCCGCAGCTGACCTCACGTCAAACGCTGCGGCACAAATTGCATACTTTGATAACGACTTCGTGCAAACAATCTCACAAGGCGCTGTCGAGACGTCCTTCGAGCAGGACTCCGCCGGACGCATGTTTAAAGAAACGACTACCAGCGGATCGGCCCAGACCACAATAAGCCGACATTACTCAGGTGAAGGTGACATTCCTGATTCGGTTCTACAGGAAAATGGCGCGGCCTCTACGACTGAGCGAACAATACCCTCGCTGGGAGCAGGAGCCAATGTGACGATATCCGTTGGCACGAGAACCGAGAAAGTGCTTGTACTCTCCGACCTGCAAGGTACGGCTGTCGCAGCAATCCCCATCCCAACTTCCGGTCCCGCGACAGAGATTCGTGGCTACGCGAACTTCGGCGAGTTCGGCGTGTCGAGCAGCGGGCAGACGCCATCTGCGGGTTCCTCCGGCTGGAGGGCCTCGGAACAAAAGACAGTAACCGGAGCGGCTCTTATTGTCATGGGTAGACGGCTTTACAACCCAAAGACGGGCCGGTTTACCTCCACCGATCCAATCGAGGGCGGCACCGAGAACCCCTACGTCTACCCGCCGGATCCGATCAATGAGAGCGACCCATCAGGAATGGGACGCGTTTCGCATCTCATTGAGGGATACCACTACGTCTACAAAAATAAGGTTGGGAAATCCTCTAAGTACGGCACAGCTAGCAGTGCGATAAAAGTCTTCCGAAAGTATCCAAAAGAGATCTTTCCGTTCAAAGTGAGCAACTGCCCAACGCTCAAAACCGGGAATGTCTGCACTCTTCTCGTCCACGGTTACTACGGCGACGTGGAGGTGGCGAACGGCTACAACTCGATGCAATTCACGGTGGTCAGCGACGAGTACTTCGACTCGCCAGGTTCGACGATCAAATTCACCACGTATGTGAACAAAGAGTGGAACTTAGCTCTCATGCAAAAAGGCGACGCCATAAAAACGATCGGTCTGGCCTATATCGGGTGGAAGACAGGGCGCATACGCCAGGAATGGAAAGACCAGACAGCAAACTTCCGCAAGACCATACTTAAATACAAAAAATAGGCGAACCGCACAAACCGCTCTAGCTACCCGGCGCCATAAAGCCGTAATATTTGAACATGCTCAAAAAGCGAGGTGGCGCGAGAGGTTTTGTACCGACGGCCAGCAGGGCGCTGAGTCCCGAGAAAAGGCAGGTTGCACATGAAATCCCGTGAAATATCACTATCGAGCCAATTCATCTGGGTGTGCCTTGTGACGCTCTTCGGTGGGCTTGCAGGTGCCTATTATGGAGCGTTCGTGCTGTACCCTGCTCCCGGGCTGTCAGAGCCTCGCCTGAGTTCGGTCTGGGTAGTTGGCGGCAATGCTGTTTTGTGCGCAATCATGGCGCTCGTGGGGGCATTGTTCGCCTCGGTTGGGGGGTTCGCCGCCCGAAAGCTTGGCGGCTACGTCATTGCGGAGATAGTGGCGGTTCTTGCGGCGTCGCTTGGTGGGTCGTACGTGGGCGCACAGCTAACTTGGGCCTTCGTGGGCGCCACAAACTGGACTGTGCTTAGCGTGATCGCTGTTCTGCTTACGTCAGCATATTTTGGTGTGACACGTTTGATTCGCGTCAAACCTATACAGCGAGTTTCCCCGTAACAGAAGTAGCGGCTTTCGCCTTGAACTGTTTGATTGTGCGCGGGTGAAGTCTCGGAAATGGTGAGCCGGCGCACCCTCATTCCAATAAGATTCAGAAGCATTTCCACTAAGGGGCGACCGTGAAAATCGTTGATCGCAGCGACAATCGTCCGGGAACGTGGGTGGTGAGGGGATTTCTCGTCCTCGGAGTTCTCTACTGGGCCGTCGAATCTTGGCTCGCCTTCCGGACGCTGACGCTCGTTGACAGCCAGCAGAGGTATTTGGAGGGCTTGGCCGATTCGTTGACATTATTCGGTCCTCTTACTCTGCTCGTCGGTGCAGCAGCGCTGATATTGGCCTATCGATCCTTCCCGCCCATTTTTTGGGACGGCCCTCCTGCTATGGGTGATGCCGTTGGGGCCGCGGTGTTCATGAGCATCTCTGCTCTGGCGATCGCAGCGATCGCGTTCGCCATTCCGTTCGTGATCGTCCGCCTCGTTCGAAAGAATAGATCCGAGCAGGAGGTCAGCGAATCGAGGACGATCGACGAGCTTGCTGAGTTGGGCCTGAGATAGGGCAGATCCCATGCTGCGACCAGTTCGCATCTAGCACTGGCGACCAAAGGAGTTCGTGCGTGAAAACAATATTCTCGGCCAGAGTGTGGGCGGTCTTGACCTCTATCGTTACGGCAATCACTGCGATCTTCCTAATGGCCTACTACAACGGAGACTTCTGCTGCGAGTGGGAGTCTGGGCCATGTGAGATACCCAGGCAGCCTCTCTTCTACTTGATTTACGCGCTGGTTGCGTTCGGGGTCAACCTGCTGGCGGCAATATTCGCTACAGGACGCGCGCGGGCTTGGATCCTGAGCGCTGTGGGGATGCTGTTGGTCGCCATAGATATTTACGCAGTGACGCAGGTGCTCCAATAAGGCGGATTCAACACGGGGGCACCTTACTGACCAGGTGAACATGACCCGGCCGAATCGACACTTCGTGCGTCGACAACGCTAATAACTATTTCCGCCATCGACCAATCTCTGGGTCCGAGGCGAGTGGAATCGGTGACTCGAACTCTGCGTACTGGTCGCCGCTCCACATTCTGGACATGCCCACACGTTAGTGCCGAAACTGGACCGAGCCGTTTGCGACATCGCCAGACGCATTGCCGCTCGTCTTAGGCTCGAAATGCGATCGCGAACGGAGTTTCACCGTGTAGGTTTCGAGCATGGCTCGCAACTGGTGGGAAAACGGACTCATGACTTCCAAGAATTCCTGGCGGGATATCCGGAGTCTTCGAGGCTCACCGCCAGAAAACCTTCGAGCCTCCATCGATCGCGACGTCGGTCGGGGGCGCGAGTTTCATGCCTGCCTCAACCAGTCGCAGCAATTGTTCGAAGCCGCGGCGACCATGGCGTATTCAAGCCGCGCTCTGGCTCTGTTCTACGGTCTGTCCCAAGCGGGACGTGCAATTTCGGCGGCCAGTTCGAACTTGGGCACCACACGCCCCAACGTCCCGTGGAATGCCGTCGGCCACGGTTTATCGATGAAAGACTTCCCCTCTTCCGCGTCCCAATTCTTGGCGGCCAAGGTCGAAGTGAAGCCTGGAACGCGCGATCTGTTTTCTCGGGTATCTCTGGCAGTCAATTCCCCTGTCGTCGCCACCAATGTCGAGTTGGGGTCTCTTCTGGCGCAAATATACGACCTCGCAATCCTGTTCCCTGAGCTGCTTCAGGAGTTCATTCCGGTCATTCCCGCGCCACGGGTTTCCAATTCGTGGCCGGCGTATTCGGGGCGCGACGACGTAGACCTGAGCATCGTAGGCATTGACACACAGCTCGACGACGACGATCTCCTCAGTGAGCTCCATCGTTATCCGTCTCTGCGTACCGTTCGCTTAGCGGAGGGAGCGAGACCGAGTCCGACGTTAGTGCGAGTTCACTTGGGAATCCAGCGGCTGGTCCCGTCCCGTGGAGCTGCAACGAGCATGATCCTGCCGGGTGCCTCGATTTACAGACGTCAGGAGTTTGTCTTTCCGGACTACGCGCAGTCTGGAAAGTCGCTCCATCCACTAGCCGTATGGTGGATAACTCTTTACGCGTGCTCAATGTTCGCTCGGTACGCCGCCGCATCCTGGACCGGTCAGTTGGACATCACAAGTAGCTATGTTGCCTCGGCGATTGAGCATCTCCTCGACGTGGCCCTCGACGCTGTGCCGGAAGCAATCCTCGAATCCTTGACATCGCTAAATCTCGATTCAGACCCGGCCAACATCCCCGGAGCCAACTCATGAATCAGGAGTGGGATACGGAGAAGGTTTACTCCGGGACTTGGTGGATTCCCGGTGCCCCGAATGTCTCGTTCGTTGGTGAGCTGTCCTTCGATCGCGGCGCTCCGTCTCTGCAGCTTCAAGTGCCTGCCTATGGACAGGGTCACTACGCGGTGGGAAACGGCACGCCAGTTGTAGTCGGAATCATCGAGGGCGGCCACGAGGTGACGCTCTGGGATGAGCTCGGTTTCGTATACATGTACCTACCTCACGTCTCCGGTGATTTGTGGTCGTACCATCGGCGAAAATTCAGCCACGCAATCCTCGGCAAGCATGTTGCGTCATACACGGACGCGCGCTTCGCTTCTTCGTCCGTGCGTTACGGCGGGCTGGCAGATTGGAGCCGACTTCCTGACACGACATCGCAACACCCCCAAGCAGTCATGGAAAATTTTGACAATTCGGGCGTCAAGGTAACGATCTCGATTGAGAATCCCCAACGCCTGGAAGAAGAGGAAGGTTATCCGTATCCCGTAATTTCAGCCCACTCGGGCCAAGAGGTTGAGGTTCGATTTGCTTGCGATCCGCCTGCCAGTGCGAAACTTCACGACCTTCTGCACTTCGACATGCAGGCCTTCATGACGGTGATTTTTCAGACCAGCGCGCAGACACTCGTTGAGTCTTTCACTCTGGAAGATGGGGTGCACACCCTCGGCGTGGCTTGCGCTCATCCCTCCGAGAAGGAGAACCCGGCCAAGGCGTCCGCGCATTCGGCCGTCGTGCTTGCTGCCAATTTTGATCCAAGTGTCGTTTGGCCACGATGGTGGCTCGCCATTGATGCGCTCTTCCCGCTGACGCAGATTCTCGCCATGCGATTCAACTCAGGGGGGCGGATAGTCGAAGGATCCACGTCTGCGGCGATCGCTGCCGCAGAGAGGGTGCACGAGGTCTTGGGGTCTACTCATTCACGTTTCACAACCAAGTATCTAAAGGGTGCACGAAAGCGGCTTCGTGCAAGCTTTGCCGCCAGCGAAGACTCCGATTATCTCGCGTACTTGCTCGAAAATTCGCATACGGTTCGACCAACTCTGGAAACCAAGCTCACCGAACTTTTCGCACTACTATCAGCGGAATCAGCGGAGGCTCTCGGTTTCACCGAAGAACAATGGATCGTCCCGACCAAGGCGGTGCGAAACAAACTCGCCCATTCCGGCTCGCACGTCAAGCGCCGCGGACCAGATCTGGATTCTCAACTCGATGAGGTCGACGAGCAGACCCGGGCAATACTGACTCTCGTTCTTCTGGGATACCTCGATGTCCCCGATGACCAAATCGTGGTTGCTGCCGCAACACTTCACAACCGCCTAGTTCAAGAAGGAGCGTTTCCCGCGCAACCCACCCAGTAATACGCCGTGGCGCCGGGGCGCAGAGCGTGCGAATTCCGATACCGCCTCTCAGACGCAGCCAAACTGCGGGCGCTGAACAGACGTTCCAGTATCGACGCCTTGACGGAATCGCTTTGAAGCGGTGCCGTATCGACCATGGAGAGAACCATCGATGGTGAGTCGAAGGCGCGCCGGGAAAGCTGCCCCGCCGGCCCGATTCTGTCTAGCTCGATTCGTGGTTAGGCGGCGAAGAGTGCCGGGCCGGGACGTAGCGGAGCTAATCGGGGAGGCTGTCGCCTCGGGGCCGCGATAGCTAATCGCCATCATCCTTTGCAAACGGAGAGCGATCGATCTGACCAGCATTTTTCTCGGGATAGAGGATTTTTTCGTGATCGACGGAGGATGACGTTTCTGCGTTGCGATAGAAGCCCTCTAGTTCAAGGGCAAAATGAGAATCGAGAGCAACCCGCCAAGGGGTTTCTCTCGATTCTTGACGGTTTTGTTCTCGAATCTCAAACCCACAGAAAAAGCCACCGAGTCATCGGTGGCTTTTTCTGGTTTCGGGCCATCATCGGCTCGGATCGTTCGTGCTCACGCTGAGGAACTGCTCTTTTCGTCGCCGCTCCGCAGTTGAATCAAGATTCTGGCGCGCCGGATCGACCCTTTAATCCTTTGTAAATTGCGGCCGACTGAATGGTCGGTCTACATCCTGGCTGGAGCATCGATCTTCGCGCTTCTGGCTTTTGGATGCCTTTTCGCGTTGGCGTACAAGCTTTCGCCTCGAACGTCGCGACCGCGCGGGTAGCTTTTCTTCGGCGTTTCGAACCGCTCTTCTTGGAGGAAAGTGGCGATCCTTCTGAGGTTGGCCGAGACCGCCATCATGGTGACTATGAACTGGTGAGCTGCCAGACCGCGAATGCGGCGATCTGCTGCATGCGACAAGCGTTCCCCGTTGTTAGTGAGAATCGCATTCCAGCTCTCCATAAGATTCCGGTCGCGCGTGTAGAGGGAGTCCCATTCTGGCGACCCATACCGGAGCAGTTGCTGGTGTTCGATTGTGTCAAGCAGGTTGATGCTGACCGATTTCTTCGCCGTGCAAATCTTGGGCAACGCCTTGGGGATGTTCGCTTTCAGGATTTTCGGCCGCGACTTCCATTTGATGGGCCGGCCTGAGTGCTTCTCACGGATAGGGCAGTCGACAGTCGCACTCGGGCCGAGCGCTGGACAACTGATCGGCACTCGATCCTTCTCGTCCGGTTTCTCAACCTGGTGGGCCTCGTAAGCAATTCGCTCTTTGAGGTGGTTCTGCCAGGTCTCCCAGTCGATGCTTCCTTCGCGATATTTTCGGCTTGCCTCAAGCAGCGTCTCAGGTGTGGCCGGGCAGTAGTGCTGTCCCTCGACATGCACGGCAAAGTGGTCTCAACAGTCGGCGGAAAGCTCTTGGGTGCCGGAGCTGCGAAGGAAGCGGCGGCAGCAGGCGCAAAAGCCGGAGCCGGTGTGGAAGCGGGAACCAATGCAGCCTCGAAAGCAGCTGGTCCCGTCGTGACCGATGCAATGAAGGCCCAAGTGAGGACGGTCGCCAAATCGCTGAAGGAAACCGGTAAGCCACCGCAAGGAATTCAGGCCGGAAAGTTGACTGGTTATCCCCGCGGCGTATTTGCGAACTCCAGGAATAAACTCCCGCAGAATTCTGACCCGCACTTCTATAAGGAGAGCGACCTGTGGCCGCCGAATGGATTCAAGGCGAACGGCAAGCCGCAACGCGTCGAGGGGCGAGTAGTCGTTGGCGGTGACCGCGTCTGGTACACCGAGCATTACCAAACCTTTACTGAGATTATTGACTAATGACTACCCACTGGATGCAGCAGCCGGAAACTCTCCTCGGAGAGCCGGGAAAGCCGTACACCGTACGCAAACGGCGTCTCCCGGAACTGCAGGCCTACCTCACGCAGAACCAAATGACATTGGTCGGAGTCGATGCCGCCGATGCGCGTTCTGAAGCTGATTTCATAAGCCTCCTGAAGGAGATTCTGGTATTCCCAAGTTGGGCCGGTTCGACCTGGGACATCTTTAGTGACATCGGCGATGAGATGGAAGAGGAGTGGCCGTTTCCTCTCGCGCTGATAGTAGATAACTACTCGAAAATGCTCTCGCGAAACCCTGAGCTCGCACTAAGCATCTTGTGGCAACTTACATCGTTATCCGAGGGCTCCAGAACAGAGCAACGGCAGTTTGAGATCTACTTCGTGCTGTAATTCTCGCTCGCACCGTGACGATGGATTCGAGGCTATCTGGTTCAGAATGATGCCAGTGGTAAGCCACCAAGATTTGGGATTGTCCAAGGCTGGGGTGAGGCGCGCGTCGTAATTGGGCATGGTGAACCTGACGGCCCGCGCCGCGCGCTGCTCGATCACCATGTCGCCATTGGCGAGCTCTAGCCCTGCCCGACTGATCATCATGTGGAAACCGTCGACCGAGGCTCAAATCTTGATTGCGATGCACGACGGAAACCTCGTCGAGGATCACAACTTGGGACTGCTGTCGGTTTGATTGACTCGCGTGGCGTTTAGTGTCTGGGCCGCGTGAGTCTGAGTGCGGCTACAAAGCGCCCAAGGAGTCGACACCAGGAAATATCAAGAAGGGCAAGATCAGCAGCGGTTGCTCCAAGTGCTCGCCGTTTCAGAATCTGGTCACTAGCGACGTTGCGAACGTCGTCGCAGGGGAAGCGTCAGGTTTAAAAATACTTAAGCTTGCTTGACCCAGACGGAACTGAAGGATGGACTTGGCACGTGGACACGTACAACAAGTGATGAACCGCAAAGATATTCTCCGGGCTTTCGATAGCGCCATCAGAGAGTGGGGATTCACCGCGCGGGGTAAGAACTACAGTCGAGGTTGGCCCGAGCTAACTTGGTTTGTGAAGGCTGAACTCATACCGAGGACTGCACGAGTAGGTCTGCAAGCGGGAATCGCTCTGGAGGTTCTCACCGGCGAAGGTAGCCGTCCGTCGAATGTCATGGATTGCCAAATCATGCTCATTCCGACGGGTCACCCCTTTGGTCTGGACAGACGGGAATCTGAGGACGCTCTTGATGAAGAGAGCGGATTCAGTGATGAGCAGCGCTTGGAGCAGCTATTCAAAATAGTCGAGGCCATCGACCGCGTGTCCCGCGAGGTAACCACCCTCTCGGAATTGCGTACGATGGCCGCTGAGGGTCGAATCTTCGGACGGGGACAAGTGCTACCAGCAGCAGCAGCTCTCCTCTCGGTATAGTCCCGACATTCTTTGGCTCCCGCTGGTTTCATTCCTTACGCCCACGATCATCTGTGGAAAACGGACCGCCATGGATGCGTCAGTACGTCAGCCTCACCGTCTACTAGGGCATCAACTATGAAACTAATCAATCCAGGCGAGGATTTCGCTAGAGAAAACGACACAAACCACGATGACGTGGTCCTTGTGGCGACTTCCGATCAACTGCGACTACTCGCTAGCAGCATCCGCGAAACCTTGGAGGCTGTCGAGGACTGGGAATTTCATACCCGTGTGGGTGTGCAGCCTGCGGAGCTGCGCGCACTTGGCTCTGAGTTGCAAGCTCTCCTACGCGAATTACCTCAGCGGCACGAGGAGTCGAACTGAAGTTAAAATGACCGGCATAGGCATCCGGTACTGTGCAGGGCGCAGAAGCGTTGTGCTTGCTCGGGCCTTTCTTGCGACGAGGCGATGCAGGACGTTCGTCAGTTGACTGAGCATTGGGAAGTGACGGAGGACGCCAAGCACCATCCAGTTTCAAGTTCGAAATCGGCTCCATGAGATAGTGGGCACTTTTGATGAGCCCGCCTATGGTCCATTTGTATCCTTTTGTCAGAGGGCAGCGCAGATCGGAGTGAGGTACGTCGACTTCATCGATCCGTACCAGAGCGCCATGCTGAATAACTTTCAGTTAAAAGCTTGGCTTCAGGACTTCCCGGCCGCAATCGATGAGATACCGATGAACTCGATCCAACGTGCCAACGTGCCAACGTGCCAACGTGCCAACGTGCCAACGTGCCAACGTGCCAACGTGCCAACGTGCCAACGCGCCAACGTGCCGACGTGCCGACGTGCCGACGTGCTGGAGGTTCTGGATGCCGCGCGACACGCGGAGGCCATCGATGGGTACCTGTTCGTGGAGGACTGAGGACTCGGCGAGCTTCGAGCGATGAGCCAAAATGGGGCTGGACCGACGCAGTGGCGCGCAGCTGACTCGCTCCACGCTCGGTGTGACAGATAATCACGCGGACTTAAGGGAGCGCTGACTATCCGGAACTGGGCGCATATTGGTAAATTGCCGGGTCAAACTACAGCAACGTTAAGATCCTTTCATGGACGAAATAAGCCCCATTTGGCTAGCGAAACTCATTCGGAGCGTTGGTGTGCTCGCTCTGCCTTACGAAGGTCAGCGTGCCTGGCTGGCTGCTAATTGGGGCCTTCCCGGTCTTCAACCTGTCTCGGAACTGGCAGTGGAGCTTGGGGATGCAACTCTGCTGGTCGACCAGTTCTTGAAGTTGGGGTGGATTAACCCGAGGATCATGGAAGCGATCGTGCTCCTTGACGATTACCTGGGCGAACGGAGCGGTCCGCAGAATGCTGAATTCTGGACTTATGACTCGCTTCGCGCGCATCCAGACTGGGGGCATGCCCGTGCGTTGGCGTTAGAGGTTCTCAAAACAGTCAACTGATCACGTAGTTTCGACAAGCTCAGCTATTGAGTGAGTTCTGACCGAATCGCCTGGCGCCGGATTGGTAGTGGGTCACGCAGTAGCGACGGGAGACCTCAATGCGATGGCTGCCGAGGTCGACTGTACGGACCCGGGATCGTCCGGAAGGAAGTGCAAGATTTGCTCGGAGTCAATGACACCTTCGTCCCCGCCAAGTCATGATGGGCCGGATAAGTCCGGAATGGTTGGTAACGGCCGGTGATGTCCGAGGGAGGTCGGAGAAGTCCTGCCAAGGGGATCAAACGTTAGTCGTTAATGAGCCGGTGCTCGACGTTCTTCGGTTGAGTAGACATGAAGGGGAAGCGATCGTATAGTCGGTCCGGCTTGGAGCTTCGTAGGCGATGGACTTGGCTTGAGGTGGTTCTGCTGCGGCTCCCACTCGTTTCTTCGATCTCGGAACCTTCGAGTCGCTGCAAGCAGCGTCTCAGGTGTGGGTAAGCGGTACTGCTGTCCTTGCACATTCACTGCGCCTCCTGAGCCCCTCTGGCCGCCTAGCTGGAGTTCATGAAATTCCATCAAAACGGGCACGCCAAGTTCATGAAGCGGCAGCTTGGATGCTGCCGATGAAGAAAACTGGAGAGGTAAGGGTCGGAAATGAAGATTGCTGAGTTGCGGGGCGAGTTCGACTATGGGCTCGCAGTTATTGCCGACGATCAAACTGACGGAGTAGCCCCTGATTTTTCCCGCGACATATCTCAACTGGCGGTGCAAGGGGACGGCATTATTGTCGTTCGAGTACAGCACGGACAGGAGGGGGAGGCGACTGTTCGGGTCTGGAACTCCGGGGAATCCGGCGAAGGGACGCTTGCGTACGAGTCCACCCTGCACTTTCCGAGCGGCGTTGTATGGCTTCGCGACGTCCCTGCTTTGATCGAGGCAGAGGTTCGCTTGTCACCCGGATCATATAAGTGCAGGATCTATGTCGATCAGGTCTTTCAGGCCACTTCAGTGGACATTCACTTCACTGCGCCATAGCCACCGGTCGCTATGGATTGCGCAGCGCTAGATTCGCGCCGCACTATGTGTAACTCGTGCCGTTCGACGGTGCTACCGCCGTATCGGCCCGCACGACTTAAGTGGAGGGTTCCTGCTCAGCTGGGTAGGCGCGAGTATGCAGCGAGGCTCCGTGATCAGCACTTTTGTTCAAATAGGCGATATTTCGAGCACTTACGGAGGATTGACCGGATTTGGCGCACGAAAGTCCCTTTAATTCAGAGGCGCGATGAGAATCGAGAGCAACCCGCCAAGGGCTCTTTACGAATCTCAAGGATTTCGTTTGCGAATCCCCGTTGTACGCGAAAAGCCCCCGAGTTTTCGGGGGCTTTTTCGTGTTCGAGGCGGCACCTACGCGGCACACCTCCCTAGTCGAAAGGCGAAAGCCGCGCTTTCGAGCGCGAATGGGCGGTGTTGCCGGCGAGCTGAGCTGGTCAGCTGATGTCGAGCGAGTCGTCGTCGTTGAACTCGAACGCGCCCCACGCCACCTCCCAGATATACCCGTCGGGATCGGCGAAGTAGCCGGAGTAGCCGCCCCAATCAGTGTCATCCGCGGGTTTGATGATTTCACCGCCGGCCGATGCGGCCGCAGCGAGCACCTCGTCGACCTCGCCGCGGGAGCGCACGTTGTGGGCGAGGGTGATGCCAGGGAACTTCGATCGGGGCACGTTCAATCCGGTGCCGATGTCGGCGGCAAGTTGCTCGTATGGGAAAAGCGCGAGCGTTGCGCCCTGGGTCTGAAAGAAGACGATTCCGTCGGCGGGATCGCGGGTGGTGAGCAGGCTGAGCCCGGTCGCGTAGAACCGGTGCGAGCGGGCGAGGTCGGCGACGCCGAGCGTGACGATCGAGATGCGCGGTTGCATTCCCCCTGTCTACCGCCGCGAACCGGCCGTCGCTACCCTGAAACCCACTTCTTGGGGTCATAAGAAAAAGCACAATGCCGTTCGATTCGCGCCGCCTCATCTGAGGCCTCAGCGCAGGCGCCCACCCAGCCGCGCCTGCTTGACTGGCGGCATGCCCCAATCTGACAGCGCCAAGGTCGACAACGCCCTGCGCGACTACGACCTCGACGTCCTCGACCGTGAGCTGCGCGATACCGGCGGCGGCGAGGTCGACGACAGCATTCCCCAGCTCGCCGCGGCCGACCCCTCGTTGTTCGGCATCGCGACCGTCGGCGCCGACGGCGAGATCCGAGCGGCCGGCGACTCGCGCCTCGCCTTCTCGCTGCAGTCGACCGTGAAACCGTTCGTCTACGCGCTCGCCCTCATGGACCGCGGCGAAGAACTCGTGCTCGAGGCCGTCGGCACCGAGCCCACCGGCCAGGCGTTCGACGCGATCGTGTTCGAGGCCGAGACCGGGCGTCCGCCAAACCCCATGGTCAACGCCGGGGCGTTGCTCACGGCGAACCTCGTCAACGGAGCGAGCGTCGACGACCGCACTGACCGCATCCTCGCGGGGCTTTCAGAAATCGCCGGGCGCGATCTCGAAATAGATCAGGATGTCGCGGGCTCCGAGCGACTGCTCGGCGACCGCAATCGCGCGCTCGGGTATCTCATGCGTTCTGCGGGCCACCTCGACGTCGACGTGGATGACGCCATCGCCGTGTACGCGCGCGCGTGTTCGGTGCTCGTCGATGCCGAGACGCTCGCGATCATGGGCGCCACGCTCGCGTTCGGCGGGCGCAACCCGATCACCGGGGTGCAGACCCTCAGCCGCGAAGTCGTTCAGGAGACGCTGAGTGTCATGGCCACCTGCGGCATGTACGACGGGTCGGGCCGCTGGTTGCGCCGGGTCGGGCTTCCGGCCAAGTCGGGCGTTTCGGGCGGACTGGTCGCCACCGCGCCCGGTCGTTTGGGCGTCGGCGTCTACAGTCCGCCGCTCGACGAGGAGGGAAACAGCGTGCGCGGCGTTCTCGCCTGCGAGCGGCTCTCTGACGACCTCGGGTTGCACTTGTTCGGCTGAGGCGGCCTACTGCGCGCGTCCGGTCTTGCCCCGCTGCGCGTCGCCGAGTCCCTGCGGGGCCGCGCGAATCACCAAAGAATGGCTGAGAGATTTTGCGGACCAAACTCCAGACACTGACGCCATCACGTGGTTCCCGCTGACGGAACTCGGGGTGGCTGAGGCGAAGATCATTCGCACGCGAGTCCGCTTGGAACGGGAAGCAAACGGTGAAACAGTTGTGTGGTTCGACTGAGTTATAGACCGCTGTCGAGAATTGACGCAGGGACCACTAGGGTCTAGCACCCCGATCTGGAATGGCTGCTCCCCTCAGAGCGAGAAGCAGAAAGATTGGTCAACAAGTAAAACGAGGGGAAAAGAATTCATGGTTTCGGTGAAAGAGGAGCTCCTGCTCGAAGGGTTAGTCGACTGGTTCCACCCCAACTGGGTTCATTCCACCGTTAGCGCAATGAATCCGGGCGATCCGGAATCAGTCCGCCAGCAATCTATCGGGGTAGTCGCCGAGCTGATCAGCGAAGGACTCGTAACGGCCGGTGATGTGGGCGGTGACGCTTGGGATTGCACGCCAGGTGACGCAATCGCAAGAATTACCAAGGAGTGGCTCAGCCGCTGGCCAACCGCAAGGCCAGCTGGGGACGAAATCGCGTGGTTCCAAATCACGGACCTCGGAAGAAAAAGAGGCGAGGAAGCCTGGGTCAAGAAACGCGCTGAAAGGGCCGCTGAGATCACGCAATAGCCGGTCGATCCGCCGTGCTTATTGTCTCACCGGTAGGTGAAAATCATCGCTGCGAGCGCGGTTATGCCTGAGGGATGAGACGCTCCGCGCGGTACCGGTCGAATAGCGCGGCGAATGAGTCCGCCGTGCGGTGATGTGCGGTAAAGCCCGCGAGGCGACTCTTGCTGACGTCCGTCACAACTTCGAGGTCACGGCCGAGGTCTGCGTCGGTGTGCCACCACGATGCAATTCGCGAAAGATCCGATTCCACAAGGTCATGCTCCATAGCGAGCTCGGCCCACACATCCTCCATGCCGATCATCTGCGTCGCGAGCGGGCGCGGCACATCGACAAAACCCTCTGGCTCGACGCCGAAGTAGGCGGCGATCGCTGGCCACATGGTGCGCCAGCGGAAGATGTCGCCATTGACGACGTTGAACGCCTCGTTGGCGCCAGCGGGAGTGGTCGAAGCCCAGATCATTTGCTCGGCGAGGATGGTGGCATCCGTCATATCCGTGAGCCCGTTCCACTGCGTCTCGCTGCCCGGGAAGACGAATGGAATGCCGAGGTGCTTGCTGATGCTTGCCTGGGCGGCGATTGTCAGGCCCATGTTCATCAGGTTGCCTACAGCGTGTCCAATCACGGTGTGCGAGCGATGTACCGACCAGGAGAACCCGTTGCGAGCGGCAGCGGCAAATAATTCATCCTCTTGGGCGTAATAGAAGTTCGGCATGTCGAGGCGCGGCGCCGTTTCGCGGAACGGGGTGTCGGGCATCGCACCCTTGCCGTACGACTCGAACGGTCCGAGGTAGTGCTTCAGGCCGGTGACCAACGCGACGTGCTCCACCGGTGCGTGATCGAGTGCGGCGAGCAAGTCGCGTACCATTCCGGCGTTCACCTCGATGTTGAGCTCTTCTGTTTCCTGACGCGACCACGCCGTGAAGAACACTTGATGGGGCGACTCCGCAGCGAGCACGCGAGTCAGATCGTCGGCTGACCGGAGATCTGCGGTGATCCAGCGCACGCCTGGAATGCTCCGACCTGCACGGCGGGCGAGAGCAACCACGTCCCACCCAGCTTCGGCTAGCTGGTCGACGATCGCGGAGCCGGTGATGCCAGAGGCACCGACCACCAGGGCCGAACGCGTGCTGTTGTCGCGGATATGGGAGGAGGTGCTGGGGTCAGAAATCATCTCGAGGTACAACCAGCTGCCGCTGACAGTATTCCGCCCCTGCTCGCGCGACCCCGCTGGTGTCGTAAGGGACACTCTGCGCGGCTTCTGCGCGATGCGCACGTAAAGATCGCGTAGCAGCATCCCCGCTTGGCTCGTAGTTCGCGCGATCGAACGACCGGTCGCCGCCGAGGTGACTGGCGCGACCCAAAAGCGTCTCGGAGACGTGGTCGAGTCGCCAGGCGATCGTCGTGAATGGCGGCCAATCGTGGCGAACTATGTCAGCTTCTCGAACACCATCGTGGCTTGGATGCGATCGCCGCCTCCGAGGCCCTTGCTGCCCGACGACGCCGTGGTGATGGTGTGCAGTCGGTAGCCCAATGAGGCCTGGGCGTTGATCGCCCGCTCGAGCTCGGTGAGGTTTCCGGATCCGGTTCCCCAGAGTTTCTCCTTCAGGATGACCTGAAGCACGACATAACTCATGCCGGTCGCAGCCGGCCGCGGTTGGCCACCCGAGATCGCATCGGCCTTGATGTGCTCAACAATTGCGGCAGGGCTCGACGGTTGCTGTGGCTCCTGCCAGGTGTCGGTCCATCCTTCGCCGTCCCACCACCGCTGTCGTCCCGCGCCATCGTCGTACCAACCTGCTGCAGGCTTCGTCATCGAATGCCCCATCTCAATCGTGAGGGTCACTCAGTGGACCCGATTGCGTCACACAATACCAATGGAGAGAGTTCGCTCGCTCAGGTCGCGAGTAGCTGCGCCACGTCTGCCGAACCCGAGTACTCGACGACCCGTCTGTTGGTCACTCGAAAGAACGCGAACTCGGCGATGTTGACGTGCTGCCTGGTCGGCGGTCGACCGAGGAGCGTGCCCGTGTGGGTGCCGCTCGCACGCAACTGCACGGCGATGCGGTCTTCTTCGACGAGGAGCTGGATCCGACGCCACTGCCAGTCGGGAAACGCCTGAAACAGATCGGCGAGGTCTGAGATCCACGCGTCTGAACCGCTAGGAAGGTGTGCTCGCCGCACGGCTGGGTCGAGGAGCTCGCGTACCGCTTCGAGATCATGCCGATTGCAGGCCTCGAGGTAGTCGGCGAACCACTCGCGCATTTCCCAGGGCTCCACGTCCCCATTATCGTTCGCCCTGCTTACTCCATGGGCCAGAACGGGCGAATCTCAATGCGTCCGAACTTCGCCATCGGATGCTTCGAGGCGATCTGTATGGCCTCATCAATATCCGCACAGCTGATGATGTCGAAACCGGCAATGTGCGCCGCGGTCTCGGCAAACGGCCCCTCGGAAACCAGCAGCTGCCCGTCGCGTCGCCGTACCGTTCTGGCATCCTGAGGCTCTCTGAGACGCTGCCCGCTGATCCGCGCGCCGCTCGCCGTATGCTCCGCGACCCACTCGTCAATGTTGTCCTCCTCCGGCACACGCTCGGGTGCCTCGGGATCACTGCAGATGAAGAACATGTAGTCCATGCCAACTCCTTTGTCGGTTTCGATCGGATGCGACGGAAGAGGTCGCTCGCCGACAAAGAGTCTGCGCGCCGGTGACGGCAGGAGCAAGGGTGCGAAGCGTCGGGTGCTTAGACGACGAAGCCGGCCTGACGCGCTCGCAGGTTGCCGACGAAGCGCACGAGTAACGCGAGCACGAAGAATGTGCCGACAAGCGTGACGCACCAGAGTGCAACACCGAGGTAACCACCGGATGCGGCCGGATTGAAGAACGGGTACGGATAGAAGCCGTCGATAGCGCCGCGCGTCACCGAGAAGATCGAGTACACGGCCGGCCAGATCATCCACCAGAACGTGATGCGGAACGGCAGCGGGCGGCGCGGGGGCCAGATGATCCAGTCGACTAAGCCGGCGATCGGCACGATCATGTGAACGACGACGTTGACCCAGGGGATAATCA
>Ga0247817_10000136_pt1 | contig 53403 bp, 56 predicted proteins | sample UWRJL212509R1_FD_178010 | JGI IMG/M metagenome (GOLD analysis project Ga0247817, IMG submission 178010) | Plant litter microbial communities from Arlington Agricultural Research Station in Wisconsin, United States - UWRJ-L212-509R-1 | ecosystem: Environmental > Terrestrial > Plant litter >... | reverse complement strand
CGCCATTCGCCCATGTAGCTCAAACACTTATAGTATTGTACAATAAAACGTATTAGGAATATAGATATGAAGCCTGAAAACAGCAGTTCTGGTGGGAACCTCACGAACGGCACACCCGCACAACAAAGCCAAAATGCCGCTGCGAATGTTTTACGTTCGCAGATTGATGCTATGTACGGGGATAATCCGGTTGTCGCTGCGCCTCAAGCGCAACCTCAACCACAAGTCCAGGCTCAAACACTTACGCACTCAGCACAGGTCATTCAACCACAAGCACAGGCTGAAGATGATGTTAACCCGTATAACCGGACCCACAATGCTCACCCTCAACCGCAAGAAGAACAGTGGAAGCAATATCACAGCGCTTGGCAAACTTACTACCAAAAGTATTATGAGGGCTATTACGCGTCTCAAACTACTGCAACCCCTCAACCAACTGACAGTCAACAACCAAACGCAATCGGTTCAGGTTCGACCGCTTCGAACTTCTTTAACCAAAAAACCGACCTTGAAGCAACTACCGAAGAACTCAACAAAGACCAAGCCCTTTACGAGCTGCGTCAAAAATTACTCGGTAAAGTACAGGATTCGGCTAAGAAAATTCGCGGTAGCCGACATTTCATTCCTATTATCGCATCCCTTACCGTCGTATTAATTTTCGTCTTCTTACAATACAACCGTGTTTTCATCGCTACCGTTAACGCCTACGTTTCCCCGGGTACTATTAGCCCACAAAATATCGTCATCGACCCATCGGGTGATGCATCGGTCAGCGCCGACCCTCGGTTAATTATTCCGAAAATTAACGTCGACGTACCAGTCGTGTATGACGTTGGTAACGATTACAATTCACAAATGGCGGCTATGTCGAACGGTGTCGCGCACTTTGCTATCCCAGGTGCATCAAGCCACCCTGGCCAAGTAGGGAACACAGTGCTTTCAGGCCACAGTAGCAACGACCTCTTCGATGGTGGTGATTATAAGTTTATTTTTGCCCAGCTCGAGAAAATGGCTGTCGGTGATACCGTATATTCAAATTATAAAAGTGTTCGCTATACCTACGTTGTAACCAAAATGGAAATAGTGAAGCCGACCCAAGTAAATAAACTTGTCTATCCTACCGACAAGCCAATCCTGACCCTTATTACCTGTACGCCCCTAGGAACCTCACGTGACCGTTTACTCGTTACAGCCGAACAAGTGAGCCCAGACCCAACTGCAGCCTCTACAGCCCCTACCAACGACGGTGGAACAACCGATGCTAGTATCCCAGGTAACTCGCCAACATTCGTTGAACGCATCTTCGGCGCTCGCTAAGTTATTAAATTAAATTGATTGAGTATCAGTCAAGAATCATTTTTACACGTTGAAGTGTAAAGCTATCATCTGATTTACCAACGGTATAGAAGAAGCGACCGTTCTGGCTAAGGGTTGCATCGAAATCACCAGCAACGGAGTTAATAGAATAGATATTCGCGTTATCGAAGTCGCGCATAACCAAAGCGCCGTTTTGGCGGTTCCATAAGTGTGAAACATCAAGCCACTGTAAGGGTGTTGAAGCGGCAGTAGGGGCTGAATCAATGCTGCCAGCCGCTTGCCGAGTATGTTCAATTTCGTAGGTCATAAATGAACTACCAGATTGGGCTAGAATATAATCGCTTTTTGGACTAAATGATAATTGAGTAACCGCTCCGGGGAGTTCCATTACAGCAAACTGTTTTAGGTCGGTCATGTCATCGTTGCTACTTGTTTGGTAGCTACCAGTCAAAATAGTAACTTTAGAACCTTCAGCGATAGCCACGTAGTTATCATTAAAGTAATTACCGACGGCAATTTTCAAAACAGTGTCGAGTGAATCAACCGTACGAAGGACATGTGGCTGTTCGTCACCATCACGGTACACGCCAGCAACTCTTTTGGTGTTATTAGTTGGGTCGGTACCTACATAGCTAATAGTATTAGTATCAAACAAATCAAAACTATCGACGTGTGAAACGAGTGCACGAGAAATAGTAGCTGAAGAGATATCTACTTTACGAATATTATTATCATCAGCCAGGCCAAATAATGTCCGGCCATTCGAGCCTGCAAAGTGGAGGTCTTTAAAGCCAACACTTAGTAAACGAGTTACGTTCACACTCTGGGCAACATTCTCGGTATCAACCATGAGCCATTCAACTTGGTCGTTATATTTATGTTGAATAAGAATGTAGCGCCCACCCGTATTCCATTCATCCAGGGTAAAGTTGTGCGCGACACCGGCAGTGGTTGGTTCACTGTATAAGGTACTTGGCAAGGCGAGGGTTGAAAGCTTTACGTCAGTAGAGCGTAAGTCGGCCATTTGAAATTCTGGCTGTTCGGCCGCTTGCTGCAACAAAATAAATTTATCATCGGGTGAGGCTTTAGCCGCAACCACGGTTTTAAAATTGGCAACTGTTTCAGCCGAACGTTCTTTCGGAACCATGCGGGCGTAATCAAGCCAGGTCAAGGTACCAGCTGCGAAATCAATCGTTCGGGTCCAATCTTCATAACGGTCTTTTTTGAATAGGATCGTATGAACACCCGCAACGACGGTTTGCTTGCCAGCTGTCCGTACTGTATCTTTACCATCTACATATACGTTCGCGGCGTTAGGTGTTGAATCAAACTGCAATAAAGCGCCTTGAGACAAGCGGTTGCCACTATCGAGGCGGAAGCCCTGCAAAAACAGAATAGTAACCGTTAATATAATGAGTACTGAAAGCGTGGCAATAGTCGAAAAGAAGATTCGACGTATTAATAGTTGTTTTTTTGTAGGTCTTTTAAACATAAATTCTCCTTTAGTATACCAAAATAGTGAACTAAAACTTAATTACTTTCATGAAGTGCTTGCATAAGCGTAATGCTTTGCTCTACTATAGGACGTAACGATGTGTGGGCATGGAGGCTCATATATTAATGCGAGTAAACCTGCGAGGATAACACCAAATGCCAACCAACAAAACGATTACCATAAACGGACGTGCTTATGACGCCGTTACAGGCCTACCAATTAGCGAACGAGTTTACGACCAAGTAAGCCGTGTTGCTAATAAAGACGCTAAGCCAGCGCCAGTGGCTAAAAAAGCCGAACAAACTAAAAAACCATCCCCAGCTGTGAAGCGTGATGCCGCTACCACTGCGACTGATGTTCACAGCCAAGCCCAACGTTCTAAAACGTTGCTTCGCCGTGTTACTAAAAAACCAGCCGCACCTGCCAAACGGCCAACTACCGGCCGACACATGGATATGGCTCGCAGTACTAACATTAGTAAGTTTGCACCACACCCTGTCACTGCAGCGCCAGCACCGAAAGCTGCTGCCGTAGCCGCTAAACCTGATAAACCAGCCCAAGTTCACCCTGTCGCTGCTAAGGCATTGGCTCGAACTTCAGCTGCTAAGCCAGTAGTTGCTAAACCTGCTACGAGCAAGCAGGTAAAAGAAGCGGCAATCGCAACTGCTATGGCAACACCAAAGGCAAAAACTGCTAAAGAAAAGAAGCAACTTAAAAAAGCTCACCGTCGCTTATTAATTGCGTTAGTAATTCTTTTAGCCTTTGCCGCAGCTATTTACGGTGTCTATCGTTTTGTACCGGCTGTTTCTGTCAGTATCGCCTCAGCCCAAGCTGGTGTTGAAGCCTCATACCCAGAATTTGTACCCGACGGCTACAGCCTCGACCACCCAGTCACATTCAGCGATGGGGAAGTAGCGCTTAAATTTAAGCAAAACGGCAACAAAGAAAACAACTACACCATTACACAAACCCGCAGTTCATGGGATTCATCAGCCGTTCTTGATAACGTCGTACGGCCAGAAGCTGGTGAAAACTACATTACTACTAAAGAACGTGGTTTGACCGTCTATTCTTACGGAAATAACGCTGCTTGGGTAAATGGTGGGGTTATGTTTGTTATTTCTAGCAGTAGCGCACCGCTTTCTGGTGAACAGATTCGTCATATTGCTACCAGTTTATAGCAAATCTATAAGTTAGAAGGACGAGGAGTAGCACTGTACTTTCGCGAAGGCGCTCTATGGGGTGCCTTCTTCCGTTTTTTAGTTAACGGAGGAAGGCGACGCCTATGGCGCTAGCATACCTTCTTGAAAGTACAGGCTCCGCCTCGGCCAACCCCTATAATCGTGATATAATAATAGTAATATGACAATTGTTCGCTCTCGTTTCGCCCCTAGTCCAACTGGCTTTATGCATGTTGGTGGTGTTCGCACTGCATTATTTTCTTGGCTTTTAGCTCGCCAGGCTAGTACTGACGGTACGTTTATTCTTCGTATTGAGGATACTGACAAGGCACGCGAAGTGGCGGGCAGTATTCAACAAATAGAAAAGAGTCTTCAATGGCTGGGGATTGAATGGGACGAGGGTGTTGATAAGGGCGGCCCGGATGCACCGTACCTGCAATCTGAGCGTTTACCGATCTATCTTGAGTGGGCGCAAAAATTAATCGACTCAGGCCGAGCTTATGCCGACCCGTATACCTCAGAAGAAGTTGAAGCGTTCCGCAACGAAGCGAAAGCCGCGAAACGTCCGTTCTTATTCCGCGACCACCGTCCGGCTACTCCTCCTGTTTACGATGGTACACAACCGCTTCGTTTTAAATCAGACCCTAAAGCATACAAATGGCACGATGCCGTGCTTGGTGATTTATCAACTGGCCCTGATGCGATTGACGATTTCATTATTGTGAAAAGCGACGGGTACCCAACATACAATTTCTCGCACATTGTTGATGACGCTATTATGGGTGTAACCCACGTACTTCGTAGCCAAGAATTTATTGCCAGTACTCCAAAATTCTTAAATATTTATGATGCTTTAGAGATCGAACGACCTATTCTTGCAACACTCCCATTCGTCATGGCAATCGACGGTAAGAAAAAACTTGGTAAGCGCGACGGTGCGAAAGATATTTTGGAATACGCTAAAGACGGCTACCTTTCAGAAGCGATGATTAATTTCCTAGCAACCCTCGGTTGGAACGATGGAACTGAACAAGAAATCTTTACTGTTGATGAATTAATCGAAAAATTCCAACTCGACCGTGTGCAAAAAAGCCCAGCCCGTTTCGACGAGCAACGTTTGCTTTGGTTGAACGGCCAACATATTCGTTTACTTTCACTTGATGAATTATTTACTCGCAGCCATGACTTCTGGAGCGACAAAGCCCACGAAGCCGGTGAGCAGCGCCAAAAACAAGTGCTTGAACTTGTTAAAGACCGTCTTAAAACCTTAGCTGATATTCCAACTATAACTGATTATTTCTTTGAAGAACCGACACCCGATTGGACCATGATTGAAGGCAACAAACAACTCGTCGCCCTGGGAAATGACGGTATTCGCGAACTACTCACCCAAGCTACTGAAGCACTTTCAACCAGTGATTACACACCCGAAGCATTGCAAAAAACACTTAACGGCTTGCTTGAAACTACTGGCCAAAAACCAGGTATTCTATTTAGCCTGATCCGCCTAGCAGTATCATGGGCACCGTTTAGCCCAGCACTCAACGAAACACTTGCCGTCCTCGGCCCCGATGCAGTCTTACGACGCCTCGATGCATCCCTTAAAGCTCTAAAATAAATCGTCTGAACCAGTACTGTACCATAAGCACCATGGTATACTTACTCTATGTCTAGGCACACGCCCAAAAAACCAAAAAGCCCGTTTTTACCAAAAGTGAAATACTGGTTCGCTCACCATAAAAAGCTTGCAATCATCTTGGGTATTGTTTTAGTTTTACTTATTGCCGGCGGAACTGCCACGGCACTTTACTTTATAAACCAAAAACCCGAAGCGACAGCATCTACTACACCTGAAACAAAACCCGAGCCAGCCCCAGAAGCACCAAAGTTCTACTCGCCACTAAGTGGTAATTTAGTTGCCGATGAAGCAGCGACACGCCAAGCTACGACTGGCATTATGATGGAAAATAGCCCTGACGCTCGGCCCCAATCTGGCCTTAAGGACAGTGGGGTTGTATTCGAAGCAATTGCCGAGGGTGGAATTACTCGTTTCCTCGTTTTGTACCAAGAACAGAAGCCGCAACTTGTTGGGCCTGTTCGCAGCGTTCGCCAATACTACGTTGATTGGGTGGCTGGGTTTAACGCTAGCATCGCCCACGTCGGCGGAAGTGCAGCGGCACTGAAAGAAGTCCGTAATGGCAACTACCGTGACATCGACCAATTCTTTAATGCCTCAACGTATTACCGAGCAACCGATCGCTACGCACCACATAACGTCTACACTAGCTTCGCTAAAATTGATGCCCTAAATGCTAAAAAGGGTTTCACCACCTCTCAATTTACCGGCTTTACCCGTAAAGATAGTGCCGGCGCGACCCCAACAGCTACCAGTGTAGATGTGAAAATTAGCGGGCCACTTTTCAATAGTCATTACAATTACAATGCCGCCACCAATACTTACGATCGTTCCCAAGCCGGCAAACCACACCTGGATAGGGAAGCGGGCCAAATTAGCCCACGTGTCGTGGTGGTTATGAAAGTTAACCAAACTAAAGTGTTTGAAGATGGCTACCGTGAACAAATTCAAGCCATTGGTTCTGGCGCTGCGACTATTTTCCAAGATGGTACCGTTCAAGAAGTCACCTGGAAAAAAGCCAGTAAAACCGCCCAAATTACTTTTACCGATGCGGCTGGTGCGGATGTTCCCTTAGCTCGTGGCCAAACCTGGTTAACAGCAATCCCTAATGGAAGCGGCAGCGTCACGTGGCAATAGATAAGCCACAACTTGTTAAAGATTTCTTCCCGAAATTCAAACGGGGAGCTATTCTTCTTATTATCATCCTTCAGGTAAGTATCCTGGTAGCTATTGCCGTAGCCTTGCAGTACTTCGGGTTCTTCCATGACAACCCGTTTGCATTTGTTGCAACGCTTGTCGCCCAGAGCGTATTAGGTGTGGTTGCTTCATTAATCTTATTCCGTTTCGTTGCCCAGCCAATTAAGCATTTACTCGCAGCCATTACCCACATCGCTGGCGAACCAACCGATGTAAAAATGCCCAACCCTAACGCCGAACACTTTGCCCGCACCGGCTTTAAACCAGTCCTACAAACCCTTTACCAATTAGCCGCCGATGCACCTGACCCAATTGCCGATGGTGAGAAACAAATCGCTTCAACATCAACTGGGCAAATAGTCCACACTGATACCAAAGCTTCAATTGAAGCTGCGCTTGATGCGACAATTTGCGGGTTTGTCATTATGAACTCTGAGCGAAAAATTACCTACGCCAACAAAGCCACTCCACTCCGCATCGACCAAGCTGGCGTGCAATCCTTAGACTTATTGTTCGGCGAAAACGATACCATCGAAAAATGGTGGGACGAATGTGAAGAAACTGCCGTGCGCGCCGAACATATGTGGCCGCGTATTCCTAACAAGCTTCCTAACGAAGAAGACCGCCGTTACTTTGATGTGATTGCCTCGTATAACAAAGGTACTACTAGCGAAGTGGTTATTACCTTAATTGATCGTACTCACTTGTATAGTGTTGGTGAAGAAGAGCTTGATTTCATTGCCTTCGCCGCCCACGAACTACGAGGACCAATTACGGTTATTCGGGGCTACCTAGACGTACTGCAAGATGAACTGAGCGGCGTGTTAGAACCCGAACAAAAAGAACTGTTTCACCGTTTGACCGTTTCTGCTAACCGCCTGTCGGGTTACGTAAACAACATTTTAAATACGTCACGCTTCGACCGCCGCCACTTAAAGATGCACTTAGCGCAAACTAATTTATTAGCTGTCTACGACAGTGTTCGAGATGACATGCAGCTCCGTGCCAGCGCCCAAGCCCGTTCGCTGACGGTTACCATCCCAGACGGCCTACCTGATATCGCCGCCGACACTGCTAGCTTAGGTGAGGTCTTTGCCAACCTTATCGATAATGCCATTAAATACAGCAACGAAGGAGGCGCTATAAACGTCACCGCAAGCTCAAAAGGCGACACCGTAGAGATTGCTATTGAAGACCACGGTATCGGTATGCCCGGTAACGTTGTCAGTAACTTGTTCCAGAAATTCTATCGCTCACACCGCTCGCGCGAAACCGTGGCTGGTACCGGCATTGGCTTATATATTAGCAAAGCGATTGTTGAATCACATGGCGGTAACATTAGTGTTCGCAGTGAAGAAGGCCATGGCTCAACCTTTACCGTTTCACTTCCAACCTACCAAGTAGTTGCAGACAAGCTCAAAGCGGGTAATAATGGGAACGAAGTACTTATCAATAACGAAGGTGGTTGGATCAAAAACCACAATATGTATAGGGGATAACCGTGGCAATTAAAACAATTCTCATTGTCGAAGACGACCGATTCATCGGTGAAATGTATGTGCGTAGCCTTAAAAAAGCCGGCTACCAAGTAGACTGGATGGTTGATGGCAATGATGGTTTAATTGCTGCCCGTAACAAGCAATACGACCTTATCCTGCTCGATGTTATGTTACCTGAACGCCGTGGTAGCGAAATTCTCGATGCACTGCGCGGGTCGGAAGATTTAATTCCGCATTCAAAAGTTCTTGTTTTAACTAACTTTGAACAAGACGATGAATCGCGCATGGCTATGGAAGCCCGCGCTGACGGCTACCTTATTAAAGCCGAAATTACGCCAAGTAAATTAATTTCAGTTATTGAACGGCTTGGCTAATATGGACCATAACCACACCCTCGAAGCGCCAAATAACGATGAGCTCAGCGCTATTGAACAACTGGAAGACCACAGCGATTTAACTAGCGTATACCGCGCCCCGGGCGAACAGTTCCAGGGTGAAATTTTATCAGAAGAAGCACGCAACAAAGTAAAGGCCGACGAACTAGAAGCAATCACCAGCGGCATTGGCCGTTCAGCCCTCAGCGTCGGTTTGTTGGTTATCTATCCATTCATTAGCGGCGCCTTGCTTGCTGTTGGGCTATACGAACTCGCTACCATGGCATACCCAATGGTATTAGTATCAGCGGCCATCATTTCAATTGGCCTGTGGATGCTGACTTCTTATAAAGCCTATTCAACGATATTTAAGTTGTTTTATAAGCATGCGTTACGTGCCGGACCATTCTTAGTTGTGGCATTAGTAAGTTTGATTATGGCCTCGCAGGCAATTTACGGAACAGTTGTTGATAATTTCTCGGTTCAATCGGCTGTGTTTAATGTTTCATTAATATCACTGCTGTTGGTAATGTACAGTTTAATTATTAGCTACATTCTATTAGGTATATGGGGTAACTCAAAACTAAAGTCAGGCCTCAAAGCACTCGTTTCGGGCTTAATTATTATAATTTCTGGCTTTTTCGTGGTCGCAACCTACCTGTTCTAAGTGGACAGGAGAGGGGGGATTTGGTAAGATTGCTTAGTTGTACGAAGCTTTAAAGCATACAACTGGTGCCATATGGTATTTGACCATATTGTGCCCAATTTTCTCGGAAATGGTCAAAAATATAAATATCTTTGCTTCATTTCACTCAAAAATTGGTCCCATCGTCTAACGGTTAGGACACCAGGTTCTCATCCTGGCAATTGGAGTTCGATTCTCCATGGGATCACCAAGTATAAAATATTATTGAAAGTCTCTACCTTTAGAGGCTTTTTCTTATTCTAGTAAATAATAAGCATATTGACATTTTATTAAAAATTGGTTATAATATTTTTAATCACTCAGCAACCCACTCCCTAAGGAGGCTTCTGGTGATGATACCAGGAAATTACAACGTGGCAATCGCATTGCGGTTTCCCGAATTCGAAATGGACACCGCAACGGATGGTACCGTGACGGTCGACGAAGACGGTGCTACGTACCAGGAAATTGTCGACGGTTTGGTTGCAGGATGTTCCGAGTCGGCACGCAAGAATGCCGCCAAGGACGGGATTGTAATCCCGGCAAACTCCACACCGTCCATCATCTTCCTGCAAATCGAGTTGAATTAATTCAGCTTAACACGCTCCCTACGAACACTCCTAGCTAGTAGCTTTCCGGTGCGTCCGGGGAGCTACTTTATATTTTGATACATATTGACTTTATATTATGTTTATGCTATAATGTTTTTATCTCAACAGGTTCTCCTGTGAGGTAGTATTTCCACCCAATCGAGCATCCAGCTCTTGGCTGGAATTAACAATCAGGAGTACACCTTGGAGCTAAAAGCACGTAAAATTTTCAAGTACGCATCACTGACCGTTCTCGGTCTGTGTCTCGTACATCTCGTTGCACGTGTTGTCGCGGGTTTCACTACCCTCAACTACGTCTACAGCCCATCAGAATCGGAGTCTAGTATTTTCTGGAAAGGATTCTGGCAGTTCTACTACACGAACGACCGCTTCACCCCGGCTATGAACACCATTGAGCCCGTGGATGTGATTGCGCCGCATCTGGGCGTAGTACTTACCCTGGCCCTCGTAATCGGCGTAGTATTCGCTATCCGATACCTCGGCAGGGCGACATCCGAACAGATTTCGAAGATCAGCATCGCGATATCAATCACGGCAATTTCGATCTCGGGCATGACAGCCTTCATGCGAGCGATGATGACTTAACATGTCAGCTATAAGCAACTACTCCAAATCGCGCCGCCCGAGAGCGTACAATCTCGGGCAACAACCAAAGGTATTTATTTTGTAATAAACAGTTTTGATTGTTGAAATTAATTGTTTAGCTCGTAACGAGAAGAAGTTTTATGCATTTAAGTAAAACCTACAAAATGGTATCCGGCATAGCATATAGTAAGAACAAGTTTAACTTTTTGTGTTGTCGATTTAACCGCATATGTTATATAATTCACTCAAATGAGAAAACGAACTATCGTCGGTATTGTATCTACGGGAATTATTCTATTCGCTATTGCCGGCAACTCAGGCAGCCAGCCGCAACCATCTAATTTAGATAACACTAAATCGCTCAGTCCAAGTTCTACCGTTCAGGAAACTCAAAAAATCGCTAAACCTATTTGCGATGGGACGATTGTTACTACCGGCTGTACTGTCGAAGGCGTTAATTACACTTCATATGTGTACCAACCTGAAGTAGCCGAGAAGTCTCACACCGAGACAATTACTACCTACAAAGAAAAGGTAGCCGGATATTGTACTCTTTGTAACGATGGGACCTATTCTCCTTCTTGCGCAACCGGCCGAGGGGCTTGCTCACACCACGGTGGAGTAGACCAGTGGAACGCTCCACGATACAGTCAGGTGCCAGAATACACGACGAAGACTATTGTTGACGCTCCAGCTCAAGCAGCATACTACAAAAAAATCGCTGAATAGATTTCAATTTGCTACTATAAAGATATGGAAAAACCAAACGTTCGTGTCGGCGTAGGGGTATTCGTTTTAAAAGACGGCAAGTTCTTAATGCAAAAACGCCAAGGCTCACACGGCTCAGGAACCTGGTCGCTACCAGGTGGACACCTTGAATTTGGTGAATCTTTCGAAGATACCGCGCGTCGCGAGGTTAAAGAAGAGACTAATCTTGATATTACTAACATTCGTTTCGCAGCCGTGACGAATGATATTTTTAAAGCAGAGAATAAACACTACGCCACTATCTGGGTGCTGAGTGATTGGGCTAGTGGCGAGCTCGAAAATGTTGAGCCTGAAAAATGTACTGCCCAAGAATGGAATACGCTTGATGATTTACCGGAACCACTATTTCTTACGTGGAAGCAGCTTCTGAAATCACAATTCATCAACAACATTAGGTCGCAAATATAAATATACCCTGTCCTAAGATGAATTTCATATTTAGTGATAGTAGTGATTATGCAAGGAGACGATTCGGCAACTGAGTTTTTACCGTAAGTCCTAATGGCAAGCAAATAGATATCAATATGGCAGGATACTACTGACGGCTGACCGGTCCGCTGCCATAACTTAACGGATCGATATGGACATGTGACTCTTTTGTTTCGATTTCAGCCGCTAAATAAATACGCGAATTATTTTCAAGACGCAAGATACGTTGATCCTTCCCGAACATATCTGGGCTAAGAAGGTGTGTGTAGCCGTAATTATTTTCACTGGCAACTGTTTTTATTACCCCTATCGCTTCGTTGGTATCGAACATGTAGTCCGTTTCGTATAAGATAAAATTTCCATCTTTTGTTTCGATAATATATACATAGTCTTCAACATCAATACGAAAAGAATCGATGGAATAAATCGTGCCGCTTTTTACAGTTTTACCAAAGTGATTTAGAATAATTGCGGCATAAGTAAACATAGTTTTTATTAAGCTAGCTAATTGAAAGAGGCTCGGGCGGTTATAATACATAACCATCCCGAGCCTCAAATGTGCGATTACTCGCGATTGACAACAGGGTTTTCCTGGCCTGGAAGACGTTTATAGACGAGCTTCCCGCCTTTTATAACAGCATGACCATGCTTTCTGTCGTCTAGGTCCACAGGGTCGACGGCGCTTGGATGAAAGAAGAATTCAATAGCACCATCTTCTCGTGTACGCTTCAAAGCTGGCTGCCCATCAAAGGTAGCAGATTGATGGGAGTAAGAACTACGTCCATACCCGCCACTTGTACTTCCGCGCCCCTAGCTCGCTTTTCCTCTGTTACGCTCACGTTCTTGATCGCGTTTACCGGCACAGGCTAAACATCGCCCATCAACCAGCATCCATCCGCATTTCTTGCAATACCTCGTCGCGCCCATTAGGCACTCCAATCATTGTTGAGCTTTCCGGATTTGTTTTTAACCAATAGTAAGTCTAAAGGTTGAATAAAATATAACACTTTAATGATAATAAATCAAAAGTATGGTTTTATAATGTAAGAGCATTATTAACTTATACAATGTTGCCATATTCTTGTTTTTGCTTATCCTTGCAACCAACCTTAAATAGCTATATCGTAACTATAATTCCTCATACTGTTTGAGGAGGCTATCGTACCCACGATAGAATGAGTGTTCACTGCAAAGTGATACAAGCGAAAGGTTACCACATGCCGAAAAATGGGCCGGCAACAGTTATGTTTCCGAAGTACGGCTACAGCTACGCAGTCCGTGGCGGGCCTGACATCGACCAGCTGCTCGCAGCCTGGAAAGACCCGAAGGCGACCGTCACGTTCACCCTCCTCGGCGACGAGGATGACATGCAGATCACAGCTGACCTCGAGGTGAAGGTCAACAGCCTGCAGCCTATCGACGCGGACCGAACCCTCTTCGCTATCGGCGGGGAAGTCATCCACGAAGACGGCCGGGATGAGCGCATCACCATCCGCAGCTACAACCCCGCTACGGGAAACGGTGAACGAGCCGCGACCTCCCAGTAACCACGAGTGGGCGAACACTCACTACACCCTCAGGAAAGGATGGCGAAAGCCCCTCGACTGAGGGTGCTTTCATTTTTAAAAATAACAGGCGACAAATTACCGCAATAATGAGATAATAGTTGCTTGATGATAGATTCTACACCGCCAGCTACTTCTGAAAGTAATTCGTCGCCCGTCCTTGACGTTCGATACCTCAATAGCCTCGAACATTACATTGCTGATGGCAAAAAAGCGGATGTTTTATACGAACACCAAAAAGCCATTATTAAAGATACCGCTGAGTTTTTACGAAGCGGTAACCGTAGGGGATATATTGAAGCACCAACCGGTACCGGCAAGACCGTTCTTTTCGTAACACTAGCCGAAGCATTTAGCTATGAAGCCGAGACGCCGCCTAAAATTCTAGTTGTCACCCCAACCAAAGACCTCGTACGCCAAACCCAGGGTGGCACCCGGGGCGATAAGGGTTTCGCCGGTTTTGCCCCACACATGAGCGTAGGGACCTTCTATAGTGATACCCAAACCAGCATGCGCGGGCTCGATGCCCAAGTGACCATTACGACCTATGCTTCATTAGTAAAGCTAGCCGTCGCACCTATTACGACCATTGATGCCGAAGGCGTGCACCACACAAAATTAGTAAACCTCGTTAATGAGCGCTTTGATATTATTTTCCTTGATGAAGGCCACCGCGCACTCGGCGCTAGCAGCCGTCGCATCATTAAAGATATTAACCCAAGTACCTTGATTATTGGTTTTACCGCCACCCCCGATTACCACGCCTCACGCAGCCTGGAAAGTTTATTGCCTTCAATGATTCACCGGCTCGATTTGAAAGAGGCGATTGAGCTTGATATGCTTTCGTCGGTTATTCCAGTGGCCATTCCAGCCCCAACTACCACCGCCCAAGAGTTTTCAATTGGCGCGTTAGGCGAGTACGAGAATAAAAGCTTGAAGCAATTAATTCACAACACTGCCCGCAACCGCATGGTCGTATCTATCGCTCAGCAGCTTATCCAGGCTGGCAACACGCCTATTATTGCCTGTATCCCCGGGGATACCATGGCCCACCCGCATTTAGTGGCCGATATGTTAGCCGAACAATATATAGATGATGAGAATGGTATTCCACGGCCGATTCGCGTTGCTGCAATTACCAGTTCAATTTCTGCGGCGACTCGCCAGAAAATTTATGCCGAACTGGAAAAGGGGAGTATTGACGCGCTAACCTACATCGATGTCTTAACTGAAGGCTGGGATAGCCAGCGCGCCAACGTTATTATTAATGCCCGGCCAACTCGTTCACTAGTGGCTGCCCGCCAACGCACCGGCCGCATTTTGCGCAACAAAGCCGATAACCGCCCAGCTATTGCCATCGATATTGTCGATACCATTGCCGCCAACACTGCCCCGCAAGTTTCGATGGCCGATATCTTCACCCTCGAAACCATCGCCAACGGCTCAGCTATTGGAGCCATTGACACCACCTACGCTGAACCAACTAAGAAATTAATCAACTCAATGTTCAAACAGTATGGTGCCGTTGAAACGATCGTCAATAACTACACCCTGTATAACGAACTGCTTGAAACCCTGCCACATTTAACCCGCGGCCAAGCCTCAATTAAACAAGATGGTAAAATTCGGACCTTTGCTTCGGCTGGCCGATTATTCACACGCCTTAACGTTGACAGTTTTGCGCTCGAACACCTAAAAAAGAACCAAGACATCGAAATTCGAATGGTTCGACGCCACCACGAAGCTATCGAAGCCTACGACGAAGACCAGATTCAAGATTACCTAGCGCAGCTACCAAATGCAGTTCATACCGGCCAAGGGTTGCGTGTAGGAGATAAATCATTCATCAGCCTGAACGAAATTGTCACCCTCATCCGCCAGAAATACCCATTTGTTGATGCCAGTTATCGTATGGTAGAAATGTTCGCGCAGGAGATTGTTAAGTCTGATGATGACCTGTACTTCACCAAACGCTTCCGTGCCCGCACACACCGCGGCGTTATGCTATACACCTGCCAAACGATGGTTTCTATTGAAATTGGACAGTCAATCGTAGCTGCTTGCAAAGATGAATAGTTGCTTTTTTAAGTAAAATCTGTTATAATACATCTAATTTGTTGCCCGTCCATCTTATCCAAGAAAGCGAGGGTTTCAAATGGATCCTTATAGCACCCTTGGTGTTGCAGTTACTGCCACCCAAGACGAAATCAAAAAGGCGTACCGCACCCTGGCTCGCCAGTGGCACCCGGACTACAACACTTCGCCTCAGGCGAGTGTGAAGTTTGATGCCATTCAACGAGCCCACGACCTGTTGACTCGAGGCAGTGGCTTTAAAGCCACCAGCTTCCCGCACTTCAATACAGCATCCACGCCAGGTTGGCAGCGGCCGACGCCGCCATACTCGGCAGCTCCTTCGGAGCGGATGAGCAAGGTTGTACAGGCCTCGGCTCGTATGAAGCGGGACAAAGCGCAGGCAATAGCCGAGCATGAAGCAACGGCGAAACGAAACCTCGAAGCCTTTAAAGAAAGTCACCAACGTATTCGTGAAGCGATAAAAGAGGAGCATAGTACCACCGCGACTCTGATAAAAGAAACTCGAGAAAGCGCCCAACAGAACATAAAGAACGCTCGGGGCAACTATAATCGAGTTGTCGAGATCGCTACCGAACGTGACGAGCGTGTAACGACACTTATGGGTATTCGCGATCAAACGATTGATCAGCTGGCCGACGACATACTTCGGCTGCAAGAAACGTATTACAAGCAAATGATTGCCGAGAGAGATAACTACTCAAAAAAGCTCGATGCAATCAGCCTCCAGTTCCTGAACGACGCTGGTGTACCGTCCTAACCATTTCACCGCTATAAGGACTTACCCCGACTATTTGGTCGGGGTTTTTCCTTTATAAGGGCATATTCTCTTCATTAAACGGGTTGAATTTTCTATAATAGAAGCATGCACTTCCTTAAACTCGACAAACTTCTGCCTATCGAAACCACCAAAGACCTCTACCTTTTTTGGTTAGCGAGTTTAGCTTTTCGCAAGAACCACCGCCACCTTGAGAAGAAACTAGCTAATTACGTATTTATTAATTCAAATAAAGCCAAGTTGAATGTCACTTTCGACTACACCATGGAAGATATCAACTTTGAATTTAACGCCCTCGAAAGCGTAGGTGAGTCTGACACTGGCGAATTTTACATCGAAGATGAAGCCGATAAGCAGTGGCGATTGCTTGAGACGATTGTAAACAAAGAATACTTAAAATTTATCGAAAATTAAGCCCCTCTAACCTGTTATAGTAGGGGGAGTATGCAAACTATCTCGAAAACCCTAGATACTGCAGTGGCAAAACAACTTGTCGATGAATACATCAAAAGTTTTTTCCAATACCGTTCGGCCGAAGCAATGGAACTCGGGCCATCTTACGTGCGCTTGTGGCAATCTATTGAGCAGCTTGTTTTAGCCGGTGGTAAACGCCTGCGACCGTATATGCTTTTAGCAACCTACCAAGCCTATAGCCCAGACGGCGCCTTGAAAGACGTCCTTCCTGCAGCGGTAGCCCACGAACTCATCCACTCGGCAATGCTTATTCACGATGATATTATCGACCGTGATTCAGTTCGCTATGGTGTGAAAAATATTAGCGGACAGTACGATGAACATTACGCTGAATTCTTCGAAGACACAGCCGAGCTAGCCCACATGTCACTCAGTGCCGCGCTTTTAGCTGGCGATGCCCTGATTTCGGACGCCCATATGCTGATTCGAAAAACCAACCGCGCCGCTGAACTTGTTGACCAAGCCGAAGCAATGCTTAATAAGGAAATATTTGAAGTAATTGGTGGTGAGCTACTTGATGTTGAAGTTTCCTTCTTACCTAAAGATTCTATCAGCCTCGATACGATTGCTAAATATAAAACCGCCAGCTATTCATTCGTAGGGCCACTCACAACTGGTGCGATGCTCGCCCAAGCGCCCGAAAAAGACATTGATATCCTCAAAGAACTATCGATTGTTATCGGCATCGGCTACCAACTGCGCGATGACCTAATTGGCGTATTCGGAAACCCTACGGTGACCGGTAAGAGTAACGCCAGCGACATTCGCGAAGGCAAGCGGACCTACTTAATTGAGAAATTTGAACAACTCGCTTCAGCGGAACAATCTGAGGAATTATTCTCAATTTTTCACCGCAGCGATGCCAGCGATAGCGACCTTGCCCGCGTTCGCGAGCTGCTAACCGAAACCGGTGCCCGCGCTGCCGTTGAACAATTAATTGAAGATAAGTGTGTGTATGCGGTTGAAAAGGTCCATAGTTTATCTTTGCCAGCAGAAGCAAAAAACATTTACCTCAACCTTATTAGCCAAAGTTTGAATAGGGAAATGTAATGGAACTGTATACAAAAACGAGCTATAAACTTGCTCGCACGGTGACCCTTGATTACTCAACGTCTTTTAGCAAAAGTAGCCAGCTTTTTAGTAGTGCTATTCGCGACGATATTTACGCCATTTACGGCTTGGTCCGCGTAGCTGATGAAGTGGTTGATACCTACAACGGCAAGGATACATTAGAAGTCATTACAGCCCTCGAAGCTGGAACCCTGCAGTCGCTCAAAACTGGTTTTAGCCCAAACCCATTAGTGCACGCGTTTGTCACAACCGCAAAAAAATATAATATTGGCCGAGACTTAATTACGCCGTTTTTCAAAAGCATGCGAATGGATATTACCCCTAAAACGTATACCCCTACATTGTACGCCGAATACATTTACGGGTCTGCCGAAGTTATTGGCTTAATGTGCTTGAAAGTATTTTGTAACAACGAAGCCCAGTACCTAAAATTAGAAGCTGGTGCAAAAGCCTTAGGTGCTGCCTATCAAAAAGTAAACTTCCTGCGTGATATTAAAGCGGACTTTGATGAACGTGGGCGAGTCTATTTCCCGGGCGTCACGTTTGATAGTTTTGATGACCTGCAAAAAGTAACAATCATCAAAGACATTAAAAACGATTTTAAGAAAGCTCAACCAGCGGTAGCCAAATTACCAACCAACGCCCGGGCGGCTGTCAAACTCAGTTTTGCCTATTATTCTGAACTGCTTAGTAAACTTGAAAAAACTTCAGCCGAAACTATTAAGGCTGACCGGGTTCGAGTGAGTAATGGCAAGAAATTACAGTTGCTACTTAAAACTCGCCTCAAAAAAGGGGCAGTGTAGTGGCAAAAGTTATTATTATCGGCGCCGGCATTGGTGGCCTCGCCACTGCTAACTTGCTCGCAAAAGCCGGCTACGAAGTGCACATCTACGAAAAAGAAGCGGTCCCTGGTGGCCGGGCTGGCCAATTTAAAAAAGACGGCTTCACCTTCGATACCGGACCTTCTTGGTATTTAATGCCGGATGTATTTGAGCATTACTTCGAACTCCTCGACACGACCGTCAAGGAGCAGCTCGACTTAGTCCAACTGAAACCCGCCTACAAAGTTTTCTTTGAAGGCAGTAACGACGTCACCATTACCGGCGACTTAGAAACCGACGCCCAGACTTTTGAAGCTATTGAGGCCGGGGCAGGTGAGTCACTTAAAAAGTATGTTGAAAAAAGTGATGAGACCTACCAACTATCTTTAAAGCATTTTCTATACAGCAACTTCACCAGCCCGTTAGATTTTTTGCATTCCGACATTACTAAACGGGCCGGTAAAATGCTCGCCCTCGCCACAACTTCAATTGATAGCTACGTGAAACGTTTTGTAACTAACCAACAGTTAAAACAAATCTTAGAATACCCAATGGTTTTCCTGGGTACCTCACCATTTAATGCCCCAGCGTTGTACAGCTTAATGAGCGCCCTTGATTTTAAAGAAGGGGTGTTTTACCCACGCGGCACTATCTATGCCGTTGTCGAGCAGCTGGTTAAACTCGGCACATCACTTGGTGTGAATTATCATTACTCGGAAGGTGTACAGCGGATTGTAGTTTCGAACGGCACCGCTAGCGGTATCGAACTTGAATCGGGGCCAAAAATTGAAGCTGACATTATTATTTCGAACGCTGACTTACATTTCACCGAGACTAAATTACTGAACGCTGACAACCAAACCTATCCACAAAAGTATTGGGATAAGCAAGAAGCCAGCCCAAGCGCCCTTTTGCTGTACCTCGGCATTAAAGGTAAGGTGCCTGAATTTGAACATCACACGTTACTGTTTGTTGATGATTGGAAAGCTAACTTTGATGCTATTTATAAAACTAAAACCACGCCCGAAAAAGCATCACTCTATATTTCAAAAACCAGCCATACCGATGCCAGCACGGCCTCAAAAGGAAATGAAAATATTTTTGTCTTAGTACCACTCCCAGCCGATATCAGCCTCAACGCCCAACAAACAAAAGAATTGACCGCTCATTATTTACAGCAAATTAAAACTATGACCGGCGTCGACCTGGCTAGCCGAATTATTAGCCAAACTAGTTTTGGGCCAGATGATTTCAAAACAAAATATAACTCTTGGCAAGCTTCCATGCTTGGCCCGTCACACAAATTATCGCAAAGTGCCTTTTTCCGTACACCTAACAAAAGTAAGAAAGTTTCAAACTTATATTACGTCGGCAGTGGCACCGTCCCAGGCATTGGCGTGCCGATGTGTTTAATCAGTGCTGAACTTATTTACAAACGGTTAGCCGGTATTAAACGCGGTGGGCGAGTAAATAGTATTGAAGTTATTAAGGAGCAATTTTAATGCAGTGGTTTTACTTAATCGGCCTATTGGTTGGAATTAGTGGGTTATTATTAATTGACCGTCGCTGGAAGCTAGCCTTTTGGCGCGAGGGCAAACGTACCGCTATGACGTTAATTGTCGCAGTCCTGGTATTTGTTTTATGGGATTTCTTTGGCATTTACATAGGCGTATTCTTCCATGGCGGCAGTGCCTATTCACTCCCATTCCTATTGGCCCCAGAATTTCCGATTGAAGAGCTGGTTTTCTTGTTCCTATTAACCTACAGCACATTAATTGTGTATCACGGAGTCCAATTATGGCAACGACGTATTTAATAATGAATATTTTTTTCCTAGTGTGTATTGGGGTTATCTTCTTGCAGCACCTAGTAAAACCTACAAAAGCCTGGTGGATTGCCTTGGTTATACTCCTTGTCTTAACAGCCGTATTCGATAGTATTATTATCGGCGCTGGTATTGTTGGTTATGACACTGAAAAAATCCTCGGTCTATATATTGGCCGCGCGCCCATTGAAGATTTCTTCTACGCAATTTTAGCCATCGTCATTGTTCCAGCCTTATGGAATGTATTTGGTACTAAAAAGGAAGTGAAGAACAAATAATGAAATTCTTGCAAACTCTTAAGAAACTGTTTTGGATATCTCGGCCGATATCTTGGCCCAACACGGCCTATCCATTTGCAGTTGGCTACTTATTAACCGGTGGGAATGTCGACCTAACTTTTATTCTAGGTACGTTGTATTTCCTTGGGCCATATAACTTATTGATGTACGGAATTAATGATGTGTTCGATTACGAATCGGATATTAAAAACCCACGCAAGGGTGGGGTAGAGGGGATGCGCGAAGAACGAGCTTTTCACCCTACGGTTGTTAAAGCAGCCATTCTTACCAACGCACCATTCTTGCTGTACCTACTTATTGCTGGCGATTGGGCTGCCCGGCTCACGCTTGTCATTGTGGCGTTCTCGGTTGTTGCGTACTCAATGAAAGGCCTCCGCTTTAAAGAAAAACCAATTCTTGATTCCGCAACCAGCAGTTTACACTTTGTTGGGCCATTACTATTCGCCTTAGCGCTGCACGGTTTTCCGACAAGTGCCTGGGGCTTTGTCATTGCCTTCTTCATATGGGGAATGGCCTCACATGCGTTTGGTGCCGTCCAAGATATCGTGCCAGATAAAAAGGGTGGCATTGCCTCGATTGCGACGTTCTTTGGCGCCCGGCCAACCATACTCATCGCCTACACAATGTACTACATAGCGGCCATTACGGTGCTTTTGCAAGGAAATGCTTACATCCCCGTTGCGGTAGTCGGTGTTTTATATTGTTTCAATATCTACCCGTACCTGAAGGTGACCGAAAAAAATTCGGCCGACGTAAATAAAGCTTGGAAGCGATTCTTAAAACTGAATTATTTTGCCGGGTTTGTCATCACCATGGTGATTTTGTTCCTCACACTCGCTTAACAGCTTGCGCTTATTGACTTTTTATTGTTTTTATGCTATAATGAGCGTCTATGAAAGAGTCTTTTGCCGAGTTACATGCCCGTTACCCATATGATAGGGACGAGCGTGCGTGGTTGGCTTACGGCACCTTCGAAGACGCTATTGCGAACGCCGGCGATTTGCACCTCCAAACCGACCCAATGGCGTACCTCGAAAACATCCGTTCATCAGATTATAAACGAGCTGCTGATATTAACAGGGCGCTGCTTTTCCTACCTCCACAAGTAGTCATTGATAGCCTTGGTGAAGAAGTTGCCCTATGGGCTTCAATTGCTAGCGACATTTCCGGCTACAGTGATGATATGGATGCAACCCTAGAAGAAAAGCTTGGCTATTCTATGAAAGATATAGAAATCGCCCGAGGGTTTAACTATCGAAAACAACTTATGCGCGAGTCAGTGCCGGGTGTTCTTGCGCAGTACTCTTTAATGCAAGCTGTTCGGTCTGATGCCGTGGCAAATATTGACCTGCCGGCAATCCTACAAGATAGCGCTAAAGAAGGTATTGAACTAAGCTCGAGTCGTGTTGATGATTATGCGCTAATACCAATCGAAGCCGAAAATTATAATACATATTACGATGGTGGCCACATAAAAGGCTGGGACGACGATGAAGAAAAGGGGATAGGCTACTCTTCCTGGATTGATACGCCAACCGGTTTTGCATTAACCTACAAAGGTATTCCTAATGCTATAGCCGGCTTAGCAATGCATAGCACCGACACGGTAATGATCCATCAACTGCAAGGCGTGAAAGCTAACAGAATAGACCCTTCAAAAAGTGTCTATTCCAAAGAGCGTGTGCTTGGAAAAATATCTTCCCGAGGCCTCATGCCCCTTGACTGGCAAAAAGTAATGGTGCAAACGGCTGAACAAGTGACCCGTACGTTAGATATTCCTAAGGCCGGTATTCTAGCCAGCGAAAATAATGTCTGGACCAAAAAACGTTTCCGCACCGATACAGTACCGCACATTACCCTAGAACAGGCTGCTAATGCCTACGATAAACCAGCCGAACGTCTAGGCTATGTACGCGACAAAACCAAGCAAAACAACTGGAAAAAACAGCTTTAACCTAGCATAAACGAGTGTTGTAATATCGCCATAAATCCTTCATACTAACCATAAGTATTTAATAGGGTAGGCAACACTTATAATGACTCCTCTTCGACTATCCCATATCTGGCATCGTCGTCTGTACATGGCAATTTTTCTTATCGCATTTTCGCTCGTAACTATTTACGGGCTTGATTACTTTGGTGTCTACAGCGTTCGGGAAATGTTACAAGTAAATACTGTTACTGGGCTACTGGCAGCCGTGGTCGCGATTGCGAGTATTGTATTCTTCATTATCGAGAAAAAACTTTCCGGTTTTGGCTATAGCTTCAGTTTATTTGTTGTATTAACCGTCGCCCTCGGTTGGCAAATCGCCCAAACCGATGGCATCACTTCGCCATACCTTATTTTATGGGCCTTCTTATCACTCTTCGCCGCTTTGTTTGGTGCTTACGGCTGGGTATTTATGACTGTCTTAATTGGTATTTTTGTGGGCGGTGCTTACTTATCGGGTGACCTCGATTTTGAAACCATCACCATCATTACGCTTAGCAGCATTTTGCCGGTTGTAACCGGTATTATTGTTTGGCGCGAACAGGGTGAGATTGATGATTCGACCAAGAATGTAAAAAACTTAGCGAACCAGTTATCGGAAGTTGCCTCAAAATCTGAAATTGTTATTAACGCCATCGGTGACGGGGTTATTGCCATCGACTCAACAGCCACTATTCAGCTTATCAACCCAGCTGCCCAGGTTATTTTAGGTTGGGGCAAGCAAGATGCTTTAAAGCTCAGTTATAAATCAATTCTAAAACTAGAAGATGAAAAAGGGCACGAACTCGACCCCTCAATTGACCCGGTTGAACAAGTACTCAACACCAACCAACAATCGCGGGCAAACCACTTGATAGCCCTCACTAGTACTGGCAAAAAGATATCTGTTTCAGTCGTAGTCACGCCAATTGGTGATGCCGGCTCAGGGGCAATTATCGTCTTCCGTGACATTACCAACGAACGGGCCGAAGAACGCGAACAAGCCGAATTTATTAGTACCGCCAGCCACGAAATGCGCACACCAGTAGCGGCGATTGAAGGCTACCTAGGCTTAGCTATCAACCCGAACACCGCTAGTGTCGACGCTCGGGCTAAAGACTTCATTATGAAGGCCCATGAAGCCGCCCAACACCTTGGACACTTATTCCAAGACTTACTAGATGTCTCAAAAACCGACGACGGCCGCCTGACGAATGTACCGAGGGTTGTTGACCTGGGTAATTTAACCGAAACTATCGTCCAAGGACTAACAGAAAAAGCCACCTCAAAGGGTTTACGGCTTATTTATAGTTCAGCAAGTAACGCCTCAGCTGCTAGTTCACAAAAGAAGATTATGCCGGTTTATTACGTCAACCAAGACAACGACCACATCCGTGAAATCCTCGATAACCTCATCGAAAACGCCATTAAATATACACCAACGGGCGAAGTGATTGTTGATATTAATGGTGATGAAGACAAGGTAATTATTAGTATTAAAGATTCTGGCCTGGGTATTCCACCGGAAGATATTCCACACTTGTTCCAAAAGTTTTACCGTGTCAGCAACATGGACCGCCAAGAAATTGGTGGTACCGGGCTTGGGTTGTACCTGGTTCGTCGCCTCACAGAGAACATGCAAGGCCGCGTGTGGGTGGAAAGCACCTTCGGACAGGGGAGTACTTTCTTTTTCCAACTTCCTCGCATTGATACCCAAGAAGCCGAACATCTAAAAGAAGAGCAACAAGCCCGAGCTGCTCAGCAACTAGCTGCGCAACCAGCCGCACCGGCTATGACATTCGACCAGATACCAGCTTCAAATGCCGTACCGGTCCCTTACACGCCGCCCGTGACTATAAGTGCACCAGCCCAAGCACCCGTAGCAGTACCGACTTATAGCCCAACCCCTCAACCGGTAGCGCCAGCACCAATCCCAGTACATACAGCCCCTACGCAAACCGCCCCAGTAGCACCAAGTGCTCGCCCCGCTACGACCGTTCCCCGAGGTGAATCGTTAACCCGTGAGCAAATTAACGAACGGGTCCGACAACTCGAAGCTTTAGCCCAACAACAAAGAGGAGAATCAGGCAGATGACAATAAACATAACCGCTATGGTATTTTCCATAGATATTAAGTAGAATAAAGGTAATTATGGCAAAAATCCTACTAGTAGAAGATGACAAAAGTTTACGCGAAATTTATGGCGTACGTTTACAAGCTGAGGGCTACGAAATTGTATCCGCTGGCGACGGTGAAGAAGCACTTGCAATGGCAATCAAAGAACGTCCTGACCTTATCGTCAGCGATGTCATGATGCCGAAAATTAGCGGTTTCGACATGCTCGATATCCTTCGTAGCACTACCGAAACAAAAGACGTGAAAGTTATTATGATGACCGCGCTTTCTAGCGAAGACCAACGTGCTCGCGGTGAAGCCCTTGGTGCTGACCGTTACCTCGTAAAATCCCAAGTAGGCATTGAGGATGTCGTTCGTACTGTACACGATGTCCTTGCCGATGGCCTGCCTGCAGCCTCTGCGCCAGCCTTTCCACCAGCTGCTGCCGCTCCAGCACCAATTGCTGAGCCAACCCCTGCGCCTATTGCCGAACCATTACCCGTTGCTCCAACAGCTCCAGTCACATCTTCACCATTTGAAGTACCAACTGCACCACCAGTAGCCCAGGCGGCACCAACCTACGAAGCAGCGCCAGTACCCGCACCGGCACCATTCCCAACTGCTGAACCATTACCTGCGTTCACACCCGCACCACAGCCTGTGCAAGCCACAGTACCTGTAGCTGAACCTGTTTACCAGCCATTACCAACTCCTCCGGTATACGCTGACCCAGCGGCTCAAGTAGCACCAGCACCCGCTGCCGTACCAGCTTTTCCTACTGCAGCTCCAGCGCCGGTATCTACTCCGGCTCCAACACCAATGCCACAACCAACTGCGCCCTTTTCGTCACCAGCTCCAGCTTCACTCGGTGAACGCGTCATTTCACCACTAACCGACATGTCAGCTGCTACCGGCCCACAAGACCTCGCCAGCCAAATGCAACAAGCACTTAATGGTACTAGCGTACCGCCTACACCTCCGACAGTTTAACTGTTATACTACTAGCAGTGAGTGAACGTCTTAATAAATATCTAGCTTTTCAACTTGGCGTCTCTCGGCGCGAAGCTGATAATAGTATTGCCGCTGGTCATGTAAAAGTGAACGGCGTTGCGGCTATTTTAGGTGGGCGCTTTGAAGAAGGCGACACCATTACTTTCAAAGGTAAATCATTTGAAAAACGCATGGCGTATACCTATGTCGTACTTAATAAGCCAATCGGCTATGTATCTTCACGTAGACAAGTGGGTGAAGTACCGACACTTTATGCCTTATTACCTGAAAAATATCATAATTTAAAACCTGTTGGGCGTTTAGATAAAGACAGCAGCGGCTTACTGCTGTTAACTGACGATGGTGACTTTGCCTACAACATGACGCACCCGAAATTTTATAAGGTTAAAACCTACGAAGTATCACTGGATACCGACTTGCAGCCGCTTCACCAACAGATGATTAGCGATTATGGCGTCACCCTGGAAGATGGACCAAGTAAATTAAGCCTCGAAAAGCGCGACAACGCTAAAAACTGGTTAGTAACAATGCACGAAGGCCGTAACCGACAAATCCGTCGCACTTTTAGCAGCCTTGGCTATACTGTGACTAATTTACACCGAATCAGTTTCGGCACCTACGCACTTGACGGCTTACAGCCGGGCGATTTCAAAGAAATTAGCAAATAATATAGCTTCGCATGACGCTTATGCTAGCGTTAACCCCGGAATTATGCTACAATTACCTCTGTTATGGCTTCAAGACTTCCAACAGTTGCGATTATCGGTCAAGCGAACGTCGGAAAGAGTTCGCTTTTTAATCGTTTCGTAAAAAGTAAACAAGCTATCGTTGCACGCGAAGCGGGAACAACTCGCGACAACGTCCTTGGCAAAGTAAGCCACCTTGACCACACCTTCTGGATGGTTGATACTGCCGGTCTAAAAGACCCTAATGATGATTTCGAAGCATCTATTCAAGAGCAAATTACCGAAGCCGCTGAAGCTGCTGACGTCATCCTCGTAATGGTCGATGGTACTCAGTACGCTAGCGACGAAGACCGCATTGTGGCTAAGAAAGCCCTCAGAAGCAAAAAACCAGTTATTCTTCTAATTAACAAAACCGACCTTGCCGGTGCGCTACCAAACGATGAATACCTTCGCCTCGGTATTAAAAACATTATCCGTACCAGCGCTGAACACGGTACTGGTGTACTTGAAACACTCGACACTGTTACTGATATGATTCCAGCCATGAGCGAGCGTGACGACCCTGATACGATTGTTGTATCACTTATTGGTCGTCCAAACGTTGGTAAGAGCAACTTGTTCAACACCCTAGCTGGTAAGCAACAAGCACTCGTAGCGAATATTGCAGGTACTACTCGCGATATTAACCGTGTCCGCGTAAAATACAAATCGCAAAGCATTGAACTCCTCGACACTGCTGGTATGCGTAAGCCCGGTAAGCAAGAAGTCGGAATTGAAAAGTTCTCAGTCCTTCGTAGCCTCCAAGCTATTGAAGAAAGTGATATTTGTTTCCTCCTTATGGATGTGAACGAAATCAACACCCAACTTGACCAACGTCTTGCTGGTATTATTGACGAAGCCGGTAAGGGCCTCGTTATCGTTATCTCTAAATGGGACAGCGTTGAAGAAAAAGACGCCTTTACTCGTGATGCGCTTGCACCGAAAATCGCTGCTAACTTCAAATTCGTTCCATGGGCACCACTTATCTTTACCAGTAGTGTAACTGGCCAAAACGTTTCGAAACTTTTCGACCTTATCCTTGAAATCGATATCCGTCGCCACCAAGAAATTAAAACTCGTAAACTCAACGACATGCTTCAAAACGTTGTCTCACGCCACCCACCTGCAGGTCTTAAAAACACCCACCCGAAACTTCGTTACATGGTGCAAACCGATACATCACCACCATGGTTTGTTATCTACGGAAGCAACTTGAAGTTTATTCACTGGAGCTACAAACGTCACATCGAACGCATTATGCGTGAAGAGAACGACTTTGCCGGTACCGCTATTCGTTTTAGTTTCCGTGACGAAAAGCAAATTAAAGCCAACCGCGAAAAAGCCGAAGCCGACGAAAAAGCTGCAGCTACCGCCCTTGCTAACCCTGTTATTGAAGGTGAGACGGAAGTCGCAGTTGAAACAGTAAAAACTGAAATCAAACCAAAGGTAGTAACACCTAAGGTTGAAGTGAAACCTATTGGTATTGCCAAAGCGAGCAAGCCACAAGTGAAGCCTAACTACAAGGCAAAAGCCCTTACTAAAGCCTCAAAGGGTACAAAAAAACCGTTCAAGTACGGCAAATAATTTCTTACAAATTGTAGTTCAGCCCTGAGGCCCCATCTCGAAAGAGAGGGGCCTCAGAACTTAGGGGCGAACGGAAGGGCTAGGGAACACGCTTCTCATCGGCTGCACGTTTTTTCAGTCGACTGCGACGCTTTGAGTAGCGAACCACCGTCGAACGGTGCAGAAACCACCAGCCGATAACGACAGCGCCGGCAAAAATCACCAACGTGTACGAGATCCAGTTAACCGATGAAGAATTCAGAAAATCCTCCGCGGCGAAAAAGCTGAAGGCACCCAATATTGATGCGAGGGCTCCGATCGGCTTGCTGTGGTACCGGGCTTCATAAGCATCTGGATCATCCATTTCGTACGGCTTGAGGCGTCCGGCTGCGTCCATCATCAGATAGATTGCAACCACCAATGCCACGAGCAGTACGATGAAAATGACATCAATGAAAATGTCCATCATCTTTCCAATCTTTCGGTTGAGTAACGATTAGTCGAACATCTCGTTGCCATCGGACCGTTTAAACTTTCGCCCACGAATGAGCGACCGAATATACAGGCCTAGACAGACAATCAATGCTGCGTGCGCCATAAGTAGCGCCACGAAAGTGAAAGGGGAGTCGCGGTTCAGGTCGTAAAGCACTATCCACAACGTCCAAATCAAAATCGAGCCGATACAAAAGTAGGCACCGCGGCGAATTCTCCGACGAAGCAGCTCGTATTCAGCTTTCTTATCAACAGCTCCGTACATATTGCGTTTATACTTTATGTACGAGGTGAGATTAGTTCTGGTTTTAGCGAGCTGGTCTGACTCATACATTCCCTGGGCAATGCCGAGCACTGCAAGCAGTGAGACGACCGCACTAAAGTACACCCAAGCAAATGAAGTAGTTTCCATTTAATTCCGTTCTAAAGGTTCGAAGTTTACATATTTTGAGGCAAAACTTAACTTATATTATAGCATAATTACTATATTTTTTCAATGCGGTACAATAGACAGCAGATATGAAATTACTTTTTGCTCAAGGAAACCCCGGCCGACAATATGCCCGTACGCGTCACAATACTGGCTTTATTGCGCTTGACGCGTTAGCAGAGGCGCAGGGTGGTGCCTCGGGTGGTCAATGGCGAACGCAAGATAAGTTCCGTGCTGACATTGCAGAAATAAGCGTAGAAGGCGAAAAAGTCCTATTGGTGAAGCCTTTGTCTTTCTATAACGAAACCGGTCAAGTCGCCCGGGCACTGGTTGATTTCTACAAACTAAACCCTGCCGAGGATGTGTTAGTTATTCATGACGAGCTCGCATTGCCATTCGGCACTATTCGCGTCCGTCAAAAGGGGAGCGACGCTGGCAATAATGGTATTAAAAGCCTGAATGCCCACTTAGGGCCAGACTACGCCCGTATCCGCATTGGTATTTGGAATGAACGCCGCGACCTTATGGACGACGCCGATTTTGTATTGAGTGCTTTTTCAGCTGAAGAGGCAAAGCTGCTAAATGAATTAGTAACCGCAAAGATCACCCCACTCATTACTGATTTCGTAAAAGGCACCCTTGAGCCTTCAAGCCAGAAACTAGACGCTTAAGCTTGCTATATTAACAGGTTGAGTGCATACTATTTTTAGTTTTCGGTCGAGTCGGCCACCCCGCAATCAGACTCCCGAGACGGTAGTTTGACAGATCATTGGAGAAAAATGAAAACCGTACAGAACGATTCGGAAGTACTGAGCTTGGCATCGAAAATCGTCGTCGAGATCGGCAAGTACGCGGCAAAAATCCGCGCCTCTGGCCAGGCCTCACGACGAAGCTTCGTCACACTGAACGTGACCAACCTGCAACGCGTCATTCAGCGACGCAAGTTCCCCCGAATGGAGGTAGTGCACGAAGGTAAGACGGCCTGGGTCGTCGGCCCGCTTCCACAAGTCGGCGCAGCCAAACAGCTCTGCGTCGACCCGGACGGTCATGGTTACATCGTCAACTCGTCGCACACCCATGACGAACCGGAACCGCTCACCATCAACACGCTGGTGAATCGGAACCCGGAACAGCTCAAAGCAATTCACGAGCTTATCGTGAACGCGCGGTAACGCATCTCCATCTGAAAAACAAAACCCCCGCTCAATGCTGAGCGGGGGTTTTTCAATATAATTTCAAGGTACCAGGTAAGGGTGGGCATCACCTGGCACCAATTCACCCTTTAACCCACCCGGAAATGTTCTAGTAAAGCGTCGCGACCGATAAATTAAATATGGAGCGCGCCTGATTGAATCTCGCAGAGGACAATCACTACTGTATAGTTACCGTTGAACATTTCGTTATTGGGAGTCCAGTCAGCTAATAAATTAACCGAAAGGGCGTTAAAGGGATTAGTAAACATACAAGGCTGTCGAGATAAATCTAGGCTAAGAAAGTGGAGGGTATTTACTTTAAAAGCGCCTTGTATGCTACCTAACATTGGCAGTACAATAAATTGTAACTACCGTTAGAAATAGGGGGTATAAGGTGCTTGACACGAGCTATTGCTGTATCAATCGCTTCGAAGTATAGCACTTACTTGACTTTGTGTCAATACTTACTTGAGGGTAAACATGAATATTAGTAAAATCAATAGAGAAAGTATAGTAAGCGAAAGCTTTTTATCACCCCTGTTACAGCTAACAAAAATACCAGAAAATTTGTATATAAAAGGAAATTTGCCAATTTCTCGGCCGCCGGTTGTGGCCATAATTGGCACGCGCCGTCCAACCCCATATGGGCGAGAAGTCACGCAGACTTTCGCAACCGATTTAGCCCGGAGTGGGGTAGTTGTGGTGAGCGGCTTAGCTGCCGGAATAGACACCATTGCACATACCGCCACGCTCGATGCAGGCGGCAGTACAATTGCCGTTCTAGCCCAAGGTTTACATAGTATCTACCCAGCATCAAATCGTGGACTGGCCGAACGTATTACGAAAAATGGTGCACTGATAACAGAATACGAAATGGGTGCCGAAGCATATAAGTCCAATTTCTTAGCCCGCAACCGAATTGTCAGCGGCCTAGCCGATGCCATTATCGTTACCGAAGCCGCAGACCGCAGTGGGACCTTTTCGACAGTTGCACACGCCCTAGAGCAGAATAAAGAGGTGTTTGCGGTTCCTGGACCGATTACTAGTTTGCTGTCGGCCGGGCCGAATAGGCTATTACAGCAAGGGGCGCACGTAGCGTTAACGGCGGATGATGTATTGAATGTCATCGCGCCGCACTTAGTGGTTGGCCAGCGGAAGTTTGTATTTGGGAATACGCCGTTAGAATCGAAGATTATTGAGTTAATCCAGCAGGGAATACGCAGTGGCGATGAACTCTTAACTAAGTCGGAAGCTAGTGCCAGCGATTTTATGGAAGCAATGACGATGATGGAGTTGAATGGAACAGTGAAGGCATTGGGTGGGAACCAGTGGACTATTTAAAGGTATATTGTATAATCGCCGTAGGACTTTCGTACATCGACAGATTGGATTTTCATGAGTAATGAAAGAACCACATTAGACAAACTCGACTTCGGGGTAGGGTTGGTTGCCGGACTTGTGCTGCGAGGTGAGAAAACGATTAACGAACGGAACCTTGCAGTACTGCACGAATCTTTCCTCGAAGCGTTCAAGGTTGTCGAGCAAGAGCTAGGCCGCGACCAACTGCGGTTCGCCATCATTCTGCATCGGGTACACCGCACCAGCACCGATGTCTTTAACATCATGAGCTACTGGCTTGGACTTTGGGCAACAAGAGACGCCCCTGGCACCATTTACAGGTTCAAGATGGACGAAACCAGCGCCGAAAAGGTACTGGCTGGACTGCCGGGTGGGCAAAAGATGTTCCTCGACGCCGCCGATGCCTTCTTGTTGCACTACCGCAACGTCTGACCGAAAGTCCGCCCAGGCCGCCACATTCAAGTGGCGGCCTTAACTTTTACAACGCTTTACATACGTAGCAGCTGCAAAGGGGTATTGTTTAATAGTAAAGAAGCTTTACAAATGATAGTAATTTGTATAAAGTCAGGCCTTGTGTTTAGCTAATAAACGGCTCATCACATAAAAATATAAGAATAGAAACGTACAATAGAATATATATGAGCAAGAATTTAGTTATCGTAGAGTCCCCAGCAAAAGCTAAAACCATCGAGAAATATCTCGGTAGTGACTTTACCGTACTATCAAGTGTTGGTCATATACGCTCTATTGCCAAGAAAACCAAAGACGGCACACCACCTATTGATGTTGCAAACGATTTTCACACCACCTATGAAGTTGATGTCGAGAAGAAGAAAACTATTACCGAACTGAAACGGGCAGCTAAGTCAGCCGAAGAAATTTGGCTTGCAACCGATGAAGACCGCGAAGGGGAAGCGATTGCTTGGCACCTTTGCGAAGTTCTAGGCCTCGACCCAACTAAAACAAAACGTATCGTTTTTCACGAAATTACTAAATCTGCCATTGAAGCAGCTATTAAAGAACCTCGTACTGTCGATATGGAATTGGTCCAAGCCCAACAAGCCCGCCAAATCCTAGACCGCCTTGTTGGTTTCGAACTAAGCCCAGTCATCTGGCAAAAAGTTCCTGGTGGCAAATCTGCTGGTCGTGTACAATCTCCTGCGGTCCGTTTACTGGTTGAACGTGAACGTGAAATTCAGGGCTTTGAAGGCTCATTCCAATTCAAGGTTACAGCCGAATTTATGCAAAGTGGTGAGCTCGTTAAAGCTGAACTGCCACAAAAGTTCAAAACCGAAGAAGAAGCCCAAGCTTTCCTCGATTCACTGAAAAACGCCACATTTAACGTCTCTAACGTTACAACCAGCCCGGGTACTCGTAACCCAGGTGCGCCGTTTACTACCAGTACTTTGCAACAAGAAGCCAACAGCAAGCTTGGTTTTGGTGCCCGTGCCACTATGAGCAGCGCCCAAAAGCTCTACCAAGAAGGTAAAATTACCTACATGCGTACCGACTCTAATACGTTAAGTGGCCAAGCAATTGCAGCAGCGGCTGACTATATTAAATCGGCATTCGGTGAAGAATACTCACAAGTTCGCCAATTCAAAACCAAGTCATCAAGCGCCCAAGAAGCCCACGAAGCAATTCGTCCAACTGACATGTCTGCTGAACGGGGAAGTTCAAACGAGTACGACCAAAAACTTTACGACCTTATTCGTCGCCGAACCCTAGCGAGCCAAATGGCTGCAGCCAAACTCGAAAAGACCGTCGTTACTATTACAATCAGCACTTCCGATAAGACCTTTGAAGCTAAAGGTGAAGTTATCATCTTCCCTGGTTTCTTAAAAGTCTATGGTGCCGGCAAAAAAGACCCAGATATTCTTCCGGCTATGTCGACCGGTGACTTCTTACAGCTTGAACACGCCGACGCGCGCCAAACTTTCGCCCGCCCACCAGCCCGCTTTACTGAAGGTTCACTTGTTAAAAAGCTTGAAGAACTTGGCATTGGCCGCCCATCTACCTACGCAACTATTATTAATACCATCCAAGTTCGTGACTACGTTGAAAAGGGTGAAGGCGAAGGCGACGAACGCGATGTTATTACTTTAGGTGTCACGCCAGGTAACGATGTTGTCCGTGAAGTGGTCAAAGAAAAAACTGGTGCTGACCGTGGTAAGCTTGTGCCAACTTCTATCGGTATGATGATGAGCGACTTCTTAACTGAACACTTTGAACAAGTCGTAAACTTTGGCTTTACCGCTTCGGTTGAAGAAGACTTCGACAAAATCGCTGCTGGCGCTTTAGCCCGTAACGTTATGTTAGATAAATTCTACCAACCATTCCATAAACTTATTGAAGGCGCCAGTGATATCGACCGTTCAAAGGTTGCCCAATCAACACCTATTGGTACCGACCCTAAAAGCGGCAAAATGATTTACGCCCGCTTTGGTCGCTTTGGCCCTATGCTACAACTTGGCGATACCGAAAGCGAAGAAAAACCAACTTTTGCCCCTATGCCAAAGGGTGCTCGTATTGAGACAGTAACCCTTGAAGAAGCCCTCAAAGCCTTCCAACTTCCTCGTCTTGTCGGTGAAACACCAGACGGTTTACCAATCAAAGCCAACATTGGCCGTTTTGGTCCCTACATCCAAGTAGATAAACTCTTCGTTAGTATTAAACCAATTGACCCGCACGATATCACCCTTGAACAGGCTGTCGAACTGTACAACGAAAAGCTTAAAACCGAAGCTGCAAAAAACATCTCTGACTTTGGCGATGGCATTAAAGTATTAAATGGTCGTTATGGCCCTTACATTACTGATGGTAAAAAGAACGCTAAAATTCCTAAAGACCAAAAGCCTGAAGAAATTACCCACGAACAAGCTAAACAAATGATTGCCGATGCGCCTGCTGCCAAAACCAAGGGTCGGTTTGCAAAACGTACTACCGCTGCCAAGAAACCAGCAGCAAAGAAGAAAACCACAACCAAAAAAGCTGCAAAGCCAAAAACGGTTAAAGCTACCCGAACTCCAGCTAAAAAATAACTTTTATACCTTTCGTTGACTTTATAACGCTTTAATTTTATAATTTACAAGTTCTTCTCGGCCAGAAACTCTGGTCGTTATACTCCGTGTAACTATACGGAGAAATAGACACCTTCATAATTTAGTTGCTCGACAAACAGACCAGAAAGTAGACAAAGATGACTATTTCCGCACTACTACTCGAAGCAATGGGAACGGTTCTTCTTTTCGTGGCGGTTGCCGCGTTTGGAGGAATTGTCGTGACTCGGCTGACGCAGTCTTTATCGAACCGGTTCGATAGCGTGCTACACCACCGAGTGATGGAGGTGTATTTCTGGACGCTGGTGGTAGCAGCAATTGCAACCGGCCTGAAAACCTTTTCCGCTGTACTTCTACTCGATGCCTGGGGAAGCATTCTCTACCTCGCACTGACAATTGGGCTCATTCGCTGGGCCCGTCTGGAATGGCGCAAAAGGGCAGATGTCGGTTCCGACAACGTCCTTCAACGCTACTACGACAAGGTTCGTACTGGACAGATTGATATTGATGAGGAGTGGGATAAGCAAGTCATGATGTCTTCCGACAACCCCAGCTCCCCATAACAAAGCAACTGAATCATGGAACCCAAGCCCCTAGAGTTAGGGGACGCGTGAACGCTGCGCATGCAGACTCTACGTCCCTTACAACAGGGGAAGGGCGGCAGCAATGCCGCCCTTTTTCATGCCCTAAAATAGGGAAGTTGTACCGCTTATGCTTACTTACCACACCACATACTGTGGATAACTAAAAGTCCCACAACACTATGTACATGCACTGTCGAATTTATGCTATAATTGAATTAATATATAAAGTATTTGACATTATTCATATAATCTTCTATAATGATATTTAATACTTAATACATTTTAATAACCTGTGGTGTGGTGGAAAGAAAGATAGAGAATACATGACCGATACTGCAACTGATACGAAACAAATCGACCTCAAAACCGGGGTCAGCGACGTTATTTCCCTCATCGATCAAGAACGCGAACGTGAAATTATCACTCGTCGTTTTGGCCTCTATGACCGCCGCGAAACACTCGAACAAATTGGCGAATTACTCGGTATTACCCGTGAACGTGTTCGTCAACTTGAAAAGGCGATTCTTATCCGCCTTAAAATCGCTGCCGAAGATGGCAAAACCGATGCTGTTTCTCAGCTCGAAAAACTATTCATCCGTACTCTAAGCGAAAACGGCCGTGCTGCTCGTACTCAAGACCTTGCTGATAAAATTTACGGCAAAGCTACTAACCAACAAGAACGTGCCCACGTTGCTTTCATCGCTACTTTAGCTCCTGGCCTTACTACCCTTGATGAAAACGACAACTACTTCCAAGCTGTTGCCATCGCTGATTACGGCGACGAAAAGAAGCTTAAAGGTCGTGTTGATGAAATTGTTGCGACTGTTAAAGAAGCAAAAGAACCACAAAGCGTAGACCAACTATTCGACAAGCTTAACTACGAACACCCAACACAGGTAAGTGCCCTTGCTAGCATTAGCAAGCAACTTGCTCACCTGAAAGACTCATGGGGTCTTACGAAATGGCCAACTGTTAACCCTAAGAATATTCGTGACAAAATTTACGTTATCTTAGCTGACAACAAAAAGCCAATGCACTTCTCTGAAATCGCTAAGTCAATTAAAGGCAGCACATTCAAACGTAAAGATGTAACGACTCAAGCTATCCACAACGAACTTATCAAAGACAAGCGCTTTGTACTTATCGGCCGTGGCATTTACGCCCTCGATAACTGGGGTTACAGCAAAGGTACTGTTAGTGATATTATCTCAAGCGTATTAAAAGACGCGAAAGAACCACTACACCGAGACGAAATCGTTAAACGTGTGCTAAAAAGCCGCCAAGTTAAGGAAACAACAATCCTTCTTAACCTGCAAAGCAAAGCACAGTTCAAGCGAGTTGCAAAAGCAACTTACATCTTAGCTGAAGAAGCTTAATAATCAGCTTTCAAACAAAAGAGACCCCAAGGGGTTTCTTTTAATATTGATTTTTTAAACTAATTATGCTATAATAGTAACATATCAAAACGCTCATGTTGCCTTAAAACATCAGAGGTGCGAGAATAGAAACAACTATGGAATTCATCGGCTTATTTTTCACATTTTTACTTCAGTGGTATGTCTGGCTACCAATTGTATTAGTGTTGGCTTATTTAACCTGGAAAAACTACAAAAAAGCTGAAGTTATCGCCAATATGGATGGTGTTTTACTGATTCTCGAAATCCCTAAGACTAACGATAAAAGCGAGCTTGCGGCCGAACAAATGTTCGCCAGTCTTCACGGTATTTTACGCGACAAAGGTGAGTTAAAGGAAAACGGGGGAGTGCAAGAACACCTCAGTTTTGAATTCGCTTCAGTCAACGGGCAAATCCGTTTTTACGTATGGGTACCAAAAAACCTACGCAGTTTTGTCGAAGGCCAAATTTACTCACAATACCCAACCGTGCAAATTCGTGCTGCCGATGAAGACTATACCGCCCATGAACGCGAACACAGCATCGTCTACTCAACTGACATTACTTTATCTGAAACGGATTTTCTACCTATTAAGTCTTTCCAAAGTTTCGAAGTTGACCCGCTAGCTGGTATTACCGGAACCCTCGCTAAACTCGAAGCAACTGGTGAAGAAATTTGGGTCCAAATTCTAGCCCGCCCAACGGCTGATGATTGGCACAAACAAACCAGTAAATGGGTTAAGGGCGTTCGCGATGGTAAAAGCAGCTCAATGAAATTGGGCTTTACTTGGGTACCGCAAATGCTTGAAGCACTTTGGAAACCACCTGAAGCTGGTGCCGGCGGTACGGTAACTATTAAAGAACTCAGCGACCGCGACAAAACCCGTATTGCTGAAGCCGAGAAAAAGGCTACTAAACTTGGCTACGAAGTAAAAATCCGCATCGCATACTTGGGCGATAGTACCGTTAATGCCCGCCAGCAAATGCAGGCAATTGTGGGTACATTCAAACAGTTCAACAGTACTAACTTAAATGGCTTTAAATCAAGCAACGCTAGCTTCAAAAAAGAGGACTTAGCAGCTTACCGCCAACGTACGTTTGGTGCCGGTAGTTATATTCTTAATATCGAAGAGCTCGCTAGCGTGTACCACTTGCCACATACCAGCGTAGAAACCCCGAACATTGTTTGGGCTACTTCTAAAACGGCTGAACCACCTGCGAAGCTTCCTATTATTACCGGCGACACCGCGATTGATGAAAATATTAGCGCCTTCGGCCTAACGAACTTCCGTGGCATTAACCACCAGTTCGGTATGCTACGCCAGGACCGTTCGCGTCACGTTTACATCATTGGACAAACCGGTGCAGGTAAGTCTGGTTTGCTTGAGCTGTTTGCTTTAAGTGATATCTTCCACGGCCATGGCTACGCGATTATCGACCCGCACGGTGACTTTGCCGTCGACAATATGCGGTTCATCCCTGGTAGTCGTATGCAAGACGTTGTCTACTTCAACCCGGCCGACACTGCCTACCCACTAGGGTTTAACCCACTCGAAGTAACGAACCCAGAACAAAAGAGTAATATTAGCTCGGAAGTTATTGGTGTTCTTAAACGTATGTTCGGTGATAGCTGGGGACCGCGTTTGGAATATATTTTGCGTTACACTATTCTGGCGCTGTTGGACCGCCCAACTACAACCATGCTTGATATTACTCGCATGCTTACCGACAAAAAGTTCCGTAAAGAAACGTTGGCGTACTGTACCGACACCGTAGTGCTGCAGTTCTGGAACGTTGAGTTTGCCAGTTGGAACGACAAGTTCCAAGCTGAAGCGATTGCGCCGGTACTAAACAAGGTGGGTGCCTTTACTGCTAACCCAACTATCCGTAACATTATTGGCCAACCAAAATCTACCTTTAACATTCGTGAAATTATGGATGAAGGCAAGATCCTGATTGTTAACCTTTCAAAGGGTCTGATTGGTGAAGACAATGCGGCTATCCTTGGTGCCTTCCTAGTGACTAAAATCCAGCTGGCTGCCATGAGCCGTAGTGATATTCCTAATATCGCCGACCGCCGTCCGTTCTACCTGTACGTGGACGAATTCCAAAACTTCGCTACCGATTCATTTGCAACTATTCTATCTGAGGCCCGTAAATACGCCCTCAACTTAACTGTTGCTAACCAGTACATTTCCCAGATGACCGATACGGTCCGTGACGCCGTTTTCGGTAACGTCGGTACCATGATTTCGTTCCGTGTATCTGCCGACGACTCGCCAATACTTGCTAAGCAATTTGAGCCACAGTTCGAAGCAAACGACTTATTGCAAATGCACAACCGTCACTTTATCGTCAACATGGTTGTTGCAGGGGAGAAGACACCAGCCTTTAGTGCAACTACGCTTACTTTGCCTCCAGAACAAATTGATAACACTGGCCGAATTATTGAAAACACTCGTCGCCTATACAGCCGCAACCGGGCTGAAGTTGAAGAAGAAATCAGCAAAGACGTTAAAGCCCAAATGGCCGAGCAAGCATCTGGAAGCAATAACGGTGGGGGAGGCGGTAATAACAACCGGCCTCAATCTCAAAGCCAAGCTAAGCAGTGGCCAATCGATGCTGGCGCCAAAGCCGTTAGCAATACCGTTAAAACCCCTGACGCGCCCCAGAACACCCCACGTAACCCAATCCAAGGGGTTCAACAACTGAGCGTCGTTCAGAATAATAACGGCCCAGCGCCCGATACTGCTTTTGGAAGCGAAGGTGATGCACCGGTTAAAAAGAAACGCAAGCGAACTCGTAAGCGTAAGCCAGCTGGTGACAGTAATTCACAACAGCAAACTCCTGTCGATATTCCTCGGAGTGAATAGCAAATACAACTGAGTAAAGACTGTTACTTAACTGTGACAAGGCTTTCAAACCAGAATAAATATCCAAAATGCATTATACTTATGCTAATGAGATTACTCGCGCCAAGACGCGCTACGACGCACACCGAAGTGCACCAAGGTTTTACAATTGTAGAATTATTAATTGTAATCGTAGTTATTGCTATTCTTGCCGCTATTACCATAGTGTCCTACAACGGCATTACCCAGCGGGCGATTGATTCGTCACTGCAGTCAGATTTACGGAATGCCCAAAATACTGTTTTCGTTGCCGAACTCGACGGCGCAATCCCTACCGATAGCTCTTCCTTTAAAGCCAGCAACGGTGCCACGTTTCAATACAGTTACGACACCTCTGAAAACCCAAGCTACTTCTGTATAACCGCTACCATAAAAACCCGGAGCTTTTATATCGATCGAACCATACCGCCAACCCTCGGTTCATGCCCCGGTCACCTTAATGGGGGACAAGCTCCAACACCAACCTGGGTAGCAACGAACTCAGCTAACGCTAATTACAATGCTGGTGCAATGTCAGACGACGGCCAGAAATTAGCTATCGGTGGAAACCCAAGCGCGTACATACAAACATCCCAAGACGGTGGTAATACTTGGACAACCAATGGCAATTCAAGCGGAGCCTTTTCTTGGGCCGCTATGACGAGCACACCTGATTTTTCTACCATCTATGCCTTAAAATCAACCGGAGGAGTGGTGAAATCTACTAACAATGGCGTGACGTGGACAACCATGTCGAGCCCAGCTACCAGCAACTGGAAAGAAGTTGTTACTTCCAATAGCGGTGCTGTCGTCGTTGCATCAACGTTCACTGCGTCACCTGGTGTTCATGTCTCACGAGATAGCGGTACCACCTGGGCGTTTATGCCAGCTTTGAATGCTAACGTAACAGACGTTGCACTATCTGATGATGGAAAATACCTCTACGCCGTTAGTAGTACGGGGTCTGTATACCTTAGTACTTACACGTCAGCTTGGTCTGCCTGGGTTGAACTACCAAGCATGTTAGTCACTAGCTCTCAAACAGGAAGCTCTTCATTGATTGATGTATCGGCCGATGGCTCAAAAGTAGTGTATTCGTCAGGTAATAGTACAACTATGAAAATTTCAAACGACTATGGTGCAACTAGCGTTTCCGTTACCTATCCATCAACTAGGTCAAAAGGCGACCTTAAGGCTTCAGCTAACGCGACCCAGCTTATCGCCCGCAGCTCTAGTGGATTTATATACCTTTCTTTCGACGGTGGGTACACCTGGACCGAACAAAACACCGCCGTTATGGTAGATGGCGCATATGGTGCAATTGATGTCTCAAGTAACGGGACGAAGTTCATGGCAGGCCGACTTGGCGGACCAATCCTGAAAGCTACTTTTTAAGCCTTCACCCTTATAATATTGTGATATAATACTCTTCACGTTGTTCATCGAAAGAGAAGAGACACAATGAGCGCCAGTGAAGATGCGGCAATATTGATCCTCGAACTCGAGGAAGTGATGGAAAAAGCTGCACACAAGTTCGAAAAGCGTCTTCTAACAAACATCCGTGCAGCTTCAAGCGATATCTACCAGCTTCGTCCTCGCGCCCGGATGTGCGACCCGGAAAGCATTGATGGTGGTGGACAGGTACACGTACGGATCAATCAGCGCCAGCAAGAACTGGTGGAACTCAATTCACAGTTCGTCCTGCTTCAGAACATGCAGTCTGGCGCTGTAGAACCGCGCATTACCAAGAACGACACCAAACGAAACTAGCCCCGCCCCGATGAGAGCCCCGCGCCCTCTCGGCAGCGGGGCTTTCCTCTTATATTGGTTATGCTTGAGTTCAATGGTTTACCCCGTTACAATAGCCCTTAATGTCAGCTGAACACATTACAGAATTTCACGAAAACACCATTAACACTGCCGTCCAAAATATGGAATCTATTATGCGCAGGTTTGAGTACGTAGCCCAATACACTGCAGATATTGAAAAAGAATACGTATTACATGCCGAAGATGGCCGGACTGAAATTTTACGCCTCATGCGTGCTGCCCAACTTATCACAAATCGTGATTCATCCGATTATAGCGATGAAGTAAAGGCAGTTTACAACGGTGAATTACTCGGCATGGAATTCGTCAATTACCTTAATATTGATTCTGGGCAACCGTTTAAAATGGGGTACGCTCAAGCATTTATGCGTTCTGAATTAGATAAATCTATAGCTGAGAACAGGGAATTCGAACCATTTTTATCACATACCTTCAGGCTGGCGCGTCGTAGTGCTAAACTTCGAGACAATCTATCCGTTCCCCTTATAGAACATGATTTAAACCCAATTTATGAAGAGTTCGGCAATAAAGCTACTTCAAAACTAAGCGACCAACCATCTCACCAGGAACTAGCTATGATGGGTTTTCGCATGATTATCACCGAGGCACTCATACCGACACCTACAAACATGACAGATGAAGTTATGAAAAAAGTCCGAAAGGAACTTGGTAAAAGTGCCGTTTATCAAAACCCGAGTGCGGAACCAAAAATCCCACTCCAAACAATCATCGAACTTGAACGCAATTACGCGCGTAGTATTCAAAAAACCGAAGAGATTATCGGCGAACAAGAAGGTATTAATTTTATAGATTGGGAAGATATTTCTTATATCGGCAAGACTTTTCAGAATGAATTTGATTCTCTTAACTTTGATGATGTGGAATTAGAAATCAACGCACTCGACTCAGTTGAGGAGATAGAAAACCTTATGGAAGATCGCCTTATCGATTTCAATAGACGTAACGAAATTATTCTCGAGAATGACCTCATAAGCGTCCGAGGTAGTTTCTTTAGCGGTTCATTTGATGACGAAATTGGTCAGTTGTTCAATAAACCAGACACTGAAATCCGCGGCTTTTTTGGCGGCATTTGTTTAGTCGACGCGCCAACTGATAGACACCTCAAGCAAGTACTGTACAAGTTGAAAAATAATCAAAGTGCTCAAGAACCTAAAAACTTCGTACTCACCCCAGCAATTGTCATCATGCTCCCGAGGGAAATTACAGATACTCCCGACGGTGCGGGTATAGTTACTAAAAAAGACCTCGAATCAATTGAAATACCTCTTAACTACACAAACCTTACATTCAAACGCATCAAAGCCCTAGACCTTGAGCCCGAAGCCTAAGTTTGTTATAGTTACGAAGTAATTAACAAATCGTATATCCAGAGTGCAACGAGAGAACTAGCTCTATGACTTGCCGGCAACCAGCCATTTAATCTTTTTAAATGGAAAAGGTGCCCCTTCTAGCCGAATAATTTACTCATATAATATGAAGAAATTTAAGGAAAGATAAAAGTATACCAATACTCCTTTATTTTTCCGCGTCGGCGAAAAGATATACAAAAGGAGTATTTTTTTATGTCAAAAGTAACTATTTTCAGAACCGCCGAAAGTGTGTCGCCAAAACACCCAGATAAATTGTGCGATCAAATATCGGACGCCATTTTAGATGCCCATTTAAAGGAAGACCCGTACGCCCGGGTTGCGGTGGATGTCGCTGGTGGCCATGGGACTATTTTTGTAACGGGCGAAGTCAGCTCGAGCGCCTTAAACGTCAATATTCCAGCCATCGTAAAGCGCTTAGCGGGCGAGGTTGAATTAGTTGAGCGAATATCCGCCCAAAGCCCCGAAATCGCCCAGGGCGTCGATATAGGTGGGGCAGGGGACCAAGGAATCATGGTGGGATACGCCACCAACGAAACCCCAGAGCTTTTACCGCTTGAATATGTATTGGCGCGCAAATTAAACCAGTTCTTATATAAAAAATGGCCGTTCGATGGCAAGACACAAGTGACGACAATTGACGGTAACATTTCAGTGATAGTCGCTAGCTTCCAACACGCTCCACATGCCGAGCTAAAAGAAGAAATTACGAAATGGGTCAACCAGGAACCGTTGGCCGTTACCACCTCCAAGGCTATTACCATTCACGCCAACCCGGCAGGGGATTGGGATATCGGCGGCTTCGATGCTGACGCTGGTTTAACCGGTCGCAAACTAGCCGTTGATAATTACGGCCCACGTGTGCCACTCGGCGGGGGAGCTTTCAGTGGTAAAGACGCCTCGAAAGTAGACCGGTCGGGGGCTTACATGGCCCGAAAAATTGCCGTCGACTACTTAAAAGAACGCGGCGCCAAAGAGGTGTACGTTTACCTCGCATACGCAATCGGTTACCCCGAGCCAGTTGAAACGACAGTTATTATTGATGGCGTCCAAGAGAGGGTAGTAGGGTACGACTTAACCCCTAATGGAATTATCAGCGCACTTGACCTGCGCCAACCCAATTTTGAAGCTCGGGCTGCCTATGGTCACTATTGATAAAAACTAAATATTGTATTATAATTTGCTTCACTGATTTAGCCGTTACTACTGTTAGGAGGTGCGTATGAGCACACCGGCTGAAGAAGAGCTCTTTAATTGGCTTGAACGCGACTTTCATCGAATTGCTGAACAAGAAGTTCGAAACGAAGAAGCAGATAGGTACGCCAGACAAAATTCAAGCACCCCGCTTGTACCCGGTTTCATGGGTGGTTTATGGAGAAGGTGGCCGATCTAATGGTTCAGATTGTTTACAAGCAGCGCTCTCGGCTGGAAGCAGCCCAGGCATTTTTTGCTGGATGCTTTGCATTCGTGGGGTTTGTCATCCTTTTGCCGGTATTTCTTGGCATCTTGGCGGCTTACTTCCTCATCCTCACCGCTGTTGTCGGTGCGTTTCTTAGCATCTTCTTCACTCACGTATTTAACTCGTTTTGATAACAAAAGGGGAGTACCGTGGACAATGAAGACCTCGACCCAAGTCATTGGGACGACCAGAAATACCTGCAGTACCTCGACGAGAGGGAAGAGCTCACTAAGAAGGTTAATTCGATACACCGTAACGTTCTCGATACAACCTCTGATCGTCACCGCCTCTACATTCTTGTAAGATCTATCGAAATTTACAGGAAGCACCTCAACACTACCGAAGCCCAATACAGCTAAAGGAGCAGAGTGGATTACGAACCCAGTCAAAAGGTAATTGAGTACGGCAACGCCACGGTATTTCATAAGTCCTTGGTAAAAAAGTACGACGAAGCCGCCGAAAAGTTTTACAAAGGTCATAGCGGCATCGATCTTAAAACCTGCTTCATAATTGGCGATGTGCTGATGGAATCACAAGCCAATATAGACCGGCTTAAAGCAGACATAGCTAACGAGCAGGCGAGAACCGAAGCAGAGGAGTCGAGTGACGAAGATGACGAAGCAAACCTAGTCATCTTTAACCCCTATTCCTACCTACAGTTTAACCGCTACACCCTTCGGGCTTTGCTTGTCATCCTAGGCATAGTCCTTGGAATAGTCGGATTCATGCTACTGTGTGCGTGGATCGGATGGTAACTAAGCAAAGCACCCCAAAAAAAACACACCCCGCACTCGCGGTAGAAGAGCTTTGCTCTCCCAGTTTGAGTGCGGGGTTCTTTTATTCCCTTTAACCTTGCGCACGGTGTAGGGGAGGGGTATAATCCTCACAAATGCCTATTCCGGAATTTAAACGACTCGATATATTACAGCAAGTGCCCGACAGCATCGATTTTGCGCGTGAACTTTCTATCGAACTCGAAATGCGTGAACTCCCTCCTACTGAAGATGATATCTACGCAGCAGTATACGTGATGAACCAACACCTACTCGGTGTAAAAGGGAACACCCCTGCACTTATAAAGGCCGACGAGGCCTTTCTTAACCTCCCTAACGACAAGATGGACGTCGCCTTTCTCACAGATGCTGAAATTGAAGCTGCCCGCGTAGAGAAGGCTATAATGCGCGGTCGAGTTGAAAGTTTTTATTGGCTCGGCTCAACTGCGGTTACTGGTTTTGGAGTGCATTTGTATGGCGTTGACCTTATTGCACCTCGTAAGCAATTCTCTGCTACTGCATTCGTTCCCGTTGAGGCTATCAGCCTCCGATTGGCATCGTAATGTCCCAAGAACAATCATTTCCAGAAGATTCAGCCCTGTACTTCGACCAACAACGCAACAGGGTACTCAACCCCGCCCTTGAGGAATATACTATTTATACTGCCTTCGCAAAAATCTATGAAAGAAATTCAGGCCATACATCCGTGGCGTTCCCAGTTCAAATAGAATATATTCAACCCGTCGATGAATCCCAACAAAAGAAATTTATGGGCACCGTTGCTATAAACATGGTTTTACTCGACGAAGACTTATCGCCAATGATATCTAAGCCATACCAAGCTATCGTCCAAGAAGGCATATGGCATGTAAATGAACCTATTCCCGTATCTAGGCCCAATATAGAGCCCGTTAAACTCGGCTATTTCCTCCTTGCGATGCCTAATGACCCCGATATAAGTCAGTTTATTGATAGTAACGATTCAAACGACCCTCACGGCACCCTTTCTTAGTAATATTCAGCCCTGTTTCACCTCTGTTAATATCGTCACTTTTTATCCCCTGCAGGGGAGTGGCCGAAATTACGTATTTTCAGGGGCTGAAATAATATAGAACAAAAGTAGAACATTTTATATATGGAATGTTAAAACGAATATATTTATAAGAAATGTATATACATACACAAAAAGTCACAAAATAGTCTAGGTAGGTATAAATAGGCAAGTAGACGCACAAATAGAGAATTGAGAGAAAATACTTTCAGAAACAGGGTGGATAGAGTGGCATAACAATACCTAATCATTATATATACTTAACGTCGCACAATATATCTTTTACGCAACACATATAGGTGTAATAAGATGATTACTTATACGTCTTATATACTACTCCAAAAGGGTAGATATCCTATTATTGCTTATACATGTACTATTCTTCATATATTTATACGTTAACTTATTAGTCTTTACTGTCGGGTATCTTACATAGCCCTATAAGTAGCTACGTTGTCATAATTATCACATAATAGCCATATTTGCTAAGTTATCCACAACGTTGTGTCGCTATTTGCTTTTTTCGTGAAATGATTTCTTACTACTCTCCCACTCCTCTTCTACCCCATTATTTGACGTTTATGTATTTTAATATTAAAATATAGTTTTTTTACACACAATAAATATAGAACAAAAATAGAACATTCGCTATACAAAGGGTAGGGGGAGGAAGTACCACGTCAGGTTTAGCAATCCGACAAGCTGGTTGCTAGCGACCTACTAAACCTACTTGTAAGCAGCTCGTCCACTTACGCGAACATCAACGTACCCTGGGTTTAACGATTTACTTTTTAAATAAATAAGGGCTCGGCTCATATCTTCTATCTGCTCCCCCGCTCCCCTGTCCGTTGAAAGTTTTACACGGCTTGGAATATCTTTCAGCTGAATGTCCAGTTCACGGGTCATACCGGCCGGAAGGATGGCTTGGGTGACTTGGTATCCCCTCTCCCCTGCTTGGGCAACGACTTTACCAAGAAACCCTAGTAGGCGGCTACCGGCAACAGTAGTACCCTCTTCGGGGCTTACACCACTTTCATCAACAATTTGCACCCCTGGAACACCGTAGTAATTCGTTTCAAATACCACACCAGCCGCATCAACGTAGAACTGCTTGCCGTTGATTTGCCAGCCAGCTACCGGTTCACGGAAGGTAATGGTAAATTCAGTATCAACAATATCTTTGACACCGCTAATTTTTATAGATTGCACCTCTGGTAAAGCAGCCGAGACGAAGGTACTTAAGGCTGGTTCATTTAACGCAAAGCGAAGGCGTTCAGCCGGGTGTAGCCCTAGGTAATTATTAATGGCTTTTTCATAATTTTCGCCCTTAAACGATGAGGTTAGTTGCTTTGTAGACGAAGTTACGCTTACTTCCGCCATTAGTTGGCTTAATAGAATTGCTAACAAAATAACAGTGACAAGAACAATAGCAAAAATACCACCGACTTTACGGCGCTGCACTGTAAGTTGATGAGCTTGGCCGCGAGGGGTATCAGCCATAGAAGTTCGGTTTACACCACTGAGTGTTTGATTACGGCGGTATTGGGTACTGGAGCGCGGTTGCTCAACGGTAGCTTCATCAGTCCGCCGGCGGCGAGGTATGTCTTTTGAGGGTTTTTTAGCGCCGAAAGAAATCATGATTATGTTAATTATAACACCTACGGGGCGATGGTTTACTACTTCCGTGCCGCTAAAATCATCTTGGCCATATCTTTGGCAGCATCTGGCTTGGCGAAAGCTGCAAACCGGCGCGCCATTGCTTGGGTTTCCTTTGGGTTATTCAACAATTCATCAACGGCGTCTAAAAGCATTTTAGGGGTATCGATCATGTCGTCCTCTACCAGTACAATGGCAGCTTTAGCATCTTCGTAAACGGCGGCGTTTTTTATTTGGTGGCCACCGGTTAAGGCTGCATTTGGCACCAAGATAGTGGGCTTAGCCAGGGCAACTAATTCAAGGATAGTTGTCGCACCAGCCCTAGTAATGACGATGTCAGCCGCACCTAAAAGTTGTGGCATTTCGCTGGTGAAAGCATGGAGCTGGAAATTTTCGTTATTCTTAGGCAGTTTAGCTTTCAGTTCATCGTACTGGGCTACCCCACTCAATAAAATAATAGAGGCAGATTTTAACATTTTTTTAGAAACACTAACGACGGTGTTATTTAAACGACGAGCCCCTAGCCCACCACCGGTAACAACGATAAGTGGCTTATCAGGGTTAATCCCCCACTCTCGCTTAGCATCCCATTGCTGAGCCTTGGTATAGGGCTTAAAACTGGCATTGATAGGTATTCCAGTATACTTCGACTTACTTTTTGGATAGTGGTAATACTCGAGGGGAGCGCCGGTTCCAATAGAGGTCGCCCAGCGCGAAAGGATGCGGTTCGTTAGGCCAGGGTGCGCATCGGAATCGTGAATAACGAGTGGAATTTTGAGTACTCGCGCTGCCATACCGACCGGTAGACAGACATAGCCACCCTTAGTAAATACAACATCCGGGCGCCAAATAATAAGTTTAACGAGGCTTTGAATAAAACCAACAAACACCAAAAATCCATCACGAAGGTTTTTAAACATTAACGACGGCCACAAGAAGTGCTGCAGAAGTGTTAAATGGTAGTAGCGACGAAGCTTACCGGCAGTAATAGTTTGCACTGCAATTTTATCGTCAAAAGAAGACATGATTGAACGAGCCTGTGGGGCAAATTTCTTATCAACCCAAAAGCGTAATTCGACCTTCGGCTGCTTAGCCCGAAGCTCTTTAAGAACTGCGACGACTGGCGTAACGTGTCCGCCCGACCCCCCGCCGACTGCGAGAATCTTCATGGTCTTCCTCCTTTATTCTTGATGGATGCACGGTATACCTGGATACTTGATACACAAAGCCAAGGGCTGCGGTAACGAAAATCATACTGGTACCACCGTAGCTTAGTAGTGGCAATGTAATACCCGTAAGTGGGAAAATCCCAATCATTGCGGCTATGTTAAGAATAACATGCGCACCTATCCAGCCGAAAACTCCGGCTACAGCCAGTTTAAGCCTGATATCAACCAAATGGTCCATTGTTCCCAGTAACCGCATCAGCAGGGCTATAAATAGGCCCAGGATAGCAACGAGGCCGACAAATCCAAACATTTCGCCCATGACTGCATAAATAGAGTCATTAATGGCTTCCGGAAGGTAGCCTGAAGCTTGGACGCTTTTACCAATCCCGACACCGAAGAAGCCACCAGAACCGATCGCAATTTTTGCGTGCTGAATGTGGTAGCCATCTTTATCACTCGTACTCGTGCTGTCACCCTTGAAATAAGTGGCCACGCGCTCCATACGGTGCGGCGACGTCACGATAAGTATCAGCCCAGCCACAAGCAGCAAGCCAAATAACCCAAGGACAATCTGTTTGCCGATACCAGCTACAAATAACATCGCTGACACGATAGCGGTGATTGCAATACCCGTACCTAAGTCTTTCTGGAGTACCACCACAATAAATAGTGCAGCCCCAGCAAGAATACCCACTGGCAGAAGGGTACTTTTAATATCATTTATTTTGCCTTGTTTATAACGAACCCCAAGGAAAACAGCTAGGTAAAGTAATAGACCTAGCTTTAAAATTTCAGCTGGCTGGAGACTGCCTAAAGGCCCTAGTTGAAACCAACGGACTGCGCCGTTCGTAGATTCAACAATACCGACGGCGCTTGCCAATGCAAGCAGCACACAGGCAGCAAAACCAATGACCAATAACTTACCACCGTGCTTTAACACCCAGTCGTATGGGAGTTTTGCCATGACAGCAAAAGCCGCCCCTGCCAATAAGAAGCTAACAAACTGTTTAATAAAGAAATAAGTGCCAGAATATTCATACCCAAATGAGTTCAGCAAATTCGCCCGTTGTGGCCCAATAGCGTACATCATCAATAAACCGATGAGCATGAGGATGAGGGTAAAAACAATAATTAAACGGTCGGGGTGGTGTTTGCGAACCACTTCCCCACCGTCACCAGTATTGCGACGTTGTTGCCACCCTCGAGCCATGTTAAATATTGCCTCCGGCAAGGGCAATCATAATACCTACAAAGGCACAGACAGTACCAATAATCCAAAAACGCATAGTTACTTTGGTTTCAGGCCAACCAATTGCTTCAAGGTGGTGGTGAATCGGTGCCGAGATAAAGATTTTACGTTTAAATACGCGCTTACTAAAAATTTGAATCAAGCTTGAACCAGCTTCGATAACAAATACGAGGCCAATAATAGGAAGGATAAAGATTGAGTCGGTTAACATAGCGACAACACCAAGTGAGGTACCGAGCGCAAAGCTACCTACATCCCCCATAAAGAAACGGGCTGGGTAAATATTAAACCAAAGGTAGCTAAGTAGCGCACCAACAACCGTGAAACAGAAGCCAGCCATAATACCATTCCCCTGTAGTAAGGCGATAACGCCAAAGCTACCGAAGGCAATTGCCGCTAGCCCACCAGCGAGACCATCAAGTCCGTCGCTAATATTTACAGCGTTACCAGTTGCAACAATTACAAAAGCGAAGATAGGCACAATCAGCCAACCGAGCTCCCAAGGGCCAACAAACGGAACGTGAACGGCACTAATACCTAATTTTTCGAAGAAGAACAACCCAAGACCAAGTCCGATAGCGGTTATCATCATAAACTTTAAGCTGGAACGTAGGCCGGCGACACCTTTACCGCCACCACGGATGTTGATAATATCGTCAATTAACCCTACAAACGCACCACCGACTAACGCCGCCAATGGCAGCCAAGTACCTGCCCGGTCAAAGTTGAACAATAATGTAATAACGACAATTGCGAATACAAACACAATACCGGCCATAGTTGGAATATTGCGCTTAAATTTATCAGCGTGTAGCTTTGTAAATACCTTGAGTATTTCACCAGTAGTACTTTCGGTTCGTTGGCGTTTCCAAAACTTGTAACGATACGCAACAAAGGTATATACCGGTGTGAGTAGCATGGCGAGAATAAACGCCCCGACGCTTAACACAAAGCTTCTGACAAATTCGTTGATAAGGGCGTCTGATACAATGTTCATGTTTTGTTTATCCTTTTGGTTGAATCTTTAGGTAATCGAGCATCCAGTTAGAAATATCGGTAAAAATCGGTAGTGCGTCACGTGCGCCCTGGAGCTCTTTGTTGTCGCCCGATACTGACACCATTATGACATACTCAGGAATTTCCGCACCACCATAACCAAGATAGGTACCGATTGTTTCGGTCTCGCTATACTTTCCGTTCTTAATGACCTGTGAAGTACCCGTTTTACCACCGATATTGTAGCCTTGCCTGTCAGTCCGTCCGAATGATGACGCCCGGGCAGTTTGCATCATAAGGCGCATTTGGTCAGAGGTTGATTGGGTCACAACGCCAGCTTGGACTGGCTTACTCACATCAACTTTTTTAAATGTACCGTTCAACATTTCACCGGCAATAATAGTTGGCTTGTAGTAGTTTCCACCGTTAATCATAGCGCTAAAGCCACCACTCACCTGCACCATCGTGACGTCCAACCCTTGGCCAAAGGCCATGTTTGAATAGCGCACCGCGTTACCATCAGGGTCGCTTGGAGAAATTAAAATACCTTTAGCTTCATTGGCTAATTCAACACCTGTTAACTCCCCTAAGCGGAAGCGGTCGTGGAAATACTCATACATCGTGTCGCGAGCTGTCCGGTTAATTGTATTACCATCGCCTAAGCGTTGCGCAACCGTTACAAAGCCGGTATTTAACGAGAATGTTAAGGCCGTTTGGAAAGTAATATTACCAGTTTTCCCCTTAGTAGCATTGCCGATTGTACGGTCTTCAACCTTGATAGTATCGGTGTTGTTAAAGGTGTCAGTTGCACGCACCACGTTCTTGTCGATACCAGTGGCCATAGTGAAGGTCTTTACGTCTGAACCTGGTTCGTACGGTGCGGAAATAGTGCCGTTGTTGAACGCGGCGCCATCTTGGACTTCAAAGTATTTACCAGGGTTATAGGTTGGCAAGTTTGCCATTGCTAATACTTGGCCATTATTCGGGTTCATGACTAGGACACTTCCAGATGTAGCACCAGTACGCTTTAAGCCATCAGCTAAAGCTTTTTCAGTATGTGATTGGACGTTGCGGTCGAGGGACATGACGATATTTTTACCATCTTTAGCTGGCTCGCGGACGTTACGGTTACCAATAGTCAGCGGAATATCACTTACATCAGTCACCGTTTCCAAGTGGCCATCAACACCTTTAAGCGTGTCGTTTTCAAAGCCTTCTAGGCCATACTTCCCTTCGCCTTCGGTGTCAACAAAGCCAAGTACCTGTGAGGCGAGGCTTTCTTCTGGGTAAACGCGTTGCGAAACAGCCTGGAAACCAATCCCCTTTAAGCCGGCGTCTTTAATCTTTTCAGCCTGTAAACGGGTTACTTTATAAGCAATTACTTGGTAGCGGGTTTCAACTTTTTTAACCAAGGCTTCGAAGTTATCGCGAACGTTGCCACCGGCAACCTGTTTCATAACATCAACAACCTTATCCGGCTTAGAAATAACCGATGGGTCCACGAAAACGGTATAGACTGTTTCGTTCAATACCATTTTTACCGGGCTATTACCGCTCATAGCGTAAATTTCGCCGCGTTTAGCTGGAATTTTAGAACGGTTAACCTGTTCTTCTTGTGCTAATGCGACATAATGGCCGTGTTGAATAACCTGCAAATAAAACAGGCGAATCACAAAAATGGCCGCAATCCCGAGGATTACTGCCGCTAGTATTCGTGATCGACTGCCGTGCCGTAGTGCTGATGGTTTCATATAAATATTATAGTCTATTGTTGGACGAATTGTGTGTCAGCCGATGCGGTCATTTCCTTCGCTACACTGCTGTTTTTTACAGTTTCCAGTGCGGTTAAGCGAGTGTTCTCAATTTCAAGTTCGCTCTTTTGTTGATCGTAATCAGCAATTTGTGAGTCGATCTTTTGCATCTCGTAGTCATAACCAGTTGTGCGAGTTGCTTGAGTCACATAGATAAGCCCGAGAACAATGATCATTAGTGCAACAAGAACAGTATGAGCAACAGGTCCAAGCTTGATAGCTGACACGTAGCGTGTAGTGTTCTGGTTACGAGACCAGTTCTGCTGACGTCGATTGACGTAGTATGATGATGTTGATTGGTTAGACATTGTGGTGAATGCTTCGCTTTTTTATTTTTATTTTTTTGTTTTGGAGGATTTCCACCCGCGCTGCTATGAGACAGCGCGGGTTTAATCCAAAGTCGTTAGACTATTTTACGCGTACTGCAACGATTTGTGTTTGGTCGTTGTATTGTACTGGGATGTGAATTGGCATGGTGTTTTGCCCTTTCTCTATTTTTTGTTTATTTTTTCACTGCGACACGAAGCTTTGCAC